>Ga0307517_10006406_pt1 | contig 17432 bp, 12 predicted proteins | sample 23_EM_MG_FD_194515 | JGI IMG/M metagenome (GOLD analysis project Ga0307517, IMG submission 194515) | Populus trichocarpa ectomycorrhiza microbial communities from riparian zone in the Pacific Northwest, United States - 23_EM | ecosystem: Host-associated > Plants > Roots > Unclassified | place...
AAATTCCATCATTTAATCAAAGTTTATGTTATTTTATTATTTTCAATTTAGCCCTTATTCTTTTGATTTATTTTTCTTTTTGTTAAAGTTTATTTCTTTTTAAATTAACCCTACATTTTAATTTTTGTTGATGTCCTCTAATTTAATTATTTATTTCAATTTCCTCCCTTATTCTTGTAATCATAGTTTTTGTGTGGTTTTTTTCTTCGATTTCATCATTCAGCTTTTAATTTGATAGAGAAGAGTTTTTTCATTTGTAATGCTTCCGATCTATTGACATGGGTAATGAGTTTGACAAATTCATGCGGTTCAATAATTTTTTTTCTCATTTTCTTTTATGATTTCATCATTCAACATTTTTTTTTAAATAGTTTTGTAGTTATCTTTAATTTCTTTTCTATCGGGTTATCTTGTTCTCATGGCTTAGGCCGTGAGTTTTGCATACCTGTTTTGTGTAAAGGTTTTTTTTTTAAATAATGTTGTTTGTATTCAATTTTTAAACAATTCCTTTTATTTTATACAGATGAGCTTTATTTTATATAAAAATATTTATTATGAAATAATACTTCTTATATATTTAGCCTTGCATAATTTTTTTCCTTTTATTTTATTCAATCAGTTTTGTATTTGTTTTTGTTTCTATTATCTTTTACTGGTTGTAATAAACAAATTTAGTAGACACAAACAAGTAAATATTTTATTTTGCAAGATCAGATATCTTGGCTAACATCCATCTCTTAATTTTTCCAGTTTATATTTTGGAATTTTTTTTTGTTTACATAAATGATTATTGGATTACTTAATTAGATGCTTGCATGAGCTTTTTAATTTATACTTTTATTTTTTTTGAAAATTGCATGAATACCTAAGGTTTATTCTTAAATAAAAATTATGACATGTGGCGTTGTGCGGGTCAAATAGCTAGTAGTATAAACTAAAAGTGGTGTTTTTACTATGCACCACCTCATAAAACACTTTTCATTTCAATATTTTTTTTTCTTTTTAAATCTATAATTCTTTCTCTAATTTTATATTTCAACATTTAGTTTACTCAAGATTGGACTTCATAATTTATTGTGACTTGCTTTATTTATGGTTAGCTCAATCTCATAAACAATATCACGGGTTTGACGAATTAACTTGGTAGACTCGAGTTAGGTGGTGCTTTTACCGTGCACCACCTCACAAAATACTATTTATTTTAGTTATGTTTTTGTTGTCTTTTTTTTATAAATCTATATTTCTTTTTTTTAATATCATACTTCAATATTTAGTTTATTGAAGATTAAACTTCATAATTTATTGTGGTTTGCTTTATACATGGTTAGCTCGGTATCATAACCCGTGTCATAGTTTTGACTTTTTTTTTTTATTTTTTTTTCAATTTCATCATCCAACATTGGGTTGATTGTGAATTAGACTTCATGATTTATTTCAGTTTGATTTCTATGAGGTTATCTCAATCTCTTGACTCGAGTCGCAGGTTTGACGGGTTACCCAGTTGACTCGAGTTTTTTTCTTGTCTTTTTTAATTGATATTTTTTCTATTTCATCATTCAATGTTGAGTTGATTATGAATTGGGCTTCATGATTTATTTTGATTTGCTTTCTATGAGGTCATCTTGGTTTTATGATCCGGGTCACGTGTTTTGCGGTAGACTCGGTTTGTTTTATTGTGTTCTTTTTTTAGATTGATTTGTTTTTTTTTTCATTTTCAACATTTAACAATGAGTTTATTGAAAATTAAGCTTTATAATTTGTTTTGACTTGCTTTTTATGGAGTTATCACAGTCTCATGATCTTAGTTGCGAGTTTGACAAATTAATCCGGGTTCACCTAGGTCATTTTTTTTACATTCTATGAGTTTATCCCGATCTCACACCCCAAATCACAGGTTTGACAGGTTAACTCAAGTCAATGTTTTTGTTATTTTTTATTTTTTTTTCAATTTTATTTTTTAGCATTGGGTTAATTGAGAATTGAGTTTAATAATTTGTTTTGATTTATTTTATATGGAGTTATAATAGTCTCATGATCTGAGTCATGGATTTAACATGTTAACATGTGTTGGCCCAAATCGATCTAACAGGTTATCGTTTCAATATTATTTTTTTAAAAATATTGTCTTGAATATTTGTTAATCAAACAACGTTTTTACTAGTTATCTGGTTACTTTTGGATCTATCAAGTCGATCAGCTCATATCAGGTTAATCTTCATATTATTTTTAAAAAAATTACTAAAAAAATATTAACAATATCTAATATTTTTTGTATATTTTTTTTTATTCTACCTAGATTATATATTGATTTCTAAATTCAGAAGGTTTTGAAACTTCTGAGCCTCTGCCAAAATGCCAATTCAGAGTATAATAAGAGTTTGTCTGGAAAGACCGTAAGATTCCATGCTACAACATCCCGGTTCATAATGGTAGTGATTTTCATCATCTTCCACCTGGCTTTGTTAGACTGAATCTTGAATATTGTTGCTCGGAGTGCTTCTGATTTCCGAGGCATGACACAAAATACGCACTTTGTAGATTTTGTTCTTAGTCATCGCCAATAGCCAGATTTTGACAAGTCGAGTTTTATCATTTGTGTTAGGGGTAGAAAATTGGTGCGCCATAGAGGAGAATTTTTCCAAGAGCATCTCTGACATCAGCCTAGATGGTAGATTGACCTTCAAGTTAGCATGCCGTGGCCCAATTGGGATAAGTGAAGTTCATGAGCAAAATTAACACCCACAGTTAGCGCTCCTCTGTAATGGACCTTCATACCAAGTAAAGAGGACCACTGCCAAGTGCGATCCACAAGCATAGTGTAAACCCTAACCCGGGACAAGGTATACAATGCTTATCCACAACCCCAACTTTTTTTAAAATAAAAATAAAAAAAGTCAACGAAAATGGATAGAATTAGAGAATGAATGGAATATAATGCTTATCCACAAGCAGCTCGAATGCTCGATACTTTCCTTACTGTTAATAGGTCAACCTACAGGTCAATCATCGAGAATTTTTTCCTTTTCCTATTCTTTTTTCAACCCTTACTGGTCTAGATCACAGGTTGACTTGCAAAAGCTGGTCCGGACTTTAAAACCATGGCCAGATGGCTCTCCACCACCCGCAATGGAAAACACTACTAACAAATGGCACCAAGATTGCAAATACGGTCCCAGTGCCTTGTGGGTGGTGATAATCACAGATCAATCACGAATAACCGAAAGTGCCTAGCAGCGTGCTAGCCTTGCCACTACTAAAACCCATGTACATCAAGATTTTAAGCCATGATATGGATATTCTTGCTACTTAAAACTAAGAGTGGCAGTAAAGATCTTTGAGGGAGCGGAGCAAAACGATGCGGGGCGGGAGGGGTTTAAAATGACATGCCTTAACCTACAAAATGATTATATCTACCACACTTACCCTGCAACCAGGTCAACCGTAGGTCATCACCTTTCAGAGAGAGAAAGGTCTCTCGTAAGGTGGGGTCTTCAAAAAGGTCCAAAGCTGCAAAGTAAAGGTGCTGGTCAATCTTTTGAATCTCATCCAGAGCTTCAATACAATTAGTTATAGTAAATCTCTCCTCATCTTGTCTTGCGGCAACTTCCCTCCACTTCGAAGCAGCTACCATCTCCAACAAGGCTTCTGCCATAGCTTCATTAAGTTCTTGATCCCTATTATTCTTCTCTGAAGAAGGTGTCTCAGACGGACGTTTCCTTTTTCTTTCCCCTGCATTCTTCACTGCCTTTTCTGATGATGCAGAATTTCCTTTTGATAATTTTGATGATGATGATGGATCTTCGGAACGAGAGGTTCCGCCATCTGGCCATGAAATTCTACCTGCAATATCATTTCCAACAGATTTGTCCAAACCCTCAAAGTGACTTGATTGGGCATACTTCCCATCAGCTGATGTATCTGTGAAAATCTTGCAGAGTTGCTCATATATGGGACAGTCCTTGACTTTAACTGTCTCAGGCCTAGGTTGTGCCTGTAAGTAGAAGATATCAGAATGCAAAATAAGATGATCAAGAAGAAAAACAGGGTAACTGCAGGAAAGAAACACACCCCAAAAGAATCTTCCCACAAATCAAATCCAACACCACAGGGATCCACCAATGCAAATTCATTTCGAGCAAATGCTGACTTCACATTATTGAATCGTGTCCGCAGTACATCAAGGTGCTTTCTCAGTTGATTGTTATTAAATTTTGAACCCGTCTCCTTGTTGAATTCATCACGTATGTGATTCCAAGTTTTCTTGTCAAAAACATTATTTGGTCTGTTTCCTAGCTGAATCTGCTGCACTACCAAGTCTGCAAATATCCTATCAAGGGATGGTGTCCACCTTGTTCTAAAACGTTCTTGCTTAGATTGATTACCAGTTTCACCTTCCATGTACAACTACATAAAGCACATTTGAAGTCAGAAAAACAACTACCAATAAGATTATCAGAAACTCTCCAGTTGAAAAGAAGATTGTTCAAATGAAAAGATAACAAGATAACAATCAGGTTCCAGGCCAAACATGGATCGGAAAACATAATACAGAGTACTATACTACTATTAGATAAATCCATATATCTAATCTTAATGGACTACATAAATCCATCAACATCATATATCGAATCCCAATCGACTAAATAAGAGTATGTTTGGCATGAATTGTAAAAAAGACTTTTGACTTTGAGTCATAATTCAAAAGGTTGTTTTTCATAAATAACTCGTAACAAAAATAAGTTAAAATAAAGTATGTTTGGTAAAAATTACTCAAAGCAACTTTTGCAAAGAATAGATGTAGTAGTACAAATTAGAATTCACAAGTGAAGAGTTATTCCTAGCCACACATATTTATGACTTTTTTTATGAGTCAATAGTTAAAAAACAACTTTAATCAATTTGCAAAAGTCACACCGAAATCCATCCAAAACAATCATATGATTAACAAGAATCACACACGCACAAATCTATCATAATTATTCCCAGAACTTGTAATCATCCCCTTAAGTTAAATTCTGAATCAAACAATTCCTCAATACACACATAAGACCATCAATGGAGTCCCCCCTGCAAACATACACGGTCACAAAAACAGCATCATTTGTCGACAACATCAGCAACTCCACAGTTTCACATTCTGCTTTCTAACTTCACTCTTCGTCCATCAGTTTTGCCACAAATCACACAATTTCAAAATTCGGTTTCTTATCAATAACACTAAGATCCACGAGCATCGAAAATTCTAATCACAATAAATAAACAAACATATCTTTTTTTCAAATGCATCACATTGAAATGTTAAAAACTACAGGTTTCTAGGCTAATAAACTCATCATTACGGAGCGCTGCGGTCATGGAGTACCGCAACATCACACGATTCACAGAACTGTATTAATTCAAATTCACTCCTAAAACTCAAAACTTAAACACAGATGCTCAGTTTTAGTGACGCGTCTGCTCGCATTCATGGACTTCTTAATCACGTTATTAACAACAGTTATAATTGTAATTAACCATTCAAAATATATTCTTTGCTAATAAATCTATATGTTCTAGCCATTTTGAATACCTAATTGTTCGCCTGATTAAACCCTAAACGAGAGCAAAAATAAACAGAATAAAAGTTAATTGCTCGTGATCAAAGGCAAGGTACCTGATCGGCAGGAAATTAACGGGAAGCCAGAGAATGGAGAGTGAGAGAGGCGTCACTCCGGCACCAAGCGCCGTCGGTCTTGGCGGAAATAATAAACTAGGTTAAAAAGAAGAAGAAGAAGGAATTTACCTTTTAATCGTTTGCTTAAAAAACTGGTGCCTGGAATTGGTGTTGAGTGATTGATTAATCAGGTGCGATGGAATTGAAGAGAGACAAATACATGTCAATAGCTGATTGGTTGTCTCTTGGGCTTTGATAGCGGCAAGTTTTACACGTTGGTGGTGACTCGACCATGGAAACGGCCGCGTTTTGGGAAATGGGCTAACTTTGCTCCCTATCTTGATAAATAACGGGTCCTCAGCCTAATTGCAAAATAAGATTGAATTAATCGAATTATCTAAAGTATTTATAAAAACTAACTTGAAATTAATTAAACTGAACAGGTTTTTGAATATTTTTTATTAAAAAAATAATAAAAAATTGGTTCATTTTAGTGCAATTTAAAAGCTAAGACCGTTAAATTATAAATTTATCTAAAAACATTTGTAACGTTGAATAAATAAAAAATATTTATTTCCCCATCAAGTCTCTGCAATTTAGAACTATAACATGAAAAGTAAATATATATGGAAATTATATATGCCCAGATTTCTTTAGGCAACACAATAATGTATCCCTTTAAACAAAATTAGGACTCTCTCTGCCCAGGGCATTTCTCAACTGGCATTTATGCTCTCTCCTAAAAAACTATAGAAAAACTATGAGTTTGAACCTCTTATTTATAATAAAAAGAAAAAACTTTCTTGCTATTAATAATAATTGAAGAAGCCCTGCTGAAGTAAAAGTTTTAGGTATAAATTTCATAATATCATAATTGTAAAGTGATTGATTTGAGAGGGTTAATTTGAGTTCAACCAGACTAATTTTTTTTAAGAGTAACATTAAAATTATGTTATTTTAACAAAAAAAAATTAATAAGTTTTGATTTTATTTTACTCTGAGTTGATCAATTTATAAATTAATTTAAGTTTTTGATAGAGATAAATTCAATTAATTTTTTTATTATATTTGTTTTTCAACTCAAATTAATCTAGGTAACCTATTCAAGTTTTATAATCATTTTGTACTTTGAGGTAGCGAAATATATCTCATCTTCTTGGACCTAAACATTTACCAGAAAACAGGGGGTCACACTTTACCAACTCTTTTAATAGTCTGTCTCTTTCTCTGAAATGGACACCACACCAACATCCTGGCTGCCATCTTCTTGTCACTGAAGCCCATAGCCATTACTGGTGTTTGCTTTAAAAACACAGCTGACCATCACAAATCAGCTTCAAAGAATAAACAGATCCACAGTCCTTATCGTCAGTGACCCGATTGAACGGTCCATATAGAACGGGTCCCATTATTAAACGGCAGACACGAGTCCTCTCTCTTGACCAAGTCAACATCCATCTCTGATTTCACGAAGGGAATCTTACAAAACTTAAAGAGAACAAGAAAAAATTATTACCTGGCCGTTGTACTGTCAGTCCCATTTCATTTCAGTCCTTATACTTTATGTTTTTTCAACATTTGTATACTTTATAACACTAAAGAAATGCATAAAAAAAGAGTAATTAACAGGCACCTTCCCTTGAGCCATAGGATCAATATGAAAAAATTAAAACTATGGAGACCAAAATGAAAACTGTTGAATCATAGTTTTTACTAGGAAAATAATAATACGACTGTCGGTGTCTCGTTTTGTGCCGAAGACTAGAGGCAAAAGGTTAATTAACTATTTAATTAACAATCTAACTTAACCGTAGCTTGATAAGTAGGATTCTGGCGCCTAAAGCAACCATCTTTTCCACTACTATCATTTCGCTTTCCATGTGATAACAAACACCTGGAACACAACAACCAAAAGCCAGCCCAAATTTCTTCCTTGCATTGCTCAATGCAAGCACACGAGGAGTGCCCTTTATCGTAGAATTTCATTTTCTTCAGATATGGACGTTAAAGATTTGATCTTGATTTGGTTTTGAGTGATTTAGTTTTGCTAAAATGAGAGTGAAACCAAGTTCTAGAGGTTGCTGTTGGTGGTTTTTGGTGGTAGTAACATTGGCATTGGTTTATGATGCCATTGTTTATACAGTCCAAAAGAAAACTGAGAAATCTGAAGGGGCTGCTCCTATTACAGGGCCTCCTGGTGCTATTGAGAAGAAATATGCTGATGCTCTCAAAATTGCTATGCAATTCTTTGACATTCAAAGATGTATGTTCTCTTTCCCTTACTTTAGTTTCAGTCACTATTCTATACTCGAAGCATTCTTTTTCTTGAACACATGAGTATAATTCTGACTGTTTAAAGTTAATACACAATGTAAGGAAGCAACGAAAAGGACTGGGATTTGGTTTTGATTGTTGTTGTTTTGAATTGATAGCACAAGTTAGGATCTTTTCTTGAGCTTAGAAGCCTTGTTTTATCTATCTTTGATTTGATTACTTAGAAATTTTGTCTTGGTAGCTCTGGTTGTGTCTATTTTTATTGCATTGCAATCTTCTGTACCTTGTAATTATCTTTCTGGTTATGAATGTTAACACTAAGATGATACTTAATTAATCCAGCTGGCGAGTTGGGATATAGTAACAAGTTTAGTTGGAGAGGGGATTCAACTCTTACAGATGGAAGTCAAGCGAAATTGGATCTTTCAAAAGGCATGTATGATGCTGGGGATCTTATGAAGTTTGGTTTTCCAATGGCTTTTACTGCTACAGTACTTTCATGGGCCATCCTTGAGTATGGAGGTCAAATGGCTGTAGTGAATCAGTTGGATCCGGCACAAGATTCGCTCAAATGGATCACTGACTACCTTATCAATGCGCATCCTGAAGAGAATGTGCTCTACGTTCAAGTTAGTTCCTTTTCCATAGCCACTAAATGTTTCTATTTTGAGTCATGATGTTATTTGCTTGCAAGCCTTAATAAGCTATACTCAGAGCACTTGAAGTGGAAGAAACTTGAAATTTATGCTGATTGTTTGGGGGTATTTAAGTTCCAGAGTTTGGCCTTTTTCTGTCATTGTCAAGGCTTTCCCTGAAACTGGAATCTTATTATTGGAGAAAAAATCAAACTAATCTAGTGAGCCATTTGATCAAGGTAGTGATGAATCAAAATGTGAGCTGCAACCATTCCTAGAGCTATGCTAGTAACTTTATCTTTCATCTGCAGAATCCTGGATATGAACAATTTCTTATATGATTAGCTATCATTTGGGAACAGGTTGGTGACCCTGAAATTGATCATGGTTGTTGGGAAAGACCTGAAGTTATGAGTGAAAAGAGGCCCCTTACTCAGATTAATACATCTTCTCCTGGGACAGAAGTTGCAGCTGAAACTGCAGCAGCTTTGGCTTCAGCATCTTTGGTGTTTAAATCTGATTCCAGATATTCAAGCGCGCTGCTTAAGCATGCTAAAGAGTTGTTTACTTTTGCCGACAAATATAGAGGTTCTTATAGTGAAAGTATCCCAGAAGTTTCCACGTATTACAACTCAACAGGATACGGGGATGAGCTCTTGTGGGCAGCTAGTTGGCTCTATCATGCAACGGGGGATAAATCATATCTTCAGTATGTGACTGGGAAAAATGGTGAAGTCTTCGCACAATGGGGAAGTGCAACATGGTTCAGTTGGGATAACAAACTTGCAGGAACACAGGTATCTGTCATGTTCCAAGTAATTGGATGTAAATTTTATCCCCTTTTTTCTTTTAATCTTAGGACATGTTCTTCATTTGGCATACGTATGTTTAAAGCATACTGATTTCATTCCAAGACAGAGTTATGTTCTTTTACTTTTAAATTATGCCAAAATTTACAAAATCATTGGTGTGATTTGTCTTCATTGGTTCTCTATCCTGAAGGTACCATCTCTAAAATTTCTCAAGTCAAGATCCTTGTTTGTTTGGAATGTGTTCAGATATAGATCATGGTCTAATTTCTTGGAAACTAAGATACCTTACACTAGGCCTTGAACTGTGAAGTACATTTCGTCAACAACATTTGAAATACAGATGTCTTTTCTTAAGAGAACAATTCATTTATTCTGGATGCAGGTTTTGCTGTCGAGACTAACTTTCTTTGGCAACAAAGACACCTCAAACTCGGGCCTTCAGATGTATAGGAAAACAGCCGAGGCTGTTATGTGCAGTCTCATCCCAGATTCTCCAACGGCCACACAGAGTAGAACAGATAGTAATATTCTTTTTCCAAGCTACCTAATTTTCTTGATATTCAAAATGTGTGGCACATGTTCAAAGTTTTAATAAAATTTTATACCCAATTACTGTGGCCTTATTTCCACTTATTGGTGCAGGTGGTCTTATATGGGTCAGTGAATGGAATGCTTTGCAGCATCCCGTTGCTTCTGCATTTTTAGCTTCTCTTTACAGCGATTACATGCGTAGTTCAGGAACTGCAAAGCTATCCTGCAATGGATATTCATATAAACCATCAGATCTTCGGAAATTTGCTAAATCCCAGGTAGGTTTCCCATGTTATATTTGTTTCATACATAGTATAGGCTTTAGGATGTGATGAATTACCATGTCCAAGAGCCATGATTACTTGCAAACCTGATAATGCTGTATTATTTTACTTTTTAGGCTGATTATGTCTTGGGAAATAATCCTATGAAGATGAGCTTTCTTGTTGGGTATGGCGAGAATTATCCACAATATGTGCATCATAGGGGAGCTTCAATCCCAGCCGATGCAAAAACTGGTTGCAAAGATGGCTGGACATGGCTTGAAAGAAAGGAACCTAATCCCAACGTAGCAACTGGAGCACTTGTTGGTGGTCCCTTCTTAAATGAAACATTTGTCGATGATCGCAACAATTCAATGCAGGCAGAGCCAACCACCTATAACGGTGCTGTGATTGTTGGCCTCCTCTCAGGTCTTGTCACCACTTCTTCTGCAGTTCCATCTTTCACCTAAATCAATCCTGGTATATAATTAGGTACACATTGTTTGTATCGTATTAGCTGTGGTCGTGAGATGTTCACTTCAAATTAGTGTTCAATAGCTTGTTTCATACAATTAAGTTTGAGACAAGATTCTAATGCATGGAGCTCTTTTCTCTTGTTCTTGAGGGAGGGCCTTGAATATAAATGTTCTTCTAGCAGTATTTTTCTGCCAATTTTGTTGAAATTATATGGTGTTCTGCTCTTTTGCTTTATGTATTCTCTTCCGCTTTGTTACTTCTTAATAGACTCTGAAATTTCTAAAACTTCTGCTATATCAAAATCGAAAGAAACCAAGGCAGGATCTTCTTAAGAGCAGTGCAGCACAGGAAAAGAAAGAAAGAAAGAAACTTACCGTTGCTGATTAGAAACTAAAACTAACCCTTTGGCAAACGTGAGCCATGATACTCACAAAATTATAAATTAAAACTAACCCTTTCTGAAAATTTGTTGGATAATAGTCTTCAGACTGATTAAGGTGGCGTTTTGTTCATGGAATGGTATGATTTGGCTCAGCATGTCCAATGGGCAGCAGAAGAAGTGTAAAGTCAGAGAAAGCCAGTGTAGTTTCCCATTTGAGAACTATGATGGGACGAATCTTTGTTTCAAGTCAAGCCTCTCCCTCCCTTCACCCACTTTGTAGTTTCCCATTTGAGAACTATGATGGGACGAATCTTTGTTTCAAGTCAAGCCTCTCCCTCCCTTCACCCACTTTGACGAACGCAAGATTTAATTCCAAGTTTGTGGTGCTCAGCCAGAATACTTTATCACTAAGGTTAGTTGGCAGATTCGCGATTTTCTCTTACCGAGGAAAGACAAAAAGGAAACCATGCACGTTATGCAAGAACAGGTTTTGAAGCAACAATCCAAGCTACGAGAAAGGTTGCATCTTCCCGAAAGATTTGGTGATGATTTTCGTACCAAGCTCATGACTCGTATGCAATTGTTGATGGAGACTCCCTGAAGAAGCACTGTCATTTTCCACAACAATATGAGCACAGAACTCCCACTTTACTATCAAGTATATGCTTGTCCAAAAACAGAAAGCACAATAGAAAAGGAGGCTGAAATAACTACTCAATTGGGCTGATTGAAAACTCATGTTCATACAAATTTAATGCAATCAGAGATCCATTGCTAAATAATTTATCTATTCAATGGCCACTAGATACCATCTCCACCAGAAATCATGACCCACCATTGGCATAACATTGTTGATAAGTATGGAGTTCAAAAAGGTCCTCTCCTTTTGGTTTCCATTCACGACCCAACAGAAACTTCTAGGAAAATGCCATTTTCACATGTGAGCACTAACATCTACATCGTCCCTAGGCCTTATCTGCAACACCAACAGTTATCATCACCAAGAGTAAAGAGCAAAGCAACTATACTATCCACCATTCCTTTCCTCCTTCCTCTTGTGCACGAGTCACTTGTCTATGGCCCTTCTTGGTACGATCAGGATACGTGTCCTTGTTCCTTCAATTATTCACTTAAACAGCTTGGTCTTCTGAATCCTTTGACTCCCAAGCACCCCACCTAGCTAGATTCCTGCGTAAAGTCTCCATCTAGATGACAAAAAAATCTTTTCCGCAAACCATTCTGTGTTTTGCTTTATCACTATACCTTACGTTTGTTAGGACTTATCATTCAAGATGTTTCTTTACATTAAGGATGTTTTTTTTGTGAAGTGCTTCTGAAATATACAAAATAAAATTAGAAAGCACACACACATCAATTTAAGTCCTTTGCAGCCTAAGAAAAATAGCAATTTCAACTGTCATTTTCTATACGGCATCTACATAAAGTATATATCTCCTTTTGTTTTCTACTTTAAAATATAAAAATTTATTTTAAATCTGCTTTATTCCTATCTTTATTATTCTTGTTTTTTCTGTTTTGAAATAGCAACAAAATATCACGTTTTGTCGTATACTCGAGATTTGTTTAGGAACGCGATAACTTTTATTTTTAATATTTTTTAAGAGGGTATTTGTCTTAAAAAAATCAAATTGATATTTTTTAGTGTTTTTCTAATAATTTTAATTTATTAATATAAAAACACATATAAAAATATTTTTAAATAAAAACACATATTGCATCACAGTACTGATCACCCCCTTATAGCAAGTCAAGGAAGAAGAAGAGGCATAAACTCGATATTTGAGACCAGAACAGGATTAATTCGTACTCAAGAAATGAGAAATGGGATCTTTTAACCAAAAAAGGCACATATATAAACCATATATTATAAAGTATACTCTGATATTGATGTGAGAAACCAGTGAAGTTTTTTGGGCCAATGCCCTTATTGATCCTTTTCATGATTTTGTCTTACATAAACATCCCTATCAATCTCCTTTCATGAAATTAATTTATAACAACCCATCGATTCAAGACATGACATCAATGTACTCTCTCTTCTTCTTCTTCTTCTTTCTTTTTTTTTTCTTTTATTGGATTAAGCAATTAATATACAAAAACACACAATTAGTACTACCGACATAGGAACTAGTAATAATCAAACTCACTGGTAAAACTCTAATTCAAAAATAAAATAAAAATAATGACAAAAAACAAGAAAAAAATTAAAATTTAAAAATCATATCATCATCCACACACACAGCTAACTAAAAGAAACTGTGGTGGCGCTTCTTAATGGAGCTCACATCTAGAAAGATTTTCCAGAATCTATGGTCAATATTTCTTCTCCATCATGTTTAGGAGTATCTGATCAAGTCAGCGAGAGATATCAGACTTTATTGGGTAGCCCAGTTGCTGCTCCATCTCCCAACTTAGCTTTGACGCCACCCCAGAATGCTCAGCTTCATAATCCTATATGTACACACAAATCATATGAGAAATTGACGGCCTAGACCATGTTGACTGTGTTAAAGAAGATAAAAAAATTTGTACCTCAAGCTTGCACATGAGTTCATGGGCAGTGTGGGCTGAAACAATAATGTGTCGGGCAGCTGGTGTTACGAATCCTTCATCGACAGCCTTGTCTATGAATGATAGAAGGGAGTTGTAGTACCCATCAACATTCAACAACCCCACCTGAAACCAAGAAAAAAGTAGATGTTTCTTTTACTCTTTTACCCTCTTTTATATTTAAATGAAAAGTATTTTTGTTTTGTTTTTTCATTTTATCTCCTATTGTTTTTCACCGCCTTGACATGATCATCAAGTAATTATCAAAGAGTAATATGCTAATTTCATTGTAAATTCTTTGGAATTGACTTTTTCAAAAATTCTTTTACATTCAATGTGTAGATTCGATTAACCCGCATGTAGCTAAAAAAAAAAACTAAAACTAAAACTACGTCGTTTTAGTTTTAGTTAAAAATCGGATTAACAAGTTATTGAGTTGAGTTTAACTGGAATAACTTCAATGCTAGGGCAGTGATATTGAAGATAATCTTTGCATAAATATATGAAGAAAATCTTCAATACCGGTTTATCGTGGATTCCCAATTGAGCCCAAGTGATGACCTCCAAGAGTTCTTCCAAGGTTCCATACCCACCTGTGAGAGGATTTTGAGTTAAATTCACTGTGTCCAATATGGTACTTGACCGTTGTATCCACAGTTATCTTGAGTTGTAAAATCTTATGAGCTCAATGATCGGCTTGCATTTATTGGTAAATTGTAAGATATTGAGTTGCACTTCAACCAGTACGCGGCAGGTAATTTAAACATCAACATAATTATTGCTCGAAGTGTTGATTAATTTCTTATTTTAGGAGTAATTAAGTACCTGGTAAGGCTATAAATGCATCAGCTTGGCGAGCCATTTCAGCTTTGCGTTGGTGCATACCTGATACAGCTCTTACTTCTCCCACAGTCTCCCCTGTAATCTGAAATTACCACATTAAGTAAGTAAGATTCTGCGCTTATAACCCTTTTCTCCAAGTGATTTTAAGCTGATTAATTAAAGTAACTACCTCTCTTGGCATAAGAGTCTTGGGAATAACTCTGCAACAAAGAAGAGAAAAAAATGAGAGAACTCAAGATAAATACGAGAGGGAGAGGTGACAGAGGGAGAGGGAAGTGGGAAACCAAAGGCAAAAACATTACCCCAACACATGGCGGCCACCATCATATACAGCTTGAGAGATCAAGCCCATGAGACCAATGCTGCCTCCTCCATAAACCAAGTCAATGTTCCTTTCAACCTGCAAAATCTTTATTGCTCTTAATTTTTTTTAATTAACAAAAATTACGTGTTTAAGTGTAAAATCTACCTGTCCAATATAAAACAATATAATCACAACTACACTCAATTATTTAGATAATTCTTTAGTTTCATTTAATCCAAACAGAGCAGAAAAGGCAGAGGATTGCTCCTGAATGGAGCCCTGCAGGTGCTGATCTTATTGTCCCTTACTAAACTTCTCAGCTTCTTTGACTAAACCTCAAGCTACTTTGCTCAACAGGTGCTGATCTTATATTCTTGATACAATATATATACATATATATGACTCCTGAGAAACGCCCAAGTTGTGTAATTCTTAAAAGAAAACATTGAAGCCTTGACAAGAACATTAGCATAAGCCTAGGATTTAATTTCTGTAGAGAGAGCAAGTACTAAGTAGTAGTATATATACCAGTTGTTTGCCAAGCTGAACAGCAGCATGCTGGTAATTAGGATTCTTGCCAGGGCTGCTGCCACAGAACACACAGACACGTCTGAATCTTGATTTCATCGAAGGCTGACGTTGCTGTTGATGTGGAATTTCCATGGGTGAAAGTGCTTAATTAGCAAATAATATGTTTTGCTTAAAAGAGGATTGTCGAGACAAAGAGATGGAAGGAAAGAAAGAAGAGGATGAGGAGAATGTGTGTTGTTGTGTTGGGCTATGGGCAGCCTATTACTACCGCTTTCTATTGAAAACAAAGGCCGAAAGTAAGGGAAAGAAAAACGCTGCCATTGGCCCCTTTTTATATCAAAAAATGGATGCCCCTCGACACTCGCACGCTTCACACGTCACCCATATATATATATATATATATATATATATATATAACGAAATTCACATTGAATTTTTAAGATGGAGGTTTCACTATCACAAAGAAGAATTATTCATGTGTAGTTGTTTATCTTGACGTTAATATATTACATGTGAATCTCGATTGCATACCGAAGGAAAAAACACCAAGCGCTCCGTGCTCTCATGCAAATTTATTTAATCCGGCACCGCCTATAACATGTTGAGTATGTTAACCTGAACTATCCGGGTCAATTCAAGACAAGACAAGGCAGTAATTTTTAAAAAATTAAAATAATATATTTTTTTAAAAAACTAAACTAGATTTTAATTGAATTAGTCAACTCCCTTTTAATTTAATTTAAAATTTAGTTTAGATTAGGAGCTAAATCAACAAATAATTGATTTAATCTATTAAATCAGAACGAGTTTAATAATAATACTATATCTCATATATCATAATATTTGTTTATTTTTGTTAAATTAAAGTTCGATCAACTAAATTTTGAATAGCCTATTTGCTAATGATGCCAGATTCTCTCCAATGCATTATTTTCCAAGACAAATGTGAATGTGTAAATTAATGGGAAATCCAATCGACTATATGGATATAATTCAATCAATAAGTTCTAAAAATAGCTATTTAAACAGACTAAAATACTCTCTCTAATTCGTTATTTTCTGAGAAGTATTCTGATGTGTAAGTTAATGGACATCAACTCTTCAATTGATGTTTAATTGGGATTTGTTGTTTTATATTTTTTTCTTCACTTTCTTGTTTTACATTTATTTTTAATTAATTACGCGGATGGCATGTCACGTTAATATACGTGCTAACAAGTAAAATAAATAAATAAAATTGAATAGAGTCAAAAGACGTCTATTTAGAAGAATTTAACTTTATAAGAGCTGATTGAAATAAAGCATGGAGAGAAATCAAAGATATGACGTGTGATTGATGAGACGTGTAAAATCCATATCCTAAATTTACATATACTTATGGTTATGGTTATGAGTGTCGGTCGTCGATAATATACTAGGCTTTATATCCTATATATTTATTTATTTATTGAGATGGTATGCTTTTTTTTTTTTAATGAAAATATTTCTTTTTATTTACATCAAAATTAAGCAATTTATGAAAATCTACGCAAACCAAATAAAATAAAATAAAATAAAAGATATTAGATTTAATATGGTTGGGTTATTATCATTACCAGATCCAGTTATTATTTAATAATCATACAATTTCAAGAGATTATACTTCCATAAATTATTAGAAAAATAAAAATAAATTGAGACTGCAAAACAATGTAGGAAAAGCTGTGCTTCTTCAGGCAAACGGCCGTATCGATCAGGACATGGATAATGGTAGATTAAGTTGTAGCCAGGTCTATTATAAGAAATATGAAACCACCCACCAATTGAATTTATCTAACCATTAAATAACGGGTGTAAAATATATGGTGTGGTTAATCTACCTTTACCCCATACGTCCTTTCCATCAAAACAAACCACGTCCACTCCAATAAATAAAATATATGCTGTGGTCAAACCATTCATTCCAAGTTTCAACCCCTTAATTACAACTTGAATCGTCATTAAATAAATAATTGATGAACGAAGAGGAAGGAGCACGTCATTATGTGCATACATAATAAAGACGCAAGATTGGTGACTTCTCTTAAGCCGCAAGCTAAGATAAATTTTTCTTAACATTAAAAAAAAAATATCAAGGTAATTATAATTTAAATTAACCTAGTTTAATTTTAATAACA
>Ga0307517_10006408_pt1 | contig 17430 bp, 4 predicted proteins | sample 23_EM_MG_FD_194515 | JGI IMG/M metagenome (GOLD analysis project Ga0307517, IMG submission 194515) | Populus trichocarpa ectomycorrhiza microbial communities from riparian zone in the Pacific Northwest, United States - 23_EM | ecosystem: Host-associated > Plants > Roots > Unclassified | place...
CCCCCACCAAACTTAAATCTTCTTTTTTTTTTTTTTTTGTCTGAGTAAAAAGCCAATAGGGAACAGGACGAATGGGCTCCAACTTGGTTTTGTTGGGGAGGCTGTGAGGGATTTATTTTTATAGGTTTCGATCACACTAAATACAAAAACATTGCAAGGGGACAAATGTTGTCATGCCTTAGTCGCAATCCATTGTCTCAATCATGGTTCCGTAATCAGTAGAGCAACTTTCTTTGATTTTCTTTTCCTAATGGCCTTCTTCTGTAGCATTAAGGAAGTAAATCCAAAATCATCGTGGTATAGTGGTATAATTTAGCTGGTTATATTTTAAATTTATTTTTTAAAAATTATTGGTTTGAGTTTTATAAATTTCAGGACCTTTAAAGATTTATATAATTATTAATTTTAAAATCTATAAAATTAGTCGATATATATACAAATTGGTTTAAATATCCATATTTATATATAAAAAAAATCCTATAAAAGAGAGAGATCATCAAGGAAATCGAAAAATCGCAAAGCAAGCACCAAAGCACGTCAATCAAAATCGTCTTATTGTCTTTTTAATTGCTTGATGACATGTGTAAATTAAAGTGGTATACGAGATTGAATGCTGGAGAAAATTAGTCAACATCGTGAATAGTTCTTCTAAGCATCCGTCTGCAAATTTTTTTTTTAAAAGGTTAACTTGGATATTCGACCCTGCTTATATGTATCTTAATTAATTTTACGAGTTCTGAAATTAATAATTATATAAGCCTCAAGTAACTATCATATGAGCAAATAATTAGAATCTAATTTAGAGATTAGCAGTAATAGTATTAGATTCTTGAGGTACTGAACTTTGGAGTGGTTGAATTTTTAAAGCAGTCGAGAAAAAAAAATACACATATTATAACTCCAAATACCAAGGCCCCAGTCGATTCTTGAATTAAATTCGAGAAGGTTGGTCGATTTTTTTTTTTTTTACTATTATTAGCAGGAAATCCTGCGGTGCATAGGTTTTTGGTAAGCAATTTTCCGCAAGAACACCTGAGAAGAGTTGAACCTCAAATCTTGAATAGAAAAATATTATGGTTGATGATTGAGATGCTCGATATCTTAGTAAAATTCAAACCTCTCATGACATTTCAGTAGTTATATATATATATATATATATATATATATATGAATTATAATAGTGAATTTGTGTTTTTTACCCTTAAAAAACTCATTGAACTAGCATGCAGGGGTATATTTATATTTTCATAGGATTTATTTGTTATTTTTGAATTGTCGAGGGGCGCCTCAAACCTTTTCTAGAATTTTTACACTGTAGATTACATTAATACATTTAAAAGCAAAATATCACTTAACTATAGCCAAGAAAATTCTTTATTTTTCACTTTTTTAAAAACGTTGTAATGACTCTATTACTATATTAAAATAAAAATTCTCAAATCATATTTGAAGAGCTAAATCATCATTTTATAGCACTAATTATTTGGTCACGGTATAATGTTATCTTTTGATACATAAAAATAAAAATGAAAAGTTGCATACACGCGTCAGCCACTCCATCACCTTTAGGAGACACTCGTGGCTGACTCTGGTGGTGGAAAAAGATGTCCTACCGTGTCATTTGATATGTCACGACATTCTCTTCCTATCTGGGCAATGCATGTATAGTGATTATGTTCGGTTTGGCGTCAATTCAATTTTCTTTCCCCCCTTCATTTCTCTTTTCTCTACCTCAATTTGCATATTGCCCATGAATAAAATCATAACAACCCTTCAATTTTTTTCCCTTGAGGGTTTTTTAATATTTTTTGAATTTCAATTGTTTTATTTGATAAAATCACTTCAAATTGGAAAAAAAAATTATTTTTATCCTCCTTCAATTTCTCATCTCTCGAACTGAATTTCTATTATTTTGATTTTTTATTAGTATGGTTTATGAATTTTATTTATTTCTTGCGATTTCATCCTCATTCTTTTTTTTTCATGTTTGCTTCTCATTCATTTTATTATTATTTTTTCTCTAATACTATTCTTCAAAATTAAATTAGTTGGAAATTAAGTTTCTTACTTGAGCCCAAGTATGAGATTTCATGAGTTGTGATTTTAAAAAATTAACCCTAATTTGGAGGACTCATTCGGGCTTGCTTGGATTTTCATGTTTTTCAATTGGGGTTGTTTATATATATATATATAATTTGTCTCATCTCAAGGCATTGCATCGACCATTGATATAGGTTTACTCAAATCAGTTTTTTCTTGTTCAATTTTTAAATTAGATTTTTTTTTTCACTTTTAGCCTTAAGTATTTGGTTTGTTATAATTGAGCTTTCTATTTTGTCTCGCTATTGGTTCCATGATTTTATAACTATCTCATACCCATATTACAGGTTTTGCATGGTAACCATAGTTAGTCTGAGTTAATCCAATTTATTGTTGTCTTAATACATCTTTTAGAATATACATTGTGCAATGTTTTTATCATTTAATTATTTAAAAAATATTTCAGCCAATATAAATTAATTTTTTGACTTTCTAACATGCTTAAACTTTGCTAAAACTTGTTTTTTTTATTATGGTTATTTAAAACCCTTTTTCTATTGAAAAGATTTATCTCTTGAACTAGTTATTATATAAGAAAAATTGCCCTAGCAGGTCGCTATGCATCGTGCGAACTAGCCAGCAATCAGGCACTCCATTCTCTCATGTAAAATTCATTTATGTTTTTTCACATTTACAAATAAACAAACTTATTTATTACTCTAACCGATTTAGATTTAAAATTTGTTTGTTTGTAAGTTAAACATGTGATCCACGGCACGAACAAATACATATTTAATGCCTGTTTAGTATTATATTTTTATTTTCATTAGGATAGATTTTAAAAGTGTTTTTAATTTGAAAAAAATATTAAAATAATATTTTTTTAGAATTGTTTTAATAATATATATATATAAAAAAAAAACTTCCACGACAACACAAAACACGAGTGCTTTCACATGCCTCTGGGTTCAAAGAATTGCCCTTGCCTTTTCTTCAATCGTTCTCCCCTGACGTTTAACTTGCATTATTTTTATGTCCATATATTTTTTTGAAGCCAAGAAAGCAACATGTATTTTTTCCTTTTAAAGTATGCAAAGCAGCTTGATGAGACCACTGAACTGTATATTTAATGATGTAGTTCTAAGGAAGCTACAAATATATACAGGTTTGGATTGAATTTAATATCTATTATGATCTCCTCCTACAAACAGAAAACTGGGGCATGGCTTCGAGTACAAAGCAGAAGAATCATCTGGATATACTATATAGTATGATTTCTCCCTTAGATATTAAAGACTAGATTGGACATTTACCATACTTAATCACTAAATTATCGAGTAATGACATGCAAATTGCTGTCTTATATGGATGCTAACTACTGGCTGGACAAGCACAGGGAAAAGAAAGAAAGTCGTGATGATCAGCCAAAGAAATTATAGCAGCTAGGAAAAAGAGGGAACATGGATGATGAAATCTTCTCTCGTGCCTTTTCCTCTTTGGATTTGGTTGCATGCTAGGAAAATAAAAGGAATCTTACGAGCACTAGCGTCAGCCAGGAGATGGCGATGGCATGTGGGCGCCGGCCATGCTATTCCATGGCTCACATGAGTTGAAGAAAAGGCACCTGGTATATATCTTGGCGTGGCCAAGAGGGAAGATTATATGCTTCTAAATGGGATTTATTTGATTAACTTAAGTAATTAGTGATCGATGATGTCTGGCATGGAGCGATCCAAGGCTTTGCTGGCTCTCAAAGAATGATTAAATTAGTGAAAAGAGAGCAGAGGGAGGCTTTAATTAGTCTTGTTAGTTGAACACAGACAGATGTTGGGTGCTAATGACGTTTAACTAAGTAATTAAGCATCATCATTGATTGAGAGAGAGGGAGACGACATGCTTGTTTGAGGGGTAAAAGAGAATGGAGATGAACCCTAGCTCTGCTGACATCAACAGTCCCGCCCAATGATTTGAATACACGTAGGAATACAATCAAGGCATGCATGCAGTAGACCTAGCTAATGTTAACCCCCCCAGATCAAGCAGCAAAATTTACACACCAGAGCTGTTGTTTCCCTACCAAACCTTCGAGAAAAAGAAATTAGTAGCATGACTTTTTCGATGCCCCCACCATATTCTTTGGCTTAAATATGCTTTTTAATCAGGGAATTCTTATTCTTTTTGACTATATACAGTGATCCATTATATTAATTTCAATTTATTTATTTTTTTTATTATAAAGAAGAGGTTCGAGGACGAAACATCTTGGAAGGAAAGACTGTCAATTGAGCTACATGCTCATTGGCCATTATATTAATAATTTTACCGAAAGATATATGCCATACTAAATTAAAAGACTTTTTGTTGATAGAAAGAAAGTAAAAGAGAACTTTGCTTCCCTGTACGCGACTCATTGTAACATGGATGTGCCTGGTCCATAATTGTTTGACAGACAGGGTAAATAACCTTGTACCGTTGCCTAGTTTAAATCTCAGCATTTTGTAATTTTTGTAATTTGTTTTGGTTGAAATTAACTTTTTTTATATATATATTTTGGATTGTTTTGATGTGTTAATGTTAAAAATAATTTTTAATAAATAAATAAATGATAATATTTTTCTATATTTTCAAGTAAAATATACTTTGAAAAATAACTGCTAATAAAAAACACTACTTTTAACATCACGTGTTCCAATTTTTTTTATTGTCACGTGCTATATATATATATATACTGTAGCTGTTTCCTGTGTAGAAGCAACAACTTTGTAAAAGAACATACTGTAGTTCACGACTAAGCAGATGAGTTTCTTTGGTTACAAACTGCCCTTTCAGCATTCTATCTATTTTTCGGGCGATATTTTCACCTTCTTTTTTTTTAATCTTTTCCACGAAGTAAGGCCACTCAACTTTGTATAAAGTGCTGAACTTTAGCTTTCCTTTAGGAAAGTCGAGTCCATGCTGCTTGGAATTTGAGGTTCATTTGAATCCAAGCATGGACGGAAGGGAGGGGGAGAATAAAGCTGCGAAAGTATACACAAGTACGAAACAGGCCTTCACAGCCCATCTGGAATCCTGACTTGTAGTTAGGCCCATCTGGAATCCTGACTTGTAGTTAGGCCCATCTTATTCTAGTTAAAATAAAGTAGGCCCAATCAGAAACTATCTTCCAAACCTTGCTGTCAAGGTTATCATGCTTAAGCCCAATGCCTTCTTTTTTTCTTCTTTAAAAGAGCTTAGGCCCTTGAAATATCATACTTCATGGCCCACTTAGTTATGGATGGTCGTTTGGATCAATATTGATCTGAATTAATTTAAATAGATATATATTTTTTAAATAATTATTTTATTTGAGAGATAATAGATAGAATATGAATATTTTTAAATTTGATCCATAATTCACTTCAACCTAACCGAAATATATATTTATATTAATATATTTATAGAATATTTTGATTTTTTTAATATAATATAATATATACATATCGAGACAAAAGAGAATTGGTGGACTGTGGGGCCCAAGTTGAATTAAAGAATATTGGTATTCATCTGGAGGCCCATCTGAGATTTTTAATTAAATGTAATTGTATATCACTTGATATCATGCAAGCATATCATAATCCAATTAGGATCTAGAATTGAGATAAACATTACTAAGGACCAGAAAATGGTTTTTTGAAAAATATTTTTTAAACTTTTTTATATTTATTTTTTATTAAAAAGCTGATCAATAAAAAAATTATTTTTCAATAAAAACAAATTTGGCCTGACTTCTGGAAAAGTGTTTTACTTTTATTTTAGATGGGATATATTTTTTAGAAGTTGTAAAAAATAAAATAAAAAAATATGAAGTTATTTGGTGTTTATATCAAATTCAGTTCTTGATCTTTTAATTATTATATATTTTATTTTGAATTTTATTTATTTTCAATTTCATCTCTTAGATTTTGATTTAATTTGATTTTTATACCAATTTTGTTCCTAATTTTTTTTATTGTTATTTATTTTTCTCTTATATTTTTTTAAATTAAAATTATTTTATCTATCAGATTTAGTTCTTATTATTTTGATTGTTATTTGTTTTATTTGAAATAATTTATTAATTTGGAATATATTTTTTCAATTTCATCATCCTTTAAACTTTTAATCTATCACACTTGGTCCATATTTTTTTTAATGATATTTGTTTTATTTCAAAGAATTTATAAAATTGAAATGTTTTTTTAATTTCATACACTTTTAAACTTTTTCACCTGTTAATTTTTGCCCCTATTATTTTAATATACTATAAATAATTAAAATTTTATTTTGAGTTTATTTTTCATGGCATAACTATATACTAAAAAGTATTTTCAAGCTCATTTTTTATAATATTATCAACCATAAAAAAAACAATTTATTAAAATCCACTTTTCATTAAAACCAATTAAAAAAATATCTTTTAACAAACAAATAGTACCTGAAGCTTTCTCTTTTTTTTTTTCCTTTTGCTATTTATGATGTGATGATATTTTTTCATTAGCTTCGTAAGTGCATGTATCAAAATAAGAATTTGTAGAATTAGTTTTTTAAAAATAAAATTAGAAAAAAAAAGAAAGAAAATATAACTAACATGCACTAAAAGAGCTCTTTGTTTTCTTGTAGCATGATTACTATTCACCATCTCATATCATGAATTGAAATATTGATTTTTTTAAATTAATTTGATTCTTGAACTTTTGTTTTGCACGATTGAGCTTTTTTTAGTTCAAATTAACACTTCATTGCAATTTTTTTTTAGGGAAAGTTGAATTGAAAAACAATAAACTAAAGTGAAAAGACGAGTAAAATAGGTGGTGACTGTGAAATTTATCTTAAAAGTTTATTTTCATCCCCTATCTTTTTTGGCTGTTAGGTAACCGGTCCCTTTAATTTCTAAAAATTCAATTTTATGTAAAACTTTATTTTTCTCATTTTTTAGTCTTTTTTGGTGGGAGGAGAGAGAAGGACCTACCAGATTCTAGCATAGAGAGAGAAAGTTGTTGTTGATGATGATTCTGACCGTAAAAACAATCGATTTTTATGACAAATTGTTTCCATATGATGAAAGGATGAGCTATGTGTTTTTTTTTACTTTGAAAGTGCCTAAAAAATAGATATAGAAGATTTTTTATTTTGGGTTTTGAAGTGTTTGTTTTTGCATATTTTAAGATCATGGATTGGTTTAACAAGGTTACTATAATGTTTTCTATGTGTTTTGTGTAAAAAAGAGGTTGAAAATGATCTTTTGGGTGAAAAAAAAACATGAACTTTGTTTTTCGGCCACCATAATAGCCTGATTTAGGGATCTAGACAACGTGTTATCTATTTATTTTTCAAAAACAATTAGGGCGGATGACATGTAATTTGCCCAATTAACTTAAAAATAAATAAAAGGCTTGTATGTTTGGGTCTGACTTTGCAGGCCCTCGCCCGAGCTATTTCTTGATGGGTTAGACACTTGCCCTAACTTACGAAGCCCATCAACGCCTGATCTTTTTTTTTTCTTTTGATTTTTCCAGTTAATACCTTTTTTATATGTCTTTTTTTTACATAATTTTTAAGTTTATATTTTAATTAATACTAATTTTATGTGTTTTGTTTTGGCTTATTTAGCATTTTTTTAAATGACGATAATTTTTTAATTATATTAGGTGTATTTAATTTTTGAGGATTTTAGCATGATTCATTTGTGTTTTTTTTTTTATATTTTATATAGATTGAATTTATTTTTAAAAATTTATTTATTTTTGATTTTTTCATAATATTTTTAATACGTGCATCCTTACATATTGTTTTTTTCTTTTATTTTATTCAATAAATTTTACGTGTGTGCTGATTAATGTGACAAATTGATTTTAATAAACAAATTCATTAAACATAACCGGTTAAAGGATCTATTTTGTAATATTAAATATTTTGATCTACATCTGCTCTTAATTTTTTTAGTTTTGTTTTTATTTTTCAATAATTATTTTTCTATTAAATTATTCTGATCTCATAATCTAAGATGCACGATAAACATATAATATTAACATATTTCATGTTAAAGTCAAGAGTTTCATGTGTAAGCGTAGTTTTGTTCAGAAAATATATTTTTTTAATTTGTTGTTATTACTTTATTTTTTTACTATATTATTAATTTAATCAAAATTTAACATGTTATTAAATTTATTTTATTTTAAAAAAAACATATTCGTCTTCTATTTCGTAATTCTTCCAGGTTAATTCAATCTATGTATTCTCGAAAGTCGATCCCAAGATTTTGGACCTTAAAAACCAAAAATAAAATATAGCCGCAATGTTTTGAGCGAAATAAAATCAGAAGTAGCTTCTGCTACCAGTCAAGAGTGCCAACCGTTCGTTAATGACCGACACGTCTTCCCTCTCTTACCACGAAGCTTCTTCGGTTCTAGAAAACGATACCGTCTCTTCTATTCCTTAACATAGTTAAAGTTTCATTTCTATTTTATTGATCGACGGTTTATTTTTACATTTTAAAAGTATTTTTAAAAAATTTATTTATTTTTATTTTTTAAATATTTTTAAATTATTTTAATATGTTAATATTAAAAATAATTTTTAAAAATTAAAAAAACTATTATTTTAATATATTTTTAAATAAAAAACATTTTAAAAAAACATCCACAAAAATAAGATTCACTGTCACGCTGTTAAAAACGTTCTCGAAAGTATAAAAGCCTTATCCGTAGCTGACCGACACGTTAAAATCTCCATTCTGTTAGATTCTTTCTCGCTTCCTTCGATCTTCAGTACTTCTTCTCTGCCAGAAACTAGCAAGTCTCCCTGCCTTTGCAATCCCATCTCAAATTTCTCTTCGTGAGTTCTAGAATCTTGATCTTGTTTCTTTATTATATATATTTTATTTTTAGTTTGTGATAAATACATGCCTGTTTTTGGAAGTATTAGCTAAGATCTAGGCTCGGCAAAATGGTAAAAACTTCATTGTTTTCATCAAAAGCTCGATCTTGTTATTTTTTTTATCCCATGCTATTATTTGGAAGTAACCCATCTTGTTTTTCTTGCAAGGATGGATTCTTTTGATGTTTATAAGTGAATACAGTTTGTCTGCCATTATTGTTGTTCCGTGTGCTTAACTTACTGAATTGAATTTACTTTATTTGTTTGTTAATGAGGCTGATTCTCAGTCTTCGTTTCTCTGATCCTATCATGTGGTTCTCCTAAAGCAAGATTAAAAGCAAAACCAATGGTCAAAGATACAGCCTTTTATGACCTTTTGGGGGTTAAGGTCGAGGCGACACCGGCAGAGATCAAGAAGGCTTACTATCTCAAGGTGAGCTTTCAATGGAACTGGTTCTAAAAGCTGTGAGTTAGCCACAAGGTTTATAGCTTCAATCCCATGGGAAAAGAATTTAGTAGTGCACTGAAGTGGTTCTATTGAGGGGTAGTGAATTTTGAAATAAGGGTCTTAAATTGCAGATGCAATCTTTTGTTTTTATCACGAACATGTGGAAGCACTGATTTTTTCTGCTCATGTTTACCCTACTTGTGGGATCGTTATTGAGTGTAGTTTCTGGTGCTTTGAACAGGCAAGGATAGTTCATCCAGATAAAAATCCTGGAGATCCAAAAGCTGCAGAAAATTTTCAGGTTAGCTCATAATATGATTGTCATCGAAGATTATACCTTGGTTATTATGCAAAGTTACTATTCCGTTTTTCAGTGTTTTCAGTTGCGTGTTATTTCGTCATTTTGAACAAGTAATCCTGTGGTTGAGTTAAGTTGTATATTCAACCGCACTGCATAAATGAGGAAAATCTATGTTTTAATATGCTCTATCGATTGTCTTTTGCTAGAAAATTTCTCATTTGTTCGGACATAGGGTGCCCTTTCCTTGGAAATTGGAATTTATTGCCTTTCCCTTTCATTTCTTGATGGTTTACGAAAAGCCAGAGCATATACATAATGGAAGAACACATTTATTTGTCAACTTGCATCTGTTGTTGAGCCTATTTATTTGTTATATGTTTGTAGATGCTCAGTGAAGCATACCAGATCTTAAGTGATCCCCAGAAGCGTGAAAAATATGACATGTCTGGAAAGGAAGCAATGACACAGTAAGTTTAAACAACTATAAATTGCTTTCTATTATGCTTCAGCTTAAACTCCTTTGGGGACTCACTGGAATTTAACTTAGAGAAAACACACTCTTAGTGTATAAAAAAACTTTTCTCTTTTCCTAAGATGCTGATTCCCTTAGTCTGTATTGCGAAATTGATGCTACAAAGATTGAATGTATAATCATGTAAAAGCCTTTAGTTGTGGGAAAATGGAAGTCAGGATGTCGTTTCATCATAAAACAGCTTCAAATATGCCTACATTTTTGTTAATTCATCCTGCTGGAATTATATTTGTTAACAACTGAAAAAAGGGAGATGGAGCCTAAATCCATGAGGAAGTGGTTGACGAAGAAAGTGACAATCTTTTTTCTCATGAGGAAGAAACACTGTTGGACAAAGCCAGATTTGAGACTTGCACGCCGACAAGAAGACCACATTAATCCATTCAATATACTTGGCCTCTGACTTGTCCAATTTCAGGGCTCTAACCAATTTGCAGATCACTAACTTTACCAGGGAATGATTTGCCCTTCGTCTCACTGTAATATTGTCTTGTGATGGGTTCCTCTGTTAATCATTGTTGGGTTCCTCTTTTAATCTTTGTTTCATTTCCCACATCTTTTTTTATCCAGAAGAATTCATGAAAGATACTCTCTTTGCCAGGGAATCCATGGTGGATCCTTCAGCTGTCTTTGGAATGATGTTTGGGAGTGAATTATTTGAAGATTACGTTGGCCAACTTGCATTGGCGACAATAGCATCTCTTGAAAATGAAGGAGGCATACAGAATATGGAAATGAAGATGAAGGTATTTTATTTACTGATGTTTTTCTATGTCAGTGTTTGGTGCACTTGAATAAATCCCCTGGCTATTTTTTAATCCACAGGTGCTGCAGAGAGAGAGAGAAGAAAAGCTTATAACAATTCTCAAAAATTGCCTTGAAAAATTTGTTGAGGGCCGGGAAAATGAGTTTACAAATTGGGCAAAGTCAGAAGCAAGCCGCCTCTCTGCAGCTGGTATATTCTGTTCCTCAATTAACATTTTATATCACTTAAAAAAGTAATCAACTCTGAAAACTATTGACTATGGAAAACCTGCTGCAAGAAGGAATTCTTATGTCTCATTTTAGTGGCTGTTTTTGGTGATTTCTTCTTGACCGTACAAGTGCATTGAAAGGATTCTGTAGAATAACTGTTTTGGTGTAGAAGTAGGTTCTGCTCTCAGCCACTGTGTCATGCACTATAACTTCATTTCTTTTTCCTTTTCTGAAGCTTGTCTATATCCTTTTTACATAACTCAGGACTCCATGGCAATGCCTATGTGATGCTAAAATTGTCCATGCTGGAGTTATTTTTCAAATATTACTCTTAAAAGTTTTAGCTACATAGCAACATGAAAAGACTATGATTTGGGTAACTGTGCACATGCAAATGCTGTTGGCGTTGTTTTATTAACTTCTTGTTTTTAAAAGAAAATTTATCTGAATTTCCAACTCAACTCATAACCACTATAATCATCAGCATTTGGCGAGGCTATGCTGCACACCATTGGCTATATCTACACAAGGAAAGCTTCCAAGGAGCTTGGAAAGGACAAACGGTATATGAAGGTACCATTTTTCGCAGAATGGGTACGAGATAAAGGACACCTGATAAAATCACAAGTAATGGCAGCTTCAGGTGCAGTTTTCTGAAACTAAAGCTTCAATATCTTGAAACAGGCTTCAAGGTCATTCATGTTAGTTTATAATTTAAACGAAACCTAACAAGATTATTTTCTCTTGAATTTGCAGGTGCTGTTTCCTTAATTCAAATACAGGAGGAGTTGAAGAAGTTGAATGGAGTAGAAAACCAAGAAGAGAGCATGCAGAAAATCCTTGAAGATAAGAAGGATGCTATGCTTCAATCACTTTGGCAGATCAACGTGGTTGATATTGAACGTACCTTATCACGTGTTTGCCTGGAAGTAAGTTGTTCTCTTTTCCTTTCTTATTCTCATGACGGCTAACTTCATTCTGCAAGCCTGCGAGTTCTGATGTTATGAAAGAGTAGTGGCCAAATGGGTTTATCCCTTAGATAGTGGACATTCTCATGACATTAAATCTCAGTTTCAAGTCTTTTATGACTCAAAGACAATCAAGTAGATAATTGCTGATTTAAAACATTTCACATCTTATTGGTAGTTCAAATAGATGAGGAGGAACTAGAATTCAGCTTCATCTGTAATTAGCAAACTGAAGTAGCTGTTTACCTTCTAAAACAACAGTCCTGGTTTTTGATAGCTGCCAACATTCCAATTTTACTTGGTGACTTCTGGTGATTTCTTTCTACCGCTACACAAAGTTCTAGGCTGACATTCCTGTAAATTATGAGGTGACAATTGAGTTCTTTGGAAAAATGCCTAATGTGCTTTCATCCTCCTATTCCGGCCTACTTGCTGACCATACCGCATGCCCTTGTCTTGCTATATGTTGAAGCTTGGCACAAGCATGCACCCTGGATTCAGTTTGTGTGAAGCATTTTGTCTTGCAATATTTCCTTTTATGCTATCTAAAATTTGATTTAGTTATTGAGATGCATTATTGTACGAGTGCCTTAGGGGGGTTACTGAATGATTTAAAACTGTGTTAAAACTCAGCAGACATGTTATACTGAATGATTTAAAACTGTGTTAAAACTCAGCAGACATGTTATATGAATTGGTCTCTACTACGGAATTGCAAGAAAAAATGATGATGAACGTAGTGAAAAGAAGAATGATTTGTTAATTATGTTTTCTGTTTCAGGTACTTATAGACCCTAGCGTGTACCGTGATGTTCTGAGGTCACGAGCTAAAGGATTGAAAAAACTTGGAACAATCTTCCAAGTGAGTACTGCTTACCTTCTTCTGTATCCATGTAACGTATGATATTTCGTTGTCTCATCAATTATGTCTCATCAATTCAGTCTTCTTCTCAGGGCGCCAAAGCTGCATACAGTCGGGAAAACAGTTTGCGCCATGAAAAAGACCAGCCAATGAACGCCGGTTCATCATCATAGTTATATTGATTGATACTTAGCGGTTCCCATTGTGTCGTCTCTATAAATAAACGTGTAGTATCCACTGTGTTTGGTTTTGTATCTGCTGTCATACCTGTGTGCTGTACTTCGAACACCGAGTTCACTACCTGCAGCATTTTGTTATATAGGATGGACTTGATTCATGTTAGTCATTGTAGAATCTGAATGAGCCTTTGCATTATCATGTACGATCCAAATATTTCTAATTTAATGCGCATTTCCTGTTCCATCTACCTGTAATTCCTCAAAATCCTTGATCTTGAGGCAGTTGCTAGTGTGTATCATCACTCTCTAGTGTAGCGCGGCTTTTCAAAACGCTTTTTCCATAGTTCACTGTTAAGGATCGAGTCATTCTTAATAACTAGTTCTCTCTGGATCTCTGATTCTGAGGTCATGTCAAGGTTGTTTTTTCTGAGAGTCTTCGGTTGGCTGTCCGGGCCCATAGAGCCTAGCCATGAGTAGACCGAAAGGTCCCGCGAAGCCGGTGCTGGCTCCTTGCTATTGAAGCTCTATCAACCTTTCTTATATCAAGTAAGTAGATGGAAGTCACTGTCCTCGATTGAGTTGAGGAAGGAAACTTCTCTTCTAGTTCTAGACTCTAGGAATCCGGAAACCTAGGAAGAGAAAAGTAAAATGATAAGATGCCAGTTTAAAAGGTCCGTTGTTTAGGCAGGATATCTTGGTTTGGGAAAACTGGTTAAAAAGAGTAAGACTCCTCCCTCAGTGGTTTTTGCTTTTGGATTCTATAATGACCCGCCTTGTCACAAGTGGTCATTATTAGCAATGTTGAAGGATTGCTTGCTGTATTACATTTATGATCACATAGATCTACTCTAATCATACTTGTTAATTAGGCACTTTCGTTCAAACTTCATACATTTTAGGACGTGTTAATAAGAGATGGACCAGTTATTGGATCGGTAGTAGTAGAAGGAGTGCTTCTCCTAACGCCATTTTATCAGAAAAGAGAAGAAAGATAATGCCATTTTTTTTTTATTGTTTATCAGTGTTATTTGATGTGTATTTAATGATGAGTTGTCCTTGTCGTTAAGAACAATCGGAAAGTACACCAGTCATCTACAAAAACTATACTGTGCAATCTGATTCATGTTTAGAACACAACCAGACAACACTCGAATCGACCAGAACTCCTGACCTGGTTTTCACTATGCTAACAGGAAATTTAAAGGCATTTTTGATCAATCTAACTCCTTCTCTTATTATGTTCGGAATCTGTAGCACGTAACAGGAAAAACTAGCTCACCATTAACGCACACCTTCAAAAGATTGCAGGTCGACTGTCCAAGTTCGTGGACAAGTTGGCTGAGCACGAAGTTGCCACTCATGGGGTTTGATAATTTTCTTCTGTTATACTCATGATGGGCATCGATTTTCGTTATCATTGCTGCTGATGGTTCAAGATTTATAACAAGTACGAGAGCTTAATCCTTTAACCACAGATAGAGAAGTGTAGCTCACACGTCCAGATCATAGAATCAGATTCATAGTAATTAGTTACATTACAATTTTCATATATATATAACCGCCTTTCTTCTATCTCTCTGCTTAATTTCTTCGAGTTCTGTCCGATTATTCATCTCATAATTCTTACTGTACTGGTAGGAGATACCAAGCAAGCCATCACACTACAATGAAGGGGCAACCATCCATGAAAGGCTCTTCTAAGAGTTAACACCAAAGACTATGGAAACTATAATCCAGCACCAGCTCTTGTTAGGCCTCCTTTCAAGCTCATACCAAACTGATGTTGGTTCAGTTCTCATGCATGTTGAAGAGGATGCGATCAGCTGTCCGAGCAGTAGTATATTTGAATAAATAAATAAATTTTTTCTTCTTACTGTACATGTTTTTCTTTATGCAAATGTGATTATTTGTTATTAGGCCAGGCTTACCGGTGCCATGTCTGGGCCTCCATACTTGTTTGATCTGTATCTTAGACCCGTTTATTTTTGTAGGTGGAAATAATTTTATAAAAAAAAATAATTTTTATTTTAAATTAAATTTTTTTTTAGATGTTTTTATAATAGAAAACGGGCACTTAACTTGAAAGCTATTTGGAACCTACTCTGTATCATATAATAAACCTCTATATATTAGGCTTTTGCTTGTAATTATTGTACTAAGATTCTATCTTGTTAATTAATTAAAAACAATGCTCTTAATTCGTGTATTAATATGAAAATGACAATTGGGTGGTTACAATGTTGTCTTGTCTTCAAATTTCATTCACATCTCTGTCCCAAACTTGTCAACTAATTAATTGATTTTAAATGTTGTTTAAATGAGATCAAAATCAACCAACATTTCACTAAGATGAAGAAAAATGAATCATTTTGATGTTTTGATATCAAAAATAATTTTTTAAAAATAAAAAAATATTATTTTGATGTATTTCTAAAAAAAATATTATGAAAAACAACTGTTACTATATTTTAAACACCCCAAATTCTCCAATCTAGTGATGTGCATGAACTATATATATAGTAATGATATTTAAAAATATAGTAACAGTTGTTTTTTAAAATATTTTTTCTTAGAAATATATCAAAATAAAAAAAATATTAATTTAAAATAAATAAAAAAAATTAAAATGAAAAAACAAACAAAATCTTTCTCGTGACCATACGATCGATCTCCACAGTCCATCAAAGTTTCATGCTTTACGTTCTTCCTAAATAAAGGGCTCATGATCACAAAACAAGGGACTTATAACCTAAACACTTTGGTGACTCACCTAATCTCCCTTGATTTGGTGTATAATACTTGATTATGTGATGATTTAGCGTCTCTACGCAGTACACGTCACCACTCTCTCAAAGACCCCAGTCCACCTTGCATGCCCAGATTCAAAACCCTAGCAAGGCGTCCATAATGCCACTTTTACCCTTGCGCACTGGGCAAGTCTGGACAAATTCGGAGGATATATTTGGTAGCCCGATGACAACTTTATCACAAGGTCGTCCACTTGTTTTGTTGACTCTCAACAAATGGAGCGCAACCACATCGTCAACCAAACCGGTTTAGCATGCAGCAGCCACAGCAACTCTTTCGCCATTTACGTGCACATCTTAAAATGCTACTGCTCGGATTGTTGGCGCCGTCCATCTGTAGCCAGCCACCTACTGAAAATCGTTGCTGTGGCACGAAATTTCTTAACGCACTGTTTCTTTTTACCGTCAAATGTGTTTTTTTTAAATAATTTTCTTATATATATTTTTATTTTTTTTATGCGCTGTATTAAAAATAATTTTAATATATTTTTAAATAAATATATACTTTAAAAAATAAAATTTTTCCCAACATCAAATAGGCTATGACTAACTCACTCAAAAAATGTTATATATGTAAAATATATGTTTAACTTAAAGCTGATAAGAAAAACTTTTTAATAACATTTAAATATATATTTGGTATAAAATATCTTTAGTATTAATATATTAAAAAAATATCAAGGAATAAATTTTGATGTTGAAAACTGGTAAGAAAACGTTTTTATCTTAAAAAATTAAAAAACGTTTTCTTAGCACTAGCAGCCCTAATTCATGATGAAGGCTGATCATATTTTCTATAGTTTTTAAACCTGGTCTGATTCAAGATCCAGGTTTCGGGTTTTGACCGGGTCACCGAGTCGGCCGGGTCAATTTCTATTTTAAAAAAATTCAAAACGGCGTCGTTTTAGTAAAAAAAAATCAACGAGTTGCAATTGGGTTTTTGACCGGGTTTTGCCGGGTCAACCGGGTTTCAAAACTATGATATTTTCTAACCATCAAGAGATAAAAATTAAAGTTATTCGTGTATTTAATTTTGTTTTGAAGGAAAAAGAATCTTTTTTCTTTAATAGTTATTGAGAAATCTCTCGAAAATCTCCGCATTTTGATACAATAGAGTTTTGTTTTAAAGCCTATATTTATCAGATAGCATAAGAACCAGGAATCCCCAAAAGAAAGCAATGACTCACTCGGAAGAACATAAAGGCCAAAAAAACAAAAAAAAGAAAAAGAAAATTACAATCTGTGAGGAGAACAAGGAGGGGGACATTTTTCAAAGAATCTTTGTTGAAACTAACCCCACCATTTATACTTTCTCCCTTGATCGTGAAAAGAATCGAATGCGTATTGCGCACTCCGCGTACAGTAGAAGGCATCGCCTATAAGTGGTGGTTAACTACTCAGGACGGTGTGTTTCGAACTTCAGT
>Ga0307517_10006409_pt1 | contig 17428 bp, 13 predicted proteins | sample 23_EM_MG_FD_194515 | JGI IMG/M metagenome (GOLD analysis project Ga0307517, IMG submission 194515) | Populus trichocarpa ectomycorrhiza microbial communities from riparian zone in the Pacific Northwest, United States - 23_EM | ecosystem: Host-associated > Plants > Roots > Unclassified | place...
CGGTGTTTTTTTCTTTTTTCTTCTCTCTCAGGGGGCAGATTTTTGGTGTGTTTTTCGCCCCTTTTCCGGAGGAGGAAATTTCGGACTACATAGCACATGGTCCGATTATTCGAGTTCTTACGGTAGTCTTCAGTCACGCCGAGCTCACCTCGTTTGCCCGTCATAGATACCATAAGTTACAATAACAGGTAACCCACACCCCACTTTACAGGCAACTGTGGGGGCGCTAGTCTCTCCGGGTGTGTGGTTACGGTATTCTTGGTGTGATGGCCCAAAGGAGCTTCGGGAGTGGAGTGGGCAAAACATATCTAAGGTAAGCTCCTGATTCACCTGGGAAGAAGCACGAATTATCGCTGACGGCAAAGAACATTATTATTATCGATGACTTGCGTGATGGACCTTGTGTGAGCTGTTTTAGGATGGCCTCTAAGATATTCCTAGCCGTCTGCTCCTGTTGGTCGTGCAAGTCGCAACAGAACACTGCGATCGCGATCTCTCTGTTGGTAAGAAGGGGAGTGCTTTAGCACGGTGTTACCACAGGTTTTCATCTGTACTAGTACAAAAGTATATTGTGAATTCATAGTATAGTACAGAGCCGGGGTAGCCATTCCCCCATTATGAAAGCAACCCTAGAACACTAGAAAAAGAATCCGTTCAAGTGCACTCAAGCAATTTTAAACTATAAATGACCAATTTCACATACTTATTCCAACCCCACCCAATCCAGGGAGCAGAGTATGAATATCACCGTTACTCCGGGCCCGGGTGCTCGGCCATAGCCCAACAAGGCCAGGGTTAGGGTTCGACTCTTCAACAACCGGACAGCCAGGGACCACCCTGCATATCCTACCTGCAACCTTCAGCAGCCTACGATAACAATGAGACAACCCCAGCACTAGCCCAGCAGCAGCTCGAAGGAAAAGAGAAACCTAGTAGTCCCACTTCCCTGTCCGGCTTACCAATCCCGGGCTCCGATACTCTGTGCCTATCACAGGAGGGACAGTATGCGGATAAGGATGGGAGTGGAGTAAATCTTACCCCAAACCAAGTTTGTTTTTAGATATCGGTCGACCCCGGTATAACGCGGCGCATTGGTAGAGTAGATATCTCCCTATCCTCCACGCTTCCGTCGCCTACTCCTCTTTCTATCTCTTTTCGCCCTGTTTCTAGGAAAGAAGGAAGTATTGAGTATCATGAAGGCCATAGGAATTCGCCAGATTCCTGGAAAACCAGGACAAGTTTACTACCCGTTTGTCTCCCTCCAGCAGTTTGGTTGAGATCCCAAGTTAACACAATGACAGCTTAGAGTACATCACATTACCGCCACCGGCTCCTAAGAGTAGTGAGTTAGTTGTTAAGATACTTGCAGCAGGCTTGAACCATCGCGATCACTTCATTCGCGAGCATTTATACCCTGGAATTGCGTTCTCGGTACCATTGTTAACCGACGGCGTTGGTGTTGTCGTTTCTGCCGGGAAGCCGAATTCACAATGGGTTGGGAAACGCGTGGTACTATCTCCAGGGCGAGGATGGGAGGCTTCCCCTGATGGTCCAGAAACTTCGCCCTATGCAATCCTAGGAGGCACCAAACATGCTCCTCAAGGAACGCTTGGCGAGGTGATTGTGGTGCCGGAGAGCGAGGTTGAGGAAGCACCAGCCCATTTGAGCCTTGACGAAGCGGCTGGGCTACCGCTATGCGGATTGACGGCTTATCGGGCTGTTTTCACTAAAGGAAACGTTAAGGCGGGTGATAATGTACTCATCACCGGGATAGGGGGTGGAGTTGCGTTAGCCGCGCTGAGTTTCTGTGTAGCGGTCGGCGCAAATGTTTGGGTTACCAGCGGAAGCCCAGAGAAGCTAGAGGCAGCAAAAAAGCTGGGAGCGAGGGGAGGGGTTAGCTACAAGAAAGCGGGGTGGGAGAAGGAATTGAAGGCAATGCTGCCTCTGCCAGCAGAGAGGTCGTGGCTGGACGTTGTGGTTGACGGAGCGGGTGACGACGTGTGTGGTGAGCTGGGTCTTGATCAATCGTAGGGCACAAGAGGCTAACGAAACCAGCGAAAACTGTCCCAATACTGAGAGCGGGAGGAAAAATCGTCTCGTACGGTATGACACTCGCACCCAAGACTCCGTTTACCATGTCAGCTGTATTTAAAAACGTCGAGGTTTGCCCCTTTCCACCCACAACCAAGGCTTTCAACTACTAACCTATTAGATACGCGGGACAACCCTCGGATCCCGAAAAGAGTTTAGAGAAATGGTGGAACTTGTTCGCAAACACAGACTCGGGGTTGTGGTATCCAAGGTAGTGGAAGGCTTGACGATCGAGGCGTGTGAGGAAGTCTTCGAGATAATGAAGAAGGGAAAACAATTCGGCAAACTAATTGTTAGGATCGCGGATGAAGAGAGGGGGGCGGTCCCCTCAAAGCTTTAGAATGGAGAGCAGCCAGCACGGGGGTAGTGGGTGTTTTGGTCGGAGATCTGTATTTGAACGAGTAATTTTATCCAAGGAATTCCCCCACCTTCTTTCACGTGACAGGAAAGGATTGCCGCGGTATTTCGGGACTTTCTCTTTTCCAGTATGGTTACTCGAGTAAAATCCCGTTCAATGGGCGAGGCAGAAACAGCGAACCAGCCTTCGAGATTCCTATCAAGATCCCCGCAGACTAGCATCCTCCTCACGAATAGCAATGGGGTGAATGCCGAGCCAACGGTTGATATGATAGCACGTTTAGAATTCCTATCATAGCTGGGCTCGGTCGCGGGGAAAAAGATAAATTGTCAGGATGCGGGCTCCTCGCAAGATTTCCGAAAAGATAACCGCTAGTGATGCCCAGAATGGATCTAGTGCAAATCTAGCTGCAACGGAGAGGGGGCTGAAAAAAAGCAGAGGAAAAGCAGGCGATAAAAAGGCGTCCCTTGACGCCCTCCTTTGTTCCCACTTTTTTCTGATCTCCTCTCTGTTGGCGCTGCAAAGCTTGCTTTTTCGCTACAAGTATTAGGAAAAACATTAATCCGTACGGCGCACGTGTTCACGTGTTTCACTCTAATTCCTACCTTACCGCAACCGTATGATACAGAACACCCTCTTCTCTCTTCCCCTCCCTGAGCTCCGCCATTTCTCTCTCTCTCGCTCGCCTAGGTTGCATCACGACGCCTACGAGCTCCTGTGAGTACGTAACTCTTTTTGACCCTCTCCCATCTCCACCCTCCTCTCTCTCTCCCTCATGGCCTCATCCTGTTCCCTGTTTGCCCACTCAATTCATAACTCCCCCACACACAAATAAAAAAAACAGGGTCACGCCATAAAACCCCCTCTACTCGAGCCAAAGGCATCTGACATCCTTGATGCCATTAAAAGACACCCCCTACGTCCGCTACCTCCCACCCACCGCCGTTCTCCACACACCGCCCGCAAAATAAAGAAGAAGAAAAAATGGCCCATCAAGTTAATCATAAAGAAGTCCATGATCTTCTAGTTGAGGTCGCCTTAGCGGCTGGTGACATGATTGTCGCTGCTCAGCCTCATATTGCCACCGTGGGAACCAAGCAGAATTGTTCGTCCCCCTCTTCCTCTCCTACTTTATTTGTTTGCTGACTTTCGTGGATAGCCGCGGACCTGGTGACTGAGACCGATCAGGCTGTCGAGCAATATGTTATCACCATAATCAAGGGAAAATATCCCGAGTTTGAGTATGCCCACAATTATCATTTGAGCAAACATTGGAAGCTGACCGGATAATAACTTAGTTTCCTGGGAGAAGAGACATACACCACCGGGAAGAAACTTACAGACAAACCCACCTTCATCTGTGACCCTATCGATGGGACTGTCAACTTTGTAAGCCCTCCGTTCTCCCCTACTATACCCCCCCAATTTCATACGGCTAACGAATCCAGGTCCATACATTCCCCAACGTTTGTATTTCGCTTGCCCTAGCTGTTTGCAAGAAACCCGTCGTTGGTGTTGTTTACAATCCCTACACCACCCACCTCTATAGCGCGATTCAGGGTCAGGGGTCTTTCCTGACCATGCCCATTCGTTCCAGACCTACTGCTCCAATTGAACCTTGCAAGTTCAGGCTTCCCCGCAATCCCAATCCCCCCCCACTTAAAGGTCTCGACAAGTCTCTTGTTGCAGTAGAATGGGGCAGTCACAGAACTGGCCGCAACTGGGATGTCAAGTATGAAACCTTCGCGAAGCTTGCCGGCGGTAGAGAACACGGCGGAAAGATGGTCCACTCCCTACGTAGTATGGGGAGCGCCGCATTGAATTTCTGCGCTGTTGCTGCCGGACAGATCGATGTCTATTGGGTTTGTTCAATCCTTACCCAATCTTAGAAGCGAGACTAAGTTATCTTTAGGAAGGTGGATGCTGGGCTTGGGATGTGGCCGCCGGATGGCTCATTCTTACTGAAGCCGGCGGAATCGTTGTGGATGCTAACCCAGGCAACTGGTCCCCCGCCGTCGATGGAAGAAGATACATGGCTGTTAGAGCTGCCCCGACCGGGCAGAGGGAAATTGTGGAAGAGTTCTGGAGCGTCATTCCCGAGGGTGGTTACGACTATTCTGCTTGATTTTCGTAATGATTTATCCCTAGATCCCTAGACTTTGCAGTGATGAGCTCTTTCTATCTATTCGCATTTCTCTCATATGTAATCACTCGATTCTTGCCCTTAGTACTTGGTTGGCCCCCATCCCAAGGGCATGGTTGGCCTATTAGAAACGGTAATCCCGGGAGCGTAATACGGTACATGTACCCATGCTGATAGAGTACGGGTACATGGCAGCTGAACCGAGCAGCATTTTACGAAAGCACGCTATCTCGCCCTACTCCCGACTAGCCACGTGATAATACGCGTCTTGCTAGCCAATTGCGTTCGATAATTATAGGGCTAACGATAGCGTTGCCCCATGCCACCCGTCTCATGTGCGTGAATTCCGGATGCTTAAGTAGCCTTCTTCCCCCAGAGCTCCCCCCGACTGCAGTTCTTCCCTCCACCTTACATTATTTTCAGTTTCGTTTGCACCTGGAGCCCAAGTGAGAGTAATGCTAGAGAGGGTAATTTGGTTTCCTCGAGCGTCACACCGGATAAAACCGATCACGTTTATGATCTTTCATTAGCTTCTCGATCTCAACCTCAGCCACGGGTATGGATCAGAGCCCCCAACCCCGAGCCTAGCTAACAGTATGCGGTTAGAGAACAAGACCTCATGAAGTTTGAAAATCCAAGTGAATTGCTTGCTGGAAGGTGTCCTCTACAATTTTGTGCAACCACTCACTAGTCTACAAAACAAAAACATGGATTACTTCGTTCCATCGTTAAGAACATTTTTCTTGTACAGAAATCTCCTCACTCACCCTATAATATCAAGCCTCCCAAGAGACACGAGAAAACCGCACTCCTTGTCTCCCTTCAATCTGACCCGGGATCGCAAAGGCTTAGTTCTAAGCGAATGTTCTGCTAGCAACTCGGAATCTCCCCGGGAATTTTTGAGCCGTTTAACTACTTTCACGGAGCAATAATGTTTTCCAATGTCCTACAGTGTGATTAACCTAGAGCACTATACTTCCCATGCAGTGGGTACCCCAATGATAAATGGATCGGTCCCCCTGGGCTACTTTTGCAACCCCATCCCCGCAGACCATCAAGCTGAACCAATCAATACAGATACCGAAACATACCTACACGTCGCCTGAAAGGTTTCATAAAAGACAAAGCACTCCCCATTTCCAAACATGTCATATCCTCTGGCCACTCCTAAGTTACGCCTAGTTTTACTAACATTATCCGCATCAAACGAGCGCGCTCAGAGGCAATCCATGATGGGTTAGAGTTTTCCTCAAGATCCATTCCCACCAGAACTTTAGAGGGACCTTTATGGAACGGAAGCCATATCCGCACATGACGAACGTGCTCTGATTCCCGGAATGCCGAGGTCCCTACATAAATCACAAAACTTTAATTATGCGGTAATACCCCTCGCCCCAATTTGAGCTTCCAGAAACCTCTTTAACAGCTAGACATCTTTTCTCCAAATGATCAGTTTTCGGTCCTCTACCCGCCCAACCTTGGATCCTTCCTCAGCAGCCTCAGAAATCTTGAGCCCCAGGCGTTTTTGTTCTCAAGCGCAATAGTGGCCGGGAGCGAGCGGGTTATAAGGGAGCTGCTTCGACCCCGGCTGCTCGCGGTCACCTTGGTGATTGGGCTCCCGAATGGAGATGGGACTCTAGACAACACCGTTTCATATCACAGCGCGCTTGCTTCTACGGTCCCGAACCCCTTGCGGACTCATAATCAAGCACCACCAACTTCCTTAATAAGGAAGAGGAACCGACGTTGCTCCTTACATAAGTTCAGTTAACCTGCGGGCACCTGGTGGCTGGACTGGGTTGTGATTACTTAAGAGGCTATAATTACTCAATATGGAGCATGTCTAGATGTGGAAGAAGCGCCACCAAAGCAAGATCATATAAGCTATCCCCAAACCGCCTCTGGTATGCATTTTCAGAGGGCCGCCAGAGGAATTCCCCCAATCCGTACCTTTGGTATTGCCGACACACGCCCTTGCGCTTGTTGGCCAAGGCCTACTCGATGGAAAGATTGTCAAAGCAGCATACGAGGCAAAGTAATTATGAGGGAGGAAAATCAACAAGACCACCGCGTCTCCCATAGAACGGGGTAAACTCGAATTAGTTACCACGGGGAACATTCCTCACAAAACCCAGTTCACAGTGACACACATACCGGTACAGCGCTGTGCTCAGATACGCTCCTCCCCATTACCCTCGGCGCTAGAGCAGTATCGTACTCAACCGGGATATCGAGTTATGTCTGGTGACGACGATCTCCCATCAGATGAGAAGGGCTCCCACAGTTTTTGGTTCCCATGATAACTCAGCACGGTTTTAGTGAACTCAAAAAACTGGCAGGTAAGAATTGTTTGAAGCGAAATGGGATTTTATCTCTGCCACGCCACCGATCCTCTTGCACCAAGCCCACTCTTCCCATCACCTATGGATATCTCAAGAAGTTCACATTATTGCGGATAGCTAATAAATTCCCTGCCTACCAATCACTTGCGCTACAGAGCTCTCGAACAAACATGGTTTCTCAGCATGTCACTTTTATTTCTCCTCTGATTAAAGCCGTTAGGGACGCGTAGAGCCGAGACTGAGAAATTCAATAACTAATACGGTGACACAGGGATACGAACGCAAATTCAAAGCGCTGGATAGAGGCATTATTTTGCATCCGAGGTGTTGCGGCAGGGCCTGGCAAGGCGAGGTCAAGGTGGACAATTAACCAACCAAGTAATAAATTTCCTAGTGACCATTTATTACAATGTTTCCCTACATCGCGAGCACCCGTACAACGAGCACTAGCCTACAACTGCCTTGAACTACAATTTAAAACCGCACAACCCACGAAAGACGAGCCAATAAATGAATACTCGTTTACCGGGGGCTCGCTTCGTAAGGAAACATTGGAGTAGTATATTATTCCCCAGATTATTGGGGCAAAACTTGGGTTATTTTCCTACAAAGGAATCCGAGAATATGCAACATCAAGGAGGGGCAGTTTTCAGCCTAGCCTAGCGAAACCGGGCGATCTAAAAGTAAGCAGGGGCATTGCGGAGGTGTATCTCTCATTACTTTGACTTTGCTGGACCCGGCCCACCCATGGTGTCTTGCATGGCTCTATTGATATGACCAGCTCCACAGCGTGCTCTCGTCTAGCTATTATCACCGCAGGCTATCACTGCGTTAGAAGTCTAGGGAGAGCACAACCTCTTCCTTCTCAAAGCTACGGGACGTGATTCGATACCGGCTCCAGATTAGGAAGCTGCAAAGATGGTGTGAAGGAAACGGGGGACCGGCCCGAAGGATTGCTACTCTCCGCTATTAGTATGGGCACCTTCGAAATCGGACTTCAGAGACCTTGTAAGGCTCGGGAAACGGCCAGGTTTCTACCAAAGTAATTTCCGGGTAGGACTTTGAACTCCCCACTGTCACCAACTCGCGACTCAACTTGGGATGGATATCTCTGCGTCTACGGGACCGTGCATTTGCTAAGCCCTCCGTTAGTCAATAGCACCAATAATCGAGTATCTTCCGGTTCAATTCCCTACCGTGTCCAATAAAACGGTCCGATGATAAGGGTGGATCACAGGACGGCAAAGCCTGCTTGCTATTGGAGGATGGGGAGAGAGCTCCCGCAAGCCCAGGAAAGTCACGCAACCAAGCCTCAATCCACAAGCAGCCATGAATCAACCCCTGATCCATCTCTGATAATATTTCTGAGGACTTCTAGGACAGCCTTCCGCCTAGCGGTAATTCAACTGATCGTGAGGCTCTGAATCCCAGAACAACCCCGCACACGCAGACCGTTTACATTCATCCACGCTCAATAACCGCTCCGCCAGCACTCAGGAGAACTAGGGGTCGAGTTTACTAGCGCCTAGTGGTGGCATGAAAGATAATAATCGCAAGTTGTGCTGGAGTTTTCTGTTGACAAAGTTTGGTGGCTGACGTCTTCTTGAGGTGCAAGCCGGTTGTTCTGCCAGCTGTTAACATGTGGGAACAATGTGCGAACAGTACAAGGCCATTGTTGAACACGCAGCAAGCGAGCTCACCAATCAACCTAAGGGAGAAAATTCCACTCACCATCCACCACTCAAAAGCACGCTAGCTCAGCGTACATAATATGGTACTCGAGTACTCGAGTATAATACAGTGATCATTTCCAACGCGACCTTACCCCACGTGTTTTTCAACGCTTGAAAGGGGGAGTGCCCTCGTGCTCCGCGCAGTCGTTCGAAAGAGCGCAATGCTTGGCAGCATCTAGCTTGTCATTAGTGTTGCAAAAGTGTAAAGGACGGGCAACGCGAAATAACTCAACAGAAAAAAAAAACATCGAATAATACCGAACCATTGTTATGAAATAAGTTTCAATTGATAATTGATTTCGAAAAGATGAGCCGATGCGACTACGATTACAGTGGCTATTTTCGACGCTGGTAGTCATCACCGTGCCGACCCGAAAATGACTTCGTGGACACCACCGGTATTCACGAGGCAGAATCGGGCATTGGAATTCTCCACGATTTAACAACACATCGAAAAAAGCGCTGAGAGCCAATACAACACTGCGCATGGTTTGGCTTTTCATTGAGCCGGCAGTTCCTCCGGCTTTCCCAGCCCTCCGGCGACCTTAGGTCAACGAACCTACAAAAAGTGTTCCACCCGGACAACTGCTGGTTTATTCTCGCTTACATGCGGACTTTGTTCCCAATTCCTATTACGGTGCTGGGGCTCTGTGCTCACTCTCAGCTGGACGTGGTTTAAATTGGCATTTTGCAAACAAAGCAACCCTTCTAGGCAGCAGCGGCAGTCACGCAGTCACGAGATGTCACTCGGTTGACTCTCCCGGTGGCAAATATCATACAATCCCATACTCGGCATCCGTCAACGCGCATAAGAGCAGAAAGCCATTAAGATATCGCTGGCGATTTGAAACCAGCCTCGGACACTGCAGGCTCGAACAACTTACTACCTACATAGCTATCCACCGTGGCCACGCATGATGGCCTCAACAACACCAGAAAGGAGTCAACCCCCAAACCCACACACGATCGCGCGTTGCCAGCTCACGCGCTAAAGACGAGGCTACGAATTCCGACCCTTGGAGCCCTTTTTTTTGAGGGAGGAACACCTGGCACCTCTCAGCGGAAGTTACTTCACCTCCTGCGTTATGCCGCAGCAGTATTCGTTGTTTGGATACGAGAGTAACGATGTGTCGGTCGGTGTAGGGCTACCTTGAAGGTTGTCTGCCGGCGAGAACCGCCCAGGTTGAGCGTACGAGGACATCTCCACAAAAGAAATTTCGGCTTGTAGCAAGTCAACCAGGTTACACAGGTTGGCGTAGCTCTTCCGGTTGCGGTATGACAAGCTCATGAAGTCTGAACTTTTTCTCATTACGCACTGGCATCTCCGAGTGCTCTGAGGCATTGGTGGACTTCGGGAGACAATCGCGCTCGCCCGGGCCCTAGAGCGCTGGTCGACCCCGACGAGAAGTGCTTTCTGTACGTGTTCTATAGCTGCTCTCAAATACCGTAATTTCTGGCACTCAAACCGGGTAAGCTGACTATTCTTTCTGCATACTAGAAAAATGCTTTTAATAGATGAACACAAAATGTGATAAGAATTTTTTTGTGGGCTGGGCGCTTCGTAAGCTGCGGCATTCTGATATGTACTCGTACAATATACCTTATACAGTACGGTAATCCAGTCCGAATCCAGTACCGGTATCCTGGGGCATGGTAACCTCACTGATGCGACCGCTTTGGAGGTCGTTGCGAATTTTACGGTTACTGCGTGTCCTGCCTGGGGATTAATTTAACAATCCCAGGTAATGCATTTGACTTCCACCAGTGTCCGGTGTGGTGTACTCGAGCACACGTACTCGAGTGCAGTACTCAGTACTGTTCTCGATAATTTGAGTGTGCATCAAAGCTTGCTGAGCTCAAAGCATGCTGCGCAGCTCGCCTGCGCCGCTCGCCTACGGCAACTTATACGTGATCCGAGTGGTGGAAAATAGACATGCGGGCCGGGCTAGCCCACCAATCAGAACACCATCCATGCATTTTTGCTTGCGATGCCTTTCTCCTCACCACCTTCCGCTGCCAACAAGAGCCTCTCCAGATGCCTCTGGGCATCCACCCTTCGATGCCTCTGAGCACCCGTCCTTCGATGCCTTTGAGCATCCACCCTCCAGATGCCCATTGGCATCCACTGCGAAGGGTCACTACAAGTATGGCTTACTTACGCCTTTGGCCCGTTCGAACTCACGCCTTTACTCATAATCTACAACAACTCTACTCCCCTACCCCGCCTAACGTAACTCTCTCTATTGCTTCACGACTTTACACAAGATACGAAAATGGCGACAGCAGTAATCTGTTGCCCGGAGCGAAGACCTCAAGAGTCCGCGTTTTCCTCACTAGCGACCGAGCAACCCCAAATCAATCTCCTAGCCGTCTGGGCATCCGACGAGAATGCTCCATTTGGCGAGCAACCGCCAGCTAAAAGGGTTCAAGGCGTTTTGTGCAGCGTCTATAACTTTGAGGTTTGCTTCACCAAGCAGACTAAACCTGTCAATGATATCCTCGCCGTGATCGCAAGACTTGCCCTACGAAACGGGTATGCCGCCATATCGCAAATTACAAGCGCATCCTACGGGCAAAGTCGCGGAGGCCGTGGGAGCCATTCCGGCCGAAGGAACAGCGGCGGTGCAGGCCAAAGTGCATCTGGATCTACGGTTCCACCAGGGGCAGGAAACGACGGCGGTGGTCCGAGCAAGCATCCGATGAAACGAGGCGGGGGCGGAGACGGCGAGGGCAACCCTAACAAAAAGAAAAAGCCGAACGAACAACAAGGCTCGGATGTGCATTATTGCATCGTTTTCGAACTCAGTCAGCCATCGCCCAAGCACCCCTGCAGAGACAAGCGGTTCACCACTTTAGAAAGTGCAATGTAAGTCCTGTCGCCCCTGAGAGTTCTTGTTATACTTGTTACAGTCCATAAGTACCCGAAAATGGAGGGGGATCATTTGTATGGGCGCACAGACACTCGGATGTTTTGCCATATATTCCTTTTATCCCTGTTTTCGGGACTTGTGGCCTGGGACAAGTACAAGTGCTGGTGAAACCTATGCTCACCTACAACTAGCGACCACCACTTGAGGATACACGTGGGGCATATTCAGTGCCCGACGTGCCTTATTAGGAAAGGCACCAACACGGATATGGGCAAGCACCTGCGAGCCGGGAATTGCGCACCTCCAGCCGGGATCCGACCGGAGGTCGGCACCTACGGCGAAAGTGTCCGTAAGGTAAAGACTTGGGACGACTTTAGGCGACGGGTTGCCCCTGCTGGTAAAATACAATATGACATGGTTAATCACGTCGATAGTATGTATCCAAAATTCTTGGGCAGGTTCTCTAATTAAGATCATCTGCTAACCTAAGCTCGCGTTATAGACTTGCCTCCGGATGAGGACGAGGACGAGAACCGTGTTGGGCAATTGATGACCCCATACCAAATGAGCCTCCCGGAGATACCAGCGCCGGAAGACGACATTATGGACCACGCCTTTCGGCAAGCGTTTGACCAATATGGATACCTTCCATGGACTAACGGCGAAATTGGCCATGATTTGAGCACCCTAAACCCGCGTACAGTCAATCCTCGGAACCTACACAAATCTATTTCTGACAGTGGCTATAACCCATCAACCAAACCGGATATTGACATTGAGGCTCTCCACCGCCAGTGGAACGAATTACAAAACCAAGCCAGCACCGGAGTGGGACAGGTCACAAGTGGGAATACTGAAGTATTCCGCCATCAGTGGAGCGAATTACAAAGCCAAAGCAGCATCGGGGGGGGAGCGGGACAAGTCACAAGCGGGAACACTGAAGTTCACCTTCGCCAGCGCGGCGAAATGCGAAGCCAGACCAGCACGGGAGGAGGGGCGGGGCGGGTCACAAGTGGGAACGAGGCTCCGGAAGAGGACCCAACTCTCAAGCTCCTTCAGAGTCTGAACTCGACTATCGAGGCATTTCGGGAATGCAACGGACGCCCGAAGGGGCTCGAGGTGGCCCGCCAATGTGCTCAGCTTGTAGCGTTTCAGGTACCCGAGAACGTTTTGCAGGTGTTTGCCGAAGCTTACCAGGATAAGGTGCGGTCGGAGGGAGGAACGCAAGCACACAACCCCTCTCGCCGGGCAAAGAGCAAGGAGGAAGAACGTGAGTGATATCTTGTGAGATTAGGTTTGTGCCGCCGGAGAACTAATAGTCCCCTCAAGCAGGATACCGGGGTGCTGGCGGAGCTTAACCCCCACGGGACATTTTAATGGTTGGGCTCATCTGAGTGCAGTAGTACGTCATTATCTCTTGATGTGGACAATTGTATGGAGGCTAATGTACCTGCGCCGTCAAAGACCTTCAAAGCCAAACCGACAATTTTCAATAGTCTTACGTTCCCATGGCTATTCGCACAAAAGCGGACCCAGGCTTGAGGGTTACGGCGCAGAACCAGGGCTTTAAGAACCAACCCGCCAGACTACAAAAGGGAGAAAATCGAAAGAGCGAGGTAAACTAAGAGAAGAGAGAAGAGGAAACCACGGTACATCTTGGGTAAGCTTGATGAAGAACCGGAGTCCGCATGCTCGAGTAAGGTGTCGGGGATCTTATCCCCCACTATCTCACCAGAGTAAGGCTATCCCCAACGTCCTCCGGTCACGTGCTTACCCAGGAGAATGGGAAGAAGGGCGAGCTGTTGCTAGAGGATATTAGCAAGTTTTTTTCCTTTTCTTTTCGTGGTTTTAGTTTTTCATATACCGGTCTCTCTTTTTTTTTCAACACAAAAAGCGGATAGAAAAATGGTTCCCTTGGGAGGGTGATGGGGAGGGGTGGAGGGAGAGAGAAAAAGAAAAGGAGCTGCGAGCGCGTCAAGCGAGCTACAGTAGGCATTCATCCTCCCTGTCCGATTATTACATGCGATACCGGTAATTTTGCGCGCGCGGGATTAGATTTCGAATGTGTCATGATAGAGTACGGTATGCGTGCCGGTACATACACACTACACGAACGGGGGATGATGGTGCGGATGGTAGACGAGAAGTTTTTTGACAAGACCTGAAAGATTACTTATTCGAAATGCCCTGCACACTCCCTTTGTAAATAATGCACATTAATGAGACAAGTCGGGGCCATGGAAGTTGTATGTGTATTATAGGACTAGAGTATGGATGTCGTCTTGTATTCGAGCTAATAATATCAGAATTGTTATCAAGTCCGGACCATCCATATGATCGATAGGATACCAAGCCGTTCGTCCATTCATCTTATACATTCATTCCATGAGGGAATTAACTCGAGTCAGCAAAGATTGGTACAACAAGCCTGGTCGCCCTTTACTCGAGTACCGGTATGGATGTCGAGAGATGACTTGCGGCCGTAGCAAGTATAGTTCCGCCGTCTAGACCCAATAGCTTGGTGGATGCAACTGGGGACGCGTTAGCATAAAGCTTCACGTGAAAAGGCCCTATATTCGAATTAGCATTAAACTTAGTTGGACCTTTTTGCCCTGAATTTTATGCCAAGGCGTCGCCCGTTGGATCCACCAAGGTACCGGTATTGTGTCCAATGGAGCAGACGGCCGGAATCATGCCGGTATGACAACCAGCTTCACCCATACAGAAGCTGGTCTACTAGTACACCCCCTGATCCACCAACCAACCACCCCCAACCGCAAGGGAGCCGGTGGATCATGGCTAGGAGGGGAGGACAAAGCTCCCCTCAAAGCTATTCACAAAAACGCGTATCGCCTCTTCCATGCACACGCCCATTCCCTCCTTCCTTCTCCTCCCCCCTTCGCTCTTTCAATTACAGCCAACATCATTAGGAGTCTAACAGACCATGGAAGACATAGCAGAGACTCTCCGGGCCCTTGGTACCTCCCGGTTCCCCCCTGCAAACGGAACCTTCACACTGACCAAATCAAAACTTTAGGACCTTACGAACGCTACTACGCGGTCTGCCATACCCTAAATCTCTACAACAATGTCGGCCTAACAGCACACTACACTCTCCCGCCGCCACTCCTGACGAAGCCACGGATCTTCTCCGCCCTAAAGGCACTGATAAACCTTCACCCACCGCTAGGCGTAACAATCTTAGGGGAGGACACATGTGAGCCTCGGTTCGCGCGATTGAAGACCATTGATCTAGAAGAGATCGCGCAGACGATCCTACTGCCGGGCGAGGACACAACTGCAGAGCTCGACACTGTGCTTTCGGAGCAGCATTCACGAGGTTTCGAATTGGGCAGGATACCCGCGTGGAGGTGTTTGATTTTTCGAGATTACGAGGATGAGGTTGGTGATATAGCTGTAGGAGGAGTAGGAGGCGGGAATAGGGGAGTCTGGATATCGTTCATCTACCACCACGCCCTAGCCGATGGTGTTAGCGGATTAGCACTACACAAATCGCTCCTCGCCGCGCTCTCCCGACCCCACAAAAATCCCACCTTCGCCGGCCGCTATGTCGTTCACCCGCAGCAAAAACCCTACCCTTCCTCGTTGGAATCATTAATCCCCCTCCCACTCTCCCTTCCACGCATCGTCTCGGAAGTCTGGTCGAAGGTGTACTTTCCTCTTCCGCCTCCTCCAACACTCTACACCGGCAGCCCTACGCCCGCGTGCCCAACTCCCACAACCACAAAAACAATCTACAAATCTCTCCACTTTTCCGCCAGAACGCTCAAAGCGCTGCTCTCCGTTTCCCGCAGGGAGAACACTACAATCACTTCCCTCCTCACCGCGATCATCGCCATAGCAATCTTCCAGGCGATACCAGGAAAGTTTGACAAACTCATCTCATCGACGCCGATCAACCTCCGCCGCTACGCCCCCACCGAGAGGATCCAGGAGGTGGCCGTAGGCGCATACGTCGCTAGCACCCAGTCAGAATACTCGCGCTCCCCTCCCACATCCTCCAACCTATTTGCCATCGCACGGGAGCACACAGCGCAAATCCACGACCGTCTAGACGCCGGCACGGCAGACCTAGACGTGGGCATGCTGCGCTGGATCAGCGACCTCTTCGCCTTTCTCAAGGGCAAGTTCGGCAAGCAGCGGGAAGACAGCTTTGCCGTGAGCAATGTCGGCGCCTGGGACGGCGAGGTGGGCGTCGACAGAATAATGTTCTCGCAGAGCGGGGGAGTCGTCGGCACTGCCATGGAGTGGTGCGTTGTTGGCGTTAGGGGCGGCGGGTTGGTCCTTGGCTGTACCGGATGCGAAGGCGCTGTGGATGCCCACGTGCTTGAAAGAATTTTGAAAGGCGTTAAGCGGGGCGTTGAGGGCGTTGAATGAGGTTTTTTTTTTGTGATGGATGCAGGAACGGGAGGATCGATTTTTGCTTTTTTGTTGTTTTCAGCTTTTTGGAAGAAGGAAAGATGTAAAGAACAAGGCGTTTTTTTTTTGGGGGGGGGGGGGGTGAAATTTTGTGTTTTTTTTTTTTTTGTTATTATAGATATACATCTCCACTCTGACGGTTCGGTTTGGTTCGGTTTTAGTTTTTTTGTTATTTGCTTTTACCGTACGTACCGAGGTATAATTGGTATGGGTAAAGTTCTTACTGGAACTAAACGGGTTAGCATAGATAGATAGATAGAAACTTGTGCATAATCTTGGTTTGGAATAAAATCTCAACTCTCCTCTTTAATTAACGGATTGATGGCTTGGATTGGATTGGATGGATGGAAGCGGAGCGACGTGATAGGACGTATGATATCTGCCGGGAGGTTTGGTGGGGTATGATACCATCCATCCCATAAGCCTTTTTCAGAAGTATCATACCCGGGGGAGGGTGAAGGGGAAGGGGGGAGCTTTTTGTTTTATATAATACCGTACGGGATTTCGTTGGACTTGTTTGGTTAGCCTTTGTTCGTGTGAGAACAGTCCCGTCACCCACTATCACCCACCATCGAAGCATTAATCTCCGAGAAATATATTCTCGTTGGTTTGTGCTCGGCGGGGTTAAGCCGGTATATATGTATGTATGCCCCGGAGGGGGAGATTGCTGCGGATTGGTTCTTGGGAACGTAGGCTGGTAGGCCGCGGTTTGTAAGAGGTGTAGTGGTATCCGGCCATGCAAGGGGGGATGGATAAGGGAGCCTGCGGTTCATGGTGGTTTGTCGGGTTGTGGGGGCGGGGGATGGGGATGTGTGCGCGCAGTGATGGTGGGGCAGCGGTTTCTTTTATTAAGGGTTCTGGGGGGGTTTCTATTCTGGGTGAGGTGGTTGGTCCTCCGACTCGCTGGCAGAAATACTTTTATATTCGGGGGAATCGTGTTCTGCTTCTTGAACGGGTTGCTAGCTATATAACCGGGTGCTATACGATACCATCAAGGAATCGGTGAGGTTTGCTATGTTTGCCTGGTTCCTTCCTCACGTAGGATAGACGTATCATACTGCCCGCAGGGGGGGGGGGCAATCAGTTAGAAGTCAGCGCACTAGTTATGAACCAGTAGTGGACACTCATGAGCATGCTAGACATTAGCGTACAAAATACAACGCTGCAGCGACAAGGTTATATAAATATCATACATTGTGAAGGGTAGATTGGTAAGAAACGGGGGGGGGGAGGTATTATATAATGCATTGCCATGATATAGGGCCCCAGAAAGAAAGAAAAGAGTCATCTAGAGAGGAAAAAACGAAGAAAATGAGTCGTCTAATAATGAAAGAAGATAAACGATGTTGAGCTGTGGATGTGTAAGTGAGAGATGGAAGGGAAGTAGAGACGCGAAAAAGTGAGAAGAAAAGGTTGGGGGGGGGGGGGGGGGGGGGGGGCGTTTAACGGGG
>Ga0307517_10006410_pt1 | contig 17428 bp, 19 predicted proteins | sample 23_EM_MG_FD_194515 | JGI IMG/M metagenome (GOLD analysis project Ga0307517, IMG submission 194515) | Populus trichocarpa ectomycorrhiza microbial communities from riparian zone in the Pacific Northwest, United States - 23_EM | ecosystem: Host-associated > Plants > Roots > Unclassified | place...
AAAGTGGAGGATACATTGTAAAAGAACTCAGCATGTATCCCCTGGATACTGTCTGGGTGAATTGCTTAAAAAACCTCAATGTAACCTCAATGTATCCCCTGGGTAAGTGCCCCTTTGCCCCCAGTGAGGGAGTATCCCAAGAGGAACGGGATCAGGTGTACCTCAGTCAAGTTCAGCTTTTCGCCTCATCCGCACCCTCCGGTGAACCAACCACTTACAAGGAGGCACACGCCTCTCCTGATAGCGAGTTGTGGATTAAAGCGATGACTGATGAGTTAGAGAGTCTCCAAACTCTCGGTACCTGGGTCGTATGTCCGAAACCCGAGAACCGCAAGGTGATCGGATGCAAGTGGGTCTACCGGATCAAAATGAACGCAAACGGCAACGTTACTTGCTACAAGGCTCGTCTTGTCGCGAAGGGCTACTCTCAGCAGCCAGGTCTGGACTATGGCGACACCTTCGCTCCGGTCACCCGACTGGAGTCAATTCGTCTCCTTCTAGGCATTGCCGCTCTCAACGATTGGGAAATTCATCAGGTCGACGTTAAGACCGCTTACCTCTATGGTGATCTCGACGAGGAGATCTACATGGCACCCCCTCCAGGACTTACTGTTCCTGATGGCCACGTCCTCCGCTTAGTCAAGGCGCTTTACGGCCTCAAGCAAGCCGGACGACAATGGCACGCCAAGCTCAAGTCGACCCTCTCAACTTACGACCTAAAGCAGATCGTTTCCGACCCTAACACTTACGTGGCTCACAAGGTAGTCGATGAGAAGCCATGCATACTGGTGCTTCCCGTTTACGTTGACGACCTTTTGCCTATGGGTGATAAAGTGCTAACTGACGAGTTCGAGGCCCATATTGGGAACTCCTTTGAAGTTACACTTATGGGTGACACGTCCTACTTTCTTGGCATACGGATTAGCCGGGATAGAGATGCTAACGCCATCTCTCTGGACCAGATGAAGTTCGCGACGAAGATCTTGGAGACCTTCACTGAAGTGGAAACACTCAAGATGTTTTCGTCTCGTCTCCCCTCCGACGCAAGCCTAGTCCCTAACACGGACACCCCCCTCGATCAGCAACGGATCAAGCTGTATCAAACGGTTATCGGATCACTTATGTATCTGATGCTTGGTACTCGGCCCGATCTTGCTTTCGCCGTCGGGGCGCTCACTCGCTTCTCCTCAAATCCATCCACGGATCACTTCCTCCTCCTGGTCCGCCTACTTGGCTACCTCAAGTTCTCTCGCCGAAGATATCTCCAATACGAATCCGGCAACAAAACTGTTGACGGCTATACCAATGCTGATTTCACTGGTGACGTAGATGGACGCAAGTCCACTTCTGGTTACGCGTTCTACATCGGGAACACCGTCTTCTCTTGGAGGAGCCATTTACAAGACACCGTGGCTAACTCCACCATGGAAGCCGAATATATCGCCTTGTACCACACTTCCCTCAACGCCGCCTGGATCCGGAACTTCTTCAAGCAACTCGGGATGGCCTTCGATCATCCCATTCAAATCTGGTGCGACAATCAACCAGCCATCAATGTCGCCAAGGGTGAGGCCCCCCACAAAAAGGCCAAACACTTCGACGTCAAGGTCCACGTGGTCAGGGATCACATTCAACGTCGAATCACGGACGTTACCTATGTCCCCACCGAAGAAAATCAAGCGGACATTTTCACCAAGCCTCTTACCCGCCAGGTCTTCACCGACTCTGCCACAGGTCTCGGCCTATATGACTCCCCTGCTTCTCCTCAAAGCGACATTGCTGAAGGACCTTCTATCGACGACTTCGTCAATGCTCCGGACTCGTAAATTAGAGGGAGTGTTGAATTATGTGTAATTTCCGAGTTTTCCTTTTGTTTTCCTTTACTCATTTCCTCATTTCCTCCATCGGTTCCCAATTAGGTACTCATGATTCCCACGGTTGATTCATCCCCTTTAAATACTCGTTCTACTTCGTCTCGCTGCTCCTCAGCTTGTTTCTTTTCATCTGAGGATTCCTTTCTCACTAGACGTTGTCTCAGTGTTCAACATATACAACTACAAAGGGGATTAGAGTGAATCGTAATGTCATAACGATAAGGGATAAGGAAATTGCGAAAAGAATGTTGAGACTTGAATGGAAATGAATTGAATTTTGTAACATAAAATTGTACACTGACAGAGAAGTTCAACCTAAAAAGGCAATATGTCAATAGGATTAAACCCCTAGAAGACATCTGCCTACTTCTCCATTTGTATGTGCCATTTCCTCAGAAAGACATGCTCCCACAGTCGCAGCATAACCCATCAATACTTTGATGGCAGCATTATACTCCTCCACACCCTCCATCTGGTGAGAGGAGCCATGCTCCAACAAAGCATGCTGGAATGATGACATCATAAGTTGCTCCAACTTACAATGGGCAACTCTCTTCCCAACAAACACCAAACTGTTGATGAGGAGATCGCCAAAGTCCTTGTCATCAGGGGAACCGTCTGCTTGAGCAAAAACGGTGGAAGCTTGGGGATAGGGAAGGTTGTGGTTGTCACAGCAAACCGGCCAACCTTGACGATTGAAGGATTGAGAGAAACCATCACACTCTTCTCCCAATCATTGATGGTGGGCTCAATGTTGTCAGCGAGACTGAGAGGTAGGGGCAGAGATAAAGCTGATGGGCATGATAGTAGATGATGATGGACGACTGGTGAAAAGCAACAGGGGATTGCTGGAGGGAAACCTGCTAGACAGGGGACTCTTTATGTGACACCCATAGAAGCTTTTCCACCAATTGGATCACTTCCACTTATCTGCCATGAGGAAGCCTCAAGGTATGACATCATGGGCTAGACCCACAATCCGGACCGGTACCCTTTGCCCTTAGTCTGAACTTTATTTCTATTCACTAAACAGACACTGTTTCATATTTGTATTGGACTTCTAGCTCCCTTGATAGGGGCTATTCAGTTTCCAGGCTGTGCTCGGAACTCCAAACAGTTTCACTAGAAGCCTTATTCATTCAGCTTCTAGCTCCACCCTATGCCCTTCCATTTATCTCTTCTATGTTTTATGTTCATCATTCCTCCCACAGCATGAGTCATGCCCTATACCCTATAACTCATGCCTCATGCCTTTCTTATTGTTCTCACTCCACACCCCATGTGTTCACTCCACTATGTGTCATTCATGACATCTTTTATTTACACAGGAGCTGGGACCAAACATGGTCTGTGCACAGCAACCTGCCCTAAACTACTTAGTATATTAATTAGGCTAGATAGTTGCTGTAGCTCCCCAGTTTTGATATCTCAGGAACTCCTGCTATAGTTACAACTTGCCTTGTGTGATTGGAGCCTTGGGATACTTCTTACCTCCTGTATCCTCCTCTCTCCTCTTATCCCATCCTTGTGCATAGTTGATCAGTCCCTAACCCAGATGCCAGTAAGCTCCACAAGGCAACCCACCATCTCATAGTCAGGAAGTACTGATCATACTGCACTACTGGTTCATCAGGGGTCTCTTTGATCTGTGCCAGCAATACACCCAGTGGTCTAATGTTGAAGCACAATGCTTCCACATTATGTTAGCAAGGCATTAGCTAAAGGCGGCTGTGTACTTCTGCCCCGGTGGTTGACTATAGTAGTTACCCTGACAAATGGCAGGGGAGGGTAGGGGAAGGTTTTACCCTTCAGGAATGTATTTATTTTACACTTGTGTACAAAAACTCCATAGAAATAGTACTATATCCATAAGGACTCCCACCTGCAAGGTGCCTGCTTTTTCACCTCCTAGATGCCCACTTTTCTGCCTCCTGTGAGGCACTCACCATATCACCCACTATGAGGCACTTGCTTTTTCACCCCCTGTGAGGCACCCACTTTTCACCTCCCAGGCATCCACTTTTTCACCCAGTCAGAGATCTTGGGTAAAAAATTTCCTTTTATGGAAGAGCAGTGGGTGCTCAATAGTGGTCCACTATTGGGACGGAATATATATAGGTTTTCTTGATGGACCTAGAGAGATCTGCTTCCATTATCTCCAATCTATGACAGCCTCCTCCATCATATGTTTGTGACAGTCCCACTTTGCAGATGAGGTAGCCTTTGCAGATCAACCACCTACCAGGGGTTTTCAGGGCAAGGGCAGCTAGGGTGCAAAGGGTTGCCCTTAAGTAATGACCTCCATGATTGCATACAGTACAATATTTGCCAGCTATTTGTTGGTAGATAAGTATTCTCTCACAGAATTCCCACTAGGCTGAGTAAGGGAATCCCTTGACAAAGCTCCTGGTTTTGGCCTATGAGTATCAACAGCCCCAATTGGAAGTGCATATCTAACTTTTATTTAGCATCAGAAAAGTCAGCAGGATTGTGTGGAGTACCTTTCCTCATCACAACCATATGCCTTTGGGGTCAACTTTATGACTGTATGTAGGGGTATCTTGATGTATGGTAGGTCCGCCTGAGTGAGGTTGTGAAAGTATGCATATCTAAACAGAATCATTAGTCACACTGGAATGTGGGGTGGGTGCTAGACCAACAAGCAACGCAATATGGCCTGACAGATTTAAATTAGCACAACATTTGTTTGATTTCCGGAAGACGGACGGACCTGGTGCCCGATAATTAATATATTGTCCTGTCTCTCGAGCTCCATAATAACGGGCTCAAGGCGAACAACAACATCTCGATATGATTCTCCTCCTAAGGATGGAACAAATGCGTCGATGTGATGAAGATGGTGGTTCGAGCCCCAAATAACAATTACCTCTGTACCGGTAGTTGAATTTATCTTCGTCACGGTTTGCAAAATCCTCTGGATAGGCTTTCTACATCCCCAGAACCCGTCTCAATCGCAATGGGGTCTAAGTGAGAAACCCAAATACCTCGATTTCTTCATATGTCATCCCGTCGCACACACCGGCATCGAGCTCATCCAGTGATTTCCATGTTAACTTGTTATAAGGAAGGAATTGCCCAGTTTGAATAGTTCGCTGAAGCGTTGAGGTCCAAACCTTGTCGGACACAACCCTGTTAGTATGACAGTAAAATGGATGGTCAATGGAATACTGACAGTCAATGGAGCATTTCCAATGTTATCGGTGATCAGGTCAGGCAAAGCGCGCGCATATCTCATTCCCCGGCTTGACAATGACGAGTCCCCACCTATTTTTCCCTCAACGTTGAACTGGCTTTCTCCGTGCCTGGAGAAAAAAATGCTCCGGGGTTTGAGATGCAAATTCATCAAGTAGAAGGCAATGCGACTCTGTAGGTAACCATTGATGCGGTTCAAAATAACTTGACTCCCGACGTTGATTATCTTGAGATAAGAGAGGTGCGATTCGGAAATTGTCTGGTAAACAGCCTCATACTGTCTTATGCGGCGAAGGAAATCAAGTTTGGCCTCTTCTGGAGAAGTGTTTGCGTAGTCCGGGTCCCCAGAACTAACTTTGAGCGCAACGTTCGCGGCAATGACAGCCGGGTCATCGCAAACGGATTCGATGAACACTGCCACTATTCCCCGTTCGCGAGTCACCCTCGCTTCAACGGAAGCTCTGCCCACGGGGTTGCTCGTCAGAAGTTGACACCTTTGTAGTATCGGACACTTGCCTGCGGTTCCGTGTGCTATTCGTGGCATCTAGGGACACGGCATGAGTGCAGTGTCACGATGGATCCCCCGGTGTCGCACCAAGAATCCCAACGTTTCCCCCGTCCTTCAACCATTGAATCAACATCTCCAAACTATCCGAGGCTAATTTGTCTCTCAATCTGGTAGCTTCAACATTGTCGTGGCTAAAATAGGAGGCGGTGTGATCCTCGCGGATTCCAGATCTGGGGATGTCAATCGGCTGAATGCGTCGACAGTGGGACGCAAGTACTCTTGTGCTTTCTGTCTCGCTCTGGATCTTCTCAGCTGCCCAACGTTGAACACCTGCCAAGTGGGATTCAAGCCCCTGTATCTCCAACGAATCAATGTTCAAATACCTTGACATCATACTCAAGCCACTGCGATGGATTGTTGGATGGGCCATAGGGGATGCGAGATGATGCACACCTTCAAATACCGCATGAGCTTGTTGCTCAAGTAAGACTTTCCACGGGCGGGCAAGCCCACCATTGCGATTACGATCTTGGCCTCAGAATAGTCTGGTTTGGCGACTTGACAGTCGGGTCAGGCTTATTTAATTGACGGGGGAGGGGCGATGAGTGTAACGCACCTTTACCACCAATCCCTACAACAGATCTGGGAGTAGAATACCCGCCTCTGCTGGAGGCACTCGACTGGTCGAATTGTTTTAGCCTGGATTACGATTGAGCAGACGGTTGCCGGAGATATGAATAACGATAATACATAGGACCACCCGCCCCAAACGCTGCAGGTGGTGGACTGTGAATTGGGGGGTCAAGGGCTGCCTGGTTAAGGGCAATGGTGATTTTATCGAGGTCGTCTTTAGTCTCGAGGGTCATATTGTTCGTCGTTGTTTCGGTTGGACCGTGACCGCGATGTCTCCGATCCTTTCGTCTAGGCCGGTGATCCCGCATATTAGGACCAGCTGCAGCAACTGCAATCTCCCCCTTGAATTTCCTGTCCCAAACCCAACCCCTCCGCCGTCCACTCTCCTCCATGTCAGGTGTTTCCAATGTCAGACCGTCTTTAACCACGCCTTCTATCCCGGTCAACTTCCCCCAAACTTCGCAGACCCGGGGCCGAGCAAACCCTCGATATCCGGGCCAAGTCGAAAGGGTAGGAAGATTGGCACGGACGAGCGGCCCCTCGAAACGGGCTACTACGACCTGCTCGGTGTCCCCGTAGACGCAACAGCGGATGACATCAAGAAGGCGTATCGTAAGTCATATCCCCGATACTTGCCCTCCCCCCACTCCTCCTCATCTTCGATTCTTCAAGGTCGGCTTGCTATCAAGTTCCATCCAGACAAGAATAGGGATGATCCACATGCTGAGGACCGATTCAAGGAAATCGCGATCGCCTACCAGACACTCACTGACCCCGCGCTCCGCAAGAAATATAACGAGTTTGGCCCCAAAGAAAGTGCCCCAGAGGGTGGTTACGTCGACCCAGAGGAAGTCTTCGGAGCGATCTTTGGCGGAGAACGTTTCATCCCAATCATTGGTGAGATAAGTCTCGCCAAGGACATGAAGTCTGCTCTCCAGGACGAAGACAACAACAAGGAGGTTCCCCGTGACGCCAAAGGGCGTGAAATTCTTTCCCCGGAAGAGAAGGCTAAGCGAGAAGAAAAGGCGAAGAGGGTCGCAGCGGAGGTACACAAGTTTGGCTTCCGAATCTCTACCAGCTCACCCTACGCTCCGTACAGAAAGCTGCTGCGAGGAAGCAACGCGTTGACAAACTCGTGGAAGTTCTTGAGCGCAAGTTAAGCATATTCACCGAAAGTGCCAACGGCCCAGATGACCCTCAGGTCACAACCAGTTGGCGGGCTATTTCCTACCTTGAAGCACAGTGCGTCATTATTCCCAGTTCAGTTTATTCAGGCGTTTGATACCCATCCAGGGAATTAAAGACAGAAAGCTATGGGATAGACCTATTGCATGTACTGCAGTCTCGTGCTGTCGCCTCCTTCCTTACTCACCGCCCATTTCCAAGGCAATCGGCTTCGTGTATGTAGCCAAAGCAAAACACCACCTCGCAACCCACCAGTCTTTCCTTGGAGTCGGAGGATGGCTACATAATGTACAAGGAAAATATCACGTCTTCAGCGAGACGTACGCCCCTCACACACCAACACACCCATCGGTACTCACTTTCACTTTGTAGGGTCTCAACCGTGCGGTCCGCAATGGAACTGAAAGCAGTTTTTGACCAAATCCAAGCCGCGGAAAGAGACGGAAACTTGGGCCACGAAGAAAAACGCAAACTCGAAGAACAAGCTGCAGAGAAAGGACTGCAGGCCTTGTTCAAGGCTAGTTTCACACTATTCTCCCCCCCTTCAGTCCCGCTCATGCAAACCCCACAGGGCGCCAAGTTGGAAATCGAATCTGTCTTGCGAGAAACTTGTGACAAGGTCTTGGAGGATCCTTCGATCACATCTGCAAAGGCGAATCTTCGCGCCATCGCCCTTCAGATTCTTGGGGAGGCTTATATGTCGGTCAGGAAAGAGGACGAAGAACGAAAGGAGGAGAACGAATATGTTAGGATAGATACCAAAGGGTCTGTTGGACCCACACCCTAGGATAGAGCGGTGAGACTGCAGGTCAATAGCGCAACAGGGATTGTGCAGGCGGAAGCTGAGAGATGGATTAAACGTAGATGGACTGCGACCTGCTGGACCTACGTAGGGGTATTACATCGCAGGCAAGACCGAGGTAATATATGAAAATTAATAAGATCGAATGTTGAATGATCCGCCGCCTTCACGATGATATGTAACCGAATAGCTTGAACAATCCACAAAGGCAGGCGCCCGAAATAACTGGTAGACTGAGATTGTCGTCGATGGGCCCTAAGTCTTTGAGCAGCGGGTCAGAGAAAGTTGAAAGCGGATTGAAACGAGTCAATCACCTAACGCCTCTGCAACGCCAGATACCACCCCTGTAAAGATGCCGATGATCCCAAGGCCTACCCACCCACCGAAATTGAGGGACCCCCGCACCCGCTTGGTGTTGTCGAGGACATGATCTCCAGCTGCAGATGAAGCGGAGAAACCATCCACCCAGGTCCACGAAACTTCGGGACGATTCACCGACGGAGCAAACCAACCCCAGAACGCAGCAGCGGTTAGCGCGCCTGTGAAAGAGGCGGCGACGAACCCTGCGAGGGACTTGCGTGGGGCGAATGGCAGACCCAAGAAACTACGGGGAAGCGCCCTTGTCTTCCTCCCCCAAAGACGTCCGAACGTGGAAGCATTGGTATCTGCCCAAGACAGTCTGCTCAAAGTGTCAGTGAACATCTCGAAATCAATGGAGTAATCGTTTACATGAGAATGGACACCACCGCGATGTCTAAGGGAAAGGAAGCCAGGACGAAGAGAACCCCGAGCACATACCAGATCACGCCGTTCGTAGATTTCTTCAGGAAACGAGTCAGCGAAAAACTGGGAGAACGAAACCAAGTAAGGCTCACCTTTTCGCTTTCTCGCATTAAAAATCCCAGGCACTTTTCATAAACCCTCTCAAATCGCGGAGAGCGCAGACGGATGGCGTCCGCTGGTGCAATTACAGCGACGAGCGCGAATCCAAGACTGATAACGACCGGTTTGGGCGACCCGCCTGAGTGGTACAGGTACAAAGTGAAAAACCCTGGAGAGGGTGTGCGTGAGCCGAGGCTACAAATGAGAGATGATGACAGTCGTACCTATGGACGAATGAAGTATTTTTCGAGGGATCTCCCAATCCACCTTCTGGATAGGAGTGACTGGGGAGGGAGTTGGGCTATCTTCCCGTTTCTCTTCTATCTCTTGTAAAGGGGGCTGGGCGGCTTTTGTAAGGGAGTTGTGGAGAACGTCACCGACGGCCCCCGGACCATCTTTGTGCTGGTTTGAGGAGGTGCGCTTGCTTGCCCTTCTGGCAAGGCCACGCTCAACCCTGGATGTATGTGTGGCTGTAATCGTGGGCTTAGACGATGAGAAAGAGATTTTCGGGGAAGGGGAGCGAGGCAGAGAGCGGGAGCGTGATTGGTGTGGCCGTCTCCTAGTGTCGTCGTGAGCAAGACCGAGCGTAAAGGCGTCGTTGGCGGGGAGTGTCATCTAGGCAAGGGTATCTTGAATGGTCGGTACAAGGGTGGTCGTGAGTGGAAGGTGTCGTGGCCGTGTCCAGGTTGATTTTGATGACGAGGTGGCCGTGGGGCTCGTGGCTGCGCAGGTGAGAAACGGCTGGTGATTTTTTGGTAATGCGATTTGTAAAATGCTACATCGGTGCAGAAAACAGAGTCTAGTACACATATCCCAGCAGTTTGCCTCCAACGTTCTTTCGTCGAGCCTCGTCGTGGTCCAAGATACCCGAAGAGGTTGTCTGAGATTGGTCAAATTAGCGCACTTTGCCGAAAACATCTTCAAAAGACGACCCACCAGGATGATAATCCCGAAGCCACGAGCTGGGAGCAGCAAGTTTACCCAATTTTCAATTTGGTTAACTTGGACGTTGTAGCGGGGTGAGATGACCCCAGTTTTGTTCAGTCGACCGTTTAGTTGTACAACGATCTTTCCGGACCGGTGGTCATCGACGATTTCGAACTCTCCAATGTAGCCTGGAAAACAAGGTTGTCACGGTATGAGCAAACATTGTAGTCTCCAGAGTGAACCCAAAGCGTCCATGAAAGAGAAAAAGGACGCGAGGGTTATTTGGAAAGAAAGAGACAAAAGGGTCGATGTACCGGCAGTTTAAAACGAATGACAAGTGGGATCGCCCTCGCCAACCGTAGTTATCGTCCGGAGGAAGAGAAAACGCCGGAGTGAGCTTACCGTGTCGCTGCATAACACTCAAAAACTTGACGACGACCTTGGATGAGGGGCGAACCAAGACCTGCCGCTTGCCACGCCTTTCAGCGTTGACGATGTTGTTCTGTTGTTGGGTGGGTTTTCAACCATCAGAGGTAGAACGAAGCAGGAACGGACGAACAAGGCAGTCGTTCTGCACAAGTGGATGTTAGATCTGGGGGGCAAAACACGAAAGCCCGGGAGACAAACCAAAACTGATACTCGGACCATGTCGGGTTAAAGATCAAGGGGTGGGAGGTGTGCTGTAAGGGGGGAACTGGTGAGCATGCGGGGAGCCCAGTCTGAGTGTCGTGCTATGGAAAGCGCGAGTCAAGACTGGGACTTTGAGAAAAGAGCCAGCGATTGCGCATCTCCGATAGCACGATAGGATGGCTGATTCACCTCGAGGATTGTTGGGACGGTTGGCGACGATGGCGAAGACGTCGGTGGTCGAATGCTGGTGGCTTGCGCGGGGCGGGAATAGATTGTGGCTGATTAACTATACAGCCATTTCCCGATCAAGGCATCCCTCACCGAATCTGAACAGGGCGAGAGACAACATCCACTGCACAAACAACAATGGTGAGCAGATACCGGCCATCCCATCCTCGCATATCCCCCTCAGGAGTTCTCTCCAGGGTCGCGTTCGCACAAAGACAACAAAGAGGGCCTCTCGGGTTCTAATCGAGAAATAGTGCGTCCTCTCTCCTCCTCCTCCTCCCGCTGATCAATCATCTCTTGGATAGCTACCCCCGTTTGACCCTCGATTTCCACACGAACAAACGCATTATCGATGAAGTTGTAAGCCCACAAAGTCACCTGTTTTTCTCGGGTTGGCATATCAAATATTTCTCCCCCAGGCCGTCGTACCCTCGAAGCGCCTGCGCAACAAGATCGCCGGGTTCACAACCCATCTCATGAAGCGAATCCAAAAGGGTCCCGTGCGAGGTATCTCCTTCAAATTGCAAGAGGAGGAACGTGAGAGGAAGGACAACTACGTCCCTGAAACCTCTGCCCTCGATACCTCAACCACCGGCCTTGACGTCGACCCTGACACCAAGGTGCGCGCTTCCGAGCCCCCGTTCAAACATTAGCATGTAGCTAACCTTGCCCAGGAACTCCTCCGAGCCCTTAATTTTGACAGCGTTCCCGTCAACGTGGTCATCCCCGCCAGTACCGTACCCGAGAGGGCACCAAGGCGCGAGAGGAAAAACGTGCCAGGTGCTGGCCGTGCGTGATGGATATTCGTGGTATACGTACAGATTGTATGCTGTCTCATATACATTTTGCCTCACTCAAAATCATGAAAGGTCGTGACCTTGAGGTAAATATAACATATACTATTCGCCCCAGTCCTCCCAATCACGATACATCCAGAGTCGATTCTAATTTGACCTCCACCATGTCGTGCCTTGTTAGGTGCGGGGCCAGCTCTGGGAAGCTTTGAACAAGGGCTTCGTTGAGATATGACCTGTAGGACTGCAGGGGTGTAAGCGAGCGGGTCAGTACCCGGGATGAGAGGAGAGAGACCTCGATTGCTGATATCTTCCCGTTCATAAATTGGTTTTCCGTCGCCGCTCGCTCCAGTCTATCTTTCGTGAGCAACATTGGATTTTTGGCGCTGTCGATGTCGAGGAGGACCTGCGTTGGGATCATTGTCCGAATGTTTTGCGAACTGTGATCCAATGCAGCAAGGTGGTCCGCCACCTGGTTCCTAGGAGATTGTGAGAGTGTGAGTAGCACCCCAGATACCTCTCTGTCACTTACACACGGAGTCCAACCTGTTTGCCAACGCCTGGCTTGTCCTTCTCCCTTGAGAGATCACTTATGACCGTCGTGCCGAGATTATAGAGTGCATTCGCCAGACCAAGCAACTCAACCTCTAGATCGCCATGCAAACCAGTCGGAGGAGGAGTCTGGGACAGTCTGGGTGAGTCGGGCGCCGGTGTTGACGTTGATGGCGCGAGCACGGGGGCGGAAGAGGAGGACGTCGGAGACGCGGGATGGGTGATCATGACAACCCACGGGCCCGTGGGTCCGAAACCTTGTTCTCTTTTCTCCTCCTCCCTTCCCCCCAGCAGAGACAAGAGAGATGGCTGGCGTTCTCGAGCAATATTCCTCCCTCTCTCCCTCCTCAGGCTCTTCAGACATCAATGCGGTGTTGGGAAAGATAATCAGTGGTAAGCAGGCCCGTCTTCATCTTGATCCGCCCCCTCATCCTGACATCCACCCACAGCTGGGCCGGAAGTCTTCGACAGCGGGACCAGGATATCCCTCATCGAGCTTTTACTGAAGGATATCGACGCTTGCGCGCAGAATCTCAAATCCAACAAATTGAAGATCTCGGCCAAAGGTTCCGTTTTCGTCGCTTCCTCCATGTTGCTACCCCGTATCTAACTCAACCAATAGATGTGGCCCAGGCTGTGCTTGCTCTCAAAATGCTCGGTCGCAACCCTGCTGGCTCTGATCTGATCACGCGACCGTCTACCTTGTCCACTCTGATTTCCGCCGCAGAGGCATTCAAGGATACGCCAAATGCTACCAGCGAAGTCCTTCGTTGCATCGCCAACGGGTTGCTCCTCGTTCCCGATTCCCGTTCTACATTTGTCACCAAGGACGTAGGCGGCGGTCCGGCGGTCTTGGGAATGCTTGAGGTGAGAATCGACCCTGTCCACATGATCCTCACGGCACTCAATCCCACCGCCAGAGGGCAACTTCGCCCGACCTCATATTTGTAACTTCGAGGTTGCTGTTTCTTTCATCCGCTTCCTCCGCTACCGCAGGTGATTTTATCAAAGATTTGGTGCAAGGCAGAGTTTCCAAGAACGGCCAAAACGTTGTTGACATCCTCGCTCCGAAACTGGATGTCCTCCTCTCTTCAATAGTGGTGGGAACCCCAATGGCCCGTGAAGCAATGTCGGAGATGCTCAAGTTTGGGTTTAACGTGTTGTGCTTTTATCCGAGGGTACTGTTTCCACCTTCCCCCACCACCCTCCGGTCATTCAAAGACCCCCTATAGATCGTCGGTGTCCAAGAATCAAGAGACGACTGGGATAGCACCGACGCAAACGGCGCGTGGCCGCGCCAACTCGAAGGGTATGTCTCCCGCTGTGCATCATGGGGTTGTCCTTCACCTCATGCGCTCATAGCATTCTGCCGTCGTTGTTACGAACATTTAATTCTTTACCACCCACTTTCCCTTCGCCAATTACACCCCCCATGACCCAGCTCATCCACAGCCTCATCATGGTCCCCGTTTCCGCGCCTCTTCACAGAAAGTGGTTCCCCCAATCAGCTCCACCATCCCCCCATGTTTCACACACGTCCAAGCCTTCATCTACAACCTCCTCTCCTGTCTCGAAAGGGAGTCCTACGCTCCCTCCGACCTTGGCGTCGGATGTATTGCCAAAAGAGGTCAAGGCAGGAAAGGTTGACCGCGCACTCTCCATGTTTTCCGCCCGTTCACGGCCGTCACGATCGACATCCCCAAGTCCTTCTAGTCCCCAAGACACGCTCCTACACGCATACGATATTTTAGATGTCACTTTGGCATACTATCTTCCTGAAGCGTTGGACCCCGACGACGCATCTATAAGGGAGAAGTGTAAGCGTGATGACACGAGCCTGGACGAACTCGCCACTCCGTTGGTTTTGCTTATCACTCGGCTTTGTATTGGCGACGAACCGTCGCGAACGAGGTTGCGCGACTGGCTCATTCCGTCCAATCTGGATCGCACGAATCCGCTAGAGGCCCGTTCTGACACGCTTGGGAGATGTTTAAGATTACTGGGGAGCGTTTACCACACCAACCTTAAGAAAGCCATAGGGGAAATGCTTTATGCAATGTGCGATTCTGATGGTAAGCATGGAAATGGTGGAGCACCGTCACTGCTGACCCTGACGCGATGAATGAACAGCTTCTATTCTTGCGTCTCAGGTGGGCTATGGAAACGTTGCAGGCTTTTTATTCAGTAAAGGCGTCATGAGTCCCCCGCCGCAATCGTCAACCTCGTCAAACGCCACATATGGACCCTCAACCTCGAGCACGGGAGCGCCGATCAACCCTATCACAGGAATCGCTCAGCAACCAGCTACTGTGCCGGATATGACGGATGAAGAGAAGGAGAAGGAGGCCGAGAAACTGTTTGTCTTATTCGATAGGCTCGAGAGAAGCGGTGCCATACAGCCTGACCAAAATCCGATCAGAAAGGCGGTAGAACAGGGCAAGTTGGGTTGAGAGGGGTGTTGGTGGACTGACTTCCCCCTTACGATGGCTCATACATCCGCAATACCCTACACCTTCCACTATATAATCGTAATCATTGTCGCTGTTGGGATATATCGCGCCGCAAAAGCTACGGATATGGATGAAGACGGAGAACGATGCTAGAACGTAATCTTTCGACCTTCAGAAGTAGAAATGGCACCGGTACGCATCCCGCCTCTGGCTCCACCTCTTCCGCGACCGCGATCACCACCGCGACCCTGTGAAAAGAAGGTTATCAGGGCGGAGGGTCTGGAATGGTGTGAAGTGACGCACGCGACCACCACCCCTCCCTCTCCCACCGTCGAAACCGCCTCTCCCCCTGCCTCCACCGAAGCTTGCTCCCCGCCCGCGCCCGGTACCGTTGACATCCCGGGGTTGTGAGAAGTCAAGTCGGATCGGGCGGCCATCGAGTTCCTTGCCGTTCATTGCGCCAATGGCCTTTTGCGCGGAGTCGACAACACTAAATTCTATGTAGCCATAGCCTTTAGGTTTGCCAGACTCCCTGTCGGTGGGAAGCCTGACGCTGCTGACTTCACCGTATTCGCTGAAGGCATCCCAAAGCGTGTCTTCTACGGTGTTCCAACTCAGATTGCCCACAAAAAGGACTTTTGAGGGTGCGCTGCGGGCGTCCCCAAACGCTTGCGCCCTCTTTTCTCTGTTGGCACCAACGTCGGTGCTCTTGTCGAGGTTGAGTGTCCGGCCGTCTATTTCCTTGGTGCCATTGAGGGCAATGGCGGCGTCGACAGCCTCGGTCGTAGCAAAGGTGACGTAGCCGAACCCTCGAGACTTGCCAGTATTCCTGTCCAGTTGCACGCGAGCGGATATGACCTCGCCACAGTCCGCAAATTCCTGAGATAACCGATCGTTGTCGACGGCCCAAGAGAGGTTACCAACGAACACCGTCTTTGTCGAACCGTCGTCAGGTTTGGCAACTGCTGTAGACTCGTTTGTCATCTTTAGTTTTTTGGTCGGGAGAGTGAGGCTATCCTCCGCCTTTCGTTTCCCTAGAACACGGGGTGAGCTTTGGTTTGGGGGGACAACGGGAGCTATCATGAGTCTACCTGTCATAACTACGGCAGGGGTAGGATCCTCCATTTCGACATCCTCGTCGCTGCCACTGCTGGAACTTTTCTCTTCATCGGAGGAAGAGTCGCTATCAGACGATGAACCCTCAGCCGGCTGCACCTTTTTCAGCGTGACGGTAGGGGTTTTCGGGGGTGTATCAGATTCAGATTCTGAGTCAGAGTCTTCAGAACTGGAGCCCGAATCCTCATCTGATGAGTCGGCTGATGGTTTGGATACTATCTTGAGTTGCTGGGCCTTCGGTTTCTCGTCCTCAGAAGAGTCATCCTCGCTGTCATTGGAATCGTCATTCGGAGCGGCCTTCTGTGCGGCTGAGGGTTTTGTACCAGCAGTGGATCCGTCACCGGAATCCTCCTCACTGCTTTCTTCCTCGCTGCTGTTTTCTGATTCGGCGGGTTTAGACTGAGAACAGTATAAATATGGCAATGAGCCTGAAACCAACGGAGAGGGAGGTCCAGATTTCCTTACAGTTCCGTTTGCCTTGGACAGAGGGGCGGGTTTTATGGGCGCCTCATCTTCGCTCGAGGAGTCGTCGCTGGGAGAGTCGCTATCGCTCGAGGAGTCACTGGAGGATGCCCTCTGGGACTGTTGTGAAGGATGAGATACGGTTTGGACGAGGGGATGACTCTCAACCTTTTGGTTCTTTGCTTGGGTGGGAGGTTTTGTTGGGGAAATTTTCTTGGAGGGAATTTTCTTGGAGGGAGTGGACTTGAGAGGGTGGGGTGAGCATACGGAATACATGGGAAGAACGGGCGATATAACCTTTCCGTTGGTCTTGGTTTTGTTAACAGGAGCCTTTGGAGGCTGTGATTCTGATTCTGACCCCGAATCAGAGGAGTCCTCTGAGGAGGACGATTCGGAAACAGGCTTCTTTACGACCGGCTTCGGTGCAGGCTTCGATTTTAGGGGTTTGGCAGCCTGTGGAGAGGGAGTTAGTGAGCGGGGAAGAGAAAGAAGCAACGAATTGCCCGAACGTTTGCTTCGGCCTTGGCAATGATGTCTTTGGAGGAGACTGGAGGAGCATGCTTAACCTTGATGTCTTTGGGTGGCTTCTCCTGCTTTGCAGGGAGCCGCTTTTTCGACGGTTTTTGGTCGGATTTTTTCGCGTTGACCGGCTTAGGCATTTGGGAGAGGGAGGAAATTTTGGTCACGGGGGTCACACCGATCACTCAGCTGCTGATCACTGATCATGGACTCGGACGTCGTCCTCCTTGGAACCGACCTTCCGTCTTCAATCCTCGCTGCGTTCGTTTTTTATTTCTTCGGACTATCTCTGTGCTCACTCTCACAAGCGCGTTGGCAAAGGCGGGGTACAAGATCATCCATGTCGACCCGAACCACTACTACGGTGGCGACCATGCCACCCTCAACGTCGACGAAATCATCTCCTGGGCCAACCTTCGTTCTTCTTCCGCTGAGAACGAAAGCACAAATCAATATCTAGCAGGCCAACGGAACAGATTTGTCTCTGTATCTTATCACGGATCTCCACCTCCAGCCTCCAGGCAGTATTCGTTATCACTCTCGCCCTCCATCATCCCTTCTGTCGGTCCCCTGATCTCCACCCTGGTTGACTCCGGTGTATCCAGGTACGGCGGATTCAAGCTCCTGGAGAAGGTCGCTCTCTATCGTTCTCC
>Ga0307517_10006412_pt1 | contig 17424 bp, 14 predicted proteins | sample 23_EM_MG_FD_194515 | JGI IMG/M metagenome (GOLD analysis project Ga0307517, IMG submission 194515) | Populus trichocarpa ectomycorrhiza microbial communities from riparian zone in the Pacific Northwest, United States - 23_EM | ecosystem: Host-associated > Plants > Roots > Unclassified | place...
ACGACAGGAGTGGGTTTCTGCTTGGCTGAAGCGGCAACGATGGAAGATTGCGGTTCCTCTTCCCGGGGTGGTACAACCTCAGGTTCCACAGGCACAGGAATGTCCACCGGATCAGTGGGACCGTCCCCCAATATATTTACCGCACCGGGGGTGGCGATAACCACTTGGGGAGTTTCTGGAGAAAGGTTTTTATCGTTGCTCAGAACTGGAGGGGGGATTGGGGTGGAAACGGGTGCCGGGGGGTGGGTGCCTTCCTCGACCGAAATGGCGGCGACAGTGCTCGGTTCCTCCTTGATAGGAACGTCGGCAGCAGGAACGGGTTTGGGGGTGACAGCGGGTTTGGTTGTGGTGGGCACGACCTTATCGCCGCTCAGCTCCTTGATTTTGGCCCACATTTGAGCGACGTGAGGGTCCACGAATTGTCTGCGATAGACTGCAAGGTATGCAAGGATGCGGAGGACAACATCTTTGAATCGTTCCCAAGCTGGTCGAGCGTAAGGCTTGGCGTATGTGTAGCCGTCAATAGATTTGTACCACGCGAGAACGGCGTATGGCTGAGCTTGCTTTTGCAATCTCCATGCGGTGGCAGCGCTGATGCGGACGTATGGTGCGAGGTAGCGCTCGTACTCGGTCCCGACAGCAACCAGGTACGGATCCATGTAGGACAGGGCATTTTGCACGCGAGGAGCAATGTAGGTGTGATATTGGGGGACGACACGATTGTTCCACTCGGGGATGACATACGTAGAAAATTTGGATACCGTTGTGGCGACAACAGGTTGGAGGACGCGATGAGCGCGAATGACGTAAGGCTCGATTTCCTTCACGTATGGCTCGACTGTGGGGTTCGAGAGCGCGTGGTTGATGAGAGGGTATACATATGGTTCCAGAACGTTGTAACGCGTTGCGGTAATGGTGTGGCAGACCGAGGAGTCGGGACTCCTGTCGGGGTTTTCACAGATGAGGAAGGAATACACAGAAAGCCACGCAAGGGATATTTTGAGGATCAAGTCGATAAAACGTCTGAAAATACCCTTCTTGGGCTTCTATTCCGTGGCCGTGGGTTAGCAATGCATGACTGGAGGGACGCTGGAAACTTGCACCTACAGGAGACGATTTCCGCCGCCATTTAGACTTTGGTTTTAGTCTCGAAGTTGTCATTGACTCCTAAAGAAGGAACGGTTCGGTGTTAGATACAACCCGATGGATACTGGACCGAATACAAGGAGGGTTGTGCGGTGCACGAACAACGATGAGCGAGTCATCGTGCGCCGTCAGCGTTCACCCCGCGAGACCGCTGCATGAAACAGACACAGAGACAGTTGCTCACCGTTAAGTCAGCAGACTTGGCTTTCCCGTTGGCCAATGGACTCGAATGCTCAGGTTGATTGAACTGGTTTACTTTGACCTTGGCCATGCGGGGGACGGCCTGGCTTGAACTCGACCTCGAGCTGGGTGTTGGTGGTAAAGGTGCTTTCCTGATCACGACCATGACGAGAATGAAATGTGGAGACGGCCACCAGTCACCGTGTCGATTGGGGTCGCGAAGGTGGCAGACAAGTTTAAGGGGGATGTGATCAGCACGTGACTACACATCATCAGTTTCTTCCGTGTTCCCGACTCCGACACCCGAAACCCGAGATCCAACGTCCGTCGACACCTCCCAAAATGCTCCGGAACCTCGTCAACCCTTCGGTAAGTGAAGCATGGTTCCGGATGGACTCCGCAGCGTGCTGATCCGTGATTGGTAGCTCACGCGGACCATCCGACGAACTCAATGCTTGCCTACAGCACGCAGGTGGCTGACCCAGGAAGCGAGGCAACAGCTCGAGGCGACCGTCAAGTCCTCGCCTGTCGTGCTGTTTATGAAAGGCAATCCTGCCATGCCTCAGTGTGGTTTCTCGCGTGCCGCAGTTCAGATTCTGGAGCTACATGGAGTTCCACCCCAGAAGCTCAAGTCACTTGATGTACTTGAGGAGTCTACGCTGAGGAGCGACATCAAGGAGTTCTCGTACGTACCTTCGCCCTAACTTCACTGCATGTCCTCACTCCTGTATAGCGAGTGGCCAACCATTCCCCAAATCTACGTGAACGGCGAGTTCGTTGGCGGATGCGACATTTTACTAAGCAGTGAGTATGTTCTCACCCTAGTTGTCTCTGGCTCATTCCCTTTCAGTGCATCAATCTGGTGAGCTGGAAAAACTTTTGGTGAAGGAAAATATTATCCCGCCCACGGAAGAAACCACGGGCCAGTAAAAATCAACCGATTCCTCACTTCATCCGAGACGTGAGGCCCCGCTCCGGCCTTGATCTACGCACCATACTTTAATTTGTCTCTTTAGACCACTCGTTATTACCAAATACATACTATATGTAAGTGGACACCCGCGGGTCAGATATCCAACAGTCACCAAGCATCTTTCAAGTCGGCCCCACCAGGACGTCCCCTTCTACACCTCGTTCTTACGCGATCGGTGGCCCATGGCCGACGCGCGCGGTTTTGGCGCAGTAGGTGGTTGTAGAGTAACATGATGCGGTGAATGTGTACGGAGTACTCCAGTCTATGACATTGGAATGCCTTGAAATGTTTCCTTCCCAGAGCCCGGGCGCATTCGCGTGGGTGAGCATTCCGTGGGTTTCCCACGCCTCTTCACGCCCGCTCCCCACACCTATCGTTGTTCTGCAGCACCTGGCTTGTAATGTCCTGGTCTGAATGCATACCACCTACCCTCTGACCCCGACAAGCCGCAATCGTGGTAAAGTCACGTTCAGCCCCCGAGGTTATCAACGTGATTCACCAACGCTACAAACCTCTCTCCTGGCCCTCAGGATTATCAACGCTCAGCAAATAAGGTAGTATCTACCTCTCCTGCCGCCAACCATCTACTTCCTCCTGTGTCTGTGCCTGTAGGTGATTTCAAACGGAACGGTGCGCGCGTAGTATTCCAAGTCGCAACTTCTGGCTGCTCCAGTACACAAGCCAAACGACCGTGGAAGGCAAAACGCCCCAACCGGGTGCCGGTGATCCGGGGCTCAGAGAACACTACACCCTGCAACACAGGTTCCTCCTGACTTCATACCATCAGCACTGGTCACCTCTTGTTCTTACTCAGGTGCCTCGCCGTACAGGCGTCGTGAGACGTGACAGATGCAAAGTCTCAGTATCTTCGGACCACACAATATGTTTACTCGTTGTTCCGTGACCTTAGGACCGGTTGCGCCGCTGGGAACGGATCGAACCGAGTTCGCGAACTCAGCGCCTGGGGTCCGGCTTTGTGATACGAGGGTACTTAATGAAAAAAGTAAGAGAATGCTCATATGGGGGGACTTCTGATGGTTGACCGCAAGTGAAAGGCGCGGCGGAATCCCCTCCCTACTAAGCAGAACGCATGACGCTTGTCACAACCCCACCTGGGCTCCGATCGTGTGAGAACGAGGAGGCAATGCGACCCTCCCGAAATCCTCGCAAACCAACTGAATATGCTTCCCAACACAGACGCTATCAATCGTTGACGACATCAAATCCCCGGTTATGAGCAGCGTAAGCAACACAGTCCTTATGAAATCTGTGAGGCGTACCTCACCCAAGCAGTATGATTTTCATTAGAGATATGTGTATCCTCGGTTCCAAGGGGCTCCACCGGGGCCTAAATCAGGTATTTCAATGCACTCACTGTTATCTGGGTCTCTCACCGGCGATCGTACATAACGGTAAGCCCTATTCAACCATTCACAGCTCGCCAAGCCCACCATGTCCTCTCCTCCTAGAGTTGAGAGCGTCGACGAGATTGAGGTCATCCCCAGAGAAGGTACGCTCGTCTTCTTTTTTCCTCACAGGTCGTAGGTTGAGATCCTTGTTGACAGCAGCCAACCTTTCCAAGCCGTGTGGATTGTCCCTCACCGGCGGAACGGCAGTAAAGGATGACGAAAGTTTAACCGTCGAAGGTGTTAAGGAATCAGGTAGCAGCCTTGTCCCTGGCTGACTACCTCACGAGAAGATTACAACTTTATCACAGTACTCAACCCCCTTCCAAGATCCGAGGAATCGTCTACTAGGAATATTGTGCCTCCCGAACATGGATGTAAACCTCCCTTCCCTTGACCCACGACGAACAGCTAATCCCTGGTGTGGAACCCTCCGTTAGGTGCCATCGCTGGCCAACGTCAATCTATATGGCTCAAGTACGTTACCATCGCGGAAAAATGGGACCAGAAAAAAAATGGACAAGTGGAAGTCCAGTATGAACAATCTCCTTATTTTTGTAAGTCTACCTTGATGGCAACACTATTTTCTTATTGTGGTTCCGGAACTCTGGATAGGCCGCCTTATTCACCGCAATCGTCACCGCGTTTGCCCTCGACGCAATGTCAGACCTTGACGAAGACACCGGAACGAAGCTCCTTCGTATTCTCGTCGAACAGTCTACCGTAGGCCAGGCCATCAACCTACCTCCGCCGAGTCCACCGCCGTCCATCGTGACGGTGAGTGCCCTGTGGTTCCTCAGCATCATGTCAAGCTTGGCCGCTACTACTTGGGCTATGCTCTGTCTGGAGTGGTGCGCTTTCCTTACAGAGGGTATCCAGGCAGAAGACTACGAGGGAATGGCGGAGAAGAGGCAACGAAGGTTCGAGGCCGTGAAACGTTGGAGAATGCACCTCGTTGTCGCCTCCATCCCATTCTTTCTCCATATCTCCCTCTTCCTCTTCCTTGCCGGCCTCTGGTTGAGGTTGTGGGATGTGAACCGGCAACTCGGGCTCATTGTTGGGATACCAACCTTGATCATAGCATCGAGCTACCTGATAGCAACCTTGCTTCCCATGTTCACAGAGGCTCCCTTCTTCACTTCGGTCACGGAAATGACCCAACCTTTGGCCGACGAGCTCAAGCACCTTCTCAGGCTTCGCCGCTTCGTCCATGCCCCACTCATCTTCCCATGGATTTCAAGGTCCTTCGGGAAGATATCTAATAAATTCCATCCTCTCTCAAGCTTTTCCTTCTGCAGACACTTCTCTCGCTCCCTTCGTATCACGGCATCCCTTTTGATCACATCCCTCGAACGCGCTCACAAGTTCGCCAGCCCGCTCTTTCGTACTACAGGGACAATCATCAGCATAACTCTACTCCCGATCGTCCCCACGTTCCAGCTGAAGGGAAACCCGTTCAAGGAGTTGAATAGACTGCAAATTGGGTGCTCGGATCGGTACAAGGGAATCCATCAACGGGCTTTATTCCGGTTAATGAACACGCCGTTGACCCATTCCGAGGTAAAGGAGGTCCTCAAGGAGTTTCACGATCTGGGAAAAGTCGAGGAGCCATTGGATCGTTCGATCGTCAAACTCCTTGTCTTATCCCTGCCCCCCGCTCTGGAGAACGGTCGAATCAGCGAGGATGAACAGCCGATCTTCGACCACTGCACCAGGATCCTGGCGGAGGAGATGGACCGAGCATTTAGAGACGCGGAATACAACGCAAGGATTCTGCTTCGGAACACGGCAATTTCCAGCGGACTGGAGCCCTACTTCAATTCCGACGCTTCCAAACAACCGCCGGAGAAGAGGGGCACGTCCGAGGAATACTGGAACAGAGTCATTCCATCATTGTGGCTTTCCCCTTCCAAAGAGAGGATTCAAAAAGTCGTCGAGCAACTCGAACCGAACGCAAAGTCGATAAACCGTCCCTCCTCCAGCGGGTTGTTCGCGCACTACACGCAACAATGCTCACCTCTCTATACACCAAGGAGTCCATTCCCGACTTCCCGTTGCCAGATTTCAGTTGTTGGGACTTTTGGGAAGACGGGCCACCAAGCGAGCGTCTTGACAAAGACCTATCGGCGTTCCTGCAGAATTTATTTACTGAATTCTATAACTCCGTGTCCCTCCGGTCAAACCGCGACGATCCCACAACAATCTCATCACTCATCACTGAGTGCCTAACACTTCTTGACGACCGTCCAGAGTTGCCCAAATTTCACAGTGCCCTGCGTTTCTTCGTCGTCGTATTGTGGAGAAGCAATCCGGACGTGTTCGACGCGGAGCCCTCTGTCGCTCATGGACTCCTCACATCCGCCGCAAAGTACTCAGAAGATGTCCCAAGCCATGCCACTGCGCAAACTGTCCGGCTTCTTGCTATCGCGTACGGGCCAAAACACCTGGTTTCAAGGCAAAGCATCCCTCTGGAGACCATTCGCGATCTCTACGCATGTCTGCATAATTCCGTGAAAATGGATCCAGAGCGCTTAAAGGGACTCATTCACGCGAACGCAGCCACGCTAGAAACTTTACTTTCCACGGACAGCCACTCAGGGGCACGGATTCCACGATTGGACCCGGGTCATGGGGACGGGCGAGATGTTATTCCCAGCTTGTTGGTCACCGATGACACAGCCTTCAAATTTTCTGCGAGCGTCCGCGCTATCGGTTGCCATGGCTCTACTCGCTCGCTATTGCACTCTCACACGGGTCGAGGGAATTGTGCTGAAGCCTTTGGATGTTTTAATTTACTTGTGACTCCACACGAAGGTCTCTCCGATGATAGAGCCTTGGACACGAATACCCTTGTGGTGATCGTTCTAAGGTTTGCCTCATCTCGCCGGGTCGGGTTGAAGATCACAGAGCCGGAACCAAAGGCGTACTTGCTCGACCGGGTCGACCAAATTGTTCGACTGATGCAGGATATCATCCAGAAACCCGAGTCTCCCTGGCGGATGCGATGGAAATCAATCTACCTGCTCGCGGACGTCGTCCACATACTCTCCCTTGCGGGGATTAATATCAAGGAGAACGAACAACTAGAGGCCGATGTCAACAACACAATTGAAGTCATACGGACGTACATCACCGGACAGAAGGTGCCTGGGTGTATCTGCGAACGCGTCCCCTCTGATTGGGAGATGAAGAGAGGTGTACTGGGGCTTGGTGGGTTGGTGGGGGAAGTCCAGGATCTCGCTGCACGGTGTGAAGCAAACGAAGGAGTGTACAGGTGGAGGGGCCCTACAGGGAATCTCATTCCCTATCTTTCTCTCTATCCTCAGCGAACACCATCCGATCCCACTTCCCAGGCTCCGTACCGGTTCTTGAAGAAACTAGAACGGTAAGTTACGGCTTCTGGTCGATTTAGGAATAGGTCGTTTTGACAAAACGTTTGTAGATTTGTCCTCGAGGACGACACTCCCGACTCAGAGGTGATTTCGGTGGTTGATCGGCCGAACGCAGGCAATCCTCATAGTTCGAGCCCCGTCTAAGTGCAGGACAATTGTTGCGTCATCTTATGTCCCTTTGTTCATTGTATCAAGGCGGGGGTAATACCTATATCTTGTATAACTATTTATGGCGACTCGTGATGAGCCAATCTCACCGCATGAAGCAGAGTACTACAGTTCAATTCGTCCCCCAAGAGCTTTTTCCGAGAGGGTGCCGCCCAAGTCTATTATTTACCTTTCGATGGTGTTAGGGCTCGGCACCAAACGGCTCATGTATTCACCGCAAACAGGCCGGCAACCTATTCCTTCGTTCAATGAGTGGTCTGTAAGATTATCACCAACCATTCAGTACTTCAGTAGTGATTGGGTGTGGCATCGGCGTTGGGAATGAATTGCGGATTCGGAAGGGACGGGCCTCTACATCACGTGCCACGCATGTCGGGGTACCGAACGTCGGCACCATCAAAGGTAAACAACGTTAACAAATCGGGGATTGTATCTGTTCTCCAATGTACAGCGGTCTATGACCCTATCAAAACAAAATCAACCGCAGGTTGCGCTCGCCCTGGTGGGGAGGGGCGGGAAACCTCATCGTAGGTGAGCATTATCTTAGGTGTTTTAGGTGTTCACTTTGTCGACACAGGTGAAGGAAAATAAATGAACTGGATCCATTTGACAAATTTCGGCGCTCTTCCCGGCGGCCGTTCCGCCCCTGGGTGCTCAGGTGATAGCTGGATCCTACGATGTCAAGTTCGGCCATATTCTACACCTCGCTCCCTCAAGCTCCTCGATATGCTACATAGACGCGATGTGTGATACATTGGCATTCCTGCATCCGGGTGGAGACGAGGCATTCTGACTCGGAACTCTTTGCATCCTCCCTGTTTCGAGCACGTGGATACTCACCTCGATTTTCGTTATCAATACCCACTATTCCGATGTCTCCGGGGAGTTGCATGTATGCTCATGTCGCGCCCACGCCACACCATCCCGCTTCCCAGTGATCAGACGTCTTCAGGCATTGGTGGTGTCAATGAAGTGGAGCCCGTCTCGCATGACAGGTGGGTCGCGCTTTGCTTAAGTTGGACTGCCCTTGTCAGGAGGATACCCGGACACGTGCGACATCAATTCAAATAAGTGCCGCCGGTATGTGACTGTATGTGGGCTCTGCGGGCTAATGCACTCACTCATATCTGGGTTTCTCACACTAACGATGCAACTTAATAGCAAGGTATATAATGACGGCCCCTAGTTCGTGCACCCCACCCAACTATGTTGTCGCCCCCCGCTGAAGGAATGCAAGAAGCCCCTACACAAGGTACCTCCGTTTCTTTCTTCACCGGTGACATGCTGATGTCCTCCCCATAGGGTGCGACCCTGCTAGCTTACCCAAAACACCTGCCTCCGACGGGACGGCATCCAAGGCTGATGGGGGTACAGAGGACGGGAATGTTAAGAAAACGGGTAATCTGCTTCCCCTGGCCGGCACCGGGGCGGAGAGCTTACAACACCGTCGACAGCCAGCACCCTTCCAACACCCGGAGAACCGTCTTCTGATAACATGACTAAGGTTTTATCTTTCGAGCCCACTGGTAAACCTCTGCGCATTGTACCTGGTTGTGTTGGAAAGTTAATTTTCAATCTGGATCTCCCTTTCATTAGGTGCAATCGCCGCTCAACCTCAGTCTATATGGTACAAGTATGTGACAGCCGCGGAACAATGGGACCGACGAATGATGGAAAAGTGGAAGGCGAATATGAACAACCTCTTGATCTTTGTAGGTTTGCTTTACAAGAGGTAGTGGCTTTCCACCTAACTCCTATGAAGGCTGCCTTGTTCACCGCAATCGTTACTGCATTTGTCCTCGACGCGATGTCAGATCTTGACGAAGACACCGCAACGAAACTCCTTCGTGTTCTTGTCGAGCAGTCCGTCGCAAACTCGACCGTCGAAGTTCCACCTTCGAACCCACCGTCGTCCATCGTGACAGTCAGCAGTCTCTGGTTCCTGAGCATCATGTCCAGTCTGGCCGCCACTACGTGGGCTATGCTCTGTCTGGAGTGGTGTGCATTCCTCACAGACGGCGTTCAGGCGGAAGACTATGAAGAGATGGCGGAGAAGAGGCAGAGAAGGTTTGAAGCCGTGAAACGTTGGAGAATGCACCTCGTTGTGGCCGCGATCCCATTCTTCCTCCACCTTTCACTCTTCTTGTTCCTCGCAGGCCTATGGTTGCGGTTGCGAGACGTGAACAAGCAGCTCGGGCTCATTGTCGGTGTGCCGGGCTTAATCATAGCATCGAGCTATGTTGTGGTCACATTGCTTCCCATTTTCACGAAGGCTCCCGTCTCCACTTCGGCCTCAGAACTCATCCAACCTGTCGCTGATTGGATCATGCGCGTCGCCAGACTTGGCCGTTCCATTCGCTTTCCGCGGATCGCAAGGCTCCTTTCGATGGGAAGCTCATTATTGGCCCGCGCCTCCTCTCACCTTCCTCGCCTCAAAACATACCGCTTCAGAATCTTCGCCGAGCTCATCTACAAAATAACCAAGCTCATCTACAAAATAGTCAAACCATATATCCGGACTGCGTGGAAAACCATCGCCTTAATCCCGATAATCCCCACATTCGGGTCGGAACGAAACCCCTTCGATGAGTTGGGTAATCTCAGAGTTGGACGCTCGGATCGGGATAAGGGAATCCACCTACGGGCGCTATTTTGGTTGATGAACACGCCATTGGGCAAAGACGAGGTAAAGGATGTCCTCAATGAGTTTAAGAATCTAGGAGAAACCCCCGGGGAACGCTTGGACCGTACTATCATCAGACTCCTCGTTCTATCCCTGTCCTCCATCCTGGAGAACAATCACGTCAGTGACGACGAACAGCCGATCTTCGACCACTGCACAACGGTTCTCGCGCAGGAGATGGACCGAGAGTTTGGGGACAGGGAACACGACCGGATAGTCTTTCGGAAGACCAGAATTTCCAAAGAACTGTTGCCTCATTTCCACCTTATTACCCCTGATGAAGACGCCCCCAGCGCATACCCGGGGAAAATTTACTGGTCGAGAGCGATTCCAGCACTATGGCTTTGTCCATCGGAGGAGACAATCAGGAGCGTCGTCGGTCATATCGACTTATATATACAGTTGATAGAACAATCCGACCTTCGGCCCATCGTTCGTGGACTCCACGCGGCGACGCTCGCCTGTTTCAGCCCCAGCCAATCTACCTTCGATTTAATCCCGGATTTTAGCCGCTGGAGCTGGGATTCTGGTTCATCCGATAAAGATCTGGATGTGGCTCTATCATCGTTCCTTCAAGGCCTATTCGCCGCGTTTTTCGACGCCCTCCCGAGGATCGATAGCCCTATCACCACCCAATCACTCGTCGTCGATTGTCTGGGGCTGCTTGATAATCGACCGGAAAATTATAACCTCAAACTGCACAGCGCCCTGTGCTTCCTTGTAGTCGTTATGTGGAGAAGCGAGCCCGAAGCGTTCGGGGGAGGGTCCCCCATCGTTGATGCCCTCCTAGAATCCGCCGAGTCTTACGAAGAATACAACGGGAAAGATCAATCAAAGCGTGCAAAGATATTGGCCACTCGGCTCCGTGCTATCGCGTACGGCCCAAAGCCTTTGATCTCGAGGCAGACCCGCTCTCTGACGAGACTTCGCGAATTCTACGCACGACTACCCGATTCAATTACGAAGGATCAACAATGTTCTGGAGGGTTCCTCGAAGCAAATGCAGCAATCCTGGAAGCAACGCTCGCGGAGGATGACAATTTTACGATATATTTTTGGCAACGTAGTCCCGATTACGGAGCCGCGCGAAAAATGGTTTCCGATCCATTGCACAAGGCCTCCTTTGATTTCGTGCGTCGGCATCCGAATTACAGGCTACCCTATCTCTACTCACTCGCCATCGCACTCTCATATACGACCGAGGGAAGGAATGACGAGCTTTGGAAGTTTTCCGAATTATTCGTAACTCGCGAAGAACAGGATGGAATGACAGCCGACAGAACCTTGGACACGAACATCCTTGTCGTGACCCTCCTAAGGTTTATCCCATACAACCAGACCGAGACCATGGAACGGGGATGGAAGGGGGATCTCCTCGAGCGACTGCGGAAAATCGTCATGGACGGCACCGACTGGCGGACGCGATGGAAATTGATCTACCTGATCGCAAGCATCATGTTCCTTCTCTCCAAAATGGACGATCGACCTGGGGGGGATGAACAAACCAAGTTCCTGATTGACGCGGCAAGTGAATCCTTCGAGCAGGTAAAATATAAGGGTGTCCCCTCCGGTTGGGAGAGGAAGAGGAAGGGACTCAAGCTTTGCAAGCTGGAAGCGAAGGTTAAGTCCCTTGCCAGTACGCAAGGCGAGATGTGTGAGGGGGTGTACGAGTGGAGCAGTCGAGAAAACGTTCCGTATCTCTCTCTGTATAATCCGCAACCGACTCCACCCGAACCCATTTCCCATGCCGCGCTCTGGGCTGTAACGATGTTTCACCGGTAAGTTCGGTTTTTGAGAGGAGAATGATTCTGATGGCACTTCACAGGCTCGTCCTTGATGAACCCGTGGAGCCTGCAGAGGACTCTTCGTCATCACTCAAAGAGCCGGGAACCCCTAGAACCCCTGTTTCCCGTACCAATGTGTCCGATGAGTCTAAGGTCTAGCTGCCTCCCGCGTCGAATCCCCTGCAACTAGTACTCAGTATTATCCTCCCGTCGCTCAATGTAACAATACGATCTATTTCAGTAAACAGCGCGGTCTGAGATTTGAATTCAAACTCTCACGCACGAGCAAAGATTACAAATCCAGACGCAACTTGCTAGAGCATCTTCAGTTTTCCTGTCACCCGCTGCTGCGGAAGAGGATCGGCCGATCGTGGGCGCCTGTATACCCACTCGCTTCCATCATCCACCGTAAAGCAACTCACGGGGACGTACTGCGGTCCTGGAGCTGATCTACAGAACCCGCGCACAGTATGAACCCGGGTCCCTGATACACCTCCAAGCCATGATACACAGTGCACAACAGGTCCGTCTTTTTCTGGCACGACTGATATTCTGTAAGCTTGTTCCAGCTTGAGCTCCTCGGTGTTCGGAGGGCTTTGCTCATTCTGTGCCTCGGACCTTCAACCGCCCTTCTCCTTGGAAACCCGGTAGAGACGACAGCTGTGTCTGTCCTTCCTGTGTCTATGTGGGTGAACGTGACTCTCTAGCGCCCATCGGGTGACTCTGACTGAATTGCGGATCGAGTCTCCGATACGGATAACATCCTCCCACTGCGAACGTTATGGGAATTTTACTGTGGGATTTGCACACCGCCCCGCGCCGTCGATTGGAGGGAGGAGGTGCCTGACGCCCGGCAGGCTAATCCTGACGTGAAGAGCCGCGGAGAATGTTCTGAAGTTTTGACAGTATGACTCTGGCTGACTCTTGTGCACCGGAAACCTTGTCAGGTGCACGAGGTTTGGTGTATAAATATCGCGGGTTTTGGGGTTGGGCCCCCACCAACCAGACCCACCAGCTCAGCACTCAGCAACCAACACAACCACCCGGTCGTAAACTCAACGATGAACCATCTCACTACTGTCCACTCTACTCCTCTCGACCACGCCAGGACCTCCAAGGTCAACAACCATACTTCCACGATGAAGTCAAAATCCGGTGGTTCATTCTCGCTGAAGGACCAACTGGGGTCCCTTCGCCGAAAGTCCGGTCCGTCCTCTTCGACAACTTCAACAACTTCAAAAACCTCAACAACACACCACGTAACGTTGAAAGGATTGAAGTCGGACAGGCAGGCCGGAGGCACAAACTATCCCCTTCTCCCGCCCCGGAACGAACAGACTGAAACCCGCACCACCTCCACAACATCGACACAAAACCAATCACGGCAAGACGGTGATCGTGTATTCGCAACTGCGTTCGGGAACGTTCGTTCCGGGTGGTTGCAACCGCCGACGAGCGTCAGCTTTTGCCATTAGTGCCCGCTAATCCGGCTACATCATGTTTGTAGGTTTCTTCTGTGAAGGTCATCTTCTCGCAACGTTCTGATGAAGCGTGACAGCTCTCCCCTACCTAACACCGATTTTTTTCTGTTTTTTACATCAGTTCTGACTCATCCAACTGTATCATTTCATCAGACATACTCCTTGTAATAGTGTGCCTCGCTTTTTTTGTAACGGATCTTTAGCCATTGAAATAGGATACTCTACTTATTGTGCGTGAGAACGACCGCACCACATAGTCTGGACTGTGACTCGGTCCATGAATTGCACCAAGCCTTGCTTCATAACGCACGTAAAACGAAAACATACAAACCGCAAATCAACACCAGTCGCGATGTTCCCATGATGTGACCTTCAAATTTCGGTGATTCTTGTACGTATAGTATAGGCAATTGGGTGTCACTCATTTCTCGGAATGAGGTTCGTTGTAGTACCCCAACCCCGCTCAGGATACCATCCAAAGGACAAAATTGTAAACTGGGGAGGGAGGATGACGCAAGTGACTCCCCCCCCCCTCGTCATGACAGACATTTAACGTTATTGACGTACATAGAGTGTGAACAGTATGGACATGACCCCTAAGGAAACGTTACAACCGCGACGAGCGCCGACTAGTAGTGACCGGACCAATAAAACCACAAAATCATGAAACCCACAAAATCTAGGAATAACCAAGAACGAAACGAGATATCTCTGACACCAACAACAGATGAGGTCTCAGAACTCTCCGGGTCCCGGGCCAAAGTGAGTTCCTGTGGGAACGGGGTGGAGAACACACCCAGACCCATCGCAGCCGTCGAAAGGCCGAGTGTTTCCACTCCAGTCAATTTCGACACCTTGTTGTTGCAAGGCGAAGAACATCACGAGAGCGGAAATGGCGATAGCACATGAGAACGCGGAGGTAGTTATGCTGAAAGGAAGGGAGCGGTCAGAAAAGTCTAGTCAAACGAGAGAGTGGGGAGCCCTTACTAGTTGTACTTTGACCACCAGCCAAGGAATCGACTCTTAATGTAGTAGTTGAACAACCAAGCAACGGGGACGGCAGGCCAAACGTTCGCCAGGTTATAAGGAGCCCAGATAAGGCCGCCGTACAAGAAGACGGGGACATGGAAGTACTGGAAAGCCTTCCACTTCTTGCTGAGGAAGTAGAACGGAATCGGGAGGAGGGCACCAATGAGGAAACACCACAAGAGGCCATTGTAGATTGCGCCAGCACCGAACATCTTCTTGGGTCCGAGGGTACCCCAGAGGATGGAAGCCGTGAAGAAAGTGTTGACACCGGGGCAAGTGAAGTGGTCCTTCTGCTCGGGTGCACAAACATCGGGGATCTTCGTCATCTGATAGTTGAGGATGGCCGTACAGACAAAAGTGGAAATGAGGGTAGCGAACATCTGGCAGTTGAAGGTGACCCAAGGCGGGATGTGGATGTAATGGGCGAGTTTGAGATCCTGAGCGAAATGGAGGGTGTGTGAAGTGGTTACGTATCCGTAGGCCTTGAAATAATTCATAGCAGTGGCGTTACCGGGGAACCAGAGACCACCGAACAACTCGGCAACAACGTTGAGGGTGACCTCTACATTGGTGATGGCCATGATGATGCCGCAAGGAATACAGAAGATGATGGCGAGGAATACACCATACAACACAACAGCAGGGGAGGTGTTGGTGGGATAAACCGCGATACCAGCGGCGCCAATACCGATGGAGACGCACAAGACGATGAAGTAGACCCACTCAGGGACCTCTCTGTACGACCTCATCAAGCGGGTGTGGATATCCCTGGAGTCGGCGAAGGCCGATTTACGAGCGACCAGGTTCTTGAAGCCGGAAACGATCTCCCGACGGTGGTACAGAGCGGCATGAGTAATAGTAGAAGTGTAAACTCCAAAGAAGGCGCCGTAGATGAAGGAGTTACCGGCAGACAAACTAGTAATACAGCTTTAATAGAGCCCAATCGGAAACGGAGGGGACGTACTAGGCGGGGGAATAGGCCTTGTAGGCAGCCTCATCAAACAAGGTCTTGTCATTGACAACATTCGCAACTCTGTAGCGTTTGCCAGTGTTGTCGAACACACGATTAGAGTTGATAGGGATGTGACCGGTGTACCAAGTGTTGGTGAACCAGATAGCGGCAACGATCGGGAAAGTGAAGAGAGCCCCAAGGAAGATCTATACAGAGAGCAGCGGATCAGCGATGACTGACCCGTCGAATCGGCTCTCGAGAAGCGAAATCTCACGTTCATGATACTCTGTGGGGAATTGCGTAAGTATGTGTACAGTCGCGCGAGGAAGAAACGGTATTTACGAAGAAGGGATTGATAAGGGGATCGGCAATCGCAACAAGCTGGTTCCAATCGAAGGTAGGGACCGGGTTCAATCCTAGACCGGTCACACTTCCGGCAACCGCAGCGAGCTTGACGTTCTCCGGAGCAATCCAAGTGATCCAGTTGAAGTATGACATCGCTTGTAGGATGTAGTTGGGGAACCAGAAGTAGATGAACATGGCTGTGAAACAATACATGAACCACCTCATCCTGGAGACCGCCCAACCGTTGGCTACATTGTTGGTCTGAGTGTGGAAGGCACGGTTGAGGGCAATGGTTGCCAGATTGGCGGGCCAAATAGCCTGGGACGGGTAGACGAGGAATCGACGTGTTAGACCGGCGAGACCGTAACCAATAAAGTTAGTGGAGAGGGCCACGAGAACTGGAGCGGTGGTAAGCAACAAATACCGATACGAGCGGGAGCGGTAGGCTACGCACTTTGGTATCCGAAGTTGGAGGCGTAAGCCTGGTTGAAGTAGAGTGGCAGGTACTGGACCCAGATGATCTACGGACACTAGTCATGCGATGGATTGCGCTGAATAACTTAAGAAACGCACGTAGCCAGTGTATGGGGTGGAAAATCCGACATTCGCCATAATAGTGATTACCATATGCTCCTTGAGATTGAACTTGCCGGGGTTGAGACTCCATGTATAACCGAAGGTGGTGAACTGCCTGGCGGGGAGGATCGCTTCCAAGAGTTTGCCAGTAGGGAAGGCAAGCAGCTGAGCGACATTAGCTGTGACCGTGATACCGGGCTGACGAATACTGAAGAACTGGTTGATGAACCCTCTGGGGGTAGTCGATCAGTGAGCGTGCGCCAAGGGTGCCAAGCAGGGTTCGAAGAATGTGGCGACGATCGACATACCCGGCTGCAACGAAGATGGTTCCAATGAACCAAGCACGGAAGGTACTCGCAGGCATCGTTGGATCATCGTGGTTATCAACCACAGCACGGACCTCGGAGTATGGGGAGTTCTGGAGAGATAAAAATCAGGTCCGGAACTGGGCCGGAGGGGCGGAAATACATACAATCACCAGAAGCGCAGCTTCGATCTTGAGCTCTTCATAGATCCTCTGGTATTCGACAGGGTCATTCCTCAACTCCTCGTCGAAACGGTAGCGTCTGGCTGCTTCGATGACGCGAGGGGGGAATATCTGAGAAGGAAAACGATGAGTTTCGATCGCAGAACCCCTCTGCGTCAGATGTCAAGTGATTACGGACAGGATCCTTCCCATGCTACGTCCAATTAAAAACATTAATGGGAAGTCCGCAATAACGACCGCAAATGAAAACACCTCATTGAGAATATAGTCGATTGTCTCCTCGATCTCTTCTGGGCTCATTGTCTTGGCATGGGCAGTGGCCTCCAAGAGATCTGGCCCAAGGGCCTCCATCTCCTCAGCCAGGGCATCCTGTGAGAGGCATAAGAGAGAGGTAGAGGAGAGTGAGATGATTGCACCCACGATGTCCTGGTGGAGGCCCTTCTCGTGAGCGTCAGAGCCAGAGGCCTTGTCGATACTGCTCGAACGTCGTTTCTCTGACATGATTACTGTCGGTTCTGAGTGTAGACAAAGGGCACCGGACGGAGGGTGAGGAAAAGGAGGAAGCCCCGATGGGGGAAGAAGTTGATTGAGGACGGGTGGGACCTTTATAGGTCCCCGAGAAGCGGAGAGAGAAATTGTTCAATAGAACTGGTCCGCATGCAAGTAATAGTGCATCACATTTCAGACCAGTATACCGAATTCATGTCGCCAACTAGATGCGGAGCACCGCAGGACAGAACGAAATCCGGCCATTGATTTGATGCAGAGGCCGGAAGGGGATGTGCTATCCACTAGGAGGAAGAAAACACCAGATAAGTCGAT
>Ga0307517_10006413_pt1 | contig 17422 bp, 19 predicted proteins | sample 23_EM_MG_FD_194515 | JGI IMG/M metagenome (GOLD analysis project Ga0307517, IMG submission 194515) | Populus trichocarpa ectomycorrhiza microbial communities from riparian zone in the Pacific Northwest, United States - 23_EM | ecosystem: Host-associated > Plants > Roots > Unclassified | place...
AAAGAATTATCACATAGTTTTTATTGAAAAGTGCAAGATCAAGAATTTCCTTTTGATTTTTAAGTTTCAGTGTAACATTACTGGTGCATGACTGTACATATTTCCGCGTGACTAATAATATCTAACATGTTGCCTTCCAGCATTTAAACTGATCTACATGTGTGACACCTCTGCCTCACATGTGTCTAAGGCACTTGAAACCAAGTGCCTTAGGTTTTGCCCCCAGTGTGATGGAGAGCGACAGTGGGATGGTGCGACCTGGTCAGTGTTACTTCCATCATTGCTACACTATCCTCACGCGTATCCAATAGCGGCAGCACCTTATATTATGGTACTGCTCGTTGACATGAAGAAGCTGGAACAACAACACGGCGAGTTATCAGAGTGCATATGTCATATATGTGTTTCCCAATCATGTATCCCTTCCTCCCTTCCGCACGAAGAGTACTTTTGGGTAGCAGGATATACTCGTGTTTGTTCAATCTCTCTGGTCGGAAGGGCAGACACTCGAACGGTACTTATCAATCTACTGCCCATGGAATCCAGAATCTACGGACGGCCCTCGTATAACTCCAACGACAACCTCCGCCTATGAAGACATTAAAATTTATGTGAAGATATGTGTAGCCCATAGTCCCACAGCAGATCACCCGATGTGGAGGAGACCACAATAGAGAAGAAGGTTCTGCCGCATGGAAACGAGACTGAGCGTTCAAGCAGGTAGGGGTAAGAGACGTTCTCGACGAGTGGAATGTCAGGAGGACCAGCGGAACTCCCAGTACATTTCATAACAGTAGTGTTGTACTGATTATCTCGAACAGTGGATGTACTGACTTTTCGTATTAGAGTAGAAGAAGGAAAGCAGTAGTTAGTACGGTGGGCTGAAGATGACCACTTATTACACCGAAGACTACACCGAAGCCCACATCAACCGAGTACATCACTCCATTGCTTCTCCCTCAACACCCACTACGCCATGTCGAGGTTGATGAGGGTGTAGTGGCTACATTATTTGTGCACCGTCTCGAATCTTCTACACCGCTATCTTTTCAGTTGTGTTCAACCCCGGTTCAACACCACCAAGAACGCTGAATTGGGAGGTGCAGAGTCACCGAAGCATGCTCATATGGTTGGTGAATTACTTCTTCGATTTCCTTACCGATTAACTTAATCTATATTCCTATACAAAGGCATAATCATTAGCGAAGCGACTTAACCCTTCTATGCGACCTATAGGGTTGCCATCAGGTGACGAGGTGACGATTTTGATACTCCGTGCCACCTACCGTCTGCCAGCTGCAGGTATGATGAGTGCGCCAAATTGAGCCCTTCTTGTTCCATGCTCTATTGTCTTCACCTCGCTATCTGTCTCCTCGTCCGTTTCAAATTCGCATTGAAAAGCCTTGAGAATTCGGCGAATATAAATAATAATGCCTGAAAGTAGCACGGAAGAAAACAAGTACGATTGCAAGAATGACAACTATCACTGTATGCGGCATGGTAAGACCAGATGGAGTTGGAATGATTGGGCAACATACACTTAATTTTCAGTAAACCACCTTTGACGACCCCAAATCGACTCGCAAGTTCTGACTTGCGCCGTTTCCCCTGTAACTCAGTGAATGTATTTTGCGAGAGCGAAAATGACCTTTTTCATATATATTGGATGGTTTTCTTGCAGATATCCAAACCTGAACACCCTGCGACAAGCAAAGTTGAGAAGGTCGTCGGAGTATGCAGACTTTTCTAGCAGGAATGTGAGGTGCCCTGAACGAAGGCGCTGATCTGATATTCGTCGTTTAAGCCCCGAGAAAGCTTCAGGAAATTTTGAACTGCCTGAATGGAAAGGTAAGCCCTGATATGCCACAATTTTTTTGGTTTAAGATCTCCGCGGTATCACTGGGATACTCTCAGAGTGCGCTGGAGGTGAGGTGATTGATCATATATGAAAATGATTTTCAGGCAGGCTGAAGCAGCTGTGGCATATCTTTGTCTGTCCAAGGCCAGTGGATGATCTGAATCCAGGAAATATCGAAATATGCTGTGCCTTTCTGAAAGAAAAGGAATGGAAAAGAAGCCGAGAGCATCCCTATCGATTGTTTGCAACCTTAAAGGCAGGGGAACAATCATTGTTGGCCAAACAAATGGACCCCAACGATCGGGTGGGAAATCCAATAATGCAAGGAGCAAGGTCAATCGGGAGCTTGAATAATATGGCTGGAGTTTAGACGCAAAGGAATTAAAAGCATCTCTGAGCTTTTGATCACAAACTTCAGCAACATCATCAGAGGGCTGTTCCATGCATTTAATATACTAGATAAAGTGAGGAAAGAAGGTAGGATGTACCAGGGTCATGATAAATTCCAGAAATCTTGGAACCAAACCAAATAGCCACCCAGGCATAATGTTTGCGAAGGAAGAATCGGGGTCATGAAGATGAAAGTTTATTATTTCTTCAAGAAGTTGTGAAGATGCGGATGGGGGGGTGCTTTCACAGTGCCATAACAGGTTGTTGAAAGCATAGTGGAGATGACCCACATGATCAGTAGGGATCCAATCTATTAAATTGGGGTATAAAGTAGCTTTCTTTTGAAGGGAAATATGATCACATACATTGTTTGTTATGTTGGAAGCAAAGATGCATACATGTAGTGTGAATATTTGAAAGATCAATATAAAATTCTTTTGATCGAGCGGGATCAAGAAGGAAATCTCCGAGGGAGGCATGTAGAAGATGAATGTATGGTTCATCATTGGAAATGATGACAAGTGAGCTAAGGTCACCAAATAACATCTTGATATCACCTCTGCTCAGAAGAAAAAAATGCTCAAGACCCTCTATGTCCATCGAGGGGTATACTATGCTGAGGTAACTTGGGGAGCAGAAAAAACCCAAGGATGAGAAGTACTGCCTCCCTGTCCTCAACAGAGGTGAAGATATGTGTGTACAATGCATCAAGTTCACTGAAAGGCATCTCGCGGGCATGACAGGGGGGGCGGATTCCGAGTACAACGTTCAGGCGGTCTGCAGGTTTATGGCGGATCGAGGAGACATATTTCATCACGGTCGATGCATATACGAATTGTCCAGAGGATTTTTTCACAAGTCTTTCAAGTACATCATCAGAAGGCCAGGAATTATCCAAATAGCCGCTCATGGGGTGAGTAGCTTTAACCTGCTTAAAATTATCTGTCAGAAAAAGCCGTATGTCATCGTCAGGTTTATAGGTGGCATCCAAGGCCAGCGTGGTATGAAATTCAGGGAGTGCACCAGTACGGAAAGAATGGGCGAGATGCTGCTCTGGCCGGCTGGCGACAATGATGAGGAGGGGGAGGTGGTCGTCGTGAAAGAGGAGCGAGATAATTTGAAGGATACTGCATTGCACGGCAGAATCATCGCATTCATCAAGACCATCGATGATAATCAGACGTCGCGAGAACGGTGCGTTGAAATATCCCGCTCAAGTGGCCATTTGGGCTTCAAGGGATCGAGTGAGGATAAGAGGATCTTGCTCAATGGTCACAGAAATCTTCTCACGCGTCCCGGGGATGTTGATGGCGATTTGGTAGACAATCGTAGGGATAAGGAATTTGGCGTTACTGCGTGTGGGATTGGAACGAGAGAAGAAGAAGCTGGCGAGCAAGAGTTTCTCTAAATCGCAACGGTGAGCGATGTCATGCGCGATGGCGGTCTTTCCAGCTCCGGCAGGCCCATACATCCAGAGGATAGCGGCATTCTGATCGTCCACTCCGAGTCCCAGAATCCAATCCACGATTTTGTTGATAACGGCAGTTCGAGTATTAGGATGGCACTTGGGCTGGTCGACTATGTCCCCAGAATTGTGGAATGCGCTGGATGCAACTGCTTGCTGAAGATCCCGGAAGCCTCCTATGTGATAGCATTCAGATACTAACTACCTTCATTTACTTCACTCGTACCTATTGTAGCCCCATAATTTTGAACTTGAAATGTGCCTCCGTGTATGATAGGATTGATCGAATGCGAGAACATGATATCGTTGCGGGTGGTGTTATTGTAAGATCAGAAGGCGGTGTAACTGCGTTGGAATTGGGCCAAACAGGATTACCTCACGCCGTGGGAATTTCGAGGCTGTTCTACCTGGGAGTCTATGGTATTTTTATCTCATCGTACATCAGTTTGCACTACATGTCAACGTGATCAGAGTGCGGCCGGAGGGCCGTGTCCTGTAATTCAAAGAGACCCGAACAACCAATAAGACTTTGTATTAGAAGAAGGGATGCGACGAAAATAAAATTACAGGTCATGACGCGGAAGACACATTCGATCCCCGAAGTGCCATCCCCACCCGAATTGCAGTTATCAACAAAATTGTGGGGTGGATTTCTGAACATTGACAATGGGAAAAGGACTGGGACGCTGTGATTTAAACAAGCTACTGTCGCTGGCCTCTTCTCTCGCTCAGAAATTTCGCGTAGCCATCCTAAATCACTCATTGCAACAATTTTGGTGTCAAAGAGTATGTGTTGGCGTGAGCAGGCTTAAGTTGCCGGATCCGAATTTCCCCCCCTACTACGTAGCGAGGAACGAGCTCGGAAAATAAGAACGCACTTCCCCACGCCGCTCTCCACGGTGGATTTGTTCATTCGTTCCTTTGCTCATCTATTATCCCCTCGCCCCTCCCATCCGTCTTCAGGTCGCTCCACATTGCCGCACACATTCATCAATGTTCATGTGATCAAAGAACACATTCGCGTGCATGTGGCGTTCGAATACAAATAGAACATCTGGGGTAGAGCGATCAAGGAGAGGAAGCACCGCAGGAATCCAATCAAAGCGAATCGAGAGAGGGGAATCTCCCGACGGTCCTCTAGCAAGTGGGTTATGCTTGCTCGCTGGCGTCAGACGGATATTGAAATCGAGTTAATGAATTGAAGGGCGTACTGTATATAAGGAGAAAAGAATGATCTTGAGATCGCAAGGACGCAGTCTTGTCCACAAGGCGGAAACCGTGAGGACCATGGGTAATGGGGGTTTAAGAAGTAGGTCGGACAGTGTACACACCTTCCCATGGTCACTCTCTGCTGTGTATTCGCTAGTCCTGTCCCTGATAAAAAAGTATCCATTTCTGTTTGAAGTAAGCCATTGTTCCCGCTCCGTCGTAAGCAAATACGCCATTCATCCATCTACCTAGTTCCAAGGTAATGCGCATAGCAAGCTCACCGAAGATCCACTCAACCTCAACTGCGAATCGCCAAAAATATACTCAACCCCAGGCCTCGACAGCGCCTTCCCAAAGCCGTTCGTCGCCGCCCAACGTCACGGCCTGGCGTTCCTTTTAGCTGTCGGAATTATCTTGCACGGAGTCCTTGTCACTAACGAAGACAACGAAGAGCGTCATTGTTTCGAGTAGGGCAGACTCGCCTGGGCTGCATGTCATTGACCAAACCCTTCGCCTCCCGTCTGCACGAAGTATTCGAGTCGCGGCCCCATGTCATTAATCCCGACCACGGCAGGATAGAGAGGGCAGATGCCGCAAGTGAGTTACGAGCCGGCTACTCCCGAAAGGGAATAGTCGTTTGTCGGGGATGGCGAGTTGAGGAGCCGGTTCTAGACCCATCCTGCCAATTGAACGCGACGCATCAGCCGCCAGGCTGCGAAATCCAACGGGAAAGGAGGCAGTCGACTGCTCAACGACAAGAAAGGGAAAAGAGGGAGGCGGGCGCGAGCTAAGATTGTCCGTAGGTCATAAGCCAATGGTAGAGGTTGGTCCTTGTGAGGTCGATGATAGAAGCGGGGTGGCGGGATAAAGTCGAGGGAAAGTGGGAATTCAAGATACGTGATAGTCGAACCAAAAGCTCCCGTGCAAGCCTTCTGAGTGAACTTGGATAGATGGATGGCTTGTGGGAGGAGGATGTGACTCGAAAAGTGGAAGGAAGAAGCCGGATTTTCGTTAATCGGATCGCGCGCATGCGGCGTTCGTAGATGACTGCCTTCGTAGGAGGAGAATTTGACGGTAAGCGGTTGGAATGAGGAAAGGATTGCTTCTGTGACGTACGTAGTGGTCCCGCTATTGCCCCTGTATTCCTCCCCCTCTTCCTTGTGCAGCATATACCGTCTGACGACTGCGTGTCGCAAGTAAGTCTGCCCAAATTCCTCGGCAGAGGAGAGGAGCATCGGAGGGGTGGGCGCGTTGACTTAAAAAAGCGGGTATGGTGGTGAAAGGTAGCCATAGTGGTGTTAGTGGGTTCTCAAACCCGCGATGACCCCTCGGTCGTCCACGATGCTGCCATAGAGCCTGTGGTTAGACTCAGCGCACAGTCTCGTGGACACCACCCAGCTGCGCCAGCGTGAGAGAGAAGGAAGTCGCGATTGGAAGGACTTGGTGCTCATCTGCCTGCAATGTGTGGGTGAGGTTCGCGCTAACGAAAACTATTGCTTGCAGTTGTTTGTTCTTCAAGTTGAAGTCAATGGCGTTACTTACTCTGTATGGTCGTGACCTGGACTTGAGCATGACTTCGTTGCCACTCAAGGTTCCTAAGAGGTTTCGAGACATCGCTGACGTCGTCAACGCGTATGATGTTTGCTTGAGACTCGAGAAATCTCTGAAACTGGCCGTCGACAAGGGTGACTACGTCGGGAACGCCCAAATTTACATTCGAATCCTTGGCTACCTTATACACTACGTGCCGACAGATCAAGGGTTGAAAAACATCATCGAAGAAATCAACTCATGTGCCGATGATTCTGCTCTTTTTGATGCTGGGAAAATGTATTATGACCATTATATCCGGGCCTGTACGTCCACGCTTCCAAATCTACAGCTCAACATGCAATCCGGAATCCGGATCTGACGTGCTCACCAGTTCGCGCTAACAAGGATCACATACCGACGCCCTTCAACGATGAATATCATGTTTCCTTTGATACGATAACTGAAATGGCTTCTCACACCTTGGTAGAAGCTCCTAAATCCCATACTGATGCCAAAACGAATGTCGGTCTTGTCCTCACTGACACTTTCCTTGAAAATTTGCTCATGAATCATAACTAATCAGGCACTTATCCGCGATGGATATCGTTGCGTCGTGACTAAGAAATACGATGAAACCTCGGTATCGCAAATCCGAGAGCTGGAGGAGAGGGTTACGTCGGACCCCAGTGCGGGGACAGAACACACGCAGTGCGCACAGATATTCCCCGCGTCCACTAACCACAAAATCGAACCGGGCTCAGACAAAGTATGTGCCCCTTTTAACTTTTTTTTCTTTCTTTTTAACCAAAAATATTTATCGCTGTCTAGCGGGGCTATGCCGCCTCGATGTGGACGGTAATGGAGTGCCTTGGGTATAAATCACTTCTTGATGAATTAAACGGTCCCAAAGTCCACCGCTTGGAAAACGCGATGACCTTGGCTCCTGGATGTCATTCGAAGTTTGATCAGTTACGATTTTGGTTTGTTGCAACTGTGCGTTCGACCTCGCCTTCGACAGCTTTACTACACTAACATATTATGGCATTTATCAGGGTAAGATGAACGAGTATAAACTCGAAGCGGCACATTCCTGGACCATACAGGGCTATCCAAAATTTGTCACATTCACGACGCCAGACAAAGATAAACTTCCTGTTCCGTCCCACTGAATTTGAACATAGGTCTTCTCTTGCATCAATATCATCATTATCAAAGACCTTTCCGTGACTTCAGGAGCTCCCTTTGATTCCTTCCATAGTTTTTAACGTCATATGACAGCAAGATTACCATTTGCTTTCGTCACTGTAAGCAGCACATCTGCAACTTCAACCAAACACTCACGTAATGTAGGGTGCAGCAAATGCTCCATTCAATTCTCGCAAACCGTGTAGTTCTTCATATTCGTGCCCAGGCAGCAGACGACCCTGATCGGTCGATCGGAGAACTAGGCACAATTCATTTTTCATGATAGTGACTTCGACCTCAGAGTCACAGGCTCGAAACGAAACACCCCCGAGCTTAAGCACCCGTTCGTAAGATTTTCTCCTATACCAGTATTCAAAAGCGAAGGGAAATATCATTATCATAGATATATTGCAAGAAGTTGTCAAGCGATGTCGGCGATGTTTTCACTGGTTTCCAAATTCTTACTTTCCGGGGAGCTGGTAACCGCGATACCTAGTATACATCAAAATATTTAGATGTTCGTTCCTTAATGCTGGATTTTATAAATTTCTGTGCATTACTCACAGGAGAACAAGAGCGAACAGGATGAGAATCGAAGCAGAGGACTTACATGGGTTTGAATGAGTATGGGGGTCGAAGGCCGGTGTTGGGAGGGGGAAAATAGGGCGAGTGGCGAGGATTAAGCAAGGCAGGCGAGTCAGTGCACCACATCGTCAGTGAGTTTCTCTGGTCATTCTACCCAATCTCCTTACCAATTATGTGTCCTACCTTAATAGAGGTCTTCGTTACAACTTGACAAGGACATTCCTTCTACGCGACAATCAAGGACCCCGTTGGTCGGCGACGTAAGCATACTCTATACTCTGCTGATTCACCTACTTGGCTTGGAACGCCGCGATGAACTCTAACAGAGGCACTCTTGTACTCTGTCCAAGCCAACACTTTCCGGGATGTACCCACTAGAACGCCACCTACATTAGATACCCCATGAACAGACAGCCATCGCTTATCAATGCTTGCGGTGATGGATCATGGTTTCGAGAGGCCCCGAACTGGAATATGATGGGCGGGATTGGCTTAGCGAATTTACAGTGGAGAGCGGCAGATTCAAGGGCAATGGTACGTACTTAGTGTGGTTGATGTTACCTTCATCGTTGTATACTAAATCCGTTAGAACAGCACATCGAGGCGAAATTTTGGAACTTTCGTCCAACAGCCCGAGTTTTACGACGGACTTGAGGCTTGAACAGTGACGAGTTCGGGATATGCAGACGATTTGTTCGATTTACAGAGAGGAGCAAGATAAGCGTGGATAAGGTTACGAGAAGGCAACAGTAGGATACAAGTACGTGACCGCTGGCGGAAGCGGTGGGGTTCGACCATGGCGGCAAGCGCTGACAGGATAGGTACCCTCCTCACTGCTGAAGCCGCTTTCTGCTGAACCAATCCCTCAGCGCATCTTCTAAATTTCGTCAATTCCTCGCAGCAATTCATTGGCAAGGCATGGCTATTAACAATGCGAATGGGGGGAGGAAAAGTGCACGAGAAAACGTACAACAATGAGATGCCGCAGTTGAGCTACGAACCAGCTGCCGGAATAGTCGTTTGTCGGGGATGGCGAGTTGAAGAGCTCACTCTAGACTCACCCCGCCAATTGAACGAGACGCATTAGCCACCGGGATGCGGAACCAATGACAAAAAAGGTAGTCAATTGCTCAACGACAAGGAAGAGACGAGAGGGAGTTGGGCGCGAGCCAAGACTGTCTGTAGGTCAAGTGAATTTCTTGTCGACAAGGAAGAGAAACGGTCTTGCATGAGGAATAGGCGAAGATGGTAGAGGGTGGACCGGGGGTGAGATCGACAAACGAGATGGCGGCATAAATTAGGAGTCGAGATCTGGGATAAGCGAAAGATAGAGGTCGATCCTTATGAGGTCAACGATAAAGACAAGATGGTGGGATAAAGTCGGGGGAAAATAGGAATTCAGGATGTGGGATAGGCGAACCAAAAGCTCCCGTGTAAGCCTCCCGAGTGTTGCACGAACGTGGATGGATGGATGATTGGGAGGGGAATGTGGCGGGAAAAGTGAAAGGCCTTTGAAAGAGGCGGGACTGTCGTTAATCAGATCGCGCGTATGCGGCGTTCGTGGATGACTGGCTTTGTGGGAGGAGAATGTGGGGGTAAATGGTTGGAATGAGGAAAGAATTGTCTCTGTGACGTACGTCGTGCCATTGCCCCTGTGTTCCTCCCCCTCTTCCTTGTACCGCATATGCTATCCGACAATTGCCTGTAGCGAGTGAGTCTGCCCACATTCCTCGGGAGAGGGGAGGGACATCAGAGGGGCGCTTGCGTCGACTTAAAAAAAGCGCATGTGATGGTGAAAGATGGCCATAGTGGCGAGCGTGAGTGGGTTCTCAAACCCGCGATGATCCCTCGCTCGTCCACGACGCTGCCATAGAGCCTGTGGTTAGACTTGGGGCACAGTCTCGTGGATTCCTCTCAGCTGCGCCAGTATGAAAGAGAAGGAAGTCAGGATTGGAAAGGTTTAGTGCTCACTGGTGTGGATGTGTATGGGTGAGTTTCGAGAGCGGCGAAAAGAGAAACTTGTTGCTTGCAGTTATTTGTTCTTGAAGTCAATGGCGTTACTCAGCGACCTTGAGCATGACTTCAAGGTTCCTGTAGGGTTCCTGAGAGGCTTCGAGATATCCTGATATCGTCAACCCGTATGATATCTGCTTGAGACTCGACAAATGGCCGTTGACAAGGGCGACTACGTTGGGAACACGCAAATTTACGTGCCGACAACCCTTGGACAACCCGACAAAGAATTGAAAAACATTGTCGAACAAACTAACTCGTGCTCCGATGACTCTGCTCTCCTTGATGTTGGGAAACTGTATTATGATCATTACATCTGGGCCTGTAGGTCTCAGGTGAAGATCCTGTGCAAGTTGATGATCCCGAAAGTCGTACGTCGCCCAAGATGTGCAGGAAATGGATCAATTGGATTGAAGGAGAGCTTCAGAGAAGATTATGCATCCGGCTCGTGTCTACAGTCCCTCTCTGGCTTCCTTTCGCTTACCGAGTTATTTTCTCCCTAGATTCGCAAAACCTTATTCTGCCGCCGCCCATTTCCACCTCGTCCACCAACGTCACGAGGCGGTTTCTCCACCTACATCGCCGATTTGCACCCGGAAGGCCTCAGCTGGAAACCCAAGCCCGTCGTTCCGACCGTTGTTGAACCGCTTTCTTCAGACCTCCAGCATCCTGAGGTGGGGAATGCTCACTAACCGATCTTCCTGAGAGTTGTATGTCGCCAAAGAGTGCAGGAAATGGATGGACCAGAGGAGAAGGAACATCAGAGATCTCGAGAGGCTTATGCGTCCTCAGTCCATCTCTGGCTTCCGTCCATGCTTACTGGCTTGTTTTCTCTCTAGATCTGAATAGCCTCGTTCTTCCACCGCCCATTTTGGATGTCTTCCATCAATGCACGATGCGGCATCTCCGCCTGCATCACCGATTGCGCTACGGTGCCCAGCCCTCGTCACCGACCACCACCTTCAACCTTCACCTCATTGCCGCCTCACCCTCTCCTGCACTTCTGCTAGATTATTCTACATTCGCCTCCTTCGTCATTCACCACATTCTCGATGGACGTCGCAGTGGTCCCCTTGGAAAGTCTACTCCTGGCAATCCACCAGCTTCCGTTACCATTTCCGCCAGATGCTGCAAAGCCCGGACTACGCTCCGCAACAATGGTGGACCTGGATGATAACGACAAGGATTAACGGCTTCTCTCGAATGTCCACGCTGACGCAGCCCTCCTCCGTTAGCTATCAATGTTGCGGTCTCGACGAAAGACGCAGAGGAGGAAAAGGGTCGAAGGAATCTTCAATGTCAAATGTAGAGCGGGGTAGCGATTTGGTGTCGTCGTCCCATCGATCTCTCGAATGACAACCATACCCGTCGACCCGGCTCGCCTACCGCTCCTTCCTCGCACACCACTTTATCGTGTCTTCACCTCCTGCTGTCAAATTGGCCTCTCCGCCACCGCCGTCAATGTCGGGTGAGCCACCACCACTCTGTTGCTGACCCAGTCCCGATAGCTTACCTTCCTCCATTTGATAGGGTTGGTGGATGGAGTGGCCAATCTGGGTTTTATGCCATCGACTCCTTGTACAACGTCGATCCTGTCGCGTGAATTCTGTTCGGCACATAAAGCAAGAGACGGATGTCGAATGGAACTTAATTGTCAATAGACGAGCAGATCGCTGCGTTATCTTAGCCAAAATTCTAATTCCGCTCTCCTCCCTTGCTCTATGTATACCTTGCAAGGTATTATCTGGCTCCTTTTATCTTGCCTTCACACCCCGCGCTGGATCATAACTACATCTTGCACAAGCCTTAGTCCTCCTTGGTCCAAATTCAGCCAACGCTAATTCAGATGCATAGGGGTGGCAGCTGTACGTCTAACATGTCCTTACTATAGCATGCCCTCGATTCGTCGTTCCTCACTTTCTTAGTCTGCGCGATATTTCTGAGGAAAGATCAAATTTGAACCCATTTGTCCTTGGAGCATGTTCGTTTGATTCAGATTCTTCGCTCATAGCCAAATTCATGTCATAGTTCAGTAATCCCATCCGATTGGCTCAGCGCTTAGCACTCATCCGTGACAGCCGGCTGTGTACCCCTTGACGCAATGATATGTGGCCATGTGCCGACCTTGAAGCAGTTAGGCAGCTGCCAACGTTCACATTTTCCAATCAGCACCGCTCCACTCCCGGCCCATTGCTCTCATACCCACGCCAATGCCCTCGTGAGCAACAGCCCGTTTGGTTTGAGAGAAGCTCCACAGCGGATGTTGTGCGTGGTTTATAAGATTTTAAGAGTGGGGTAGAGTATACGCATGGAGAGATGGGCCGTCGTGCCGATAGAGTCTCCACTATTTTTACGGCCTCACACTCACAACAGACTTCGAGTGCGCCGGAACTTGTTCGTCTCACAGCACCATTTTCCTCACTATCTAGTCACTTTTCTCTCGGACCATCGTTATCATTCATACTGGAATCCCAACGCAGAATGCGCCTCCTCCATCCCCTCCGTTTGGACGAATAACCTTATAGGGCCGACAAGCGGCAAAGCCCGCTACCTTAGCCACCACATCAAAAACTATATTTCTCGCATTGTTTCCCGTTAAATAACGACCTTCATTCGTACACTGGCATAGGATTATTCCTTAAAATACTTACGTATGTATTGACAAACCCTTTCTGTTTCTGCTTAGGTGATTGACAAAATCAAACCCGTTCCCTGCGTGATTGCTTTTCTATGTTTCTGCCTGCTAACTTGAATTCTGGAAGAGTATCGGCGTGGAGTGCGGTAATGCACAGTGATCGGATGGTGAGTCAGCAGACTTCGAAAAATGACGTAACGATCTTGCATCTAGTACGATCCAGTCCACGCACTCAACACTTTCCTCAACTATCGTCTCCCATGTCGTCTGGAACACCTGTTGTTGGTCTCTCAGTGAGGATTATCAGAATATTGAATATGCATAATAATTTTCTTCAGTATGCGAAGGAACATTCGTCGGCAGAGAAAGGTCTGCATAGAGTTCATCTCGTTCGGTGGCACACATTCTTATCTTTTGCCTCTGCAGGACTGCATGAAAATGAAAACCAGGAAAACAACACCCCGGAGCAATCTAAACCCCGCGAAGACCCGTGTGCGAAGCATTCCCGCACTGACGCCAAAATATGGTCCCTTTATATGACAGAGACGGAGGCAGAAGACAAGGAGCTTGTTCAGTCGTGGAAAACCGGCCTCGACTCTTTGCTGGTATTCGTGCGTGTCCCAATATTCCATTTCTTTGGCGCGAATTCTAAAAATTTTCAGGCGGGTTTGTTCGCAGGAGTTCTGGCGGCGTTTCTCCTTGAAAGCAGAAAGGGATTACAGGACGACCCCCAACAGGTTCTTCTGCGAGAAATCAACCGGGCCCTTAGGAATGAATCCTCCACATCCGCCCCTCTCACCTTCCACCCCACCACTTCCTCGTTCTACGTCAACTTCTTATGGTTCATAAGCTTGACCCTCACTCTTGCCGGCGCACTCAGCGCGGTGATCGCGAAAGGGTGGATTGATACATATCTACCAGCGTCTGCAGGGAAATCCTTTGAGGACGCCTGTGAGCGGCATCTCCGTGTTACCCGAGCATATCAATGGCATCTGGAGAGCATTCTCGCTTTGATCCCCCTACTCCTCCAACTTTCCCTTCTTCTTTTCCTTGCTGGGCTTGCTATTTTCGTTCTCGGTGACAGCAAAATCATTGGTGCAGCAGTATTAGCGGTGATCGCGCTGACTACTGTCATATACACTGTCGTGACCGTGCTGCCGTGGTTGTCGCCTGCCTGTCCATTCCGAACAACATTATCGAGGTTTATACCGGGCACGGACAAGATGGCGCGGTATAAACGATATGTTCGCTCCTCTTATACGCAACCCAACTCATCTTCTGGCCTGATGATTTCCGATATCCGCCATAAACCAAAGGAAGATGATGCAGAGCTGATGATATTGGCATGGATTATCGCAAATTCGACTCGGGAGGATGTAATGGTCGAGGCCGTCAAGGCTATTGCAGCCCTTGATCCTGCTCAGTCGATGGGGCTGCACTTGGCCATGCGGGAATATGGGGCCATTCCCAACCTCTGTGGGCGATTGATAAAACTATGTAACCTTCTTCCTGGCCATGATGACAAGGCACTAGAGGAACGAACAAACGTGAAGGGGACGTTCAAGCAGTGCAAGTGATTTTGTCATCTGCTTGGTTGGTCCAGCTGCTGATTTCGTATTTTTCCAGCGGAACTCGTCAAGACGATCAAGAGTGTGGTTCCGTATGTTGTTGACGCACTTAAGGACACCGATGAATGGGTTCGCACTTTTGCTGTGTTTGCCCTCGGAAAAGTTTCCAAGCAGTGTAAGTAATTTAGTCATCTGCACAGTATGGCTCACCTCTTGATTTCTTTTTCTTAGCGGAACTTGTCCAGGAGATGGAAAGTGTGGTGCCATCCATAGTTGAGTTGCTCAAGGACAGAGATTTATGGGTTCGCCATTGTGCTGTGATTGCCCTTGGCGAAATTTCCCAGCAGTGTAGGTGATTTAGGCATCTGCATGGTCAGGCCCACCTTTTTATTTCTTTTCGCCAGCGGAACTTGTCAAAGTGATTGAGGGTATGGTGCCGCGTGTAGTTGATATGCTCAAGGACAGCAATTCATGGGTTCGTCGTTGTGCTGTGACTGCCCTTGGTGAAATTTCCCAGCAGTGTAAGTGATTTAGGCATCTGCATGGTCAGGCCTACCTTTTGATATCTTTTCGCCAGCGGAACTTGTCAAAGTGATTGAGGGTGTGGTGCCTCATGTTGTAGATATGCTCAAGGGCAACAAATCATGGGTTCGTGAGTCTACCGTGACTGCCCTCGGTGAACTTTCGAAGCAGCGTAAGTGATTTAGTCATCTGCACAGTCAGGCCCACCTTTTGATTTCTTTTCTCCAGCGGAACTTGCCAAAGTGATTGAGGGTGTGGTGCCACATGTAGTTGATATGCTCAGGGACAGCAATTCATGGGTTCGTGATTCTGCTGTGACTGCCCTTGGTGAAATTTCCCAGCAGTGTAAGTGATTTAGGCATCTGCACAGTCAGGCCCACCTCTTGATTCATTTTTCCAGTGGAACTTGTCAAGGCAATTGAAGGCATAGTGCCGCATCTTGTTGCTATGCTCAAGGACAGTGATTCACGGATTTGCCATTCTGCTGTGACTGCCATCAGTGAAATTCTGAAGCAACGTAAGTGATTTAGTCATCTACACCGCTGGGCCCACAGCTTGATTTTTTTTTTTCCAGCGGAACTTGTCAAGGCTATGGAAAGCGCAGTGCCACACTTAATTGAGTTGCTCAAGGACAATAATTTACGGAATCACCCCTCTGCTGTAGCTGCCCTCAGTAAATTTTCCAAGCTGCGTAAGTGTTATCTGCATGGTCCTGGCCACCTCTTGATTCCGTCTTCTAGCGGAACCTGTCAAGGCAATTGAGAGTGTGGTGCCACACATTTTTGAGATGCTCAAAGACAGCAGTCCATGGGTTCGTGCTTCTGCTGTGACTGCCCTTGGTGAAATTTCAAAGCAGTGTAAGTGATTTAGTCATCTGCACAGTTAGGTCCACCTCTTGATTCTTTTTCCAGCGGAGCTTGTCAAGGCAATTGAAGGTGTGGTGCCGCATGTTGTTGTTATGCTCAAGGACAAAAAATCACGGGTTCGTGATTCTGCTGTGACTGCCCTTGGTGAATTTTCAAGGCAGCGTAAGTGATTTCATCATCTGCTTGGCCAGTCTACCTCTTGATTTCTTTTTTTCAGCGGACCTTTCCAAGGCAATGAACAATGCTGTGCCACACATAGTTGAGTTGCTCAAGGATACCAGATTAGATGTTCGTGGTAAGTGATTCAGTTATCTGCATGGTTTGGATCCACCTCCTGATTTTTTTCTCCAGTGCAACTTGTCAAGGAGATTAAGAGGAAGGCGCCATGTATTGCTGCTGAACTAATGCGTCACAGGTGGGGGATTTTATAGTAGTTGCTACATAAGTAAATGTGAATACTTGAAAGATCAATATAAAATTCTTTTGACCAGGCTGGATCGCAAAGGAAACATCTGAGGAAGGCATGTAGAGGATGAATATATGATTTGACATCGGAAATGATGACGAGTGAGCTAAGGTCACCAGATAACATGTACTATGTCCTCAACATATGCATCTACAATGCGTCAAGTTCGCTGAAAGGTATTTCATGAGCATGACGGGGCGGTAGGATTCTGAGCACGACACTCAGGCGGTCTGCAGGTTGATGGCGGATCGACGAGACATATTTCACCGCAGCCTTCAGTGCGTATATGAATTGTCCGGAGGATTTTTTGACAAATCCTTCGAGTACGTCAACGGAAGACCAGGAGTGATCCAAGTGGCCACTCATACGGTGAGTCTTTTTAACCTGGCTAAAATAATCGGTCAGAAATGTCGTCATCCGATTTATAGGTGTCTTCCGGTGCTGAAGTGATCCGGTAGTGAAAGAGTGGGTGAGGTGACTCTCTGGTTGGCTGGAAACAAGGATGGGGAGGGGGACGTGGTACCCGTGAACATCGAAATATCCCGACTCAAGCGGCTCATGAGTCATGAAGAGGCTCGACAATTAGGGTAGAGACTTGGGCTTCAAGGGATTCAGTGAGGATGAGAGGGTCTTGCTTAATGTTACCGACAATCTTCTCTTGTGTCCCGGGGACGTTGACCGCGATTTGGTCGGCAATTGTCATGATGAAGGACTTGGTGTTACTGCGTGCGGGATCGGAATGAGAGAAGACTAGCAGGAGCTTCCCTAAATTGCAACGGTGAGCTATATCGTGCACGATGGCGGATTTTCTAGATCCGGCGGGTCCGTATAACCAGAGAATAGCGGCTCTCTGATCATCCACCCCAAGTTCAAGAGTCCAATCCATGATTTTGTTGATAACTGCAGTTCAGGTACCGGTGTTGGGATGGCATTTCTTGGGATGGCATTTCGGCGGGTAGACTGTGTCTCCGGCAGGGTGAAATGCGTAGACTCGGCGCCGTTGTCGGAAATTCCCGATCGCCGCTACAACGGCCGGGCCGTTATGTGATGTTCAACCGGCATTACAACGGCTCAGGTAGAATTTGATCAGCCGTCGACTGCCGTTAAACGCCGTTTTATGCCGGTTG
>Ga0307517_10006414_pt1 | contig 17420 bp, 11 predicted proteins | sample 23_EM_MG_FD_194515 | JGI IMG/M metagenome (GOLD analysis project Ga0307517, IMG submission 194515) | Populus trichocarpa ectomycorrhiza microbial communities from riparian zone in the Pacific Northwest, United States - 23_EM | ecosystem: Host-associated > Plants > Roots > Unclassified | place...
CCAGGACTCAACACATGTCTGCTTTGAAGCGTATCATTCGCTACATTAAGGGTACTGTCGACTTTGGTCTCCACCTTTATCCCTCTTCAGTTCATAAACTCATTTCCTACACCGACGCCGACTGGGGTGGATGTCCAGACACCAGACGGTCGACTTCGGGTTATTGTGTATATCTTGGGGACAACTTAATCTCTTGGTCTGCAAAAAGACAGCCGACCTTGTCCAAATCTAGCGCTGAGGCTGAGTATCGTGGGGTAGCTAATGTAGTTTCTGAATCTTGTTGGATTCAAAACTTAATCTTGGAGCTACATTGTCCTATTCCGAAAGCCACTTTAGTATATTGTGATAATGTCAGTGCGGTGTATTTGTCCGGTAACCCAGTTCAACATCAACGCACTAAGCATATTGAGATGGATATACATTTTGTAAGAGAGAAAGTCGCTCATGGTCAAGTTCGAGTTCTCCACGTCCCTTCGCGTTATCAGATTGTTGACATCTTCACTAAGGGACTTCCGCTGCAACTATTTGATGATTTTAGAAATAGTCTCAACATTCGACCACCTCCAGTTTCGACTACGGGGGTGTATTAGAATATGTAAATAAATCTTTCATTTATAGCATTTGTATTTTAGGAGATACTCGGCTGATTGGGTTAGCAAAATTGTAGCCGAAAGACTCTCCACATTCTTGTATATATATCAGCTGTCAAATCAACGAAGCACGGCGAAACATTTCTATTTCTATCATGAACATGGAAATATGAGAGCAACGAGCCATTTGACAAATTTGGATCACATTAGCTAGATAAACTTGTTTTGACGTTGATGGAGAGATTGAAACTGCCAAGCGTAGCTAGAACGATGGGGACTTTGATCCTTAGAATCAGATGTTAATAAATTACTTGACCATTGTTCAAGGAAAGGGGGAAAAATGACAATTGCCTTGGATATATATAGGATAATATTGCAGTGGCATCTTGGAATTTGAGGATAAGCACCCTTCTGTTCTGTACCTGTGCCAGCCCCTAGTGAAATGTGGCTCTGGTTTAATTCATGTTCCGTATAATTAGCATTGAAAATCAGTGTGGGGGATATGCCACAAGAATTCACCATTGAATTGTCTGCGATGAAAATTTGGCTTCTCTGCAAGGAGACCATTCAAAATTTATGAGCTATAAACATAGACCTTCTAAGAAAAGAAACCGTATGTTTCCTTCTGGTAGTGTAATCCAATACATTTTGCTCACTCCCTCCTCGAGCAAAATCACGTGGTGACAACTGACAAGTCAAGAACATGGTCTTCAAATCTCAACGTGCATCGCAGAAGAAGGTCAAGTAAACAGACCTACCTTGTAACCTGTTTCGATCACCTTGTTGTTTAAGGATCCGAGCTTCAATTTAAAACTTTTGGATTCTGTTTTCGGTGCTTCCTTGGACCGTATTGTTTCTAACAGGCCCGTGCCATGACTAAACTGATTTGGGTCCAGATGACAGAACTGTGGCTCTGCGATAGTAGTTGTTATATGTTGAGTTATTGGGCCAAGCTAAGCGATGCCCGGGATAAAAAAATTTAGCACAGATAATTTTTTGGAAGCTGGATGAAGGATACTCTGTCACAGTGCTGAAATTGTAACATTGCATGAACTGAAATGAAATTTAAACTAGTTTCTGTTTCTCCTATAAAGATGAAAAGGACCAGGTCATAAAAATTACTCGATGAAGGTAGTGAAAGCGAGTGTTACTGTCGTAACAAAAATGATACAGATGATAGTAATGGCAGTGGCAGATTCATAACATGATATTACTAATAACAAAAACATGAAAGCGTTTGGAAATGCAGGCAACCCATATTTCTAAAAAAATTAATTTTTGTTTTTGTTAAAAATTTGATTTTTTTAATGTTTTTATCGTTTTAATATGCCGATCTCAAAAATAATTTTTTAAAAATAAAAAACATCATTTTAATATATTTCAAAATAAAAAACACTTTAAAAAATAACCATAACCATACTCCCAAACAGGCTCGAACTAAACACAATGTGATGTGCAGCTCCTATCATTTAAAAGAATTTTCAGGAATATAATAAATATTACGTTTCAAAGTGTTGAAAATATATTTAAATAATATATTTTTTATTATTTTTTAAAATTTTTATTTGATATCAATATATTAAAATAATAAAAAATATTAATTTTAAACAAAAATTTCAAATTTCAAATTTTCAATAAATAACATTTTGACTGCACAGCTAAAAGCAACTTAAACCAGGAAGGTTGCCCGTCTGAGAATAGTTACTTTGTAATTTCTTGGGCTTTAGACCCTATCTCAAAAAAAAAAAAAAAAAAAACTATCATTTAAAGTGAAGCGCACCTGCTGATCATTCTGAATAATAAATGGCTGAATTAACTCGCACGGCGTAAGTTGTCCATAATAAACATTTCGGGAGTGTGAAGCAACCATCATTTTAATAACATTTTAAGGTAGGTAATGTTTGGAGTAGTAATTTATTTTTAAAATATATTTTATTTAAAAATATATTAAAGTAATATATATTTTTTTATATTTTAAAATTTATTTTCACATTAACATACCAAAACAATTTCAAAATAATAAAAAATTAATTTTTTTTGACATTAAGTGGCCAATCATGTTGACAAATGCTAATATAATATTTGATATTAGCGTAACAATTATTTTTTGAAATATTTTTTGTTTAAAAATATATTAAAATAATTTTATTTTTATTTTTTTAAAATTTATTTTAATATTAACATATTAAAACTATTTAAAAATATCAAAAAATAATTAATTTAAAATAAAATAAAAAATCTAATTCTCTAAAAGGCACAAAGACAAACAACAGGCTATAAACCGGTAGCCTTGCCCTGTCCGAGAACAGTTACTTTGTAATTTCTTGGGCTTTGGCCCCAATCATATAAAAAAAAAAGAAAAAGAAAGTACTATCATTTAAACCAAACATAACCTTAACGTGACGTCGCAATTTAATTACCACGCAAATGTGCAATTAACTCGCGCATCTAACCCGAGTATTGATCCCTGACCTAGGTTCCAAAATCCAAGGGTCTTTTTCTCGAACCCAAACAAACCCTGGGCTTAGCCTTCCTCTCCCCCTCGCAATTTCCTTTACTTTCCCGGTTACTCCCCGGTTCAACCTCCGATCAGGTAAACCCTAACGTTCTCTCTCCACTAACTATCTATATATTCATGTATAACTACACAAGCAACAACAATCGAGGAGACAATGCAGGTCTCTTGGTTCTTATTCCCCGCGTTCCTTTTAGTTTCAATAACTAGTGCTAATTCTAGGGTTTTATTGGCGAGTTAAACTGTGAAATTTGTTATTCTAGGTTTTCTTTTGACAAATTATTGGTTTACAATTAGAGAAAGATGGATCACCACGAAGATGAGAGCCGTGGTGGAAGTGTAACTCCTAGAAAGCAAGACGATGAGGTGCGATTGCTGTTTTTGTTTCTGTCAGTTTTAGTATTTTAATCTGTGTGCTTTTATAATTTCTGAATCATGTTAGTTTTTGTCTAACAACAAATGTTAGTTTATGATGTTCAAGTTGAATTTTTCATTAGTTTTTGGCTTCAACGAAACTACTGAGAATACGCAGTAGTTGTTGCAATTGTTATCATTTTCTTTTTTCTTTTATTTTTTCAAGCAATGTTGTTAAGAAGACTTGTTTTGTTTGTCAGGAAGCGGTTGCTCGACTCGAGGAAATGAAGAAATCTATCGAGGCAAAAGTTGCTCTTCGTCAAAGCAATTTGAATCCTGAAAGGCCTGGTTCGTTATGTTACGAGAATTTTTTAGGGCTGTTTAACTGTTTAGTTGTTACTGAAATGGATAAGCTCACCTGGCAGTGTCTGGTTTTGCTGAATTTTTTTTGAAACTCTTTTTTTTTGGTGATTGAAAAGAATAAATGCTTGTTAGTTGTTTCGTTGTTTTAGCCTGATAGATATGAACAAAAGGCATTAGGCTGATAATGCTGATGATAATAAAAGAGTCTGGAAATAAGGTTTCTTGAAGGCTGATATTAAACACACATTTCTGGGGCTCTGGTCCATTCCTCACTTCCTCCTTATTAGATAATTGAATACGGGACTTTGCCTTCATTGTGTGTTGAGTAATCTTTTGTAAGTGCAGATGACTTTATTTGTTCTGTTGATTTATTATTTTTACTGGTTTTTATCTTATGTAATGGGTAGAAATTCCTTGGCGCATTGCCTCTTTACTATTGACGTTGTGTTATTTTGGCTATCCAAAAATGAATGTTTGACCTTGTCAAATTTGGTAGGGTTTTTATAGTGTCTGATTGAATCCATGTTGGTTATGCTCTGATGTTTTCCCCTTAGCACCACTACTGTTTATTAGGATCCAGAGAGGATGATGTTTTTTTTCAGAATGTGCTGCATGACGTTGCCACAATAGGATGTAGTAGGAGAGAGTGGGCATGCTCATGCAGGTAGAGATTGGTTGGTGCTTCTCGTATAGGGCTACATTCACGAGATGGTTATAGAAAAAACCATCTAGAAATCAAGGAATGGTGGTAGCATTTTGGTGATGGCGTGAAAAGGGCAAGGAACTAAGGACAGTGAGAGGTGATCATATTTGTGACAGAATATTTCAATGGCGGTAATGATAATCAATGTGATGCAAAGGATGGTTAGTAGTGGTGATAGGTTTTGACATCATGCTTTTAGTATCAATAGGATTTTTAATAAGTCTAGGAACAGCATTGCTGTTGTGCTGGCTGCTGTGGTGGCATTACAAGACGTAAGAAATGATGGCAAAGGTGGCTGACAATTTTGTACCGTTGGAATTTAAAAAGTGACAGCAGCATAGACTGAATTTAATTAAAGACTTAGGAAATATTCTTGAGCTTTCTAGTTTAATCCACAATATGTCTGTAAATCTTCCCCTTTTCACTCCAGAAATGGATATTCTTGAACTCGTGAATCCTTTTTTAAGGTGAATTATGCTCTAAATTCTTTCATAGACGTGCAATCTTAGTGGAGAGAGTTCTCTTGTGGTTGGGTTTTCTAAAACTTGCTAGAGAGACTTCGACAGATGCACTCTGTTCTTCATACCTGACTAATACCCCCTAGATATTTTAAAGATGACTCTAGTCTTTAATTCGAATATAGCTGCCATGTTTTTTTATATAAAAAAATCTAATGCCTTTTGATTCCAATCTTTCATCCTTTTGAAAGTGATTTGAGTCTTTTACTGTATGCTGCTACGTTTCAAACAAAAAGATACCTTCTGTAGTAATTCTAGAATGCAAGAGAGATTGATACAATTTACCACCGTTACCAGATTCAGGATTTCTCAGGACACTGGATTCCAGCATTAAGCGCAATACTGCTGTTATCAAAAAATTAAAGCAGATAAATGAAGAACAGAAGGAAGGACTGATGGAAGAGTTACGAAATGTGAACCTTAGCAAATTTGTCAGTGAAGCTGTGACATCCATTTGTGATGCAAAACTTAGAACTTCTGACATACAAGCAGCTGTTCAGGTAGCTTTTAAAATTGCAAGCAGAATTTTTTTTGGGTGTGCCCGTGTGTGGATATGATTCACTAGCTGCGGAACATGTTTTTTGCAAACCAGTGACATGTCTTTAGGGATCACCTTTTTAGTGGCTGGATAATGGTAATTATATTAAATTGTATTCAAGCTATTGCTTATTCATTCAATTTGGGATATGAACTGGGTTATTGCATGCCTAAGATCATGAAAATATCTGAAGTGGTATGTTATAAAACAGTCGAATGTTTACTATAAGTTTTTCAGAAGTGTGCTGTAAAATTATATATTGCACTATCACCAAGTAGCACTTTGGCAACCTTGTCATTGTCCAACATGCACTTATTTGCTTGGCTTAATTGTCCTGTTTTTCTTTGTTTTGAATCTGCTTTAGGTTTTCTACTGTGTTTTGCAAAATTCTTTGATTGTTTCAAGTTTCTGGATTAGTTAATTAATTCCTTGCTTGTAGTGCTTTGTTCTCATGTTCATATACCTTTAAATTTTGACGGGTCAAGTCTGCGATAATTCTCAGCTAGCAGGGACTTTGCAAAACTCTCAAGGGACAATAACTAGTTATGTGTAGCATTATACCGTAACTTGCAAGTTTTTTCTGTTCATTGAAAACTGCATTTTACTTTGAACTTTTTGCATGAAGTCCACATGGTATGTTTATCATTTTGTCTGCCCTTCTGAACTATTTTAACACTTGCTTTTCTTGGAAAGATCTGTTCATTGCTTCATCAACGGTACAAAGACTTCTCGCCAAGCCTGGTACAGGGGCTCTTAAAGGTCTTTTTTCCTGGAAAATCAGGGGAAGACTTGGATGTGGACAAGAACTCAAAGGCTATGAAGAAGCGAAGCAGCTTAAAACTGCTTTTGGAGCTTTACTTTGTTGGAGTTACAGAAGACAGCAGTATTTTCATCAATATTATTAAGGATCTTACTAGTATAGAAAACTTGAAGGACAGAGATACTACTCAGACAAATTTGACTCTCCTTGCTAGTTTTGCTCGACAAGGAAGAGTTTTTCTGGGGCTTCCCCTATCTGGACAAGAAACCCAGGAAGAGGTGCTGCTTCTTTTTTTTATTCTTTCCCTTTCAATCCTCTCTGCTGAACCTGGTTAATTGTAAAGATATATTGTGTGATACTGAGTTTATCTTACTCGTTTAAGCACCTTTTTTGGTGGTAATTTCTATCTCATTTACTTTTACTATTCACATTTTTTTTTTGTTTTCAGGTCCTTTAATTTACATTGCCAATCTCATTCTAGTTTGCATTTATCTTAGTCCAGATTATCACCTTTCTTTTATTTGTGATAATATCTATCTCATTTACATGTACTATTCACATTATTTGTTGTCTTTAGATCTTTTAAGATTACTTTGTCAATCATGTTTTAGTTTGCCTTACATTCTGACATTTCTCTGCAGTTTCTCAAGGGCCTTAGCATCACCACTGATCAAAAGAAAATCTTCAGGAAAGCCTTTCATACATATTATGATGTTGTCGCCGAACTACTTAAGTCAGAGCATGCTGTAAGATTTTTACTGCCTTTAGCTGTTTATTTTAGTCCAACTTTGCAATCTTAATTTTTCCGGGCTGTTGTCTGAATGAGGAACTTCTTTTCTTTCCATTCATCTCTTTTTATACTTCTCTTTTCTAAGATGCCAGTAAATGATAGATTTTTATCTCTTAACAGTCACTTCGTCAAATGGAGCATGAAAATGCAAAGATGCTGAATGCTAAAGGAGAGCTGAGTGATGATAATGTTTCATCATATGAAAAGCTGCGAAAATCTTATGACCAATTGTACCGTAATGTGTCATCGTAAGTTTGCTTGTCAATGTCATTTTCTTTTTGTATTTATCCTGTGGTGACTAGATAAGTAGACTCCATTCAAGCAGCAGGACGTACATTGTAACAATTAAAGCATGCCATATTTCCAAGTGAATTTTCTCTCTCCTGCTGCTCCTTCCTTTACATCTGCCCTTCTGAATCCTTAACCTTTCTACCTTTTTACTTGATATCACAACCATTATTATTGTACATGTTCTTAATTTCATGAATGATGATTTTGTATAAAGATTGTTTATGTGAAATTTAATTCTGATTAAAAAAGATATGCCACTCCGGACATATCAAAAGATTATCTCTTTAACTAGACTGCAAATGGAAGTTTGTCAAACCAATGTGCTGTGGTCATTTGTTGGATGAAGTTTCTGGGGCTGAAGATGAGAAAAGCCATTGCTGGGAGGCATAAAACTTGCGGCTGAAACTAGTGTGCAGAGTAGACTTTTTGATTTTAATGTTGTCAATTGTTTAACTTGCATAGCTAAGCAAGACATATCATTTCATGTTTCTCATTTATAAATGTTTACCTGAAAGTTCTTTGTTGCTTGCTGGCTTTGGTTCATAGCCTCGATTTTCACTTCAATCTCAACTTGCAAGAAAGCTTGTAAGCTAATTAACAACTTGTCAAGAATTTTTTAGAAACTTTTAAGTAGAGGATTTCCGATGCTGAGAATTGTGTAATTGCTGGCGTTCCTATTATGGTCCTTAGAATTGAATATAGGCTCTTGATAAAAAAAAAATTATGACATGTGTAGTGTTGGTGAATTTGTAGCTGCAATTAAGTGCTCTGCCCTCCTCTATCTTGCTTGGGTTAATGCTTTGGTTGATTCTTCCTGGTTGCACATAGTGGTACTTGTATTTTAGGAGGCTATAAAGTAATCCCCTTCAGCTTGCATCATCTGTATTATGTGCTGATGGCTTTTCCCTTGACATATAATTTCTTCATATCAGTTTAGCGGAAGCACTTGATATGCAACCTCCAGTGATGCCAGAAGATGGTCATACAACTAGGGTTACTAGTGGGGAGGACGCTTCATCACCTGCAGCAGGGAAAGATACTTCTCTCCTTGAAGCTTTGTGGGATGATGAAGATACTAGAGCCTTCTATGAATGCTTACCAGATCTCAGGTTTGTTGTGGCTAGACAATCTACAAATCAAGTTAAAAGAATGGTATCAGTCTTTACAAATACATTTTATATTAAACTTAATTCTGGTTACCTTATATACAAAATTTGCCAGCTTGAAACCTAAGGTGGATTTTTATATGTTCCTTTTAGAGCATTTGTTCCAGCAGTATTACTGGGAGAGGCAGAGCCAAAAGCAAATGAGCATTCTGCGAAGACTCAAGATCAACCAAGTGTAAGGGATTAAAACTCATATATTTTATAACAGCTTTGGTTATTCCTGACTTAACCATGGTATATGGCAACAATTGGTGAAGAGCAAATGAATATGATGACTTTTGGTGTGAATTTTTATAGTAGCTTGTGAATTATGGTAATCGTTTTGCACGACTCATTAAAACTTGCGTGCTATGCAGTTAGATGGGTTGAAGTAGGGTTTATACTAGTTAGCGGCCTTTTGTGGGCCCTTCTATCTCCCTTCTCTTCTCTGAAGTGAGTTTCTTGTTGCTTCTAAACTTACATGTATTCCAGGCCTTTTGAGGTGTATTTGTTCTGTTCTAGGTTGCTTTGATGGTTCTTCTGTGAAAATGTTACTTCTACACTCACACAAAAGAAGTTTATATCTTATTCTATACATTGATGTCTTCATTTATTTTAAGGAGCTGGCACCTGAATCAGATCAAGGCCAACCCACCCAAGATATGGCGGAGGTTTCTGCAGAGTCTGGCCCTTTGCAGGAGGGAAAAAGTACAGAGAAGGGGAAGGATAAGGAAGAAAAAGATAAAGAAAAGGTAAAAGATTCTGAAAAAGAGAAAGGGAAAGAAAAGGATGCAGAGAGAAAAGGAGAAAATGAGAAGGAGAAACTCAAAAGTCTTGAAGGGACTAATTTGGATGCTCTGTTACAGAGGCTTCCTGGTTGCGTCAGCCGTGACCTAATCGATCAATTGACTGTAATCACACTGCTTCTTCTTCTTTTTTTTTTCTGAATTGGCGCTTCACATATTTTTCAGGAACTATGAACCTTTATACTTAAGATCTCATTGTTTTTTTTTTTTGAACATGCTGTTTCAGGTAGATTTTTGTTATCTAAATTCAAAGTCAAGTCGGAAGAAGCTTGTAAGGGCATTATTTAATGTACCCAGGACATCTCTAGAACTGCTTCCATACTACTCACGCATGGTTGCCACACTCTCAACATGCATGAAGGATGTCTCTTCCATGCTCTTACAATTGTTAGAGGAGGAGTTCAATTTCTTAATAAATAAAAAGGTCTGCTTTTGATGTGTTTCATTGAAGCAAGAATGGCTTGGCTTGTTATTCTTGTCAGTGTTTTGTTACTGGCATTCATTTTCAGCCTGTAAATATTATGATTGGAGTTTGAAATTGTAAATTTTCTGCAGGATCAAATGAATATCGAGACAAAGATCAGGAATATTAGATTTATTGGAGAGCTCTGCAAGTTCAGAATTGGGCCAGCAAGCACTGTTTTTAGTTGCTTGAAGGTCTGTGTAGTGGCTTATTCATTTATAGTTTTTTTTTAATTGTCTTCTACTCTATTGCCTATTTGAACCTTGGTTGTAACTAAATGGAATGACTCTGAATCTTCTTGCATAAAGATGCACTTTCTGTCAATCCCAGGAAATTAATCCATGCTGTCAGTCTTCCTCTTTCCTTGGAAACAATACCATTTTCTATTTCTCCAAGTGAATTCATACGCGTAGACGAGTCTTCCCTTTTTACTTGTGCACCTTGTTGGTATTCCTGTGAAAAATTCCATGTGCTTTTGATCCTGTTTGGTTTAGAAAGACAGGTGGAACTATAGACATGATATATAATGGAGCTGATTTTTTATGTTACATTAAATACAGATAATTTTTTAACTTCATTTTTGTTTACCGTTTTTATTTTTTTCTTAATGTCATTATCAGTATTTTATTTTTAACGGAAGATGAATTTGAAATTAATATATGGTCTGTTGAGATCTGAGATGGTACTTTCATCATGTTTCATTTTATTGGACTGTGCTTATACCTAGATGCTTCTGTTTCCTACAGGCTTGTTTAGATGATTTCACTCACCATAACATTGATGTTGCTTGCAATCTTCTTGAGACATGTGGCCGTTTTCTGTATCGTACTCCTGAAACTACTGTACGCATGGCTAATATGTTGGAGATACTTATGCGCTTGAAAAATGTCAAAAATTTGGATCCTCGGCATAGCACCCTTGTAGAAAATGCTTACTATCTGTGCAAACCACCTGAAAGGTCTGCACGAGTGTCTAAAGTCCGTCCTCCCTTGTATCAGGTGTGAATCATTTTATAGCGACATCTCTTCAATGTTTTTGACTTTAGATATATTTAATCGATGATTTCTCTATGCAGTATATCAGAAAATTACTATTCTCTGATCTAGACAAGTCTTCCATTGAGCATGTGCTCCGGCAACTTCGTAAATTACCATGGAGTGAATGTGAGGCATATCTTTTAAAGTGTTTTATGAAGGTTCATAAAGGGAAGTATGGGCAAATTCACTTGATTGCTTCTCTGACTGCTGGCTTAAGCCGTTATCATGATGAATTTGCAGTGGCAGTTGTTGATGAGGTTTGTTTCTTTCATTTCAGAAATTTAAGTTGTTCGTATTTCATATTGTTCCTTGAAAAGATAATATCATAATATCATTCTTTTCTTTTCTCCCTTTTTTGCATGATAGCCAAGTTGGCTTTTTATGTTTTTCTAATGGCATTTTGATAATGGAAGTTGAGGATTTGCAAGCTACACCATTCAGATGTTTTATTGGGGAAAATATTCTAGTCTGAGGAACTTGTTGCCATTAAACATATTTCCCTCCATATGGCTTCTTTTCAGAAATAACAAACAAAGATTTAAATTCTATTGTTGTAGTTTTGAGAATTTGATACCAATAAATATGGAATAATGGGTGTAGTTTTGAATATGGATGGTCATAGAAGAAAGTGGAACTTTTATCAGAAATAATTTTGCTTGGTGAAGTGAGAGTGTTTCGCTTCTCATGTAGGCAGTCTTGATATCTGAGATTTAGTTAGTCATGGATAACTTGCATAATGGTTTTAGGGATGTCTTTAATAAAGCGATAGTCATACTTGATAGCACGGCTGATAGATGGTGGTGGGTGTTCTAGTAGATGCTTATGTCCTCATTTTCTCACAATCTAAAAGAGACCAATGCTGACACTTCTAACTGTAGAGTGTTACACTTGTCCCATTATCAACAGGAGCATGGCTTTTGGAAGACACCTTAAATATGTTTTTCCATAACCTTCCCCTTCAAAACTAACCTTACTTCCCTATTTCTTTCTTATGATTACTTCTTGGCTATTAGCTATTCACGCCGCCATTACTTTAGCCTATCTGAAACAAAAAATAGTCTTTGAAACTAAAACGATTTCTTCTACAATCCACATTCTTGAATAAATTGCAGACAGCTGTGCAAATCTGTCTTGTATGGCAGTGATGTTTTTAAGATGTGGAATGTTCTGAATCCTCATTTGCTAGCATCTTTGGTCATGGGTGTATTGTCATAGACTCCAAAGCATTAAGTTTGCTTGTGAGTACATGAATGTGTACAGTTGTTTTTTAATCTATAACAATTTACTTTTGGTGTACAGGTTTTGGAGGAGATTAGGCTTGGGCTGGAACTAAATGACTATGGGATGCAGCAGAGGCGCATAGCCCACATGCGATTCTTGGGGGAACTATACAATTATGAACACGTGGATTCGTCTGTGATTTTTGAGACTCTGTACTGGATCCTTATGTTTGGTCATGACACTCCAGAGGTGTGGGCTATAACAAATTCATTGTTTTTATATAATTAAAGATTTTAGGAGAAGACAAATGATCAATATAAACCAGTTTTATGCATATGATAATTTTATATAGGTTCATCTTTGATGAAAGACATGATTCTATTGTCTGACAACTGATCATCTGACGAGTTTTTTATTAGGAGTCATTTGAAATGAAAATGAAGTTACACATGTATCTACTCCACTATGGTTATTAATTACATCATACACTCAAATATGGACTGCTTACTCAGAAAAGTAGGAAATTAACAGCATTTATTCCTGAAGCATGTGATGCTTCCATTTTTAGCACTAATAATATATGTTCCAAGTGCTAATATATTGCTTTTTCTTTAATTACTTTTTGTGGTGAAATTTATGATCTAGTTTTTGCTGCTACACTTTGCTTGCTTTATGATATGCTTTTGATTATTCATGTTACTAGCAAGACGTGCTAGATCCACCAGAGGATTGTTTCCGCATCAGGATGGTTATCACTCTTCTGGACACTTGCGGACACTATTTTGACCGAGGCTCTTCTAAGAGGAAACTTAATCGGTTTTTAATGCACTTTCAGAGGTATATTCTCAGCAAAGGTTTGCTACCTCTTGATGTTGAATTTGATTTGCAGGTCAGTTGTGCATCTCTTTATACTCTCTCTTATCATCTTGTTTAACTGTAAGGTTCTTCTAATATAAGAGTATTGGAACTCAGAGTAACAATTTTTTTTATGTTCAACAACATTGCTATATTGTGGAATGACAAAATTATGCCTTTGGTTTAAGTAGATATTGCTTTTTAAATAATACAAGAATATTCTTCCGTGGGTGCAGATAGGGAATGGACATGCTCTGTGCAATATACTTTGATTTGATGCAAGATAGGAAAGCCATTATGATTTATTTGGTTGGCTTGTAATAAGATATTATGAAATGCAAGAATGTTGTGATTTTTTGTTGAATACAAGTGATACAAACTCAAAAACCATTTTATCACTGAAATGCACAACTCGCATGTTCTTCAGTAGACTTTGCACTTGAGAGTTGTTTGGCTTTAGGACTAATTGCATCCTATATTTTGATATTTATTTTCAACTTTTCTATCATTGACATGCCTGGTTATGTCTTCTCTCAACAAAATACAGTGAACGATAGAAATAATTGACACATGACCATGTAAATTTTCTTGCTTCAGCCCTAATTGAAACGAAAGGGAACAAAAGAATGGAAGGCATTCTGCTTTGAATGCACTATCTGTGAAATGAAACGATAAGTTGGAAATTAATCAGGCAAGGCTATTTGTTATATTAAGCTGCACTTGGTTGGGACATTTACTATCATCTCCAAATTGTAGAAGCAACTCCATCATGCAACTATAAGAATTTTAATTGGATTTTTTAAGGAGCTTCAGCTTGAGTTATGGAAAGAGAATTGTCTTTTTATTCCATTTCATTTGGTTTTTAGTCAGATTGCAGCACTTTTTGTGGCAAGTCTCGTGCTTATGAAATTGATCTCTCTTTTTTATGTGTTATTTCTGTTTGCTTATGGAGCTAATTTAAATAGCTTCATCTTTCATGTTAGTTTGCGATGTGCTCATACATTGAAGGCATTTGCAGGACTTATTTGCTGAATTACGTCCAAATATGATACGGTATTCATCAATTGAAGAAGTCAATGCTGCTCTTATAGAACTCGAGGAGAATGAACAAACTGTCTCAACTGACAAGTTCAATAGTGAAAAGCACTCTGACACTGACAAACCGTTATGTAGGACTACTTCCAGTACCATCTCTGCCAATGGACAAAGCATTTTGAATGGGAATGAGGAAAATGGATCGCATGAGGACATTGGTGGCAGTGACACTGATTCAGGCAGTGGCACCATTGACCAGGATGGACATGATGAAGAAGAGTTAGATGACGAGAATCATGATGGTGGGGTTGACACAGAGGATGAGGATGATGATGGGGATGGACCTGCTTCTGAGGAGGAGGATGAAGTCCACGTCAGACAAAAGGTTGCAGAGGTGGACCCTCTTGAAGTAGCCAGTTTTGAGCAGGAACTGAGAGCTGTAATGCAGGCAAGATTCAGATTATTGTTGTTTTTGCTCACAATTGCATGTGCCTCCCTGTGAATAGTGATTACGATATACACGTGCACACATGTGAATGCCCCCACAGTGCACTGTGTATATATATGAAAACATTTTTTGCGGTTTGAAAAGACTCTTTAAACTCTGTGGGTAAATAGTCATGATGTTGTCTGTCTACATTTTGATGAGGACAATTACATAATGTTTCGAGACTGATATTTGAAAACTTTGAGATGCCGAGGAAATTGTGATTGCTGCCATTTGCAAATAATTGATTCTGGAATTGAACTTCTATAATTGCTGAAGAATTTAATGGGAAGCCTTGTAAATCCTGTTATTTCAATTGTGGGTGCAGGAGAGCATGGAGCAGCGCAGGCAGGAACTCCGTGGTCGACCGGCATTAAATATGGTGATACCCATGAACTTGTTTGAGGGGTCTGCCAAGGATCATCATGGAAGGGCGGTTGGAGGGGAAAGTGGTGACGAGGATGAGGAGGCTGGAGGAAACAAGGATGTTCAGGTGAAAGTGCTTGTGAAGCGTGGGAATAAGCAACAAACAAAGCAGCTGTACATTCCTAGGGATTGCTCTCTTGTGCAGAGCACAAAACAGAAAGAAGCAGCTGAGTTTGAAGAGAAGCAAGACATCAAGAGGCTGGTGTTGGAGTATAATGATAGAGAGGAGGAGGAGAATAATGGATTGGGGACTCAGACTTTGAATTGGATGGCAGGTGGTACCAGCAGAGTTACCGGCCGCGGAAGCACATGGGAAGGAAGTAGTGGAAGAGGCACTGGGTCACGTTACCGGCATCATCATCATTCAGGTAGTGGACTCCATGGCAGAAGAAGGTGATGTTGGAGAGGAGGAAGTGATTTGTTTGACTTGCTGGAACTTCTATGAGACAAGGCAGTGGAGTCAATTGCAGAAGAAAGAAGGATCTTTAAAAAAAAAAGAAATTGATTGAAATTTTTTTTTTCTACTCGGACATATAGATTAACACCGGTTCTCCCTCTCCGTGTCGAATGGTGTGCATTATGCCTTGAGTTCAGTGCTGAAGGATAATTGCAATCACATTCTCAATTTGGTGGTGGAGAAGCTATCCCTTGTAGCAGGAAGAATTCTGTTCCCCTCTATCGACAATTTTGCAAGGTTGATATCTGGGGTTTGTTTGTTCGGAGTTGAGAGTGTTTGTTGATTTGCAGAGCTAAGTTATACAAAGGATTGCTATGTATGGGGTTGCAGTGTGGACGTTCTGAGACATGCATGCGGGGTGTAGTTGTAATTAAAGCCATGTGCATATTCCTAATTGGTCATGTCTGTTTCTTCCACTGTATAGATGTGAAAGTCTGCCTTGTCTGTCTTGTTCAGTGTTTTAGGCCGTATTACTGATTCGTGGTTTGTGTGATGCCGCCCCAGTCAAGGATAAAGTATGCCATACCTTAGTTTTACTGGTCTCTTTAGTCAAGAAAAACTATTCTCTTTTCTTTTTCCTTTTTTTTTTTTTTATTTAATTTTGTCGTCCAAGACTCTCAAGTCTCAATATTGATATCTCTTTCCTCGAATAGTAAGGGACTGGATATGCAATTTAACCAAAGTATGGCCAGCCGGCTAACTATTATGGGCTTTATCACCCAGCCCATTGATACAATTATTGATTGAGCCTCAGCGCATGCTTTTTCGGACTGGAATTTTGGCTTTTAAAGTGATTTTTACATGAAAAAATATTAAATTAATATTTTAAAATTAACTTTGATATGTTATATTAAAAATTAAAAAAAATAATTTTGATACAGAAAATTATCTTGCCACTATAATTACCTTGTGTTCTCCATGTAACTCACGTTGACATGCACATATCCCAACCCAACAAAACCAAGGGGCTCAGGTCAGTTAATAATTTTTTTTCTCAAAGGTTGGTGTGGCTGGTCCTGGTCATATAATATTACAAGCATGTTGCTGGCTATTCGAGGCAAAACCTGCAAGATTATCTATTTTGTTTTTATTTGTGATTTCAGATTCTAGATCAGGTTCTCGCCAGTACCGCAGACAGTGCGGCAGATACGAGGAGATATTATCATGGTTAATGAAATGACCTTGGAGTTTGTACTGTAAATGTGATGCTAATAGCGCAACAGTAAAGAAACTGCTGGACGAGCATTAAAAAATAAAAACAAAAACGTAAGAGTAGCCTAGCATCGAATTCATCCACTTTACCCCACATTTTTATTCGTTTCTTCCTTTCAAGCAGGATCTAAGGCAACGGCGATCAGATACCAAAACTCATCTTCGCTCTTTACTTTCTGATAAAAAAATATTACTTATATATATATATATATATATATATATATATATATATATGTATCTCGTACCATTTTAGTTCTCATTCTCAAAGATGGAAAAGAGTGGGTTTTCGTAGACCCTCAAGTTCTACTCCCTAGGAGCGATAATATAATATCTACGATATAGCTGCATGCTAGGAGCAAGCAAGACTGATGCCTGACTGAAAAGCAATGTGAACTAGTAGAATACTCTGGAAACTGAAAACTTGGGAGGAACAAACCCTATTCTTAAAAAGAGATGTACATCTCCGAGTAACCTTTTCAAAGGCTACAATGTTTCTTTCTTGTAGGAAAATGTATAAATTATCCAGTTACTGATCTAGTTGATGAGTAAAATATCCCCAGTGGAACATCCCGGATTAAAATATTTCCTTAAATGGTACTTTCCTGGAGACTTGTCCAAGGTGGTTATTACACAAAGTGGAACAGAGGGTTTTCCTTTAAAAAGTGAAAAGCAAAGCAATAAGAGCTTTCTTGTTAGGAATTTGGTTCTCCGACAATATAGTCACTATAAACATTATCAAAATACATCATTGGACCGCGTTAATCTAGTTTGATGATTGCGTGCCTCTTCTTCAACAGTAAATGTGGGAGCCCCTCTACGGCTCTTATTTATTTTCAGCAGATTTATGGGACAGC
>Ga0307517_10006415_pt1 | contig 17418 bp, 21 predicted proteins | sample 23_EM_MG_FD_194515 | JGI IMG/M metagenome (GOLD analysis project Ga0307517, IMG submission 194515) | Populus trichocarpa ectomycorrhiza microbial communities from riparian zone in the Pacific Northwest, United States - 23_EM | ecosystem: Host-associated > Plants > Roots > Unclassified | place...
TACTCCGGCCACGCACTTCGCACATGTTTATCTTGACAATGCCTTCCCGTTACTGGTTTGATTGGATTACGAGCGCAAGAGGTGCGGACAATAATGGATTCAACGAAAGAAAAAGGCAACTGCCAAGCATCGTGATAGAAAGCTTACATAAAAAGTGTTAAGTAAACATCAACGGGAAATTCACTCACAACTTCATTGTCAAACTACATACGCTCTTCGTACACACCCCCAAGCTCACACATAATCACCATTAACTGCCTCAGACCGTCGTCGAAGAAGTTTTTGAGAAGGGGCCCAAGCTGCTCTAGGCGACATCCCTGATTCGAATTCGGAACTTCCTCTTACTGTACTTAATGTAATGACCTTCTTTGAATTCGACCCACCACCTCCAAAGGGAGGCCCATGAGCAACGCTCTTGCCGCATATTTGCGGTGATTGCGTACATCGACGTACTCAGCCATCCCTAGAATGAACTGGAGACCTATATGTTAGGAGGTTTGGCTTACCTCACAGACTTGGACTTGCCGTTCTCCGAGGATTGGAAAGATACCGATCATCTCCACGGATTCAAAATATCGAAAAGCTTAAAATAACCGGGCGCGATGCCTGGGACATTTATGAGAGCGTCCCGGCGGGGAGAATTCAAATCTTGCATTTGCAATTTCCGCCGACGCATCATGCAGGTGGCAATCCCAGTAGATATTCTCTCTCCAGCTTTCGAGAGCGCCCGAAGTCTCTTCCTGTGCTCAAGTCATCTCGACCTCGTATTTTGGAGAAAGACTGTCGAGCTTGGGCATGCAGCATTGGCCCCTAACTCCGTTGAACAGCTCGCATTACATGGATCGGTACCGGTGGACATCCCTCCGAGGCCTCCGGAACCTTGACGATTGGTTTGAACAAGTGGAGGATCGCACCTGGCTTCAAGTTCCGAATCTTAAGCAATGGCCGCAGGCTGAAAAAGCAGAGGCATGATCATTCGCTAGGACCGCAGTTCTCTGTGAAAATATCGGCCTTATGTTATCTGTTCATATTGTCGTGGAATAGTCGCAGCCGGAGGGCCGTTGTCAACATGGTAACAATGGGATTCTCTAGCAAGAGAAATATGGAAAGGGATGCAAAATTCTCTACCATGATTGGTAGATATACGTCCTCGAGACGTGAGCAAATCTAAATCGCGCGGTGGGTACACTGGCACCAATAGGTAATGGCAGTGAGTCGGGTACCGGACCGATTGTACATAGCCCCTGTTTTCGTGAGAAACATGACCGTCAAACGTTCAAATGTTCAAACGTTCAGTTTTCAGCTTCCCAACTGACGAAGTCGACTGTCGTGTGTCCTATTCTTTATTCCCTCCAGTATACCCCAGGAAACGCAGCCATATACCTTTATAATCAAACTCACGAACATTCGCATCAAAACCAGATTGCTTACCGTCATGGTGGACGACCACGTTGCATTGAACGACGAGGAAACATATTCCAGATATATGGCAGCTGTATCGATGGAAGATGTGCAGGTGCCCGAGGATCCGTGTGCAGAGTTGGCCATCGTCGAAGCAGAGGTCGTAGTCGTCTCCCAAACGTTGGCATCCCTCACCGAACGTGTCCAGGTCCTAAAGTCGCGTATTAACGAGCTTTACAGCCCATTTGTACGTCTCTTACCCCCGGAGATCATGTCAGAGATCTTCACCTTCTGCATTCCACCCTTCGAACTCCCATCCGACGACTCCCCAATTCAAACGATGGGCACCTCTATCTCCCTACGCCTCGGAGCAGTGTGTCTATCTTGGCGGAGAACGGCGTGGGGAACACCAAACCTTTGGTCTACCGTCACCCTCCACATAACCTCTGCAATTAAATTGGTTTCCCGGGTTCGCCTCTTAGATGAGTGGCTCTCGCGTTCGGGTCACCTCCCGCTGTCAATCCGCCTTTCGGCCTCAGAGGAGGTCTCATGGGTGGGTACAAATTCCGAGGACTTGATGAAAGCCATTGCAAAATATTCCTCTCGCTGGCGCAACATCGACGTCCGTATCCCGTCTGTATGCTACCAGCACATTTCTCCATGTGACGACGAACAGAGTTTTCCCCTCTTACACTCCATCATCCTCCGACCACCTGGGGGGCAGGGTGACCGTGTACACCGAATCAACATCCCCACCGCGCCATCTCTCAGACACCTCTCCCTCTCCTGTCTATACCTCCGCTCAATCACCTTTCATTGGGAAGTAATAACTCACCTCGACCTCGAATCCTTCTATGTCGATGAGAGCCTCGAGATGCTCCGACAAGCTACGAATCTTGTTCACCTAAATCTTCGTCGCGTCCTCGGAGGTGATGACAGGCATGATCTACCTGAAGAGCCCGTTATTCTACCAGCTCTCGAGCGAATGGTTATCGTGAACGACAAGGGCACAGACATGCCGTTATTCTTCGACAAGATCAATACCCCTTCCCTGCGCACCTTAGATTACACAGGCGAGGGCCTCATCTCCATTGCGTCGGCGGAGCTCATTGGATTAATCACGCGCTCGGGGTGTCCGCTGCAGGAGCTGTCTATTTCTAAGGCGTCCATACGCGAGGAGGCGCTCACCAGCTTGATCGCGATTGTGCCGACCCTTGTGAAGTTGACGTTGGTGATGCCTGCTGTGCCGAGTATGCAGCATCTCCCCCTGACGGACAAGGTTTTACGACTTTGCGACCCCGAGCATGCGAGGAAGAATAATGTTGCTTGTCAGCTGCCGATGTTGGAGAGTTTGACATATTCAGGTGGGAACGGATTTAAGTGGTCGACAATGGCCAAATTGCTTAGCTCGAGGCTTCCTATGGTGGTTGGTAAGGAAGGATTCAAGACAAGTGATCTGGAAGGAGGAAAATCTGCAGAACACGAGAATTTGATCGTAAATTCTGTTACAACTGATTGTACGGCGTCGTCAGATGCTCCTGGTATCCTTCATGTTAGGTCTTCCACTTCGTCATCGTCATCGTCATCAACACCCTCTCCTGGATCCCCGATCTCTCCCTTACCGGCTTCGTCTCCACCTTCGTCCTCTCCATCATCCCCAGCCCCACAAACCTCCGTATCTAGGATAACTTCCGTCAGTGTCACCCATAAAACGTTCACCCGGAACCCGTCCCTCAGGTTCGGCGCCGCAGACCGAGAAGCCATCAAGCTACTTCGTGAACAAGGTATCAGCATCACCCACCGCGTCGTTTTATTAGAGGGCGGAGGCAGCGTGGTGGACGACCTGGATTGGGGCGATGATGCAGCTGTTGGTGTTGAACCTGGCGCGGATACTGAGGTGGAGGACGAAGGACAGGAACCCAGCAACGGTGCGCTGACGGTGCCGTCCATAATTGGTGGTCCAGCGTCTCTTGTTCAAGTTCAACCTCTGAACGGAGGTGCTCACAATGGCGATTAGGTTGCACTGGTTTGTAGAGTGCTCTGCTGCTACTGGCTAACGCGTTTCCACGGCAGTGCTGCTATCTATTGTTGTGTTTCCCCACTCCTCGACCTCAGTGTTGGGACTCTTAGACCATTCTCAGCCTCAGCATACAGCCATGAGCTCGAAGACTCATGTACTAAGTTACTACCACTACAATTTACAACATATATCAATGTAGCTATTGGACGGAAAGTGATATGTATGGGCCAGTCGGAGTCGAATGAATTCCGTAATTAGGATTTTGAACGAGTGGTGGATTTTTAGTTCGGCTAAATTGCCTATTCAGGTTAAGGGACCTGTAGCGTGGTGACGAAGCCGTTATGGTTGACAAATAATCGAATGATCGCGAACTGCAACCATCACCCGACTTTTCCTAACGGTCTCAAGCAGGTCCTCCGCCAGCCAGGCATATCCGTTAGCCTTGATGGAACAGCCTTCAAAGTTGCAGCTCAAGCAATTTTCAGCCTATGTCAGAGTCGAGGGGAAATCCCTCGAATGTTACTCAACCTGGGTGAACCAAGGGGATAGACATGTCACCTGTTGGATTGCATCGGAAGTGGGAAAGGTATGGCTCACCTCCTGTGGTATCTTGGTGTTCACTGCTGGTGTCTCACGCACCCTCACTTAGGCATTCTCTGTGCATTTTAAGAAAGAGGAGACAAAGCGGTTCTGTGTGGCAGTCCTATCCATGGACGGATCTGAAATCACTGATGAAATCTTTTTGCGTGATGACGGTCAATGTGAATGGAAGCTCCTGGAGACTTCTAAAAGGATGGGTAGGCCCTTCAAGTTCTCACCTTTGAACGTAACTGGTGCGTTATTTTTTGGTTTTGAAGTTCAAGTAATTTTGAAAAATTGACTCGTGTCATAGAGAAAGAGGCTACAATTGATGAGACCGTTGCAGGGTCCAAAACCATGGAAAAACTTGGATCGATTGAAGTAGCAGTCTACTTGGCCAAAAGAGATGGATACGTTGACGAAGGTTCATCCAATAGCCTTGGTGAAGGGACCCGGACTACCTGCTCAGTCCCGAAGAGTGTTACCGGAGGGAAGGTTCTTCATCAAATTGGGCGAGTCTTTGATGACACGATACCGTCCACGCGCCCGCACTGAATATTCAACTCTTCAGTTTTGGGGACGAGGAAGTTATCAGGCCTGAGGATTCTCCCCCAGTGGTGAACCGCCGGCGCGGCCGACCTCAGAAAGCACCATCGTACACTTACTCCATTGCCGAGACAAACCTCCTTGCGAAATTCACCTTTCGATACCGACCTCTCGGTAATTTGGCTATTTTTAAAGAACGGGTCAATCTTCTAACTCCTTTCCTTGTCCTTTTGTAGATGTTCTGCAAAGAGCTGGTATTGCCCCCCCAGGATCCTACTCCAGCTGACCCTGAGCCTCTCGACGAGCTAGTCAATGATACAATGCATGAATGGCCTGACGAGGACAACGGTGAGCCCGACAATGAGCATATAGACCGGCAATTCGACAAGTCGATCCCTGAGCACGACAAACCCGCCGACCGGCCTTTGCCAGTGCCATTGTTTCCCGCCACAACCGATGAAGTTAAATTACCTTCAGAGAAACGCAAAACTCCATTCCATGCTGAAGAGGAGGAGAAACCGACCTTCCTTGATGAAAATGACAATAGCGATAACGAAGATCGAGAACGCGAGAAATTTCTGTTGGTAAGTTGGGTATCGTTCTGATGTTGAAATGTTAAAATTGATTCTTACCTCAAACAACCTCCAAATCCAGGCCGAGTTAGAGAAAGTGAGGAATAAACGATTGGTGAAGAGAGAAGGTACTCTGGAAGAGAGTCCACGGAAAAGGTTCAAACAAGAGCATCTACCGGCCTTCATTCAAGGAGAAGTGATAGATTTAACCTGATACCCATCTGAGGATATCAACTGGTTTCGCTTTGCCAATTTTTCATTTATTCAACTCCAACAGCGGAATTAGATGCCTACCATAGTATTCACTGCCTACATATATCCATGAACTTATTCTTGTATAATATTGCTTACAATCGATTGTAATTAGTACGTTTCTTGATGGCTACTTAGTGGTCGTATTCTTTTTGTTTCTTTTTGTTCTCATTTGAAAATTTGTTTGCTGCCTTTGCCCCTCTCCTTCGCACCACCGCACAGAGCCAATCTAACCGACCAAATGCCTGTCGAACCAATTTTTAAATGTGCACCATAGGCGCACACATTTGGACCTTGGTTCCTTAAAGCAGAATGCACTAGAAAATATACCTGTCCTAAAGACAAAAATTATTGATAGAGTTTCCAACCCACAAACTCGGAGGAATCGTGTACTATTACGACCGATGTTCACGTCGCACATCACACCGAGAAAAACGACCTTTTAGTAAACAAATGAACGTAAACCCTAGATTAGGACTTCGTCATTTTAGCACGTTGAAAGGCCGTAGAAATTTACATAAATCAAAGAAAAAATTTCGACCTTCTCGGCGAGAAAAATAAATAAATTCGTGAACACTAGGTTGTAATAGTACTTGTGTTTTCCTACTGTTGGAATATCTCGGTACAATCCTTATTCTTATTGTTTTCTTTCATTCCTCGGGCTGTAGGCCTTATTTTATCTTCTCTCTTTCTATTCTGTAGTCTAAAGTATATAGCCGAGATCTTGTATTGTAGCGACTTATCCGTTTGTCCTGGGACAACCGAAAATCTTATCTCTTATCTTATCTTGCCGATTTGATACACCTTGCTAGCTTACATAATCTGATCATTCTGATGCTGGTGAAAGGTGGGGAGAATTGGTGCACTCAGAGAACGGTTAATTTGAGGGTTTTCCTGGTGAATGTTAGATTCTGAATTGGTAAATCACATAGTTCGTCAGGTAAATACTTGGGTTGCAAGTAGGTTTGGAATTTTTGCACACGATCAAATGATTTATGATCAAATGATGGGCGGCCCGCTTCAAGAAAACTTACTCCGGCTGAGCTCCACGTTTCCCGTACCCTGTTTCTCGTTCTCGACCTTTTCTTCTTCGGGGACGGCTCTGTTGAAAGTTGCGACTTTTCTCTCGTATGCAGGATTCATCTCGCCAAGGCCGGATCGTCGAAAGTTAGCTGGCCATGGCCCATATCTAAGCGATTCCGTTGCTGGGTTTCAAGTGGGCGTCTCGGTGCAAGGCATCGCCCTCTGACCATATGGGTACAATCAAGAGAATTTGCAATACTTAAAGGTGGCGTAATGCTAATGGAAATCTCTATGATACAACTGATCTATTTACCTCGCTCTAAGAAATTTCCTCTTCACTCTTTTACTTCTCCGTACATTCTGTTGGAATGTTACTTGGATTTAGAGGTGCGTCATATTGTCACCTTCTGAAAACTGCGCTTAACCTGTTTTTCTATTTCAAGCACCACTCCTGCTGCTCCTTTATGGAACTTCATTGGTCGCAGCTGCGACGCTCCAGCTTTACGAACCTGCATCCATATACCCGCGCTCTGGATATTGGACCATGACCGTCGATGGAAAGCCAGTCGCAGTCACCGGTTCGTTGTTCCTCGTTAATTCCCCCCCCCCGTCCTACCATCCTTACTACTTGCCTTCAGCCTTCGACGGATACTCCTATGCCCACTTTTCCTTCGGAGAGGGCTCAGCCCGGATTCGCCTTGTAGCAACCCAACACGGCGATATACAAACGATAGTCTCCAGCCCGGTCAAATACAAGTACCAAGAAACATACACGAAATCCGGGAACGTGCTGGGCTTCACAATGGAGGATCCACACTACATGATCATACGCCTCCCAGGTGGCTATAGCCCCGTTGTCATCTGCGCTGACCCGCTCGACACCAACGCCCCCGCCGCCTCAGGATCAGGGATATTCAGCGTCGTCACTCAGTTCGGAGCCGACAAGTCCGGCCAATCGTTGTCGACCGACGCGTTTGTCAATGCATTGCGTGCGGCCAAGGATAATGGGGGTGGTATCGTGTACGACCCGGCCGGTGTGTACCCCATTGGCAATTTGATCATCCCGTCGAGAATTTCTCTGTATCTCGCGGCGGGCTCGGTACTCAGGTTCACGGGCAACAAAGCTGATTATCGTACCGATTGGCATAAGACGTCTCAGGATCGTGATGGAACTGAATGGATTCGGACTGCGCACAATACCGAAGATATAAAAATCTATGGGCGGGGTACAATCGATGCGAACGGGGCCTACGCATTTAAGGAGGGCAAGTTTATTGCTCATTCCGTTGTTCCAATGGCTACTACCCGATTCACGTTTGATGGTCCCATTATCCGACATAGCGCTTCGTGGACGCTCATGGTCACTCGGTCTAACAATGTCATGATCAACCACGCCAAAATTTTGAATAGCTTGAGTCTCGGAGAAGTACGTTATGTCTGTTTGTTCGTTTGTCAAAGTTTGAACACATGGTTTGATCTCTCAAGAACGACGCTGTCGATATTGTGGACTCCCAACAGTTAGCATTCTTAATTACCTCCTCTTATGAATCTCCCTATTTACTTCATATTTCTTTCAGCGTCATTGTCAAGAACTCTATCGGCATCGCGTGGGACGATTCCTTCAGCACGAAGGCGCAACCTCAAGGCGTCGGCATCACCACCAACTACCCAGGCGAGAACCAGCCTGTCTACAACGTTACCTTCCTTGACAACCTCGCATGGACGGGCTGCTATGGATTCAAGGTTGGACAAGGTGTCTACAAAACCCAAAGCAATATCCGCTTCGAGAGAGGCACTGTCTACAGTGCCTCCATCGCTATAGGCATTGATCACGCTGTACGTGTTGTTCCTTCTTTTTCATGCCGCCATTGATTTGCGCCCTGCGTTCAGGCGGGAAACGCTCCCGTCACCGATATTTCATTCACGGGCATGGAAATAGAAGAAGTGACCGGGCTTCATCTCGGAAAACAAACATGGCTAGCGATGTCTGTTTCCGACGGCGGTACGAACGTGGGTGCTGGTCCTATCACCAATATCAAAATCTGGGACATCGCCGTGCGGGACGTTGGGTCGACGAACGCTCCCCTTGTCGGTCTTGATTCGGGAAGTGGGGGGATTCAAGATGTTACGTTCAGGAATATTTGGTTGAAGTCGTTGAATCGCCCTGCCAATAATTTGGCCGAGATTAAGGTGACGACGACGTTTGCGACTAATGTGAAGCTTGTTGGATAGTCTATCTAGTGTATGTAGTGACTGCCGCGAAAATGCAGTGAATTCCTAGGTCACCATGGGTTCCCCTAGACTGTGCTACATTCTATGTCATTTTTCCACCGCTAACTTATGTTGCTCATTTCTATCCCTTTCTAGCTGCCTCGCGAAAGCAAGTGGCGGGAAGGTGGCTGTGCAGTGGTCAATGAAACAGACCTCTCAGCGGTGCTGGATCGTGAGAAAATAGGCGAGGGGACCATTTATTAGAATCAGGTTGGTTGTATAGCCTTCACCATCATCATGGACTCGATACCACATCTCACTGAATTGTTGCGAACCAACGACCCACCGCCGGAGCCGGCAGTCTACGCGGCCACAAGGATCCGATTGAAATCAATGGAAGATCTCCTTCAAATCGAAGCAGATATTGAACTGCTTAAGGAGAAGAGGAATCACATCCAAAATTCCATCGACACATGCAATGCGATATTATCCCCTCTTCGTCGCCTCCCAATGGATATTCTCAGCGAAATTTTCTATCACTGCATGCCCACAGACCGCAATCCAATAATGAGCGCGACGGAGGCCCCAATGTTACTGACCCGGGTCTCTAGCCTCTGGCGATCCATTGCATTTTCATCACCTCGCATTTGGGCAAAATTGCACATACCCTTCCCAGGCGATCCTACACTTTCTACTTGCTTTGGGGCCCTCAAAGACGAAATGCTCGCAACCCGCCGGCAGGTTTTCGCAAAGGTCATCGAGCATCGTTGTCAGGTTGTGAAGGAATGGTTGCACCGTTCTGGCACATGCCCACTCTCGATCTCACTTCATTATCCCACTGGTTATATCCCAAGTTTGGACAATGCATACAATTCTCGCGAGGGCGTGGACGTGACTGCCGATCCGCTTTTCCTTCTCGTTCTCTCGTTCTCAAGACGCTGGAAACAACTCGACTTGACACTCCCTTTCTCGATTTATCAGAAATTGGACTCTTATATGTCTAGGGATACGTTACCCATTCTGCAGACTTTTAGGGCAGTTGCACACTGGCAGAGCGTTATGGAAACCGAATCAGTACCCGAATTAATTCGACCTCCAATCACATTTATGGGAGCCCCCAACCTTCAGCAATTGTACCTCCATTCACGGGAGTTGAGCGACGAGACCGCCAGGTTTCCGTCTACAATTTGGAATCGACTCACGGACCTCTGCTTTATTTCTCCAATTTCCGAGGTGAACTTTTACAACCTCATCAAGCATTGTCACAACCTCATTACCTGTGAGGTGGAAATCGAGGACCCCCTGAACAATGAACAGGAACCATTTCAACCACGAATTCATGTGGCTTTTCCAGTCAAGATGTTGAAAGTTAAACTTCAAGCGCACTATGCAGATCCACCTACGGACATCTTCCAGTCGATTTATTTTCCCTCCTTGGAGTCCATGCATTACAGATGCCCTCCTCGTTATCATGAATTCATCCCTGGCCAACCGCCAACCCTCATCCCCTCTCGATCTTTCCTTGATATCATCGAGAATGCCCCCTCGACAATCCGGAAACTCAACATCGACCCACGCAATCTCGGACCAGAAGACCCACTTACGTGCCTTCGCCTCACGAGTGAGATCACGCACTTGTCCCTTGGAGTCGCTCCAGGTTTTTATCATGTCAATACCGAAGAAGACATGTTTCCAGCCGATTACCTCGACTTCAACATCTTCGCCATCGGTACGGGATGTGAGGATATCTTGGTCCCAAAGCTTGAAGTCCTACAGATGCATGACCTACAGGGGCTTACAGACGAGACCATCTTTCGCGTGCTTATAAGCAGAGTCGATGCCGCGCAAAGGGGCGATGTTTCCCCCCTTCGGCATGTCAAGATGCAGATTTCGAGGCAGAGACAAAAAGACATCAGGGAAGCAGTCCTTGAACAGGCGAAATCTGCGGGATTCGAGATGAAGCTGGAATTGCATTATGCACCAGATGGTTCACCCTATAAAGGTCGTTTGTCCCCATCCTTTTCGTTGCCACCCGCCGATTTTAGTTCGCTTCCAAAAATATGGCCCCCTGACTGGGAGTAGATATATCACCATCCCAAGTAGTAATGACGAACTGTCATTCAACTTTTTTTTTCAACCGTGGATCTGGATTCTGACGATAATCACTCCGTTATAAGTTATATAAAATTTATTCGATGATGGAAATTCTGCGATGTCAGGCAACCAAGTTGAGCAACTAGTCACGCCACGATACATCTTCCCCAACGAGTGCTGAAACTATAGAGACATGCCCGCAGCTGCCGCTACCGGTACACATTGTTTGGGGACCGGATTCGCTAGCAATCACGGGGGTTTCTCCGTAACCCCTTGGAGCTTGATCTTGAACGTTGAACGCCGACCCCAACCATACCAGAAAATTTCAATCCTTCAACGATGACCGATGCAATCCCTTCTGCTCAGATGGCGTCCATCTCGCCCACGAGAGTGGGGAAATACGTCTATACACTTGGTCCGTCACACACGGTTGCCAACGCTGACGTGTCGGTCAAACCGTATGCACCACCTCAGTACGCTGCGCTAGTTATCACGAATTCTTGGTGTCTAACCCACCTCTCACGAAGGTTGATACTAATATTTGGATGGAGTGCGTTTAAGTTCATTCTATTATTGTGGATTTCAAAATCTCTAACCGCTTGTTATAGTGGATGGAAAACTTGCACCTTTAACGAAATACATGGCAACATACAGCAGGATATATCCCCAGGCTTTACAGATTCTAGTTACCTCCGATATGTCAATTTTGGCATGGACCAGCAAGAGCAAACGCGTGAGTAATGCGATTTTGTCAAATTTTGTTCTCATGTAAATAACGGGCGTAAACCAGCGGGAGGCTTTGCAACCCCTTATAAGCCTTATGAAAGAAAATGGATGCTTCGGAGCGACCCCACCTAATGTGTTAATCCACGCGTTCTCCAACGGTTCGTGCGGCTTTTTGATCATGACCACTGATACAAGCGTTGAGCATGGATGATTGCAGGTGGTTGTTTCCAACTCACTTTCCTATCCGAACTTCTCCGAACATACCCTACCCCAGCAGGAGCATCCCGGCCAGCTCTAGCGTTCATTTTCGATTCACTTCCAGGCGATACAGGTTTTCTGCCTACCCTAGAAGCATTTACCGCCCAAATTCGCTCATTGCTTGTCAGATACCTCATTTATATTCCCCTTACCACGCTCTATGTCATCCTCTCAGTGGTTAGCTTGGTCTTTCCAAGAATAAATCCTATCGCCAAAATCCGGAGGGAGCTAAACGTCCCAGATATCTTGCCGTGGACAGACGAGCGCACACCTAGGGTCTACCTGTATTCATCCACTGATCGAGCTGTTCGGTCATCTGCTGTCGAGGAGCATATTGCAGAGGCAAGGCAGAAGGGTTTGTCTGTGAGGGCCGAGAAGTTTGTTGGTTCGTCGCACGTTGCGCATGTTAGGAAGGATCCAACAAAATATTGGGATGCTATTGAGGCAATCTGGATGGAAGCGCTGAAAGTTCAACAATCTTGATTTGTCTAGACTTATAGCTTACTCTCCGTAATCTTACTCGTACTCTGGAGTCGTCTCATTATACCAACGTTCTTCTTTTCTTCTCCCAAATGCAACTTAGGTTTCTTCTAGTCCACCTTCTTGGCATGACCTGGGACAAACGCCCACACAACCAGCATCGCGCCCATCATGGATACCATTCTGCGTTGAAAAGAAATAAAATAGAAACTACGATTAGTCCCAAAAATACCACGCGACACATTTGTTGTGCTTACAATGGCTGCAAAGACCCAATCCCGTATTTTGACGCCAGTATGCCTGTGATGAAGGGAAGCGCAGCAGAGCCAACCATCCCAATTCCCGTCACTAGACTGACAGAGCCCGTGAGGAGCCAGCGCGGTAGGATTCGCGTCATGTGCGAGACGAGGAGTGGGAACATTGGACCGAGGACGAGGCCAATTATCGAAACCTAGAGATAAGAGATAAAGGATGTAGGTAATATGCAGCATTTTGGGGGAGACAAGAAAATCGACGTACAGCGACGGCGTTTTCGATGATTGAAGGAACGAACCAGACTGTTAACTCTAGTCTGTACCGTTGGACAATTGTCAGCTCGTTTGTTGACTGCATAATCCAGGGAAATGTACAAACCCAATCGCAATGACTGCATAGAAAAAGATAATGCGCCGTTCGCCTACTATCTTGTTCAGCCACATGAGACATACCCTACCAAGCGTTAGGCCTGGGCGACACCAAGAATGAGTACAGTACTTATACAAGGGAAGGACTTCACGAACCTCCGAAAAAACCAGAAGAGATATACCCAGCGCTATGTCCCCCATCGCGCTCGCGGATGATGAACGTTACAATCCACCCTATATCATGATATCAACTTTGGCTTGCAACTTCTGAAATCCGTGTCTCTGACCTCCAAGTGTCACTTCCACCCCAATATAAATCAATGCGAAAATAGTCAACAGAGGGACAGCCCTCAGCGCGAAGATCTGCTTATACTTGTTGCCTCCCCCTTGTATCAACCCCACGTCCGCACTGGGTTCTTGACCTGCATCAAGCAAAATATCTATAAACGAAGGGTGAGGATGTGAAAAAGGCCTGATCAAAACCCTTGACTTTACCTTCTTGTCTCCTCAACCGGAAGACATATAGTAGCACGGCGATGTTACTGAGGCACAACCCAGCAGATAGGATAAAATGGAATGCCCATCGGCGATCGGTGTATCCAGAAAAAAAGGTGGACGCGAATGGCGCGAGGAAAGCTCCCAATCCTGGAATTATAATTGAGAAGATTGAGGAGGGATCCGAGGTATAACAAATACTCAGCGCACCATACGACCCGTGCAGAAACCCAAGCTTTGTCGACATATGCTCATGCAAGCTTCCAACAAATCCGTTCGACTGGGCATTCTGAAGGAAGATGTCAGAATATAAATTTTCAGATATGTGTGACGAACCTGTAGCGCATTCCCGAATCCCAATACTACGTACACACAAACAAGGACAGGAAATGGCGGACGGGGAGTGATGGTTATATAACCCGCGAGTTGGCAGATTGCTCCCAGGAGAATAGCCTTACCAAACCCAACGCGGTCATTTAACCAAACATTCAATGTAGCCCCAATTAGAAAACCCTTCGAAAGGAGACAGTCAGCAACCGGTAACAAACATAGGCGCAATGGTTGAAGTTTATACTCACAGCGCAGTTCCCCACAAATATCAGCGATACAACCGAGAAACCGACCTAGTGAGGGCTAAACATGAGAGTCCACGAATTGCAATGCGGAGGAGAGTAGCACACACCCTGTAGTCCTCCTGAATCCTGGGTAACAACGGCCCCGTTGATCCATCATTCCATCCTACCAGAAAAATGGCCCAACAAAGTGCCAGGAATTGAACCATACTATTGCGCTTTTGCAGTTTCGAAAGTCTCGGGGTCAAATTCGAGGCCGGCAGATAAGGAATGGCGTTCAAAGTGTCCGCGGAACGTTCTAGCTTCGCTTCTGTGCTATCGTCGGGTAGGTTGTGGAGAATTGATGTACCACCCGCAGATAATGCTTGCAAGTGGATATCATCCTTCAAAATCGACAAATCCGAGTTTTTACGAGTGAGAGACGATGGGCGTCTTGTCCGTTCTGAGAGATAAGTGGGGATAGCACGAAGGTCGTATTGAGATCCAGAAATAGGTTTGGATGGACCATCAACAATAATAGGGGGGTATTCGTGAGCCTTTATCTCGAGGGCAGTGTCTAGTTGGTCGTATGGAACATTGGATCCAAGCGGTAGGCTCAACGTTGCCGAAAAGGTGTTAGAGGTTTGACTCGGGTCGTCCAAGTACGTCGTCGACATCGAAGTCATCCAGTCCAAGAAGTAGAAGCGATGGAAAGAGATACGCTCCAGGGCACACGGGACATGGGCTTGGCTCCTTAAGTATGGGGATAGCACTTCTACTGCTTTCGTCGTGCCGTATTCTAGAATGAAATTCGGCGCGAAAACAAAAGAGGGTCGCAAAGGCCTGAGGACTTGCAGGAGGCTATGATAAGCCATCCGTAATCCATGGGTTTGACAAAGTTATTAAGACGTGCACAAGTTTGAAATCAGGGACATTTACGTCCGCGTTTGCCGTTTTTCGAGACCTTGTGATGTTGTGCCTTGCTTGAAACCGTGCGATAACAAGAGGTGGAGGGTGTAGAATATGGAAATTCTGGTCCAATTACGAAGCAGGTCAGAGGGCTAGAGGTACTCCGCGTCAGGTTCAAATTTCAAGGGTTCAGAGAATGAAGATAGATTCCCGACGATGGTCCGATACTGCTCTATGAGGGTTCTACGTATTTGAAACCTGGTTTGATCAAAAGGTTAAATATATAAGAGTAATATCCATCCGACTCACTCTTTGAGGCTGACGAAGTTTCAAAACGCACATCCACATCCATATATACCATGAATGATGATACTTGCACGATTCGGAGTTGCTCGAAGTTTTGACAGAGAAGTAACTTCTAAGGGTTTCCCATTTAAGTCACACGGAACACTAGGGACCACGAATCGGTCATGCTGCTTCATGTTTGGGTCATGGTGGAAGGAAGTGAGAATTGTTGTGGTTTGTTTTTCAAGAGCGTCTGCTTGCCATCGTTCTGCGTTCCCTTTGTCTCTCTCCAGCAGTCATCCTCAACATTCTTACTGATTTCACCACTTTTACTGGCTCGGAACGATGCAAGCTCGACAAAGACCAGATCCTGCGGCGCGATTTAACACCTTTTATGGGCCCAAACGACAAGTTATTGGGAACCTTGCAGGAAAACCACCACCTGCGTGGAGGCCCAACGTCGCTGGGACGGCTGCGACGAAGGGAAAGAATTCGCAAGAGTCAGGAAGTAGGATATTCCTCAGCCGACTGCCCGTGGATGTTGGAGAAAAAGAGGTGGATGTAAGCGCCCATGCTGGATCAAATCCGTGGTGCTTGTCCGAGAGACTGACGACGATTTTTTGTGTTTAGGAATTGTTTAGGAAAACAGTTGGACCGTTAAAGGAGTCGTTTTTGGTGTACAATTCGCAGGGAAAGTCGAAGGGGATGGCGGTGGTTTGGTTTCAACGGCCGGGCGACGCTTTGGTTGCGAGAGCGAAATACGACGGGAAAATCGTCGACGGACGCGAGTTTAGAGGATTCTTGAAAGCATTCAGCTATCCTAACCTTTTACATGACAGGTCGTCCAATTAAAATTGAGATTCTTCTCGACGGCACCCCATCGACTGTAGCAGAAGCTGCGCCACCACGAACCCTCCTCAATCGGTTAGCACCCGCACCCCCTGCGATACCGACAGAGCAAGTACACGTGCAAGCAGCTGCATCTACATTGTGAGCACCTTCCGTTTCACTTTCACGATACATCGGCTTTACTTTTCGCCCAGAACATCTCATCCTCCTCTTAAAGTTACGCCACGGGCGGTTCCAGCGCCAACTAAACCAGCGGCTATCCCACCACGGAGGTTCAGACACAAGAAGGGTCCGAAACGGTTGAAGAAGAGGGAACCAGTGACTGTTGCCGATTTAGACAAAGAGATGGAGGATTATCGCGCGTCGGCGCCAGAATATCTTGCCCTATGACATTTGCATCTTTTGTCTTCCATTCCACCTGTGCACAATATTTCGCTTTCATTCGTATAGTTATCGTTTGTTATCTTATCATCCAGTATTACCATTAACCCATTGGGCAGACCCTTCTTTCGGCCCGTCGAATTATCATACTCAATTTTTGAGGTGACTTGAGGATTTGGCATGATTGTCAATGTAGCCTATGAATCTGATATCGAGCCTTTTTTTTTTTTTGAACTGTCCAGGAACAATTCAGCAGTCACGTGCCACAGGGCGCTGAAGCTTGAGCTTGAAGACGGTGACTGTCAGGTGCCGAATTCATTTGGTTGACCATGTGCCCCAATAAGATATCCATTACGTGTTGTTGTACACGCTCTCGCAATCTTACTGCTATTGGTACATCCTAATATAATCACAATACACTGGCCATGGGGGATATGGTTTGAATAAGTTTATCCATCGGGTTTGAGCAACTCACCTAAGTGCCAACGGCAAACAAGTCTTTATGCTCGGGTTGGGACAGAAACACGAGGAAATCGAGCAAGGTATCCTCACTGTCCCAATTTCCGCCGTTGCTAGGCTGTCCCCTTGTTTCCTTCCGCAACTTGACCGCATCCACAAACAAGTAATTCGCCTTGCGCTGAATCCCAACATTCAGCAGAGCCCGCTCAGGCTGCTTTGGATCATCTATGCCACGGTAGTCCACCGGATTCATTTTTTCCCCTCGTCTCAATTCTTCCATCTCTACGTATCGAGGGAGATTGACGAGATAGTTCAGCAAGTGGATATCATCTAGGATTAGACCTGCATCACAGGTCGCACCGTCGTCATCGGATTCATTGTAGGCGTCGAATTCAACTTTGAGATGAGATTCGTATTGCGTGAGGATGAGGCGGGCGAGGGCGACGAGCTGAGTGGCTGGGTACTGAAGTGTGCCTGATTTTGGTAGTAAAGAAGACATGATTTGACGCTTGCAAAGCACGGCGCTAAAGTTCAAACCGCCGAAACCAAAATTTCGGCAAGCCCGTCATCCGTTCACGACATGATTAAGTAATCGTAGCAGCGTGCCAAGCACGCTAATCCCCGACTCTCACGGGACCAATATGTCGGGCAGGGTTGAAATAAATACTTTGGGGGCTGCTCGTCGTCAACCTGCGGTTGACTCC
>Ga0307517_10006416_pt1 | contig 17417 bp, 26 predicted proteins | sample 23_EM_MG_FD_194515 | JGI IMG/M metagenome (GOLD analysis project Ga0307517, IMG submission 194515) | Populus trichocarpa ectomycorrhiza microbial communities from riparian zone in the Pacific Northwest, United States - 23_EM | ecosystem: Host-associated > Plants > Roots > Unclassified | place...
CCGTCGGTAAATATACTTGGTAGCTAACACAACATGCGGTGACAAAAAAACACAGTGCGACGGAACGAAAAGTCACGAGGAACTCTACGTCGTGCTGGTTTCCTCTAGGGTGCCAATATCAAAGCGTTTGACAGTGTGAATCACCTCGGATCCTTTCCTGGCAAACACCAACTGTGGAATACTCCGTTAGCGAGCGTGATCGAGGCGAGCCTCTCTACATACCAAGTACGGGTTGGCAGTGGAACCAGTGGTATCCGCCAAAACCTCATCTTTCGATACCATCGAAACATCGGAGTCATTGTACTTGAACCATTCGTCCGGGCGATCTGGCAAGTTCCTCGAGTAGAAGAAATAGTGACCCCAAGACGGCGACTCTCCCCGATGAATGAATACCGAGGTCAGCTCATAGAGCGCCTGACTCTCATTCTTCCAAATCTCTTCCAGTTGCGCCTTCAGCTCTGCGGCGTGTCGCCTCTCCTCCTCAAGCTCCTTCTTCGCAAACATCGCTTCGTATCTCAATGACGCGAAAAGTTCCTGATCTACTCCAGGTAGAGGATTTACCGTGTTCCCTGATAGGAAGTCGCAAGTCTCCGTCAACGCAAGATCGAATGGCCGGTGCTGGTGGGTTCTAGTCAGCGACGGTTCTAATCAATCAGGCCATCAACGTCCAACGGTCACCTTGGTCTCCGTAAGTTGTCGGATTCGTTCCCGGCATGAGTTCAAATTGGCCTGAATTTCGTTCGATCGCCGCTTCTTCTCTGGGTCCGAGTTTTCCAGAAAGCGATCCATGGATATCGTCTCCCAGAACTTGACGTATGCCTGTGACTTAAACGCTTGGAGTTGTTCACGATCAAATTGCACCCTCTGCCATACATCTATCGTTGGCTCGCTGATCAAGCTATCGAATGAGGGACATACCTGCAGCTGAATTTGTAAGATCGGAGGAAGATCAACAAGGGATACTTCCATATACGCTTTCTTGCCCTCAAATTCGACCGTGTCGTTGAAATAACGACTCAAACCATCGTAAATGTCGATCCCTTCCTCCGAGACGTTGACCGGAAGATGCGAGAACAAATCTTCTTTCTCATGAATTGACGATCGGGAGGAGCGACCCTCGGGCATGATTCGCTGGCGGATCCTCCCATAGAATAACCTTGGAAATCATTCAGAAGCCCATCCATTTACCCAACGATCCTTGTCACCTTTTCACGATACTTGTCTTGTCGGTGTCAGGGTTGGAACCGCCGGACAGTTTTGCAGAACGGATCAGTTCCGCACACTCGAGTTGGAAAAGACAAGAATCCATGCATTCGGAAACGTCGTGTTGTCGGCCTGTACGGCGCGATCAGTCAAAGTTGTACATGAGTCAAGTTTGATCGCACCAAACATCATTCCGGTAGTCCCTTTGCGAGCCGGTACGGCAGGCTTGGGTTTCTCCATCTCCGACATTTCAACATCACTACCCGTCGTAGTCTGACTCTGGGGGGGAAGTTCTTCCTGCGATTGCACAGGAGTCCCAGGTTTTGAGATGATGACATAGTCCTTGTCCTTGTCTGCATCAGGCGGGTCGATATCCATCTTGCTTCCCGTACCCCGTGATCGTTTTCCAAGGATACTGAAAGAGGTCTGGACTGGCGATGCAGTCATTGTTTCTGAGGGTGCTGAAATACGCGTTGACCCGTCCTCAACGAGGGTGACGTCAGTGTCGTTGGAAGAATCCGTACCAGCCTTATCTCCCTCCTCCTCTTCTTCATCCTTCGAAGTGACTAGCGCAAGTTTTGCGAGCTCAATGGTCGGTTTGACCGCTGGGTCCTCGCAATACTCGAGATTCCAGAATAGGTCGGCAAGCTGGGTAACAACTGGTATTGGTCAGGTCAACGATATGATAAACGTGCGGGGACAAAACCAACAGCGTCGCGAACGCGCGATCTCCCGCCTAGTTACGAGCCGACCTCCTACACGGTGGGCATCAAGTTCGTCGTCAAGAAGATCAGGAGATTTTGTGGCAACCGCAGAGAGCGACGCCACCGTTTCTCGAAGGTCTCGTATGGTATAGAAATACTGACGATATGTTAATGATTGATTACCACATGAGCGTGGCCACGGACCTGGAGCAAAGAGTTAAGATAACAGGTGTTACCGAGCTGATGTAGGCCTCTCGGCATGTCGGGGCGGGTGGGCGCAACAATGTCGCCAGCTATTTGGTTCGGTACGGATCACGTAGTAAGAGTGAGATGGTGTGTGACTTACGATCTCGACCGGTGTCGAGGAAAACCTTTAAACGTTGGCTTTGTGTAACTTCTGCGATAACCGACAGCGCCTCGCGCAGTTTGTCGACCTGATTGGTCTGTTCTTCAACCTTTGGAAGTGTGAGTAGTCAGAAAAAAAACGAGATAGAACCTCACTCACTCGCATATCGAACACCGTGATGAGCGTGTTCTCGTCCATTTCCTTGGAAACTCCCAGAGTGGAATATGCAGTATCCACGGTCATAATGCTACCTTTCTCATGTTCCCAGATGCGGTGCATCTCTATGCTTTCACGGGCATCTGCTATGACCCTCAAGGCATCGTTGAGCTCTCGCCTGGTCGCAGAACCGTTAGTCTCGTCTTTCCATGACCTTCTGATTCCATCTCTCCAAGCGCTGATGATGAAATCTTCCTCCACGCTTTCATCAAAGTCTACCCTCAACGGGCCGTCATGCCCAAAGCCAAGTGTACTGGCAGCCTTCAGAAGATCGTCGTGTGTGAACCTGTTCCTCGTCCTTTCTTCCAGGACGAGGTTTTGAAGATCCATCGGGGTGTCCTCATTCATCACTTGCATCGTTTGAACGATGTGAACGAGTGAGGTGAAATAGGCAACGGTGCCGGCAGGATCGCAACGGCATTGCGCAAGGTATGCAAAAATCAGTAGTTCTACCTGGAAGTGAGTGAGAACGTCCCGTGTGAGGGATGACAGCGGTACCTGGGGTGTAAGACGAAGGTGTCAACCCTAGCGTATTCCAATCGTCTTCCAGTTCCCCCATCTGTCGCAAGGTCTCTGGAAGATCTCCACGGGGCACTAAGGGTCGGGTTAGCGATTTGGGCCTGACCTGATTTCGAGGCACCGACATTGTTCCAGGTGTGCACCGATCGCGGTCTGGTACAATTCTCGAACGGAGTCGATCTTGACTGAGGTCCTAGCCTTGTGATGATCTACAAGCTCTGTTGCTAGTGGGGAGGGGAAGGAAAAGGGTATACTGAACAAACGTGAGTGATGTCAGGAAGGGCAGAGAAACAAACCATGTCGTTTCGTGAAATCTGCCAGCCAGGCACTTATCTCTATCCATGCACGGAGAAGTTTTGCACGGTTCACGGGTCCCTCCAAATTGTTATTATCCAACACAGGGGCGTGGAGGGCTAGTTCTCCCTGGCCATTATTCATGCGGTCAAGGTGAAAACCGATACACCGGAAGACTTCCTCTCTATACATGAGGATGAGCAAAGGAGATGGGCGGAGAGCAGTTGACTTGCATGTTCTCAGACCAGCCGAGCTTCGACTGGAGACTAGTCCTATGGACAGGTAGAGCCCTGGTCTCCCCTTTCCATAACCGATCTTCAATGATCCTTTGAGCAGGCCTTAGCAACTCTGCATGGGGTAGAACTAAATTGACTCACATTAAAATCGTATCAAGGGCAATGGTAAGGGACGTTGCTGGTGTTTTCCCAACGTGAGGATGCTCCCGTTTCTCTTTCGCGAAGGCTTCGAAGGTCCTTTGGGGGATAACGCCGGGGATGGCATCCGATACGACGCAGTAAAGTGAGCATTGGCAACAGACATATAGATCCAGGAGGTCCCCCTCAGGCTCGTGGGAATCATCGACAAGACTGGGAGTACTGAGATTCGAGTGATCGATCAGCACGGCCTGTCGCCGCCGTGATTTTGTTCGAGAATGGTGTTCCCAATCAGCACGCTTGAAAGGAGTTGTGATTTTAGACGCGTCCACTGCAGCTTTGTAATAGTGAAAATGGTGGGTTTTGTTTGCCCAGGTGGCCGACTGGGGGTTTTCATCAAGGCAGTTATGGATTTTGCGTCTACGAGTTATATCGGGAAGTGGGTGACCATCGTAAGATTTGGAAAGAGGTGGGTCTATGGCGGAAGATTTCCAGAGGAGCAAAACCCAGCCGTTGTGTCTGCGACAATAGTAGGCGTTAGGATGAGGGATAGACCTGCGAACCTCGTCGGCTGAGGGAGGGTTTACGGGAGGGTGGGAGATTGATGAGTGTGATTCAGAAGGTCGGTGCCTGGGCTTGACCTCTGGAGGAGATGCAGACACTGAGAAAAGGGTATGGTCAGCGTTGTGGAGGTAGTTTTCGAGAAGGGTTGGTAGTATGCCCAATCCAGGCCGATTATGAGCCTGCCTGACAGACGGGTCCCACCAATTCAACTCCTCCTCCTCAGCACGACCGTCGATGTTAACTCTCTGCATAGCGAAGTTCCCCCAATCCTGAACGTACTCTCCATTCCAGGTGTCGTGCCACACATCCGTGGGCTGTTCCCACTCCGGCCGATTGGCACCCCAGGTGGGAGGTATTTCTGGGGAGGTGGACCAGGTACCGGGAACGGTCTGAGCCAAGCGGGAGGTTTGATCGTCTTGCACAAGCTCGGGTTCTCGGTACTCCCCGTCGACCTGCTGATAGGTTGTGAAGGATGATCCAGCATGGTGGTGCCTGGCAGGTAACGGAGGCGGCTGCTGCTTCTTGGCCGTCACCGGGGTTTGTGTCGAGTAGAAAGTTGCTGGGGCTACAGGGGTCTCAGCGACTGTGGGGTGGGCTAGTGGCTGGTCTGGATGTGGGTGGGGGACTGGGATCGCCGGGAGTTGTCTTCGCGGCTTTTGGGAGTCCTTGTGCTCCATCGGAGGGGAATCTGTGTGCAGAGAGCCGCGAGAAGAAGCTGGAAAGTGTTTGCCGGTGAGCTGAAGGTTTAGGCGGGGAACTAGACTCGTCTCACGTCAAGCAGTTTGGGCGGTGGCCACGAGAAAGTGGATGGCGGAGGAGTGATCGTCTTGGGCTGGTCGACATGCGGTAGAATTACCATATCAGGTTGTGCTTAGTCAGCCGTGCCCACCCTCCCGATCCCTCCGTTCCTCCGACGAATACTGACCATGTCGATGTTGAGGACCACGTTTGCGCGCTCGGGGGTAAGAGAACTGCTTGAAAAGGCCAATCTATGCTAACCATGGGCCCTTGTTAGCTGCTTGCCTCTGTACGTCGTTACTCGACTACCCCATCTACGGCCAAAGACTCCAACCTAGGCTTCTACTTGATTGGTGCCGGGGCAGCTGGTTTGGGTGCATACGCCTACCTCAACGGCCTGGCTCCCACAGTGCAGAAGGTGAAACTCAAGGAGACCAGTCCGCTGGACCCCGCAAACTTTGTCGACTTTGAACTCAAGAGGGTTGAGCACTACAACCACAACACCGCCAAGTCAGCACCGGGTATCGTCGAACGGCTTCCACTACTGACACGGTCGCACAACTAGGTTTGTCTTCAAGTTGAACGACGACGAGGCCTCTTTGCTTCCCCTCGCCTCCTGCGTCATAGTCAAATCCTCTGACCCCGAGGGACTCAAGGACGCGAAGGGAAAACCCGTAATCAGACCATACACGCCCATTTCCCGGTCGGATGCTCCTGGAGAGCTGACCTTCCTCATCAAGAAATACGAGAACGGTCTCGCGTCCACATACATCCATGGATTAAAGCCTGGGGATAAATTGGGGATAAAGGGCCCGATCCAGAAATTCCCCTACAGAGGTAATCCAGCTTCGTCCACCCACACCCATCCTCCATGCCTATAAAACCTCTCAGAAAACGAATTTGAGCAAGTCGGTATGATTGCTGGTGGAACAGGAATGTAGGCGATTCGTGTATTCAACCCATTCGCCCGCTGACAACCTCCCTGAAGAGCCCCGATGTACCAGATCTTGGTTCACGCGCTTACCAAACCCGAGAACAAGACCAAGTTCAAGCTGATTTTTGCTAATGTCTCCGAGAAGGATATCCTGCTGAAGGAGGAACTCGATGCCCTCAAGAAGAAACATCCCCAGACGTTTGACGTCGTCTATACCGTGGACGCTGCCAGTCCCGGCTGGAACGGTGAGGGCCGTGACGCTATCTTGATCAGTGGCTGACATTGGGCCGGAAGGGTCCGTTGGTTACATTACCCCCGAACTGATCAAGCAGCACATCGCTCCACCAAGTCTCGGGAATAAGGTGAAGGTGTTCGTTTGCGGTAAGTAGCGGATGTTTGCGTTCGCCACACCTTTGTCTCATCTCGTAACACTGTACAGGGCCACCCGGACAGATGAAGGCGATCAGCGGACCCAAGCTGAAACCGATGGAGCAGGGCCCTCTGATTGGTGCGCTCAAGGACCTCGGATTCGATGAAAACCAGGTGGGTTGCCCGCTCGGTGACGTCGTGCTGATCGCTGACCCGATGCGAACAGGTGTTCAAGTTCTAGAGATGGAGAGCTTACCCATGACGTCGCTTGATATCATTACATAGACACGCTCGTCAAACCCTGTACCTCTGCTGATGTAATCGTCGTCTGCTTGCCATTTCGGGATATCAGACTCTCCCGGCCTTTGCCCCTTCCCAGTCCATTGCACTTCCTCCTCTTCTCCAACCCCCCGCCGCCCCCTGGACCTTGTGAACCATGTCTTTCGTCAAACTCTCCATCTTCGGGACCTCTTTCGAGGCGAGCTTTCCCCACGGGCTATCCGGGGAGTCCCTGGTTTCCTGACCACCCCCTTCAGGTCACCACCCGATACGTCGACCTCCAACCCGTTGGAATGGGTGCGCGACACCACTGTCTTGTTGTCTTCTGTCCTGATTCTCGCTTTGTCTATAGGAGCGTTCGGTCTTGTTTGGTTTGTTATCGGCCCCCACACTCATCAGCCACGCTCAAGATCGGACCAACAGTTCCGCAAAGGATCAGCTTACAGGTGTCGCCGTCGCGGTGAAGAAGATCATGAAGCCCTTCAGTACGCCCGTGTTGGCGAAGAGGACCTACCGTGAACTGAAGCTTTTGAAACACATCCAGCATGAGAACGTGCGCCCCTACGAACTTCCCTCGAATCACTCATTCACACGCAGCCTGATAGATAATCAGTCTGAGTGACGTCTTTATCTCGCCACTCGAAGATCTGTGAGCACCCAACACTTGGTATTGAGCCTGGGCGCCGACCATATACCCCAGATACTTCGTGACCGAGCTTCTCGGGACTGATCTTCACCGATTACTGACCTCTCGACCGCTGGAGAAGCAGTTCATTCAGTATTTCCTGTATCAGATTCTTGTACGTGCTCAGCCGACCATGCTTTTCTTTCTCTCAATCGCGATTCAGAGAGGCCTGAAATACGTGCACTCTGCTGGCGTCGTGCACCGTGACCTTGTGGGTGAAGACCCACTCAACCACAAGCACCTGCTGACGGATCATCGCAGAAACCCAGCAACATCCTCATTAATGAGAACTGTGATCTTAAGGTATTCAATCTAAACGCTGCCAGTAACTTGATTCTAAACCGCGCAAGATCTGTGATTTCGGTCTCGCCCGCATCCAAGATCCTCAAATGACCGGATATGTCTCAACGCGGTACTATCGGGCTCCGGAAATCATGCTGACCTGGCAAAAATACGATGTCGCAGTTGATATCTGGAGTGCTGGGTGCATATTTGCCGAGATGTTGGAAGGAAAGCCGTTATTCCCCGGCAAAGACCGTACGTAAGGAGCTGATTCCATAATATAATCTTCTCTCAGCCCTTTCATAGACGTTCACCAATTCTCTATCATCACTGAACTCTTGGGAACACCCCCCGAAGATGTCATCGGAACTATCGCCAGCGAAAATGTGCCCCTCATCCGATGGTCAACCCACGCCGTAGCTTACCGTTCCCACAGACGTTGCGCTTTGTGAAAAGTCTCCCTAAGAGGGACCGAATCCCGTTCAGCGAAAAGCTCACTTGCAAGGATCCGGGTGGTGAGTCTAGCTGATAACGCTCCTAGAACAGTAGATTTGAGTTATTTCAGCAGCTCTGGACCTCCTGGAGAAGATGCTTGTCTTTGATCCACGCAAGCGCATCAACGCGACCGACTCCTTGGCTCACGAATACGTTGCCCCCTACCACGACCCAACCGACGAACCAGAGGCATCAGAAAAGTTTGACTGGAGTTTCAACGATGCAGACCTCCCCGTAGACACCTGGAAAGTGATGATGTACAGCGAAATCCTCGGTAAGCCTCCTTGATCGGCCCGGGAATGTCTTCCCTTACCTTGCGCCCCAGACTTCCACCAAGTCGGTGACACGCCGACGGGCTCGGGCGGTGTGCCAGAAGGCGCACTAGCCGGTCCAGACGGCGGGGAGTTGTCCTCCTCGACGGCCGAAGAGACGTCGCCGAAGGAATAGACCGCTCGGTTCTCGTCATTTTCTTGTTTTCCATCTGTCATCACCCGCAATTGCTGTCGCCCGTCGCTTCTATTCTACGCAGCCCTCAGCTTGTTTCAAACTTCGGGTTACACGATACTGTTGTTTGGACTCGTCGGGGTTGTCTACATACTGTAATTTTCCGACAACAAAGGATAGTGTTGAGTGTATATCAAGTATGCTAGGTTTCAAGGCTGTTACCCGAAATCCGACCAGCAAGTGGAGGTTTGCAACGACGAGTTGCTGGGAAGACGTTGTTAGCCGACCCGATTATGTAATTGGACTGGACCCCCGTCTCAACCTCACCCTAAACCAGTTTTCCACCCGTCTCCTGCACCTACGCGCAATATGGTGGGCCAAGATGCATCGCACTCGCACGCTGGCGCGATTTCCGAGCCGCTCAAGGTTTGTCTTGGCCGTGAAAACGAATTTCCAGGTTGATGACCACGCACAGCGCGTCCTTGTCACAGGCGGTGCTGGCTACATCGGTTGGCACTGTCCATCACCTCCCCCGATTGACCGCTGACCTTCACGAAAGGCTCTCACGTCGTCTTCGCTCTCCAGGAGACACGCAAGTATAAAGTTGTTTCCATTGATAATTACCACAACTCGTTTCCTGCCGCTCTCATTCGTCTCAATGAGATCGCACAAGCCGCCCTTCCGGAAAACGCCACCGATGAAGAAAAAGACAGCGCTGTGGTCGATTCTCACAGATGCGACTTGACCAATCCCGCGCAAATCAGAACCGTGTTCGAAAAATACGGAAAGGGCGGGATTTGGGGTGTCATCCACGTTGCAGTGAGTATTCTGTCTTGCTCTCCTGTCACTGGGAATCAACCCACATCACGTTAGGCGCACAAAGCAGTAGGAGAGTCAACCGAGATACCCCTCACCTACTATCTCAACAACGTTTCCGCAACCATATACCTCCTTCAAACCATGTCCGATTTCGATTGCGCCCGCTTCGTGTATTCCTCGTCTGCCACCGTCTACGGTACTCCACCGATTATACCCATTCCGGAGTCGACACGCCTCAAGGCTGACAGTCCTTATGGCAAATCGAAAATAATGTCTGAGACTGTCGTCCACGATCTGTGTCAGGCCGAGCCAGACCGTTGGAGAGCCATCTCCCTCCGTTATTTCAAGTACGTGGCTTGATGGCTCGTTATAGCTTGGGGCTCAGACTGCCGTGTTGCTCAGCCCTGCAGGAGCTCACCCATCTGGATTGATCGGGGAGGACCCACGCGGTCGGCCAGGTAACTTGTTACCTTTACTTGCTCATATGGCGGTCGGGCGCGTCAAAGACCCGAAATTGCGCGTGTTCGGAAACGACTACCCCACGCCGTGAGCGTTTTCTGCTGCGATCTACGGTTATCTTGGCTGATTCGTTGGACAGTGACGGTACATGTGTCCGTGATTACCTACATGTCATGGACCTCGCCAAGGGCCATCTTCTCGCATTGGAGGCCCTCGCTCCTGATTCCAAGGTATTCGACAACTGTCCGGACCCTGCGCGATACAAGGCGTACAACCTCGGAAAGGGGAGGGGAATGAGTGTGCTGCAGATAGTTGAGGCCATGAGGAAGGCGACGGCGTTCGATTACAAATGTGAAGTCGTTGGGAGACGGTAAGCATTGTTGACGCAATTCGGGACTCGAGTGTTGACGGCACGCGCCCAGACGGGGGGATGTACCGGACCTGACGGCAGACCCAGCGTTAGCTGAGGCAGAACTTGGGTTCAAGGCGCCGCAGGATCTGGGGACCATGTGTAGAGACCTTTGGAACTGGCAGCAGAAGAATCCTAATGGATATGGGGAGTAATGCACGGCGGTAGAGTTACATATGTAGTTACCTGGAGTATTGATATCCGAATGTGATTTATTTCGCATTTGCATGACAACAAATACCGGATGTATTTTCCATTCCGGCACAACGGAACTGGCAGCTCGAAAATCATTCCCGCCTTTTCACTTCCCCCGCATTCCTGTCCTTCCGTCCCCCGACCAATGCTCCTCTAATCCGTCTCCGCCACCTTCATTTTCTACATGAGTTCCACAAACAGGAACCGCTCACTCTCAGACCCTTTCAGTGCCGCCCTCCTTCCACCCCCGAACGAGTCTGCTGTAGACCGCGAAAAGCGTCTCCGGGCTGAGGAGCAGGCAAAGAAAATCAGCGATGACATCGACGAGATGCTCAAGGCTGAACGCAACGAGAAGAGGAAGAAGAAGGCCATCAAAGTCCTTCTCCTTGGTCAGAGCGAGGGTGGCAAGAGTACTACCCTCAAGCGTACGTCCATGTCGGTATTCTGTTCCAATGCCCCGTTTGCTCACTCTAACCCTCAAAACACACCCAGAATTCCAGCTGCTCCACACGCCAGCAGCCTTCCATGCAGAACGCATTGCCTGGCGTTTTGTCATCTATCTCAATCTCGTTCGTTCCATCCGAAGAATCCTCGACGCTATTTCCCCTGATTACGAGACCCTCAACTCCCATATTGCCGACGATTACGACGACGAGAACGCCGAGGCTGCCTCCGTCATCATCTCTTCGACCGATAACACCACTTCTTCTTATCACGGGATCAAAGGTTACGAGAACTATCACCACCGGTTGGCCCCCCTCCTCATTCTCGAGCAGAGGTTGATTTCCCTGCTTTCTGATGAAGAAGATAACGAGGAACGGGAAGCGACCCGCCTGGCCACCGCCTGGGACGTCTCCCCGTCATCATCCCATGGCTCAATTAGCGACTCGAAGACGCGTCCAGGCGTCAACGGTGGCCTTGTCGTCGTTATACCCCAAACCGTGGTCCATCCAAGCCCGAACTCTCCGCTATCTCCGCACTCCACCCAGGAAATCTCCGTAAAAACGACCTCGAATTGGAAGAAGGCGCTTTCGTTGGGCGGCCGGATGAAAAGCCCCAAAAGCCCTCATTCCGGTGAACTCGAAGGATGGTGGGAGGATCCTGACGATCCCGTGCATATCGTTAACAAGTGCGCCCCGGCGATGTTGGACCTGTGGAAAGATCCAAATGTCAGACAACGCCTGACGGAGAAGCGTCTGCGATTGGAAGAAAGTAGCGGTTTGTGCGCGCCTTCTTCTCCTCTATCTGGTTCCCTCCCCTGACGCATCCAACCCACAGCTACCTGGACGAGATTCCGCGGATTACGACAAAGAAGTACATTCCAACGGACGGTTAATTGAATGACTTCTGGTCGCCTTTCCCTCCTACTGACATGGACCAACAGTCGACGTTTTAAAGGCTAGGTTAAAGACCACCGGTGTCGTTGAACATGTATTTATCATCAAGACCGCCGAGTTTAGAGGTTTGACCTGGAAGGTATGCTTCACGGTTCCCGTCTCTGCGATCCTTTCTGAGTTTCGTGCCAGATATACGACGTCGGAGGTTCCAGAAATCAGCGACACGCATGGGCTCCTTTCTTTGACGATGGTGCGCCGTACTCAGTCTTATCGCCGTTGATGCTCACCGGGCTTCTTAGTGAACGGAATCATATTCTTGGCCCCAATCTCCACGTTTGACCAAGTTCTAGCTGAGGTCGGTCCCTTTTTACCCAAGGCCGTATGGTTCCACTCAATGGGTTCAAGGATCCCCGTGTGAATCGGTTGGAAGACTCCCTACTGTTGTGGAAGTCTATCGTCTCCAATAAACTCCTGTGTAATGTCAACATTATACTGTTCCTGAACAAATGCGACTTGCTGCAGGTTTGTTCCCACCCATGACTTTTCGTAATCATCGCGCTCACATTTTATCAGGCCAAGTTGGATGCCGGCGTGAGACTGAACCAACACATGGTATCTTACGGCGACCGACCCAACGATTATGACTCTATTTCAAATTGTGCGTTTAGTTCTGTATGGTCTCCGGCCTTGTTCTCATTCCCATTCAGATTTTAGGAATAAATTCGGTGCTCTCCATCAATCATACACCCCGAATCGAGAACGGGAACTATACAGTGAGACGTCCGTCCCCTCCTTCGGCAAGTACTCATTATGACCGCCCGTATAGTTCACCTGACTTCGGTCACCGATACTCGGCGAACCCACACAATAATATCCAGCGGTAAGCTTCCACCCCGTAGTCCCTTTCCGCCATTTACGATATTCTTAGTTCGAGACTTCATTTTGAAATCGAACTTGAGGATGGGTGGTTACATGTGATCCACACCTCCCCCCATCAGCATCTTCTCGCAGCCATAACCTCCGTTTTAATCTGATCCATGACTTCACCTCTGTTCATTGTTATTTTTTGCAATCAGCACCCGCATCAGTATCCATAGTCTTTGTAAGTCCATTACGCCACACCCCTAATACCATGTACATGCATACCCGTGCCTCGCCGGGTCTTTCCGGCCTTTCCGGTCATCAGGAGATTTCGCGGTCGGGCTCAATACCCGGAAACACATCGGTTGAGCACCTCGTTCGTGATTGGGAACCTGCCACTATTTCCGACGGTCCCGGCCCAGCTGGTGGAGTTGCAATCAAGGCTACCCCGGGAGCAGTGAATGATGCCCAGAAAATTGTCATACCTTCCCCGTCATCCCCTCTCTAGATATTGAGGGTCTCAACCCTTGAGGGAAAAACGATATGAAGACTCGAGTCCGGGGGTATCCTTAGAATTGGCACCACAATACAGTTTCTTCTCAACTTGCTAATATTCAAACGGTACCGTAAGGAAGATGAAAACACCTTTCAACGTGCCTGCTAAAGGTAAAAGAGTCTTCTTGGTCCCGCCTTCAAGATAGGTGTCGCTTAGCAACCGCGTATCAACTGGGTTGACACGCCTTTCAATCCCAAGCCTCCACGACGATTACTACCCCCCCCCCCAAGAGAACTTCACCGCCGGAAAGCCCGGCGAGATCCGGCGAGATCTCGAACTGCCACCAATTCCACTTACATACATTTGGATGGATAAGTGTTCAAAGAATACGTAAAACCAGGCTCCATTCTGCGTCCTTGCATCAGGGGTATGCGGGAAACCTTTTATCTCTCGCGAATCGGGCGACTACTTACAAATCTCTATACCGCCGCCTTATTATAATCTGGTTAGGTTCTCACAATACTTGATGTGGGCCGAACTGTCGAAGTCGGATCTCACAAGCCTGACCATCAGGGAATACATGTCTCAGTACAACTTTTCGTACTCCCCTGGGCAACGGTAACTTCCAACCAGGTATTTGGTATCTATCCTTACATATCGGCCAACGCAGCCTTCCCCGCTGTACATACTAAATGAGGGAGTCCACAGAGCCTCAGCTTCCGTGGTTGTCATTTCAGTGGTCGTTTCGCTATCGACTCATCTCAGGGACCGAAACTGATTAACGTCTCCTATGTTGCTCGTACTTTCCCCGAAGTCGATGCGCTTGAAGCATCGGCAAGTTTGGTACGGTCCACTCTTCCCACTTCTGTGAGGTTCACGGCGAGCACGGAGTTAGTTCTCGCTCTGCCCAGTTCGCCGTGAATGCCTGTATCATTACCGGGTTTTCTAAATAATTGACCCCCAGCTATCGAGGGTTCAACGCGAGCGGGAACTTTAGGGTCGAGGATCCTGGAAATAATTATACTCGGCTGAGTGAAGTTGTTCTGGGGGGGGGATACGACAAAAGGTTTAGTGACCGTTGCGTTGTGTCCTGGCCATCCACGTGGGGTTCTCCAGTGAGCTGTGTCCAGTCGTCTTGTGTACGAGTCGGTCCCGTTCCCCGATGTCTGGCACTGACTTAACATATCGTTCGGAGGTGTTGGCTGTTATGAGTTGAAGACAGGTTGCACACCCGTATACGGCTTCGAGTACATGCCAGGTAGGCGGATCACCCTGATTTCTGGTGGTCTGCCGATTAGCATCTATTTGGAAGGATGTGCCGTGAGCCCTCGTCGCAGAACAATTATACTCACGAAAGCCCCTAGCATACTACGCGGATCGATGACAAAAAGACCGTCTAGGTCCCGGAAACAGTTGGTATAGCTGGAGACCCCCGCGTCCGGATTAGTGCCACACGACCGATCTCTCGGGAGTCTATGGTTAGCCCGGTTTTCTGTTTTGAAACAATACCATTGACCTATACACCCACAGTATATCATCATCAACCTTCTGATCTCGACTAGATTTGGTTATATCGACACTGAACGTCTCAATTTCCCGACCACTGTGTCAGTAGATTACGTCAGGGTGTGCCATTGGCCTGGCAGGATTGGGTTTCTGTGTACGCAACTATACATCGATATGTGGGTGGAATCGGCGCTCTGCCCAGGACACCGCTCGTCCATTTCAGGTTCTCATCATGCAATTTAGGCAATGGGCGACCGCCTAGCTCATAAGGCTATATCCGCATGCAAATCAATACTTGAGGGCTTTAAGGACGGCATAAAGATCTCAGCTCTGTCGGGTCGTCGACAGAGCGAATCTCAGCGACTGCCACCTCCACCCGGCCCCACTACAGATAGCCAGTAACTGGCGTTACGGATAGCCGATGATCACCTAATACTTCAGTTTTTCTTCCAGGTGGGCAACCTGCCTCCCGCCTCGGAGCACATTTTCAAATCACCCTAATTTTATGGGTTTCCATTCTCTTCCATCTTTGAAGAACCAATTATTTGTGTAAGACCCTACCATCTCACCATTTATTCGACAGAAAATCACCCCGCCACCGCACATGGTGGTCGTTGTGCTCAGGGGCCATCACCAGGTGCATCGGGCCCAAGTTTGGTCCGATCTGCCAAGATCTGATCGATAACTCGAACCTCAAATCGTGACGCATCGCCGCATCCATCATCTCTTCCGATGCCCAAATCCATGCCCAAACTCCCTCCAGGACCGTCCTTCATTCTCCGTCGGCTGTTCAGCTGGGAGGTGGCCAGTTACTTTGGTTTCATTTATTTTCTCCGCATGGGAACGAAGAAGGTCGGCGCGAGCACTGTGCCTTTGTGGATTATAGCATCCTCTTCTGTCGTCGCCCTCCCGGCGCTCTTCCTGGGGCAACGCAAACTTAACACCTGGCAGAATCAGAGGAAGGCTCAGTCCCTCGGCGGGCGGTTGGTTCCGACTGTACCTACCAAATGGCCGGGGGGGATTGACCTGATTGTTGCCATGATAAGGGTTTTCAAGACCGGTTACCTTGGTGAGTGTTGAGCTTACATTTGTGGCGGTACGCCGACTGAGGTGTCGTCAGGTGATGAAATCGTAGACTGGCTGGCCGACTCGGGCGGCCAAACCGTTGATATACACACTGTATGGTCATCTCACGTACGCTATTCTCCTCTTCTTACTCGACCTAGCTCACCAGTATGATCAAAGATCATCACGACGGAGCCTCGGTACTTAAAGGTAGAGTCGGTTCCAGAGGAAGGGATGTCACGATCTTGACCCATTAATTGAAGATGGTGCTCTCGACCAATTTCGAGGAGTACGAAAAAGGCGAAGTGATTCGAGACGCGTTCCAGTCCCTACTTGGAACTGGGGTGTTTAACTCTGATGGTTAGCATTTATCAGCACATCATTTCATATTGACTACCCTATATCGTACACAGGAGACATGTGGAGGTAAGAGTTTCAACAACTCGACTATTTCGGTTTTGTTCATGCATTGTGCGGCAGGTTCCATAGATCCATCACCCGCCCGTTCTTCAACAAGGATAGGATTAGTGACTTTGAAATCTTTGACCGTCATGCAGATCAGGCGACCGCCAAGTTGAAGGATCGCTTCAAAGAAGGTACCGTTGTTGACATCCAAGACGTTCTGTCCCGATTCACTCTTGACACGGCGACGGAGTTCTTGTTCGGGCAAGACGTAAACACGTTGTCCGCCGACCTACCCTACCCTTCCACCTACCGTGGTCCCAACCGAAGGCGTAAACACCCTTCGGATAGGTTTGCTTCGGCGTTTAACCGAGCAATGGAATACACGTTTCCCCGTGCGATCTACGAAGAATTCTGGCCGTTGACAGAATTTTGGGAGGATACGGTCACTACCCAAAGGGAGATCACACACGAATTTATCGACCCTATCATTCACGCGGCACTAGAGAAGAAAAATGCATCGAACGGGGGGCATGAAATGAGCAAGGAGGGGGTCACATTACTTGACCACCTCGTTCAACAGACTGACGGTGGGAGTTGGCTAGTCCATCACTGATTTCGAACTCACCTGACCTACAGATTTCATCATCATAAGAGATGAGGCCTTCAATATCATGTTGGCAGGTCGGGATACTGTGAGAATCATCGGAATCGATTATCCAGCGTATATTGCTGACTTCGGTGCAACCAGACTGCCGCTCTAGCGACTTTCACGGTAACTATGCTCGCTGATAATCCCCACGTATTTATTCGCCTCCGACGTGAGGTGTTGGACACCCTAGGGCCTCACGGGAAAGTGACTGCCGAGAACCTGAAGATGATGAAGTACCTCCGAGCTGTCTTGAATGGTGAATGCACGGCGGGTTTACTTCGAAGTTGAAACAGGTTACACTAACGATGGTTCAGAAACATTGCGGTTATACCCGAGCGTGTACGTCCGCGTAACGTGCTATCCCGACGAAATTTGGAGGTTGAGTCACGAGAACAGCCCTACGAACGTTAGATTCACGAAGCAAGGTGTTCTGTGGCCGGCCCTTGATGGTGGAAAACCGTTCTACATTCCTCCTAACACGGAGATCGCCTATTCACCGTGGCTGATGCACCGAAGAGTTGATTTGTGGGGTCAGACCGGTAGGTCTTTATTTAACTCGTGTGCAGAGTCGGCCATCTGGTGAGCTGCTGTGTAGCGAACGAGTTCGACCCGGACCGATTCCTGGACGATCGGGTTCAGAAATATCTGGTTCCAAATCCTTTCATATTCCTTCCTTTCAATGCTGGACCACGGATCTGCCTTGGACAACAGTTTGCGTACAACGAGACATCGACCATCATTGCTCGGATCGTGCAAGCATTCAAGGGGAT
>Ga0307517_10006417_pt1 | contig 17411 bp, 20 predicted proteins | sample 23_EM_MG_FD_194515 | JGI IMG/M metagenome (GOLD analysis project Ga0307517, IMG submission 194515) | Populus trichocarpa ectomycorrhiza microbial communities from riparian zone in the Pacific Northwest, United States - 23_EM | ecosystem: Host-associated > Plants > Roots > Unclassified | place...
AGCAGCTCACTGGAGAACCTCCTCAGATTAGAATCGGGGCCAATAGCGAGGACCACACGAACTTCGGTCAAGACGTCCAGGTAGATGACTACTTACGAACTCACACTTCACGGTTGTTAGGCTCAAATCAAATTTAGTTCTCTCAAGCCATATTTCCCCCAGCTACTGCCAATGTTCCTTACCCGGAGGCTACAAATATCACTGTGGGAGACGCCTACTATGGAGCTGCCCAACATCTCCCACCTAGTACTTGTGCAATTCTTTCTGTAGCCTCTTCTTTGTCTCATCATTTTTCATGGCGTTCCAGACACTCATGTAATCTGGGGCTTGAATCTTGGTCAGAGCAATTTGACTGCAACATTCCTCGAAGCGAAGTCGCTTGTGGAAGCCTTCGCGTCTCCCGCTGTCAAGAATGCCGGCATCACTCTCGATGCCATCGAGATCGGGAATGAAGCTGATCTATACAAGAATAATGGTCTCAGGCCCAAGACGTACCCATCGACACAATATGTCAAAGAGTGCGTTTACTTGGCTCTATCATGAAATACAGTGTTTTCAATCCCGTCTTCTTTATCCCCAATAGGTGGATAACCTTTGCTACCAATGTAACAGCAGTTGCCAAATTGACTCCGTCTTCGCCGACCAAGTTCTGGGGTGCATCGTTTGCTACTTCCTCACACTCGACTACCGGGTTCTCACCACAGGCAATATTCGATGAAGGGATCCTTTCCTCGTCCCCGGGAGGTTTAATATCTACGTACGTGCCCTAAATAACATCAACTCTCAACGATGCTGATAAAGAGAAATAACGCATAACCAGGATTTCTCAGCACCGTTACAGCGGATCATTTTGCTTTGGAAACAGTGGTCTTCTGCAAGATTTAATGACCAAAAGCACAATTCGAAGCAATCTGACCCTGTTTCAGCCTGATATTGCTGCAACTTACGCCCGAGGCCTGGATTACGTCCTCGGCGAGACAAATAGCTACTCCTGCCACGTAAGGCTTTAGTACCCCATTCCAAAGCAATATGCTCAGACCTCTTTAAGGGTGCGCCCGGGGTAAGCAATTCAGCTGGAGCTGCACTGTGGACGCTGGATTATCTACTCTTCGCGTACGTGCACTCTAGACTCATCATTAAGACCTCCCCATCTAATTTTGACCTGACTTAGAACACAGCTCGGTATATCAAGAGTCTTCTTCCATGTAGGAATCGGTTTCAAATACAACTTGGTATACCCCAACGCTCTGGTTCTTCCAAGAAGCATATTTTTTTTTACCCATTTTATTCTCTTCGTAGATTCAGCCAATCACACTTACTCGATCCATCACTGATGGAACCCCTCTCCCCTCTCCCCTTCCACCCCATGTTCAGCCGCAATACTATGCGGCCATCATAGCAGCGGAGGCTATTGGCAACAGCGGTGACACATGTGTCGTCGAGCTAAACATAGACGACGATCGTATCTCGGGATATGCATTTTACGAGCACGGTCATCTGGTGAGGGCGTTGATTATTAACTCGCGAGCGTTCTTCAGTGCGGCCTCTGCGCCGAGGACAAGCGTGCACATTAATCTGGCTTTCTCGGGAAAAGTTCCGATCACAATGACTGTCAAGAGGCTCAGTATTCCGTCAGTCTCCTCTTTCTTTCGTGCTTGTGGTCCGTTTCTCTGACTGCGTCGTTTCTCTCCCACAGACACGCCGATGCCACTAGTGGGTTGACGTGGGGCGGTCAGACCTACGAGACCAGCGATGGAAGAGTCAGTGGTTTGCCCAAAGTGGAGCTCATCAACGTTTCGAATGGCGTGGATATTCAAGAGACGGAGGCCGTGCTGCTCTCCTTCAAGTGACACTTTGCTCTCGTTATTATTTTTTCCGAAGGTGCTTTGCGAGAATGGGAGTTTATGATCGTCAATCGACATCTTCCAGTTATTCCCTCAGCTTCTTGGTTATTGTCACTCCTTACTTATTGCCACTCCTTACTTGCTGCTGCTCCTTACCCATCGTCGCTCCTTACTTCCCTTTGGCAAAGATAATAACATCGTTGTTTTGAGAAGAAAAAAGAAAGAGGTCTGAAAGTTTAGGCGCTCATGGGGACTTGTGCATCTGAAGCTGGTAAAATCCACAGTTGTTTGGGACTTGAGAACTGTTGAACAAGTATATCTTTGCTTCAGGTGGTTGTCGAGGAATAGGAAAGACAATGCGCCCAGTACTACTGTACCACACCCATGATCAGAAAATTGGGGGTTGCTGGGAATCCCGTTGGCTTCTAACAAGCTTCTAAGGATGCTACCAGCAATGCTGGTAGTGAGGGTACCAGATTAGAAAGGCGCATGATCAAAAAATTGATTTGAACATGCGTATGCAAGAGCCTGGAGATGCAGAAGGGAATAAAGGCTATGCATTCGGGATATTTGCAGGGGAGATGGAAGCCAAACGGACTACGTATGTAAAATATATTTCATCTTGTTATTTTCTACTCCTCAGGAAAAAATTTCCCCTTTTGTCCTGGTATCATTCTTTAGTACAAATTCGACACGAATAGAAGTTCGTTTTGGAAGTTCGTGAGTGATGCGCTCGCCGATCTAGCCACCAATTAAATAATATTGATGTTCGGTTCGCGAAGGCGTGGATTTTTTTCGAGAGGATTCCGCTATATAACGCAACTTTCATGAAGAAGCAAGAAATCAACCCTACTTCCTTATTATGTCCACACCTCTATACCGAGTCATAACGGTTCTGTTGATTGGACAACTTGCATCTTGCCTCGATGTTTCCATTTCGAGCGTATCCTCGACAGAGGAACCTGTCTCGCAGTCTCTAATATCCTTCTCCATCGAGCAGGACCGTTGGACGGACTGGGTTGGAACGACCGAAAGAAATCAATTCTTCTTCAACACTCTGGACAACTTGAAGCAGCTCACTGGAGAACCTCCTCAGATTAGAATCGGGGGCAATAGCGAGGACCATACGAATTTCGATCAAAACGTCCAGGTAGATGACTCCTTACGAACTCAAACTCCATGGTTCTCGGACTCAAATCAAGTCTAGTTTTCTCAAGCCATATTTCCCCCACCTACTGCCGCTGCTCCTTACCCGGAGGGTACAAATATCACTGTGGGAGACGCCTACTATAGAACTGCCCAGTATCTCCCACCAAGTACTTGTGCAATTCTTTCTGTAGCCTCTTCTTTGTCTCATCATTTTTCATGGCGTTCCAGACACTCATGTAATCTGGGGCTTGAATCTTGGTCAGAACAACTTGACTGCAACATTCCTCGAAGCGAAGTCGCTTGTGGAAGCCTTCGCGTCTCCCGCTGTCAAGAATGCCGGCATCACTCTCGATGCCATCGAGATCGGGAATGAAGCTAATCGATACGGGATTAATGGTGCTAGGCCCACAACGTACACACCTGCACAATATGTCAAAGAGTGCGTTTACTTGGCTCTATCATGAAATACAGTGTTTTTAATCCCGTCTTCTTCATCTCCAATAGATGGACAGCCTTCGCTACCAACGTAACAGCAATTGTCGAATTGATTTCGCCTTCCTCAACCAAATTCTGGGGTGCAGCGTTTTCTAATACCTCACACGCGACTAGCAAGTTCTCACCACAGGTAATATTCGATGAGGGGATCCTTTCCTCGTCCCCGGGAGGTTTAATATCTACGTACGTGCCCTAAATAACATCGACTTTTACCGATGCTGATAATGAGAAATAACGCATAACCAGGATTTCTCAGCACCGTTACAGCGGATCATTTTGCTCTGAAAATCATCCTCTCCTGCAAGACTTAATGACCAAGAGCACAATTCGGGACAATCTAACCCACTTTAAGCCTGATATTGAAGCGACCCACGCCCGAGGCTTGAAATACGTCCTCGGCGAGACAAATAGCTACTCCTGCCACGTAAGGCTTTAATGTCCCATTCCGAAGCAATATGCTCAGACCTATTCAAGGGCGTACCTGGGGTAAGTAATACCGCTGGAGCCGCCCTGTGGGCGCTGGATTATCTCCTCTTCGCGTATGTGCACTCTAGACTCGTCATTTAGACCCCCCATCTAACTTCGACCTGACTTAGAACACAACTAGGCATATCAAGAGTCTTCTTCCATGAAGGAATCGGTTTCAAATACAACTTGGTACACCCCAACGCTCTCGTTCTTGCAAGAAGCATATTTTTTACTCATTTTTATTCTCCTCACAGATTCAGCCAATCACACTTGATCGATCCATCACCGATGGAACGCCCCTCTCCTCTCCCCTTCCACCCCATGTTCAGCCGCAATACTATGCTGCCATCATAGCAGCGGAGGCTATTGGCAACAGCGGTGACGCATGTGTCGTTGAGCTAAACATTGACGATAACCGTATCTCTGGATATGCATTTTACGAGCATGGTCATTTGGTGAAAGCGTTGATTATTAACTCGCAAGCGTTCTTCAGTGCGGCCTCTGCGCCGAGGACAAGCGTGCACATTAATCTGGCTTTATCGGGAGACGTTCCGACCGTAATGACTGTCAAGAGGCTCAGTATTCCGTCAGTCTCCCCTTTCTTTCGTGCTTGTGGACCGTTTCTCTGACTGCGTCATTTCTCTCCCACAGACACGCCGATGCCACGAGTGGGTTGACGTGGGGTGGTCAGACCTACGAGACCAGCGATGGAAGAGTCGATGGTGTGCCCACATTGGAGCTCGTCAACGTTTCGAATGGCGTGGATATTCAAGAGACGGAGGCCGTGCTGCTCTCCTTCAAATGACACATTGCTCTCATTATTATTCTCTTCCGAAGATGCCTTGTGATGGGAGTTCATCACCTTTGATCGACGTCTTCCAGCTATACTCTCAGCTTCTTGGTTATTTACACTCCTTATTTACACTCCTTACTTACTGCCGCTCCTTACCTATTGCCGCTCCTTACCTGCCTTTGGCAAAGATTATATCATTGTTTTGAAAATAAATAAAAAAGAAGTCTGAAAATTTAGGCGCTCATGGGAAACTTGTGCATCTGAAGCTGGTAAAATCTAAAATGGTTTGGCAAGTTGAACTGAACTGGTATATATCTGCTTCAGATGGTTGTTGAGGAATAGGAAGGACAATGCACATTGCACCCAGTACTACTGTACTACACCCATGATCAGAAAATTGGAGGTCGCTGGAAAGGTCAGGATGGACAACGGCTCCAATTCCCCGCGTCGACAGATGAAATACCCCAAGTTGGAGGTAAGCCTGTTAGGAAGGACACGAGATCACTTGATTTCTCATATTTCCGAATTGTGGTCTCTTGAAGCTTCAACTTATAACGGGAACTTTAACGGCAGATGACGGCCCGACACTGCTGTATGTAATCAACACAACAGACCACATTGACCACAAGTGTCTTTGGAAGTCCATGGACTACAATCACTAATGTCTTCAAATCAGTACCTAAATACACTCTCAGAGAATGCCACCCGGCTGGGTATGCGTCTGCAGGAGACTTTCTCCGAGCACACGCGAGATCTGGCAATTGCGCGTGGGTCGGGGGGCGGATATCTCGATACGACCACGTCAACCGGTGGGGAGGAGAAGACGCGGGCGGTCATTCGGAAGCAGCTTGACTCGAGTAGTGATAGAGAAAAGCTAGATGCGATGAAGAAACTTGTTGCTGTAAGTCGGTTTCCTCATTTCGTTTGGTACTGGAAGAGATTCTGATATGATCCTCGAAATTTCCTTGTACAGTTGATATCAAAAGGCCGCAATGCATCTGAATACTTCGCGCAAGTAGTCAAGAACGTTGCATCACCCAACCTCGAAATCCGAAAGCTCGTGTATATCTATTTGTTGCGGTACGCAGAGGCCGAGCCAGACCTGGCGCTACTCTCCATCAACACGTTCCAGAAGGACCTGGCGGATTCAAATCCTGTCATCCGTGCTATGGCGCTGAGGGTGCTCAGTGGGATCCGAGTGCCCATGATCGGGAGCATCGTAGTGCTGGCGATCAAGAAATGCGCCGCGGATGTGAGTCCGTATGTGAGGAAGACAGCGGCTCTGGCGATCCCGAAGTGTTATGAGTGAGCTCCTCTTTGCTTTGGTGTTTGGATTTTTGACTGAAATTGTTTTGTACGAGGTTGGACAACTCGCATCTCCCTGCACTCATACAGATCATCACCACGTTGTTACGGGATCGGTCCCCTCTCTCTTTAGGCAGTGTCGCAGTTGCATTTGAAGCGGTGTGTCCTACGCGCCTCGACCTCCTTCACCCACATTATCGGCGTCTCTGTAGGATTCTCGTGGACTTGGACGAGTGGGGTCAGGTGGAGCTGATGGATCTGTTGTTGAGGTATGCGCGAACTATGCTGCCTCGGCCAGGAATAGGAAGTTCAGCAGGAGCAATGGCTGGAGAGGAGGAAGGAAAGGAGGAGGATATGGATAAGGACGTGAAGCTTCTGCTGGACTCTGTTGAACTTGTTTTCCAGAGCCGGAATCCAGCTGTGAGTGTATCTTGATTTCTCTTTGGTGTGTGAACCTCATGGGATTCTGGGAATAATAGGTCGTCCTAGGCGCTACCAAAGTCATTTTCTACGCGGCACCTCCATCTTATTGGCCCAAGTTTGTACACCCGCTGATGCGGCTGCTGACGACATCAAGAGAGGTTGAACGGGTAGTCTTGACTGACTTGCTCATCATCACGAAAACCGCCCCTGTGTGTAAACTCTTTTCCACCAGAGACTGAATTGGACTAAATCTTCTCTAGGAATTATTCGCACCGTATTACACACGCTTTTTGGTCCGAACTGACGACTTGACACAAGTCAAGAAGGATAAGATACATCTCCTCCTTCGAGTACTTACACCGGACAATTATGCTGCGATTTTGCGGGAACTAATTGTGAGTTTCTCCGTTTGTCCGCTAGAAATCCGTTTTTCAATTTATACAACGTAGTACTATGCGAACGACATTGATGACGGTGTTGTATCGGAGGCGATATTAGCCATTGGAAGATGTGCGACGCGTCTTCCAGAATCGGTACAGCAGTGTTTGACGGCACTGATGACCATGATCAAGAGTCGATACGGTTCGTGCCCTCTCTTTATCTTATGAGATCATAAATTATTTTTTTCCTGCAGATACCGTGGTTAGCAGTGCAGTCATGGTTCTCAAGCACCTCGTTCAAACGCAGTTGTCCGCACAAACACCAATTGTGTCTGCGAGTACATCTCAATCACCTTTATCGATTATTGCGCATCTTGCAAGACGAATAGACGATATCAAACACTCTCATGCCCGCGCTTGCGTTCTGTGGCTCGTAGGCCAGTATGCAGCGACAGACGAACGAGGACCTGGTCCAGAAGGCATCGCAGACTGGGCTCCAGACGTTCTTCGAAAGCTTGCCAAGTCGTTTAGTCAGGAAGCATCTCTGGTGAAGCTACAGACGGTGACGCTAGCAGCGAAGCTGTATGTCCTGTCCCCTGCTGATAGGACGCTGGGCTTGCTGAGCCAGTATGTGTTCACCTTGGCGCGGTATGACGAAAACTACGATATAAGAGACCGGGGGAGGATGTTGTCGTCTCTGCTTGCTGGAGTTGGACTGAATATGAATGGAGTCTCGGCTGAAGAGAGAGGTGGAGTGGTGTTACGACGAGAACAGGTTAAGCTTGTCCTCTTTGAGGGTAAATCAGGGAATGTGGAGGAAGAGACAGGTTCCTTGGGTAAACGTGGGGTTTTTGTTATTGAATTACACGACGCTAAAATTGTTTTTATTTCATAGGTGACGAGAAGATACTTGTGGGATCGCTGGGTCGGGTGACAGGACGAACGATGTGGATGGATACAGTGCTGCCAGACTGGTTGGAGAAGGGGGTGGAGAGTACGCTGAGGGACTCTGAGGATGACGCTCCGCCTGCACCACTCATCCCTACTGCGATATCGTCTGCAGGGCAGATGCGGAGCATGGGGGTGCCTTCGCCACCGGTTGTCCTGACACCTACCGTGTCTCGGCCTAGCTCGCGGAACGGGACCAAGGGGCCATGGCAGGACCTGGACTCGTTTTACGCAGAAGGTGATGATGAAGAGGAGGAGGAGGAGGACTCCGATGACGGCGAAGAGGGATCTAGCGAAGAGGAGGAAGAAGATGGTGAAGGAACTGGATCGGATGATGACGTCACAGTTAAAACGTCATAGGTGTATTTAGCAGCACAAGTGAGACGTTTGAGTCGTTAATGAGTACACCCAGCCATCCTTCCGTCTACGACAACATGGCCCACTCACTCCTTCCCCCGCCCGTTTTAACGTCCTACAAGCTCGTCGACGAGCCCGTCCGAATGCCCGTTGAGGAGCCCGTCCCCGTCGAGGAAACCGTCTACCGAATGCCCGTTGAGGAACCCCCCCTTAAGGAACCCCCCTTTAAGGAACCCATCGGACGAGTGCCCTTCGAGGAGCCCGTTCCAATGCCCGTCGAGGAACCCGCTCCTGTGAAAGAGGAACAAATCATGCAGCGGAACCACATCATGCAACACCCCAGCGGTTCCGAGGGCTGGCTCCCAACCGAAGATGTCGTCCCGCCACAAATGCCCGAGCCTCGCCGCCACTCGCCTACTCCTGTCCGCGGAACATCGATATCTTCTGCCAGAATCAAAGACAATGATAATCTCGATGCCACAATCGCCGCCAATGCCGAAGCCGCCAGTGCTCCCCCTATGCGTACTGTTTCTCTAGGCCGTGCGGGGTCTAAGAAGGGCTTATCTACCACTACTGAGGCACGCCCGATACCAGAGTCAGCGTTTCTGGGTGGAGCGGGGGCGACAGGGCCAAAATCCATTGCCGAAGAGGACACGGCAATGATCGCACGCAATAAGGAGGCCCATGCCAGCCTCACTCCAAGGCAGAAGAGCAAGATCGCGAAAACCGAAGGTGGGTTGAGTTGTACCGAATTGCAGTTTCCTTTTTGTCTCATTATTCTACAATTCCCTCAAACAGCCAAACACGATAAAAAAATATCCAGGATTATAAAAAGGGAAGGAAAGGCCGAGAAGAATGCACTGGCGATCGCCATCAACGAGCTGGACCGCTTACAGGTTGTCCAGAAAAGGTCGATCAACGTATGTCAACCTTCAGAACAGTCATTGGATGCGCATATATTTACCCTTTCCCCTGCAGTCCGAGGCTCAAGCACAGAATAATGTCTCTGAACTCAATGATGAGCTCAAGAAGGCTGAATCCGACTTTCTCAATGCGAAGATGAGATGCGACACTGCTCAAGCTACCGTGAACGCTGCAGTTGAGGCCCTTGAAGCCCTGAAGGCTGGTGCTCGACAGGCCACGGAACACGTACAGCAGAAGTCGGCTGAGGTGAGCATCCTGCGCTCTACTTTGGCGGTAGATGAGAGAGAGCGCGAGGTCAAGTTGACTCAATTGAAGGGTGGGGGGGCAAAAGGTCCGTCCTTTTGGAACTGAGGGCGTTACTTTCCGCGTTGGGCAACTTGATGTTCATCATGGACTTTTTTGTTTTGTAATTGGGATAGTCACTGACTCACTGATCTGCTAAATTATGTATATTTACTGACAACATATTTATTCATTCCTAATAGAAGAAATTTATCTTCCAATAGAGGATTTTACATGCAAATGAAGTTTAACTCATACTGGGAGAATTTATTCCACAGATTTACATAAAGACTACATAGTACTACTGGTGTCGGGCATGAAGAAGACATGAAAAAAAATATGGGCCCGGCTGAAAATTTGAAAATTACCGGGAAGTCTTCCCAGGTCTTTGTTAAGTGAGTGAATTGCTCTCCAGTCGGTTCTCGGACGCTGGTCCGCTCAGCCGTAGTATGTCGAAAATTCAACTCCGCATCCACCCTTGCATCCACCATCTCACTTTTCTTCCACTTTTCTCTCCATAGCTCCCCCTAGCGCTCAATTCTGCAAGACGCGGTGAACAAACCGATTATCGTCCTAGCTATTCCAGATGACAGGGGTCTGACTCAGAGGAATGAAGCACTTGAGTCAGCATCAAGTTGAAGCTTGAACGCCATGTTGTAAACGCTGCCCATCATATCTTCTGTGTCGCCTCGAAACTTGAGTCTAGCCTCGTCTCTCCTACACACGGACTGGGCTTTGATCCTTTCCATCGGCAGAATGATGCGACCTGTTCTCGATATGCATTGCGATTTACCCTTCTATCTCTTCATGTCCCCGAGTTTGACGGGAATGGCCAGTATTACTCCATGCATTTTACGCGTTGACCGTCATTCTGACCCTGCAGCTTCCATTCCCTTTCCGAAGTCGTCAACATTCAATCTCATTTCTGCCGACAAGCTTGCGCAATGCATGATTTCCGAAGAAAATGACCAAACGCCGACCCTGTCACATCCTACTGCTAAGTACCTCCACAGCAGTTTCCCTGAATTTATGAAACACTCCGGCTACTGCGGTGAGATGGTCAGCAACGCTCCTGCAGAAGTTTGAGTTTTTGGCAAAGTCATTTAATTCTTTCGTTTTCCTTACGTTTTCCGTAGAAATACTGTGTGACTGCACAGTCCATTTACGGAAAAACTGGTGTTCGCGCAATATCTCGGCTTGCTTCTCGTCAACTATGTACTCGGCCTGACAACAAGTCTTGATGCTCATCTGAGCCGATTCTAAGATTAACTTCCATGGTTCTAGGCGGGTTCCGGCTGGTATTACGCACTCCGAGTCACTATTTGCCGCCTGAAGTGGGTAAGGGCCCGCGACAGTATAAAAGCCTCGTGCATGACACCGAATTCGCTCAAGCCTCTGCGTCTGAAATACCCTCTTTCCTCACTTTGCTTTCGAATCAACACTTTAACCCCAGCACGCCCATGTTACCCCCCAAGATACTTATTGTACGTTCGAGCTTCTGGAATTACACAATGCCAAAGCACACTCACATTGTGGTCCTCTTCAATAGGTCGGCTCTGGACCTTCGGGTCTTAGCTTAGCCCTTTCACTTTCGCGCAGCGGTATACCGGTCAGAGTCATCGAGAAATCAATCCACCCCAGAATCGGGCAGCGTGGGGCAGGTCTTGTGGTAAACCATTTCACTTCAGGTTAAGAGCGCTTAGTGAATGGTCGCGTTTTGGTAGCCACGATCCGTAGAGTTGTTTGAAGCTCTGGGGATTTCCGATGAGGTCCTTGCGCGAGCGATTCCCATCCCACCATTCCGGATGTACAAGATGCCTGAAGGCGTTGAGGTCGTGAAGGAATTCCTTGCTGCACCGACCCAAGAGCCAACCCCTTCCAATCCATATGTGAACATCCTTATTTTTGATATGAAAGTCGTTCGGTCTAATGGCTTCCGCCATTTTTAATGCAGTTGAACCTCCTTTTGTTGGGACAAGAAAATCTCGACAAGATTTTTCGCGCCGAACTGGAGAAATACGGCTGTACAATTGAAATCGGAGTGGAGCTTCAATCGTTGGAACAGTTTGATAGCCATGTTCAAGTCAAGCTCCTTCGACACTCATTAGATTCAACGGAGTCCCAACTTGAAGAGGGATCGTACGAGTGGGTTATCGGAGCTGATGGAGCACGTGGAGCGGTGAGGAAACAACTCAGTTTGTCTTTCCTGGGTGAAACGGCTGTCGAAAGATTTGTGGTGGGAGATATGAAGATCGACGGGTTGGACTTCTCCGTAAGCCTAATGTTGTCAGTAAAGGTTGGGGAGTTGATTTTTTTCTGCTCTACAGAAGTGGCACATGTGGGGTGATATGAAAAGCTTAATGTAAGTCAGGGAATCTTCTTCTATCGCGATCGAGAACACTCACTGTATACCTGCTACCTTCCACTCACAGGCTCAGCCTCCGTCCAACGGAGACACCATCTGTATACAATTTTATCCTCGGAGGGAATCAGCTAACAGACCCAGACCATATTTGCTCAAGCAATGAAACCTTGGTCAAAACCCTTAAGGAAAACACAGGAAATAGAGACGATATCAAGTATGGCGAGATTATTTGCATGTCTCCTTACAAGTACGTTTCTCTTCGTCTCTCATTCATTGGACAATTTCACTTTACATATCTTTACAAGGTTGAACATCCGAATGGCGGAAAGCTTCAGGAGAGGCAGGGTCTTTCTCACCGGCGGTACGCACTCACCTGTGACTTGATCCTGTAATACTGAAATTCGGTTCAAAGATGCTGGTCACATTCACAGTCCTACGGGCGGGCAAGGAATGAACACTGGTTTACAAGTAGGTGGTGTTTTGCGGCTCGTTCCAGCGTCCGTCAATAAATAAAATCTCCGATTTTCTAGGATTCCTTTAATCTTGGCTGGAAACTTGCCCTCGTCGTAAAAGGTCTCGCCTCACCGTCGCTGCTTGACACTTTCAACGAAGAACGCCTTCCAGTCGTAGCTCAGATGCTGGATATTACCACCAAGCTACTCAAACAAACCGTAAAAGACTCGACGAACGAAAAGGGCTGGGATAGGTCGGGCAATCTCAACCAGCTTAGGGTGAACTATCGTTGGAGCTCTATCGTCGTCGACGAAGAAAACGGACAACATGGGACGGTCGTGGAGAAATATGATGGGTATGGCACCGAGGCTGGTGGGTCTCTACAAGCTGGGGACCGAGCCCCCGATGCCCCAGGGCTTGTCATGCAAAATGAAGATGTCGGGACGAGGCTTTTCAAAATCTTTAAATCACAGCGACATACTGTGCTCATATTCTCCGACAAGGCAGATTACAAGTCTGCTATAGCCGGGTTAGAGAAGTATCCGGCAGATGTTGTTCATCGGGTCATCATCTCAAAGCCAGGCGATAGCGTGCTTGTCGCTGATGGGGTGGCCTGCGATGTTTGTGAGGATCGGGATGGACATGCATATGAGGCTTATAAGGGGGCATTGGGAATTTATGTTATTCGGCCAGATGGTGTGGTGGGTGCGAGGGTACGTGATTCAGATGGTCTTCATCGTTATTTCCAGGCCATTTTGGTTTGAAACTCTGTTTGAATACTTTTGTATGATACCATTTTACTTCGAGTCATTTCCCGGAAGCCTGTTGTGATCGAGAGCCAATCTCACGGAAATTCCGATCGATCGATCGGTAACAGTGGGCGTGTGAATTTCGCAAATATAGTGGTTAGTCCAGAGGCCGTTGCAATCACATCATCATCTCCAAGCAGACTGCCGTCGTTTCTGTCGTTTCGTTCGTTCCAGTTCCGCTCTTTTCAAGGATGTTCGAGCTCCTCCTCTTCTGTATTCCGGTGGCTATTGTCGGGATGATAGTCAGATACCGGGCTACCTATCACCCTCGAATTCAAGGATCTATTTCGCCCTCTGAGAAGCTGAGCTCTCTTGAAACGGGTCAAGACACGAAGAAAGAAATGATGGATGCGGAACCAAAGTTTCCGGAGAAAGAAAGTGGAAGGGTTTTCGACTTTACGGAATCCCCTACACTGTTTAGGATAGCGAAAAAGGTCTGGAAAGAAGATGTACGCCTCCTATTCTTCTTTTCTTTTACGCTTTTTAAATGCTATTCATAGCAATTTGAGGGTATTTTCAAGGGAATCGGTAAGGGTTGAATTTGTTTTCACAAATTAACTCATGAACTGTTCTTCAGTCCCTGGAATTTTCTTGAGCTTGTTATTTTGTCGCTTCTACATATCGCCCGCTCCTGTGACGTTTATGCAAACTGGATACACCGTGATACCTTATAATCTCGTATATATCGTTCTCTTGGTTGCAACATACAGGTTAGAATCGTCTTCGTATCCTTCGACATGAAATTTGACGATCGATGATCTAGGGTTATTGTATCCCCCCACAAGATCAGGCTGTCAGCCCCGAAAGAGATGTTTCACCTCATCTTCACAGAATACGAACGTCGGAATCCACTCAGGTTCTTCCAACACTCAGGGATCATCATGCCCTTCCTGCTCAGCATTTGTCTCGACATCTTTGTCATCCAGAAGTTGCGCAACCTGATCGGCCCAATCGATGTTCCATTTAATCCTCCTGAGGACATTCAACCAAGTGAGGCATACAAGGTGATATTGTATCCAAAATGGCCCGAGCTAGGAAAAATCGCTTTGCTTCTCCTTATGCCTGCATTTTTTACGCTGATTTTATCGCCTGTGGACGTTATTGTAACGCGGTTGGCTATCCAGCCTGTCCACGGACCACCATCCTCGTTACCTGCTGAAGAAAGAGATGTAGAGAAGAATTTTACTCTCGTCGCCCCCCCTTCTTACCTTCGGTAAGCACATGTGCTTTGGTTAAATTAATTCAAACATTCCTTGACTCGTGAAATAGCTTAACCACCGAACAGCAACCTTACCACGGGTTCGTGGATTGTTTCAAAAGGATTATAAAAGAAGAAGGCTCGGGGACTCTCTACCGATCATACTGGCTAACTTTCTTAGGAATCTTGATACCATTTCTCCGTTGAATGGCTGGATTGGCTATAGCTGGGCCATGCCTCGGTATTTTGGATCCATGTGTCATGTTATTTTATTCATAAGTAGATATTTTACACATGGGCATATTCCCTGCCATATCATCATCGATTGGTTCAAAGCTTGGAATTCTTTCCATCTAGTCATAGGATCTTGGCAATCTCAGCGTCGATTGCTTGGGGTGTTGTCGTGGACGCCCATCGTTCGACGACGTTTCCTTTCTTATCGACGAGGAATTTCTCGAAGTTCCACTACACCGCAACAGTCGTCACTCATGGAATCGGCCATTTGACAAAGAAGCATTTAGACACACCTTGATGCGGGTTAGGCCCAAGAGACCGGACTTCTCGGATTTCAACCACTTGTACACCTCGTTGGTGTTGTCGCCATTGACATCCGATTTCCTCATCAAGGGGAAGCTAACACCGTGGTTGAGCGTGCAGAACTCGGCGATTCCTTGGTCGTCTGAAGGCTCTTGGCCACCGAACTTAAAGTGGATTTAGGACCGAATCGCTTTTCTGGTTTCTAAAGAAGGCACACCTGGTTGCATGGGAAACCAAGAATTTCGAGACCTTGGTCTTTGTACTTGTCATACAGGGCCTGGAGACCTAAGTGAGAGAAGGCAGATACATGAACCCCTTCATCGTGGGCGATTCGGTATTCAGGATGTACCTGTGTATTGGGGCGTGAAGCCACTGTTACGGTTAGACAGGAAATGTCAATAAGCATTCAGGGCTTCTGGTCCCAATGAAGTAATATTGCGTACCATTTTGAAGCGACGTTGACAATCAACACCGTCTTTCCCTTGAGATCAGCGAAGTTGTACTCCTTGCCGCCAGGGAGCTCAGCCTTGAGGGAGTAAAATCCAGTTTCAGACATAGTAGAATAAGCGGGGCGAGAGAGGGGATTTAGGTGATTCGAGAAGGCGGTGGTGGGAATGAGTGGGCAAGCAAGGAACAAAGATTTATGAACAGCGTGCGTATTTATGCAAGTGCGAGTGACATTGCTGAGCAATCGCATGGAAAGAGGCGTGATCCTGGCGCAGCAGTATCAGACGTGTACTACTTAGTCGTTCTCGGTCGTCGTCATGCCGGTAAACTCCCAAGCTTACACAACTCCTCAAAAGTCACGCTTCTAAATAATAATTCGCCGATGGGCACAATAATTATTAAGCTAGGTTAAGATCTCTCTGAACACTGCCTGGGCCTCTTTCACCAGAGATTTGAACCTCCGGCGGTGTTGCCGATATTTAGCACGGCGTATTTCAAAGCATAGCCAGATAAGCAGGGCCTTGTAGTTGGTGGGTTTCCGGCTCAGGGTATGATGAAAAGCGTGAGTACCGAGCCTGACACTGTATCATCAGTATCATGGTCTCGAGTTATAAATGGCAGAGTACCATACCATACCACAGCCTCCTTGTGGATTTCCAACGCGTCTTCGCACTTACGGCCTTTCCGCCGCGCCTGAGCCCGAACAGTCGAATAATTGCACTCTATCGTTTGTTCGATGACCCCTACCACATGGGACAGTTAACAAACATATTTGGACCAACGTTTGGAACTCACTGCGCAGGAAAGTGGTATTTTTCCTTCCGCTGACGCCCCAGTCTCGAATATACTCATGCATTTTCATGGCGGTCAGAAGTAGGTTCTGATAAATGTTCAGATAGACAACACGTTCTGAGTTTAGTTCTCTGTCAGAGAAAATGGCATGACTTTTCGCTCTTGCTAGCCTGAAGTAGAAAACCTTTGGTCAGTAAAAAGAAACTTTAGAAAGATTTGGGCATACTGTTGTAATTTGTAGCTGAAGGCTGCACCGGGTCGTCGACCTCTGTCTATGGTTAAGGTACATCGGATACCTATTTTAATGATGAAAGTTCAGCACCATTCCAGTTTAACAAAAATGGAAAACGGACCGCTCCCATGGTATCGTGTATAATCGGCGGTTATCGATAAGTCTTGCATATTTATAGAATATCCACACCAAGGAAAAGCTAATAGAGGTAGATGTCAAGAAAACTCTCGACGAGCAAGGGGAAGCCTCACTGCGCTGGCCAGGGTCAACTACGTTGTGAACTTGATCGCCATGATCGAAGTTCGTCAGCGTTTTTTCCTGCGAAATGAAACAACCATATTCCGGATGGCCTAAGGATAAATAATGAATCATGTGCATGAAGAGATCGGAGAAAGAGCTAACCTTTTTTCATTGTTTCCAAAAAGTCAATAGCCAGCTTTCGGCTCGTGCTCACAAAGAGGTAGTCGTCAATGAGCCGTAACAATGTCTGGACAGTGGTCAACACGGAGGCTGAAGAAATGACAGGGGTTAGGCATACACTTTGAGGATCTTTTGTAAATCTCGAAAATGTCTTCTCCAGGTCACCGTAGAAGAACGAGCAAAGTATCGAGGAAAGAACAGATCCTTGCGGGATTCCAACAGTCTGACGATAGTATGATGGCCCGATCTTGAAGAGATAGGCAATTAAATTCGTGTTAGGAGGGTCAACGGTTGAGAAACAATACTTTAACAATATTTTCTGTGATATGCTCTTCGAGGAGAGCCAACACCTCTTGCTTTTTGGACAAAGGATAAACAACCTGCGAGGCAGATTAGCAAAAAAAAAGTGGGTAGGAGCAGAGGTACCTGATCAACGAAAATGGTGTTCCGGAGGACATTCGCCAGATCAATGGCATGACGAAGGAAATGAGGATGGTCGTCTGCGAAGAGGGAAATGTTTGACAATTACCCACGAGGAACGTGAAAATTCTAACCTTCAGGAACGGCTTTCTTGACATAGCTTTTCTTGATTCGCCCAAGTGCCATATTCACCTGTCCATATTTCTGTATCATGAAACTGTCCTGAAAGGAGGTAAGCCAAAACGACAAAAAGGGGGGAATGCTCAGTACCTCTGAGATGAGTTGACGTAGGATTTGCAATAATTTAGTTTGTTCGATGGTGTCGAAGCATGCTTGAACATCCACTTTGACGAAATAGAGCTTTGGTCTG
>Ga0307517_10006418_pt1 | contig 17408 bp, 18 predicted proteins | sample 23_EM_MG_FD_194515 | JGI IMG/M metagenome (GOLD analysis project Ga0307517, IMG submission 194515) | Populus trichocarpa ectomycorrhiza microbial communities from riparian zone in the Pacific Northwest, United States - 23_EM | ecosystem: Host-associated > Plants > Roots > Unclassified | place...
CCCCTGCCGGAAAGGGGTGGGCCGGAGAATGCCCTGCTGATACCCGGACCACCTTGAAGGGTTTTACCCTTCACCCAGGCCCGAAGGAGGGGGTTTTCCTATTTACCCTTGACGAGTTTTTCCCTCATGCTTGAGAAATTCAAGAATAGTTTTACTATTTGGATAAGTACAGTTGGCGGAGGAGTTCCGCAGCGAGCAGCGCATTGTTGCCCTGAGTGACGGTGCGACGGATACATGTCATATATATCTTTATCCATGGCGCGATCAATACACAATCCGCAACGCGCGGTCAATCAGCATGCTCGTTTTGCTTGTTCCCCTTCGATCTCAATTTCTGGTGACATCCGCTACACCTGACAACAATGACAGCGGCAATGGGTTTCTAGAAAGCCGTGTACTACGCGCATCATATATTAAATGGAGCACAATCTGTAGGCCATGCCGACGAAAACTGGTCCCAGATGGACTACTTGGTTGAATTCAAGGAAAGCGACGAGGATCTCGGTAAGCTTTATTCGTTTTGCATTGGCTTGGGCTCTGCTATTGACCCTGTTACGTTACATGCAGATACCAAGCTCCAGAAAGTCGAGAGGCTGGTGCTTCCCCACAACGGACCCACGTTCCCCCTCAAGCATCTCACACGGGTGCGCTTCACATGCTCCTTGAACCCAGAGTGCACGTGTCGCTCACACCGGCAACGGCAACTCAGGCACATACCCACGGCTCACCACCTTTTCATATCATGGATGTCCAGGGGGCGGAAATACCTTGCAAAGGTGTATTCTCACTAGCTCCCACCAAGGAAATATGGGCCGAGGTGAAATTCCGGATGTTTGGGTTTGTTCTCATCCCACGTCTGAAACCAATTCCACTCCCCTGGTTTGTCGATCCTCTATCATGATGCCTTGAGTGACACCGCTAACGTCGTCTTCTGATCCAGTCTGCGCAGTGGTCGTTATCATCGGCACAGTGTCGATTTAACGGGGCCCTGTTGTTCAGACAGCTTTCGCTTATGCCTCGACGGCCTGCGCCTTGTGAAGGAAATGTTTCGAGATGTGGTCGGCCCCGGAAGCGGTCTCATTCATGAACCGATCAAGCATCTCCGAAGTGGGGTGGTGATTCCAATCATTGCCCCAAAGGTATCTGCCTACCATGCAGCTCGTGCTTCAACTGCCATTAAATGCACAGAGCTGATTGAGGTCAGTACGTATTCAAGCGGTTACAATGGGACCTCCAATGTACAGTGTGTATATGTCTCTTTGATCTGCCATCAAAGATCTCACCGTATTTTCAGGCAACGCCAAATTCCCTGGGACGCTGTGCTACCCGGGAGTCTTGTTGAAATTGAATTCCACATCCGTGTGGCTCCGCTGGTCAACCAGGGTGAGAACAGGGTTCGCTACGAACTTTGTTCTATTTGCGTGATCGATGATACCGCATTCCGAATGTAGTCGACATCCATTCCAATCTATCACTTTCAGAAACTCGTGGTCACGAGCAGCAGTTTCACTGTATTTCATTTGCGTCACGTCAGCTGTCAATCGACGTGAGAATCGTACCGGGGGCGCCGGTGAACTTACACCTTTGGAACTCACCGCATTCGTGGCTTACGGTTTCCTACTCATATAAATTTGGCACGGAAATACAGGTGGCGTCCTCGTTCACCCGCATACACTCTGCCCACTGCCTCTTGACACCCACTGCCTCTCTGACTTGTCGCCGAATGATGCAGCTAAGATCCCGTTCCAAGCAGACCCCTGACGGTGAAAAACGGTAACTTTTCCATGTACACCAAGGGTGTCCCCCTAACTGAACGATGTGATTTGCAGAACCGCCACGGCTGACCCAGCAGGTTCACCGGATCTCGGAGCCAACAACCACGCCGATACCCCTGAGGTCACTGCCGATGCTGACTCTCTGTTGAGCGGTGGCACCTCGACTATGCTCCTTGAGCCAGGACATCAGGGCGACGACTCTGCTGCTGGTGAAGACATCTCCCCCACGCTGCTTGAAGCAGGACAGGAGAGCGACAATTCTGCCGCCGCTGATCCCGCCCCCCCGCCGAGCAATGACACCCTGGCCACGCCGCTTGAGCCAGAGCAGCAGAACGGCAATTCGGCCATGCCACTTGAGCCGAAACGGCGGAGCGAGGACCTTGTCGATGAACACGGGATGGTGAAGTAAGCAATGACTCCGTCCCCTCCCGCTCATTGGCAATGCTGACAATATTCATCCAGACGACGCCGTGACGTAGGTCGGCAGATCTCCATCCCCATATGGTCTCTGTCCGACATTGGGATCGAGAAAGTCATTCGCGAACTCCAGGACTCCTACGATCACCTACCACCCATCAGGCAAGTTGTCGTGTTTCGTTTTAACAGGTGCAGCACTCACAGATATCCCTACCCTCTAGGTCTGTCAAGGTCCTCGTGGAAGATAAAGAGGCCAAGGTCCTTGCGTGTGATCCGAATCTATGGGAAGATGCCGTGAACAGATTCCCAGATTTATCTGTGGAGTATGTCCCGCTCGACTTCCCACTGACTTGGTGCTGATGGTAACCACCTCAGGTATTTGTCCAGGATCGTTCAGATGCCGAAATTCATGGGTTATATCAACCCTGCTCGGTCATCTGAATCCATGTTCATTGAATTGGGTGTAGCTGGTTCGGGCTTTGGATCTTTCAAGGGGCTGGTTACGGTTGGACCCAAGGCCAAGACCCCAGTAAAGATGATCTCGTATGGCATCATTAGTCATTCCCAACTTGCACAACCGAAGGAGGTGCGCACGACTAGTCCGAAGGGTCCTTACTTCGTCAAGTCAATCAACATTTTCCCTCTCCCCGGAGAGTGGGAGCGCACGGTTGGGTTCATTGGCACCTGTGCCAATGCGGCGCAGTTGCTGTTCGCTCCGTTTCAAGGCGCTCTCTCCTATTCCACCCGCATGATCCCAGCTGCCGGTACGAGCATGAGTAACAAAGTGTTTGATCGAAACTGACTCTGTGCCAGCCCGCAACACCGAGGAGCCAGGGCCCTCCACTGATGCTGGAACACCCAGCAGGTTCATCGGTTCAGACCCTACCGGGTTGCCCCTACCATGGGATAGCAGTACGTTTGTTGTGACCTCTCTGAACCGTTGTTTTTTTTATTGATGATGCATCCTTCAGTACCCGTGTACGATGCGCGTGTACTCTGTACGGGTGAGGGTAATATCAATACCCTGGGATCCTACCGGAAGGATCAGCTTCAACGGGTGGATTACGTCGATATAGAGGTGGGGTCCTTTGTCGGCATTGTCTACTGTGCCAAGTGGATCGGCAGCCCGAAGCGTGGAGGAAAAGAAAGGGTCCAGCCCAGCATCGCGGAGATATATCTGCTGGCAGACCCGGAGGTCACTGAATGGTAGGTTGACAGTAGCAGCGGCAACTCGTCCAAGTAAAGCATGATAAATTCGGCTTTTTCGTCTATACCCGTTTTCATCTATTCGCCCTGTACTTCTATATACCAAGGGCTCCAAATCTTTTCTGATAAGTAGTTCGGTAACAAAGGAATTACCTCACACCAGAACGCTGGCGGTTGGTGCGACTGTGGGAACCCCATTGGCGGCTTGTCTCTTATCTACCCACAAGCTCAAATCGATTCACACCTCTGTGCGCCTTGACGAACTCGTTGATGTTTCCATAAACTGTCCACTCTGATACCATCGCGGGCTGGTCATTACGGCCATTGTGACTCCCAACAGCGGTAACAGATTCTGATGACGAAGAACCTTCCACCTCACAACCTCCTTACAGAACCTCTACGTGACTCGCGATCAGCCCGTCAACGCAGATTTTGAATACCTATACTGGTAACCTGCACGCGTGATCTTATCGAAGTCACTCGCCGAGTATCCCTTCAGAACCTTGATTGCGACCTTGCGCCCTGGGCGTTTGCCCTCCCATAATTCAGTGAACCCACCCCGGTACAATAGGGTATCCATTGGATTGTAGCAAAGTGGTATTTGTACTGATCCCGGAAGCAAAGCAGAACGACCACATATCCTACGCAAAACACTCAGACACCTCTGGCGTGACAGCGCCGGGGTGTCCAAAATCTACTCGGCAGGATGGGAATGTTCGTGTTTGAGTCAGTGGACTCATTCCCCCAAGATGAAAGGCGGGGAAGTACCTCGTATACCACGTCGACGAAGGACCGAGCATCATCCCCATGCAGACACCGAACCACCCCAGCTTCATCGCGGTTGGAGAAGGCTTCCTTGATCAGGGAGATGCGCTCGTCTGCGGCAAGGGGACGGGTAAACAAATGTCTCAACGCCGGGATGCCCCTGGATGTGAGAAGTTGGTCTGGCCCACGGATCTGTGGTCCTAAGAAGTTGAAGCTCACAAGCCGCGTGAAACATCTGGTGCGCGTGGGCGTTGATTCGCTTCCTGATCCCAGCATCGTTAGGCCAGCGCCCATAACCCGTCCGTTAGAGTTGAGTCGGTAGGTCTTGGCGGACGCTCGCAACCGACAATCACAAAGATGACCGCGTCAGGTGGTTTGTCACTAAATGGAACAGTACCAGTGAAAGCCTTTGTTCCGACAGTAAATGGGTGTCCGTCAGACGTCAACCTCGAGCGGGTTATCTGTGACAGACCTCAATCGTGACCGTCGCAAATGAGAAAACATCTGCTTCCTTGCTAAATGTCCCCTGATCACCCAATATCTCTGGTGCAATCCACTGCGCACTGTGACCGTGCTCGGTTGAAGCATTCCGTATTGAATCCAAGTTTTGCGTGACCATAGCGAGCTCAAAGTCTGTGATCCGGGCACGACCGGTGGTGTCCACAAGAACGTTCGACTGGGTGGATGTCAACACAATGGTGAAACGAGGTCTGGAATAGCCACGTACCCCCTTGAGATGTCCGCAGATCACGCCGCACGAGTGGAGGTAATTGGGCCGTCAGCAACCTCAGATAGCTGGCAAAGGGGTAAGGATGTCGCGCGACGTGGTAGGAAAGGTACCTACGAGACCAAGTCTGTCTGCATCTGGATGGTTCGTGATGTATCCCTTGAGATCCCCACCGGGCATCCATTTTGGAATAAACTGAAGAGGAGTAGGCGTGATACCGAGGAGGCGGGCGATGTGTTGGTGTTCCAGGCGTTTCCATACTCCAGTGATTTGGTAGAGAGACTGTGGGTTTGGTCAGCGCCGGAGAAGAGGAAAACACGGCAACGTAAACACCAGACCCTCTTGACCTTCTGCGTATCTTCATTGTACATCCGTATACATTTTACAAACACCTTCGAACCGCCAAACGTCCCTTCGTACGCGTAACCGGAAATGAACGACAGGCCGGTATTCAGGAGATATGGTGAAAGCGTGCACGATTTCGGTAGTATCTCTTGGGTGCTGCATATCCTCTGGCAGTGTTGTAAGTCGGGACCAGCCAAAAAAAACCCGGTTCCTTGTTTTCTGTCCCACGACGGAGTGCGAAAATCCGACGATCTGTGTTGCATTGTTCGTCGAGAGTGCTGGGGCTCAAAGGATGGTGACGAGGGGGAGATGACCGGCAAGGCGGGTCAGGATGGCAGCGACGACGACGGTCAGGACGACGACGACGACGCGGACAGGATGGTGATGGCGGGGCGGCGTGGCAGTGGCTTGAGTTCAAAGTTAGAAAGTACTAAGCGGGAACAAGTTAACTTGGAACTGGGCGGGGGAAAGTCCCGCACTCCCACGCTTGGACGGACGCCTTGACCGGTGCTCTCTTCTCTTCCATCTTTGACGCCATCCTTACGATCCACTCCACCACACCGTCTCTCGTTTGTTCCATTCAGAACACCGCCTCTGGGCAAGTTCTGATCATCAAGGCTGACCCAAAGAAAATCGCGGGTCGACCTGAGTGTCTCGTCATGAGGAAAAGGGAAACTGCCAGACCTTTGCCCGGGTTTTTCTCCAGGTGCGTAGTGCCCAGACTCTGTGTTTGCTTTGTTTTTGGTTATAACATTCCTGTTTAGTACACCAGATACAAAGCTAACGGACGTTGTCGCGGGCCCAGTTCGTTCATCACCATCGCCCATCGCGATGCCTCCAAACTCAGCCGGTCGCAACCGCAGCAGCAATCTACTCCCGAAGGAGGAGGGGGGAGACAAGAAGCCCAGGAACCCTACTCCTAACCCCCTGAGCCTCCCGGACCACCGGAAACCGCCCGCCCTGGTTATCCACAACGCACCCTGCCTTCAGAGAGCAGGGTGATCGCATCACCCGGCACGTCTTCATCACTCCCTCCTCAACTCTCCCCTTCCCCCCTCCCACATCCACTCCGCCTTCCGTTTCCACATTACCCTCACGGATCGACCACGGTATGTCCCTGCATCCATCATTCCGGGCTCCGTTCAGTCTGGCTGTTGGTCACGCCTGTCAGCTTTCTGATTCGCTCTGGTTTTCTTCAGATGCTCCATCGTCGTCACCACGTCTACTCCCGTGTCGGCAAGGAAAACGACATTCGGATCGCTCCGAAACCCACCGTTGTTTGGGCTGGGAAAGCCTCCCACCTCCCCGAACACCAGTTCTTCGTCCATATTGACTAGCGGCCGTTTTCGTTAGGTCAATAACCAGTTAAGGAGAAGGAGATACAACGGTCCATCCCACTGATATCCACGACTCCCCCCTTCCCTCCCACGTCCACTCCCCTTCCGTTTCCGCATCACCCTCGCAGACTGACCACGGCATGTCCCCACGTCCATCGTCCCGGGCTCCATTCAGTCTGGCCATTGATTGCACCTATCAACTTTTGAAGGCAATTCCGGCATCCTATCTTTGTCCCAGATCTCCTCGCACCAGGCCAATCCCGGGGAAACCTCACAAAAGCAGAAGCTTGGATGTTCTCCACGCAAGCGACGAATCCTTACCCTACCAATCAACACCCACCTTCTCCCATTTACAGAGAACAGTCTCCACGGTCCAACCTCCCCCAAGCACCAAGAGCTCTGCTCGTTTTGCTCAGTCGCTGGCTTCCTCACGTTCACGCTCAACAAGATCCATAGCCTCGCAATCCAGGAATGGGAGTGGAAAACAGTTCAGGGACGATACATTTGATGTCAGCGAGATCAGACCCGTTCCACCGGACGTCAGTACCGATAGCGACGATGACTGTGTCGGTGTGATGAGCTTGGAGCTTGCGAACAGCAAAGCTAGCATTCCCGTCAACTATCAGTCCCAGACTCCCTCGCCGGAGGAAGAAGAGCTCGACCTTACCGAAGCCATGGAAGATATTGATCGGAATCACCAGTCATTCCAGCCCGAGGATCATAGTATGGATGTTTCTCCCAGAAAAGGAGGGGAGTATTACGACTATGAGGTCAGCCTAACGTCAGAGACTAAGGTAAGTTCTCGCCTGGTGATTTTTGTCGACGAGCTGAAGTAAGAACGTTCACGGTAGGCGCCAGCTCCAAAGACACCTCATCATGGTCTCGACAACTCTACGTACCGAAGGCCGCTTGACAGGACTCGTACGCCTTCATTAACGTGCACGACCACATCGCTGGGATCTTCCGTCTCGTCAGACAACAAGGCTCCACTGCGAGCCGGCACCTCAAGTTACATTGAACGTCCCAGAACCGCCTCACCCATGTCAGCTGGGTCTCTGCCACTTCCTCGTAGTTTTGTGGCTTCTCCCAACTCAACTCCCTGGCCAGCCTCTGCTCCCCCAGTATCATTTGCACCTGACCAGTCCACACATTCCAACGATCTACACTCTAGCATTCGTGACCTCGGTTGTTGCATCCCCTAGCCCAGGGATGGATGGCCACTGACACCGAATCCGACGGCGGACATGAATCCCAACCTGATTCACCTGTGTATGATCCCCTCCAGGACCGTGCTTCCTTCATTTCCACCGCTTCTTCCCATGACCTGACGGTTCACACGAGAGCGAACACATCTTTTGATCCAGTGATGGGTCTTACTGCCCAAGGTGTAGGCGTCGGAAGGTTCAACACGAAAATCGCGGAGCTGAAGGGAACTATCTCCGTACTCGAACCTCTTTTGCTCATGAGAGTAGAGTGGAGAATTATATCTATATAATGTATCGATGTAGTACAAACTCTGTAATACGTGTGACCACATATATGACTGGAAGTGATTGAAAACCACCGGGTCCGGTGTGGGAGCAATGCGGGTTTGATCGATTTGCCGACGAGCGCTTGATCAATTTTCCTTCCTTCACAACCTCCACTACGATGGCCGCCGCTTTGACCTTTTTTAAGCTCCACCTTGTGCTACCAGGCTCCCACACAGTTATCAACCTGCTTGCTCCTGACCCCTCTGGGTCAAATGTGCTGGCATTGTTTGGAATGCTGTTTTTATTGGCCATCTTTGCTCACTGGACATTGGTGCGATCTTGTTATTGCCTTTGATATTCTGAACTAATCTACCCAACCTGCAGCAGAAACTCTATTCCAGGGTGGCTACTGCCAGATCCTGGGTGGAGCCCTATAGAACCTCTTGGTTCCTGCCTGCTGGATTGACACTATCCAGGTCCCCAGCATACCTGTGTGAAACGCTTGGTGACACCAGTGTATCTGGATGTCAGCATCATGGTGGTGCACCACGGTACAAAAACATCTGGGATGTCTCTGAAATCCAACCCTATGTTGTTGGGGTAATTGATAATTGTTGGCTTCAACAAAAATGTGTTCGTTACCACTCACATTGTCACATTACCCATGCACGTTCACATCCAGACATGCTGCATGCTGCCATGCCATTGCATATTCTGGCACACAAATTAGCACTTGCAGACATCAGAGACTTGTGTCAGGTTCACAATTTAGTTAATTCAAAGGGTAGCAAATTAGAAGTCCTCAAGGAGAGACTGGCAAATGCTGAATGTCATGAACATGTGACAATATTTGTCCCCTTGGATAAACATGCACTAAGGCAGATGCCTACACCCCTTCCATTGCCACAAAGCTGTGAGTCAAGTGTACCTCAAGAGGAGGGGGTACACTTTCCACCACAGCCTCTGAGCTCCAATATTAAAAACCAGATCATTGAGGATTTTTGTAAGGAGTTCTCTCCTGAGAGGATCATTGAGAATGGGTGTGCTGTGTGTGGGAGCCTAACTGTACGTCAATCTCTTCTACCACTGGTGGATCTGAACACTAAACTTTTTCAACCCCTGTGTCGACCAGGAGAAGGCATGACAAAATGTGAACGACTGACCTCCTTAGATCCACACAATGAAATCTCAGGTCCAGTGATACTATCTGGATGTTCAGGTGTATGCCCTTCTTGCCTAACTGCATTGAGGCGTGGAAAATGTCCACGCTTGTCCTTGGCAAATGGTGGATGGCTAGGTGAGGTGCCAACCTGCCTGAAAGACCTTTCTTTTGCAGAAAAGTTGATGATCTCTCGCATGTACTATAATAAGTTCATTGTGCGTGTGGGTTGTGGCCAGGTGAAATTAAAAGGGAATGTCATCCTGTTCACAAAGCCCATGCAGAAGGTCTATGCAGTCTTGCCACCACCCAAAGATGAGTTGCAAGAAGTCCTTGCAGTTGTCTTCTTTGGTCCAACTCAGCCAACTCTTGATGATTACAAGCGGACCCCTCTCCTTGTAAGACATAAGAAAGTGATAGATGCTCTGTCATGGTTGAAACTAAACCACAGTGGTTATCAAGATCTGTCCATCAGCTTTGAGAATCTTTCCCAATATAGAGAAGATGAACCACCAGTTGTGGTTGAATGGAGATGGTCTACAAATGGGACTATGCAGCCAGAAGGACTCTCAAAGCATTCACAAGATGCTGGGGAGGAGGAAGGTGTTACAGAGGGAAAATGTCCATTCATTGTTCATGGATTAACAAGTGATAGACTTTTTGGAAAGACAACAGAGCAGCTTAAAAGCCTAGCACTTAACCACATGGAAAACAATGGTTTTGCTTTGGGAATTGGACATGCTGCTGAGCCAGAGTCAATCTTCAATAATCCAGACTTGTACCCACTTGCTTTTCCTTGGTTGTTTCCATATGGACTTGGTGGGATTAAAAATGGGAGGCAGATACGGGTTTCTGAGTCTGTGAGAATAAAACACCTCCTTATGTATCATGATAAGAGGTTCCAGCTGGATCCAACATTTGTGCTGATGGCATTTAATCACCAACAAATAAAGTCCAGCACTCTTGGTGGCTACTTGTTAGCAAAGCATAAATCTTTTCCATATGTTGTAGAACGGCTAGAACAAATTGATACAGATGTGATGAAAGGCTTGACAGAGCGGATAAAGAAGGATGGCTTTGCCAAACCTGAAAGTGATGAAGAAGCTCAATGCTATAGGCTCTTGAATGACCTGGACTTTGTTGGTTCTAAAGTCAATGGCTCTGTAACACAGAAAAAATATATGAGGAATGAAATTTGGTCAATGATTTCATATTTGGGAGCTCCATCATGGTTTATCACCTTTTCACCTGTTGATGTCAAGCATCCACTGTCTATATACTATGCAAGTACAGATGAATTATTTAGACCTGATTTATCTCTTTTCCCTTCTGACAAAGCATATGGCCTAATATGTGAAAATCCTGTTGCAGGGGCAAGATTCTTTAACTTTATAGTCAAAGCATTTATAAAGCACATTTTGGGAATAGATGCAGATCATGATGGTATATTTGGAAAGACATCAGGATATTATGGTACTGTTGAGCAACAAGGTCGCTTAACTCTACACCTGCACATGCTCCTCTGGATTATAGCTGCACTCACTCCTCAGGAAATCAGAGAAAGGCTATTGTCAGAAGACAGTGAATTCCGGAAGGAACTTATCCAATATCTGGAGGATGTAATGAGTGGTGAGTTTGATGGTGAGACAATGTCAACAATGAAGGATAAGGTTGATCACTTACCACACACAGATCCCACAAAATCAATTCCAACACCTCCAGGGATGGCCTGTGCATGTTCAGGTTCTTGTATAAGTGAGAGCTGTCATGAGCAATGGCAGGAACATTTTCGTACAGTGACAAATGAGATACTCTATAGATCTAATCGCCACAGCTGCAGAATAGGGGGATGTAAGGCACACCCAAATGCACTCTGTAAAGCCAGGTTTCCACGTTCATGCTTTGAAGAGACCACTGTAGATGACAAAGGACATGTTGAGGTCAAACACCATGAGGCTTGGTTAAATACATTCTGTTGCCTCTTGTCCTACCTTATAAGGTGCAACTCAGATGTTACAAGCCTCCTTTCAGGTACTTCAATCAAAGCTATCATTGCATACATTACAGATTACATTACAAAGACACCCCTTAAGTCACATGTTATGTTTGATATCATTCAGGGGGTATTAAAGAAGAATGCAGAATTGATAAGTGGTGACAGATCAGGTTCTGATAAAGCAAGGAAGCTTATGGTTCAGATTACAAATGCATTCATGTCCCACTTAGAGCTGGGTGCACCATTTGCAGCAAGCTACCTCCTTGGACTTCCTGACCATTACACAAACTTTCAGTTTAAAGTCTGCTATTGGCAGTCATATGTGGATCAAATTGAAAAGATATGGAGAGAACATGAAGAAAGAGAGAACCATGGTGACATTTTGGACACAGCAGCAGTGCTAATCTATAAAGCAGGAGATAACTATAAGGCCACCTCACCACTCTATGATTATGTATATCGTCCAGGAGAGTTGGAGAAAGTCTGCCTCTATGATTATATAAGTTTATATGAGAAAGTGAAAGCAGGTAGGGGTAAAAATGCAGCTGTGTCTCATAAAGCCAGTGCCACCTCAGGCTCTGAAAGTGAGGGTGATGATGATATGGAAGGCTTGACAAGTAAGTTTACATATGCTTCTTACAAGCTTGGTTCTGTTCATCCTCAATATGATAACCATGTGGTGAGAAGGAGGAAAAATGCTGTTATTCCTAACTTTGTTGGTGCCACACTCCCAAGGAATATAGATGCAACCTCTGAATATTACTGCTTAACAATGCTGACCCTGTTTTGCCCTTGGAGGACTGGGTTGGATTTGAAAGTTTCTGACATCTCATGGGGGGAATGCTTTAAGGGTTTTGGATTTACAGCAAGACAGGTTGAAATAATGAAGTTCATGAATGTGCGATATGAATGTAATGATGCAAGGGATGACTATGCAGCCATCAGGAAAAAAATGGGAGTAGATTCCAGTTCTGGATACTATGGCCTGGATATGGATACTGAACATCAAAATAGCAAGGATAGAGACATCCAACAGGCTAATATAGATATATACCAGGAGTTATTTGAAGAGATGATTCTTAATGAGAGTAGAAAGACCACACGACACCAGAGGGAAATGGCTGAGATTGAAGAGCTGCTTAGGTCAACTGGATGGATTCCCACTCAAACAGGAGAGCCAAGCCTTCCCTCAGACCCAAGAGGCGACTCAGACTTCATTGATGGTAATAGTTATGCTCCTGGTGAATGGGCCAAAATTCTTGCAAGTAAAAAAGATGAACTTCAACAGCTGCGTATACAAACTATGAGAGATACACTTAATGCTATCCCCCACACACCCCACTCCTCCCAGCTCATCAATGTTGTAAAACCAGTGGATCAGGTGTTTCTCACCCAGGGAGACCAGGATAGAATCCTACCTAGTAATAAGGAATCACTTGACAAAGTTCAGTCAAGATACACCCTGAACTCAGAACAGGAGCGTGCATTTAGGATTATTGCAACCCATGCAATAAGTGTAGATTCTCCACAACTCTGTATGTATATTGGTGGAATGGCAGGAACAGGAAAATCACAAATTATCCGATGCCTGATAGAGTTTTTTGAACTCCATCACCAAGGTCACAGGCTGACAATCACAGCTCCAACTGGGAGTGCAGCTGCTCTAATTGGCGGTTCAACCTATCATTCTGTTTTAGGGATAATCCCTGGCCAGAGCCACATTAATGAAACATCTCTTGCTAAGGTAAGGAGCAGATTACAGGGTACAGACTATATCTTCATTGATGAAATATCAATGGTTGACTTGGTGTCTTTGTATAATATCTCTGCTCACCTATGCAGAGCAATGGGGAAACAAGATAAACCATTTGGTGGACTAAATGTCATTGTGGCAGGAGACTTTGCCCAATTGGCTCCACCTGGTAGATCTACCAAATCACTATATGGGGATGTTGGAACCAGTACCAGTCTTGCAACTAACCCTAGAGGTCAAAAGAATATCCTTGGAAAGGTATTATGGCATCACTTTACAACTGTTGTGCTTCTGCGACAGAATATGAGACAAAGCACATCCTCTGAGGAGGATGATAGGTTTAGAGTCATGCTGGGCAATCTTAGGTATAAAAATTGCACTAGTGAGGATCTGAATTATCTTCAATCCAGAACCACAGCCAGAGAAAGCCGAAGCTCTCTCATTACTGAAGACTTCAAATGTGTGCCTATAATCACAGGCAGAAATGTGCAAAGGGATAAGATAAACTTGTTGTGTGGTCAGAAATATATCTCTGATAGGGGGTTAGAAAGCCACAGCTTCTATTCCATTGATAGACTTGTTTCCTCCAAAAATAACCAGTTTTCCATGATGACTGGCTCTCTGCAGAAACAGCTGTGGGATATACTTCCTGTTGACTCTGAAAACTTTCCAGGGAAACTGACCCTCTGTATTGGTATGCCAGTTATGATCAAATATAATGAGGCCACAGAATGCTCTGTAACAAATGGTGCAGACTGTATTGTTGTTGGTTGGCAGAGCACCAGCCTGCATGATGTGATTGCATTGGAAACTCTGTTTGTAAGGTTGATCAAACCTAAGGAGGTGATACAGCTTGAAGGTCTTCCTGCAAATGTTGTACCCATCAGATGTTTGGAGCGACAGATTACATGTAGGTTACCTGATGACTCAGAAATAGGCATTGCTAGGAAACAAGTTCCAGTCATTCCAAACTTTGCAATCACAGATTATGTCTCCCAGGGGAAAACTAGACCATTTAATGTCATGGACCCTAAATATTTGGAGACATATCAGTTAATTTACACAGCACTCTCCAGGGGATCTACAAGTAGTGGAACAGTATTACTCAGAGAGGTTAATTCTGCACGGGTTCAGGGTGGTCTAAAGATGAAGCATGGTGATCTGTTTAAAGAAATGCAACAGTTAGAATTACTAGATGATATTACAATAAAGAAGTACCAAGGAAATCTCTCACCAGAGGTAAAAGGGTCACTAAGGTGGGAATTGATTGGATCATTCCTGGAAAAGATGGGTTCAAACTACATTCCACCAAATGTAGACAAATGCCTTGGCTGGTCAGAGAGTTCTAAATTGACCATCCCCACCTCTTCTACCTATTCTGAGTGGGGGCTAGTAGATGTACCTAAAAAGGGTAAAGTGTTCAGATCCAACAATCAACCCTCATTGGTTCAAACTGTAAAACGCAAAGTACGGGAAAAACAGGAAATCAATAAACCCCCAAAGCGCATATGTCTACCTATTCAATCTTCACCACAGGCTTTTAGCTGGAAGAACAACAGCTGTGCATTTGATTCAGTCTTAACTATTCTCAGAAATAGTTATGTCCAGGACAGAACACTGTGGGATGCTTTTATCAAAGCACAAAACCATCATTTGGCTCATATTGATGAGTGTTTTAGAAATGCCACCTATGCTGGATCCTGGAACTCTGCCAGAGATGAAATCAGACAATACTTGGTTAAAGCTGGGCATACTCCTCACCTTAGCCTTACAGGATATTCTAGTGTTCAATGTGTTGCAGAACTTCTGTGTACCACAGAAGGATCATCTGCTGTTATCCTGAAGTTATGTGTTACATGTCAAACTGCACTCACTACTCAGACAGATGGTATTGAATTTGCCATTGCTCAACCATCTACATCAGATACATTCCAGGAAAGATGGGATGAGTGGTTTTCAACTATTTACAACTTACAGTGCAATATATGTCAGCAAGTTCAGCCAATCCAGCATATCAAGTTAGTTTACCATCCCCCTGGACTCATATGCTTTAACATCTATCAAGTACCTCTTAACTGGACCATAGAACTTCAGCTTGTTGATTCTAGTGGTACCCCCCACCCATATAAGTTGTGTGGAGTTGTATACTATAATGGTGACCATTTTACCTCTAGAGTAAAAGAGGTTAATGGAAATGTATGGTATATTGATAACTTGAGATGCTCTCAGCAAGAACAGTGCCCAGTTGACTTCTCATCCATTGTCTTTGACCCTACAATGAAGCCCTATTTGGCATTCTTTGTAAGGCAGCATTAACAGAGCATGTACTTCCTGACCCCCACAATTCAGATGGTTGGCCAACTTTGAAATTCCAGATCTGTGGTTTGAAGACAGCATTTATAGCTCAACATAATGAATTGGGTCCTGATAGTTCCCCTATCAGTTCACAGATACCCATGTATATATCTTATCAGTATTCCCAAAGTCAGCATTTGTGTTTGTCAGATTTTGCCTGAACTGGATGTGAACTGGACTTCAAAAGCATTATATTGCAGACAGTTGTTTAACAGACCCAAAAATGACATGACATGTAGTCCATTTCTTCTCAACTTAAGACATGGCTAGTGTGGGGGCAGTTCACTGCAAACCTGCTAAGCAACCTGGGACCCTGCTGACATTCTGTGAGGCTATCAGATATTCTAGGAGGTGGAACACATGTAGATAGTGATAACAATGAACAAATTTTCTCATTTGCCGGCTTGCCACCCCCTGCCAACCTGGCAGAATCCACCCGGAACTGCTACTTGCCAGGCAGATCCTTTGCTGACCAACTGCCCCCGATACTAGGCATGGCCCCTGATCACATCAGTACCCTGAGAATATGGGGCTTCGTATGTGCCACGTGAGTGGCCACTAATTCAAGTCTTTACATAGAGTTTTTTAGCCGATACATTATCTAGGGGATGAGCATCTCTACATCACGTGAACCCCCTCCTTGGGCTGGGACCTCTGTGATTATCTTGGGATCTGTGCGGCGGCATCCCCCAAGCCGGGTCGCGTTCACACCATTGGAACATCTTCGCTCTACCACGTGACATTCACGTGCAAAGGCTGGGTCTAGACTCGGGCTCGTGACGAATGTATGTGGCAAACTTCCTTTCCGTGCCCGATCAACGGTTCCACGCTGTACCGCGTCGCGTTCCCAATTCTCTTTGTCATAGTCCCACAGATCTTGACCTGCAACGTGACGATATCTGATTTCTGAAGGAAAATTTACCCTCACCCTCCCATCCACACGCCAAAAACTGGTCACCATTATTGCTTTCTCCGCAATCTTCATCGAAACGATGGACAACAATGTGCCTCTCGCATGAACAATCGCCGTTTCTTCGAGCGCTCTCTGGGAATGGGCTACAACAGATACAATCGTCCATGACTGAGCTGTTGAAGATTTTGAGCAGTTGTCTAATGGTGGTCCGTGTTATCTCAACCAGTTGGAGGAGATTACGAGGTTCACTTCCGGGGGTTCGGTGGTCGGTGCGCATGCAATGTCCACCCATAATCATCCTGTCAGAAACTGACATGTTTGACTACCAGACAGCGTGTCGTCGTGGACAGAAAACCAACAAATCTACTTCACGAGCCTACGCCAAAATGACCTTCCAAACCCCGCGCTGTCCCATACCAGGACTCCCACCTCCTCTACCAATGGAACCAAACGGGTTCTTCCCTCCGAAGACGACGCACCCGCCCAATTGTCCAGAAAGCCAAAGCTTGACTCCCGAGAGACATGGCACCAACACCAAGATTTACTCAATGATGAAACAGATACGCACAATACGTCGTCTGCGATGTCTCCGCCACGTCTCCTGTCTGCGAAAAGGTCAACATCTCGATCCATGAGTGCACAATCCGTATCATCCCCTCTGCTGTCGGTAAAGACAAGGATGGGGATAAGGCCAAATCACAAACCTTGGTGCCCTCGTTGAAGGACTTCAAGCGTTCGTTCATCTACCCACTCACGGGAAACAGAAACCATACTACACGATGACTATGCTCAGCTCCAACATAACCAACCTACCAAAGGGTTCCACAACGGATTCCGGAGAGACCCATTGTCAAATCTGCATCAGATCAGACCTTACTCCCCCAAATCTCGTATCACACTCCAAGGATTCGCCGGACCATCGTCACTCGGGGGGCTCGTCGATCTGTTCGGCATATGAAACCTTTGAGCGCCCCCCACCGTGTCTACACTGAAACCCCGGACCAGCGATCACATGAACGCTTCCGGCGGGACTGACGTGGATGGATACAAAGCTGCCAATGCTGTGTCAGGGCCACTCTTCACCCTAAGCTCTACTGCGCCAAAGGTGGAGTCAACCGGAGAACAAATCAATCCGGAGACAAACCACAACCACAACAGCTTTTAGTGGTCGCTTCTTCCGGTAGGTGT
>Ga0307517_10006420_pt1 | contig 17406 bp, 8 predicted proteins | sample 23_EM_MG_FD_194515 | JGI IMG/M metagenome (GOLD analysis project Ga0307517, IMG submission 194515) | Populus trichocarpa ectomycorrhiza microbial communities from riparian zone in the Pacific Northwest, United States - 23_EM | ecosystem: Host-associated > Plants > Roots > Unclassified | place...
AAATTATCATAGTCTTATGAGCTACCGTGTATTCGACTTATTAACTTGATTCAAGTTTTTTTTAAAAAAATTAATTTTTATTTTGTTTTGAAATGAAATAATGCATACACACCGCTTAAACTGCTTGGTGCAATGTCATACAATATTCATAATAAATTCAATTCGATACAAAATTATTTGCTTCTGAATTAACGACAAGGCACACCGCTTCTAGGGATGTACTTCGATTCATCTAGCCTCGATAATGCCATGATTTACAGGTCAACAAGGCTTTAAACTGCTTGGTGCGGGGGAAGTAGAGCCCGTGATCGGGCTGGTTGGAGGTGGATGAATGCTCATCAAATTAGAAAAAAAAAAAAGTACGTGCCAAGCTGGTGACACGAGTTTTTGGAAATTTATATAATGTTTTTTTTTCGTTAAAGGGTACCGTTGATGATTTTTTGTTTTTCATGATTAAAAGCACATCTGATCAGTTTATATGTTAATTTATATTTCATTTTTTCTATATTTTTTTAATTATATATTTCTAATAATATTCTGACGCGTTTAAGAAAGTATTTTTTTCAAGATTAATAAAATAAAAAAAACGAAAATAGACCTTTTTGTCAACCAACATGTGGCTCTAATTTTTTTCTTTTATTATTGTCTGTTGAAATAGCCATAAAATTTTATGAAACCGATTCTATAATTCTCAAAAGACAAGTATATTTTATAATCAATTCAATCAAATATTTATATCCAAAATAAATGATATTTATGATATATTAATAGCATTTCATGATAATATTATTAAACCCAATCTAATATATCAATTCAATATTTCATTAACTTGATCTTGATTAATTTTTAAATTAATTCAGGTAAAAGTTAATCCGAGATAATTTAATTAATTGGGTGATTCAATTTACATGATCTACACAAAATATAATTTGATTTTTTTTAAAATAATATTATTTTAATTTAGTTTTTTAACAATATTTTTTGAATTAATCCAAACTAGCCTATCAAATGATAGGAGCTAAATCGAGTTTTATAATTTAGTCCACAACATGACAATACCATTTATTTAACATTTTCCTTACTGGATTTATTTTTCATCGAGGCCAATGAAATACTGAAAATCTGCAAGCGTCGGGACAAGTGTGATTTTGGGGACAAATTAAAAGTCTTTACCTTTACCTAATCCTTGCCCAACAGCCTAATCATGATGAACCCACTTGTCTTTGGTTCACATGTTTGTTTAATGACTAATTTATTCCAAAGGTGGACGTTACAGATTATCCCATGTAAATTCAATTAAAGAAATCATTAATTAATAAATACACTAATAATAAAGACAGAAGAAAGAAACAGGAAAGCAAGTTCCATGTCTCCTGCTTCACATGCTGCCTTTCCATTTTAGACTCTGTCTTTCTCTGACCAACCTTACATTTCCGTCTCTGTGTTTCCCTTTCATCATCACCACAGTTTCTTTAAAAACAAATAAAAATCAAATCTCTAGTTACTGCAACGATGCGATTATTTAAAAAATAAATAAATTCAAATGTAAAAAAAAGAAAAGAAAAAGAAAAACCCCTCTCTCTTGTTCTACTTCTCCCCTCTTATCCAGCTCCAAAATAAATAAAAACATTGATTAGCAATTTATTTCTCATTCAAAGACCCACCTGTCTCTTTCTCTGTTTCATACTCGTACAAAAAAAAAAGAAAAAAAATAATACTTGTAGCAGTCATTGTATATTGATTCTGCCCTCTCTCTTGTGTGCAATATATAAGTTACAGAGTATAGACTTGGTTTTTTTGGTTTTCTTTGATTCCCAGTATTTTATTTCGTGGGGGGTTTGGTTGGATAATGGGGTTTTGTTACTTTCTTGAATTCCCTTGTTAAATCTTGTGTCTTTTTTCCGTTTCTTTTACCAGATTCCTCAACTTGTGCTCTTTCTAATACTATAAATTAAGTATAAATCTTTCTTGGGTTCTTTTTAAGCTTTTGTTTTTTTTTCCTTCACACACACCCCCACATGCATGTTTTTAGGTTTGTCTGATCTGGATTGGATCACAAGGATCTCTCTAGAGAGAGAGAGAGAGAGAGAGGTGGGGTTTTGGTGGCTTGAGAGTTTCTTTTGGAGAATCTTGGTTTCTTTGAGAGTGGAAGAGAGCAAAGAAAGAAAGAAGTTAGAAGAAGGTGAGATTTTCTTGGCTTCTCGGATCTTCTTCTTTTGTGCTTTGGGCCCACTAATAGATTCTTTGCTTTTGCTTCTTGGTAGTTGCTGCAAGTTTGATTCTTTTTCCGTTGTTTTTCTTGTGCCATCTGGTTGTAACCTGAGCTGGGTCTATTCTGTTCTGGGAAAGTCTGAAAGATATTAATTATATTCTGTTCTCGGTGAATAATTATGAACTGGGCCTATTTCATATGTTAGAAGCTCAGTTGTTTATAACTGGTAATTGTTGATAGTGTTATTTTCTGTTTGTAGGTTCTAATTTGGGGCATTGCTTATCAGTGATTTCTATTGAGTTCTATTGTTGGATGATTGAATTGAGGTTTTGAGTTTGTGTATATTCTTGGCCTGCGTTGATCTTAATACATTCCTGAGGGATGGCGGGCATTGACATTTCAAAATATGCCCACAGTCCTGTGCATAAGGCCATTGCAACAAAAAATTATGCCACTCTCAGGAAGATAGTAGCTGGCCTTCCCCGTCTATGCAATCCAGCTGAGATTCGGACTGAGGCAATTTCATTGGCCGAGGAAGAGAAGGCTGAAGCTATTGCTGCTGCAATTGATAGGCGTGATGTACCAAACCGTGACACTCCTCTTCACTTGGCTGTCAAATTGGGTGATGAGACTGCAACTGAGATGCTCATGGTTGCCGGTGCAGATTGGAGTCTGCAGAACGAGCAGGGATGGAGTGCTCTACAAGAAGCCATCTGCAATAAAGAAGAAGGGATTGCGATGATTATTGTCAGGCATTACCAGCCGTTGGCATGGGCAAAGTGGTGTAGGAGGTTGCCTCGTCTGGTAGGAACAATGCGAAGGATGAGGGACTTCTACATGGAAATAACATTCCATTTTGAGAGTTCTGTGATACCCTTCATCTCGAGGATTGCTCCTTCAGATACTTACAAAATTTGGAAGAGGGGTGCAAATTTGAGGGCAGATATGACCATGGCTGGTTTCGATGGTTTTAGGATTCAGCGTTCAGATCAGAGTATTCTTTTCCTCGGTGATGGATCTGAGGATGGGAAAGTCCCTTCTGGATCGCTTTGTATGATCACACACAAGGATAAAGAGGTGATGAATGCTTTGGATGGTGCTGGTTCTCCTGCAACTGACGAAGAGGTTCGGCAAGAAGTGGCTGCAATGTCTCAGACTAATATATTCAGGCCAGGGATTGATGTGACCCAAGCAGTTCTTTTGCCACAGCTGACTTGGAGGCGGCAGGAGAAAACGGAAATGGTGGGTTCATGGAAGGCAAAGGTCTATGACATGCACAATGTGGTTGTTAGCATCAAATCTAGAAAGGTCCCAGGGGCTCTGTCAGATGATGAGTTCTTCTCATCTTCCAATGACAATGAAACAGAAAGTGAGGAACTCGATGACATTTTGACAGTAGAAGAAAGAAGGCAACTGGAAGTTGCACTTAAATTGGATGCGTCGGAACTGAACTATGAGAATGGTGAGAATGGTGATGGGATTATTGCACATCGTCATAGTTGTTATGAGCACAGGGAGATTCCTATTGAAGATGCAAATGGTATTATAAATGGAGAGACTAAGCAGGAAAAGAAAGGGTGGTTTGGTGGTTGGAGGAAACGAGATTCTAAAGTTGAAGGGCAGAAGAAAATTGTTCCGCCAAGAAGTTCTCTTTGTGTGGATGAGAAGGTGAGTGATTTGCTAGGGGACTCTCCTTCTGGAAGTCAGCCTAAACCAGGAAGACATTCTGTGGAGATTGTTTTGAGGGATGAGCACCGGAAAGAGAGAGATAGCAAGGCATCTACTTCTGTGAGTTCTGAGAGCAATAATCGTCGCAAGGAAGGAAGCCGCGAGAATGAATATAAGAAAGGATTAAGACCTACTCTTTGGCTTTCTCCAGACTTCCCTTTGCAAACTGAAGAACTTCTTCCACTGCTTGACATTCTTGCAAACAAGGTTAAGGCAATTCGTCGCTTAAGAGAGCTGCTGACAACTAAACTTCCTATGGGAACCTTTCCAGTTAAGGTATGATGCCTTTTCTTCTATCTAGCTGGGTTTTACTATAGAAATCTTTGCTTGCTGTTTGATTAGGTCATCATCCACTGCTGCCCTGCCCTTGCAATCATATTATCTATCTGCTTTCTGGATAAGGTTGGTTGTATAATGGCCTTGTTGTTCTATACCAAATAACCCTATGGATCTGTATGGTAAGATAGGGTTTTTTCGTGTCTCCATAACTTTCTAAAAATCGAGTGCTCTTTACGAGTCTTTTTGATGATGTAAATCATATTGAATAAATACTTTTTATGTGTATGCTCGTGTTAACGGTGCAAGAGGTTTTTGTCTTACTAAGGTCTGGGCTTAGGTGTTTGAAGCAACTTTACCTAATTTGAGGCTAATGCATCTCCAGCCTCTAAGAGTTGATTGATATACTTGTCTGTTGAGGGAAGGTCATGTGATCATGATATTGGAGTGCATAGTAATTTTTCTGTCCTTTGGGTAGAGGGAATTGCTGATCCTTCCTTGAGTCATGAGTAATTGCAGCAGAGACTAGGGATTTAGTCATAGAAGTTGTAGAACTTTTGTGGCCTGGCTGAAAAGCCAATCACTCCAAGACCCTGTAATAGAGGCTCTTTGATTTTAGTTGTTTTCTCTAGTCTATGCTCTATACCTTCATCTGTTTTCTCTGCTCATGCATTGAGTCATCATTATGGGCATATTTAAGAGAGCTTGGAGGTTTTCATTAATGTTCCAAATGTTGAACTTGTATAGTATCATGTTGTATCTCTTGATTTTTGGTGAATCCAAGTGATTCTTACTTCATTGAAATCTTCATACTTGCCTCTTTTGCTTATATATCTGAAATGCATATTTTATTTTTCCTGTCTTTAAAGAAAAAATGGGTGATTTCCATCTTGTTGGAGTAGTAGTAGTAGTCTCTAAAAAAAGAATTATTACTATTATTGTTACCTCATGTAGATTAGTGCCAACATTGTGTGTAGATTTAGAGATTCAATTGAATCTGATCTAACTTGACAATAGTTACTAGATTTTTTCGAGCCAGCTAGACTCTACTCATTTAGAACTGTAGACTTCTTCCACCAATGGAGAAAGCTCCTTTTATGTTTTCCATAATTGTGGATAAGCATTATTTTGGTTACCATATTGGCAAGTTATGTGTAGTTAGATAGGTTTGTGATATTAGAGCAGAATTGATCTTATGCAATGTTTCCCTTGTAATGGAGGACAAATTTTGAGCACATTATTCATTGAGTGTTTGGCATTGCCTTTCCAAAACTGTGGTTTCCATCTAGACCATGGTTTAAAAAATAGCAAATCGTATCTTTCTCAAAACCATGGTTTTCAGTGTTTTCAGCATTCCAATACCATGGCTCCAAAAAGACAACCAAGCACCCAAAATTTGGCTTTTGGCATCATGCATTCCTTTTCCTAACTCCACCACAATCTCAAATAGTCTTTGACTAGTCTTCAAACATGTGGTAGTTATTGATGGAGGACCGACAAAAGATTTTAGATATTCTTGTTTTAGAAACATAATTAATATAGAACTATCTAAAATCCTTTACGTGTCCTTCCCTAGTTTTTTAAGGAAAAAGTTTTGCAAGGGCACCCGACAACACCTTTTAGCCTGCTATCCATTGGCATCTTTTTAATGATTACATGTCCGCAGGGGCAGTATAGTGTAAATATCTTGAAAAGAAAAAAAAAAGAATTGGCTGAGAGAATCTAAAATAGTTTTCTTTATTTGATACCAATGAGAATATGAGGAAACAAACTTCAGTAAATTTTTAGGTTTTCCAGTTTTATGGCTAGTTATGGATCTGGATTACATAACCATATATTCCACCTCAAATGCTGGTGAGTTGAAAACCATCCTTGTAACGGGTTAGTTTCTAGTGCAAATTGTTGCAATGATATATAAGTGAAGTGGAATAGAACCTAATCAGGAATATGAAAGTGAGGGAGCAACACCCTAGTTGGATATCACTATTATGGAATTGTTGCATGAGGATAAACAATGTTGTTCTGCCTCAGAGGATTCTTAGAATTAGTAAGAAGCATCAATCTTCAGTCTTGAGCTTAGAAAAGCATGTATGTTTAAATTTGCAGAAATGCATGTATGTTTAGCATGTTAGTGTACATGAGCATGCATGCACATGGATGCATAAACTGTCATTTTTTACATGTCTGTCCTTGTAGTATTGGCAATCACCATAATATCATTATAAGAAACTTTACCTTTAAGTTATGGAGCTGATATTAATGGTTGGAGTTCCAAAATCAAGGAATAGCATAGCTCATTCCACTTTAGTTACCCTCAGTTATGACCTGTGGCAACATGTGGTGTACAATATCATATACGGAGTTAATATAGCACTCTAATGTGTCATGTTTGCCTTGCTGAATCGGCTGTCGGATTGATGTCCCTATACCCCAAATAGTTGCCACATAAGACTCTCTTCATTACCCTTTGACCCTTTGATTGATCTGCTGATAAGTTGGCTTTCTCCTTCGTGAGAGGCTAGTTGGCATTTGAGAGGCTAGTTGGCATTTGAGAGGCTAGTTGGCATGATGCGCTTTATAGATCATATCCTCTGTATCGTGAAAAACACAATAATGTGGAATTTATTGGACCCCATAACTTCAACTAATACTGATGTGGTTTTGGCTGAAGTTGGAAGGATTTGCTCTGGTGAAATCAGGTAAGTTCTGTGTTGATATGCAAAATGCTCATCATTATACCAATTTATACTTCCTGAAGAAGAATGAAAGAAGATGATGATTTTATCTTAAATGATAAATCTCAAGAATTCTCTCTGCTTAGTCCCGGGATAAGTTTTCAGTGAGTCAAAAGGCAGTATTTCATCATCATCATCATCATCATGTTTGAGTTTTGCAAATATCCATGGCTTGCTTAGTCTCCTTATTCCTGGTCCCAGCCACGTGCCACTTGTTTTCAGACGGAAGGTAGAAGCATAGTTATTAGATCCATCCATCCAGCCTTGTCTGGCTGGTGAAACCAGAAACATAGTTAACCAGACACTTGGCAAGTCTAGGTTTCTGATAGGATCATCTAGGAGTCAAACTTGACTGAAACTTGAAACGTAACTCTAGTCTGCTGAATTTCATTTGAATTTGAGAAGTTTCCTGCGCAGCTCCATTTTTAGAAATACCATTTGACCAAGATATGACAGAATAGGATTTTAACCTGGCCTTGTGGTAAGAGAGCATCTAACACTTACTGTCAGGTGTCAGGCCATGCTAGATAAAAATGTTTAAAAACCGCACATAAATATCTGATTGTTACGCATATAAATTATTATGGATCCTATAAATCCAGTTGACTAGTTTGGCATCTGGGTCAAGTTTTAACAATTATGATTTGGAAGATATTTTGTTGGCAGTAGTCCCTTGCACCAAGGTAGAGTTTTGAAGCGCCTCGATAACATTCTCTCCTTCCAAATTTGCTGACATGCTTTTGTAAGATATTGGAGAAAATCACTTCAAAAAAGGGGAAGGGAGAGGTGAGGAGGGTCCAATTCCACCAAATTACTTTACTGACTGGAATTCATTCAAAAAAGAACTGGATGATAATGCTGCCACTTCTTGTGCTGCAGCTTGATTTTTTAATTTTTTTTTTATCTTTGGTCCTATTGTTTTGTCAATCTCTGAATACGTTTTCTGAGTACTTCTTGTTTACATCCAGGTTGCCATTCCAGTAGTTCCCACCATCAGGGTACTGGTTACATTTACAAAGTTTGAAGAACTACAGCCACTGGATGAATTCTCAACACCGCCTTCAAGTCCTACGGCTGCGGGACGGGAAAGTCCATTGGTCACGCAGTCCTCAACATCATCTTGGTTTCAGTGGATAAAAGCCCCTTACCAACGCCCTGGCTCGTCTGCTGGTGGCTCTAGCAGTAGGATAGAAAACATTCAGGACCCATTTGCTATTCCTTCAGAGTATACCTGGGTTACAGCTGAAGCGAAGAAAAAGAAGATGCAGGAGAAGAACAAATCAAAGAAAGCAAAAAATCATGGTCATTAAGGACTTGCGGGTGATAATGTCAAATAGGGAATAGTGTCTTATAAGACCACGGTATTGTGATAATGCGAGGAAAAAAAGCACCCTCCTAGTCGGGAGAAAATTTGGTGCATCATTGTGGGGGTTGGAAAGGAAGAAATATTGTGATTCTTTCTTACAGCAATTGCTTGGCCTGTGACATGTTTAACTTCATTTTAGATTAATTTGTTTCACAACCTTCTGTATGTGATTGATTTGTTAACTCTTTACTGACAAAACCAGCAAGTTACCTTTATAGCCGACGAGTACATCGAGTGCCATCTTTCATTTCATTTGAAAGTACAGAGAGGTTTCTGTATCAATTTTTTTTTCTTTTTAGTCTGAGTTTTTGATCTTCAATGTCGCCCTCAACTCCCACGATTACCTGCCACTCACGAACCTAAACTCTCACCATGCTTTCACACTATAAGCCCAGTTAGTGGTGTCTTCTTAACTAGGAGTTTTCACCACGTACCAAGAAAGGAATCATTGGGTGGCTCTAGAAGGAGGGCAGATTTTTTCAGAGAGAATGATAAAGGGACGTTAAAGGTTTTGATTGGTCTTGGATTTGTTAGAAATCTATTCACAAGGTTCGATAGTCGTGCAACATGGGCAAGCATTAAATAAAAGAATCCTGGAAAATTTTCACAGCCCTTTTGTTTTCTACACATGTTTTCTATCTTCAATGTTCTAGAGGACTTATTCTATGCAAATAAATACAAGAATGTGAATACTGTGAAATGCTCTTGAAGAATTGCATCACCAGGAGATCCATCTGCAAGAAGAGAAGATTGTAACTGTTAGAAAACTGAGTGGGACTTTTTTGAAAAAGAAAGACAGTTCTCCAAGAACAAGAGGCAGATTATTTTATACGGCGTTATCAAGTGTTTTAAATTTCCTTGTCGAAGTGTTTTGGATTTCTAAAAATGATAGGACTTTGTCCTGAAAGGGACAGTTCTAATTCCGTGTATACATTGATTCTTATGAGTATGCATTCGTAGTATTTTGTTCATGTTGACAATACAACTGTCTTAACTGGTCCTGTGACCATCCTGATTCTGTACCTTTACTTTTCCAAAAAACCTAATTTAATACCATCGTTCTTTGTCCCTAGCCTATTAAGAAGGCTTCAGACACATATCCCATTAAAGATAATAGGACAGATTGATGTGAAGCCATATTTCTTCTTGATGTGTACATGCCTTCAGATTTTTATTTATCCCCAGAACCTCACAGAGATCATTAGCTACTTCTGATACGTTGCTTTTTGGTTGTTTGAAGGCAGACCCTCATGGACTAACCATAGATACATGCAACCTGCTCTAAAAACATATATAGAAAATTTCAGCAGGCACCCATGTTCTCAATCCTCTGATTGGTTTAGGATTCAGGCCTCTTCTTTGAAACAAAAATCTCAATCGAAGTTTGTGTGCATTACCCAAATACAAAATTACCTTCATATGATGGCTAAAGGAATCAAACTCATGTCGTCATGATCATGCACCTACATATGCTTTGCTAGGTAGGGCCCCTGCCTTTTGGTGGCCTTCCTGTTTTTATTGTTACTACCTATGTTGTCCAAACACCTAAGAATTCTAAGAGTAGAAGTCATAAAAGGCCAGAAAGCTTTCCTTTGCCTCAAAACACACACACATGAACAGCTTCACACAATCGTTAAGAATTCTAACTCTGGTTCTGAACTAGATCGAATTATATTGTCCAAGTAAGGTTCATTTCATCCTGTCAATGAGATGCTATGTATTTGAAAGAAAAAGAAAAAAAGTTGCTAGCTGGGGCTGCTGTTAACCATCGTAGCATACGATAAGTGTCTAGTATAATCTCAATTGTATCAAGTGCCTTTTGCCATTGAAACTTGGAAGTCTTCAACGGTCATTTTGCATTTCATGGTCAGATGCATTGTTGACTCACAGAAGGCATTGCATTTGATTATATTTCGAGGCATCTTCCACATTTCAACAATATTATACTCATAAAAGACATGCACCTGATTGGTTTTTGTGCTAACCATAAGTATATTTAGTGATTTTTTGAAGGGAAGGAAAAACAAGGAATATAAATATGCCTTGCCACTTTACATATATGATTCTGAAGTATTGCTTAAATCAGTAAAGAACAATTAAAGTGTCATACCTATGGCAGGATTTCTTGTTCATTGAATTGTACAAACACAAGAATTCCTTGCTCCTTCAAGTTCTCCATCATCAGAGATGCTGTGATATTATGAAAGAGAAAGGAAAATATAGTGAAAGTGCAACAGAAAAGCAAATAAAATAGCAGCCTGAACCTTAAAAGATGTAGCATAGATGAATAGATTGTAAATGGAGAAAACAAACCATCATTACTTCATTTTCTAGAAATTGTTCATGCAGCCATGCCCTACATATCATAATAGTGCCTAAGCATATACACTCTTTTAAAGTTAGGGACAAAACACCCTTATTACTGTTGAAGATAATATTGGAAATAATTTGCTTATCAAAAACATGGTGTGGCTTGTGGGGATTCATCATCAAACACAATCAAAATCCAATATTCATGAAAACTAAGTATGGTAAGCAGGGGATGGTTAAGTTTACCTCGGTTCAAATTCAAGAACATGAGCAATATCTGTGCCATATGCAATATCAGGCCAACTTACTTTCCTCTTTTGATGATCTGTCCTTGCTTGATTTTCCTCAATTGTAGTAGTAGAAGCAGTTTTCTTGAGATTACTCTTGAGAGTAGAAGTTTCTATGTGAGGTCCATTATTAGACCCACAAGGACTACTGCTTCTCCTATTTCTTCCACCATTGCTCTTTTGATGATCCTGTACTGATTCATAAGTACTGACTTCTTCCATGACCCCATATTCTTTCTTTTCTGCGAAGGATCCCCTCTCAGTTTTGTTGCTTTCTTCACCTTTGTTGATAAAGTTTCTTGAAGGTACATAGCAAGAGCACACCAAAGAAGTGCACCTGTTCTGCCCCGAGGCCGCCAGGAGTACAGTCAATGAGGTTAAACTTGATATATCTCGCTGTATGTGTTCTCCCTATGTATTGATATACCATGCATATCCACCCTTTTAGCTGTGTCTGTTATCAGTAATGGACAGGTATCAGAACAAAAAAAGAAACAAAAGGAGAGAAAGCCTGTATATAATAATGTTAATATATAAGGTGGTTATCACTAAATGATTATGGTTTATTGCTTTGCATCTAAGAAAGTGGGGATATGGCCATATTTTGGTTTTTGGAAGTGGGGTTATGCGCGTTGGGGTATGCAGGAAATCGGGAAGACATGGTTGGATATAGAAGCACAGGGCACAATCATGGTCATTGCCTCACCCACCACTTAGACTCGTTTTTCTTTTGCTTTTTTTTCTCAGCACTCATTATAGTGTTGTGGTGATGAATTGGTGTGTGTGGGTAAAAAGACGTAGTACATGTTTGTTCTTTAACTTTTGACTATTTGTGTGTATGTGGGCATCATATTCATTGTTTGCTTACAGTCGGAAACGGACATCTGATCTTTTTATTTCTTCTCACGCTGTTTTGCTTTTCCTGGCACGAGGCCAGAGGGCTTGCAACATGTGAGTGGAGAGGGAAAGCAGAGAGAAAGGAGGATTATAAAGAGAGTTGCAACATAGAATCTTTGTTGAGAGGGCTGATTTGTGCATCTATGGTGTAAAGATTGATTGGACATGATTTCAGACACCTTTCCCCCCCTTCTTTACCCTGTTCCATAGCTGGATTACATAACAAGGAACTACTTCCTTGATATAATTCCTTGTCAGCAAATGCTATTATTATTTGGAAGGGCACGGAACCTTTATTGTACGCATGTGTAGCCTTTATAATTATGCTACAATATTGGTTTTGTCGTCTTCGTGTAGGAGGGCACATTTCTGTGTCTGTATCAGGCAATAATTTCATTGCATTCAATCCATTTGCAGGAAGCTGTTGTAACTCGTAATGTAGCAGCACCATTTAAACCTTCCTTGCAATTTAATTGGCTGGTGATGATGAATCTCGTTTCTGTCAAGAAGTCAAGGTAGGTTAGGCTTATAAAGTCCAAGGATGTCCCTTATTTTCTCCCTCTTTTTTAAGACAAAACCCACATCTTCAAGTTCATGGACAAAGTCCAATGACTGAAGATGGGCGGTAGTATCTGTAATCTTAACATCTTTGGCTGGCCAAAGTTGACGAAGCTATCTTCTGTCGTTTAGACGATTTTCTCTTGGTAATTTCGATTAGACAATTTACATGATGGCATGCAAACACTGGCCAAACTTCTTCTCTTTATTGGGTAAAAAAATTCATCATTTTGCCATATTTTTTGTGTGTTAAACGATTGTTCCAAGGCTTTGAAATGAAATAAAACATATTTTCAGTCAACAGAAATCACTTTAGTCCATGGAATTATTAACACTATGTACTAACATATGAATTGATAAGGATCATCCAGCCATCACCATTTAGACCCCTCTAGTTATTTTACTGGTGATTCGTTGCGAATCGGATAATATTTTTGGTTAAAAAAATAAATATACAAGCTTTTTAAATGTATTTTTTTTTAAATTCTAATCATAAATAAAAAAGTTTATGCATGCACTTAATTAAATAAATCAAGAAATATTTATGCCAATAAATATTAAAAAAAACATGTTAGCATATCTATTCAACTCACCTCGTTACAAGTCGAATATTTTTTTTCTAACACAAAATAATTAATGTGTAGATGTTATTAATTTTTTTTTAACAATGAGTAAAAAATATAACTGTGAATAAAAAAGTCGATACTTACATATGATAAATATAGTGAAGATTATATGTGTTAATAAAGACATGTAAAATCTCAAGTTAATTCTTGACGTAGTAGAAAAATAGGATAATATTACAATTGCTATAATAAACACCATTTTTTTAGTTTTTATATAATATATTTTTTAAAAAGTGCGAAGAAAAAAAAAGTGTAAAGAAAAGAAAAGGGAAAAAATAAAAAATATTAAAAAAATTAAGATAAGAAAAAAAAATGGTGATAAATAAACCAAGAATACATCGATAAATATGCTTAGTATAAAGATAAGAAATAAGAAATAATTCTTTTTTAAAAAAATACCAAAAAATACAATTTTAGTACAGCTGCAATGAAAATTTTTAGAATAATTTACGATTATATCATTTCTAAGTTAAAAGACCATTTCCATAATAATATTCTTACAAGTTCTTCAACGTCTTAATGAAATGATAGCTGCTTTTGATCCTAATATATATTCTTTGTTTTTAGGATTACAATTTACAATCACAAAAAAAGAAAATAATTTACATCGACCATTCTTGATTTTTTAGTGAAATGAAATAAAAAATGTTAATAAAGGTTTTCAAAAACTTGTCAAACAAATGCAGGGGTTTTATTAAAATTAAATACTGAAGATTTTTAATTATTTAAGACATTTTTTATAAGATAAATGTATGGGTCAGCATAGTTAGCAAATGCCATGAATTCTCTAAAGTTGGTCGGAGTTCGACCATGTGTGTGCTAATGGATAATTAGCTAAAAAAACACACACAAAAAAAAATACATTAAAAAGGATTAGAATCGCAATTACAATTCAATTTGAGATCAAACCATGAGAAAATCAAAGTATTTTTAGCTTATATTTTCTTCAACTAAATGAATTAAGAAGGTTAATTATGGATTGGCTGAAAAACGAACCTCAAATAAACATTATTTATTTATACAATTCTTCTCTCTACTAAAAAAAAAAAAAAAAAAGAGATTGGATAGATTATTATTTATATGGACAAGGAAGCATCTCATTTTTTTTTCAAAATTTTCTATAATTTTATTTATTTCAGTTTTATCTTTCAATATTTTATTGATTTTGAATTGATTATTATAATTTGTTTTGTTTTGTTTTTTTTTTCCTATGAGATTATTATAGTTTCAAACAAACATACTTTATTTGGTTGATGCTCAATTTTTGCAAGCGTTTATTTTTATTATCATATCATTAAATAAAAAATGGTTTAAAAAATATACTTTTTAAGCCCTTCGGAGTCTATGATTTGGATCGTGAGTTGTACGAGTTAAGTTACAAAACTTGGGTCAATCCAATATCTCTCTGTCTCAATATTACAAAAAAATATCATCTTGAAATGTTTTTAAAGTCAAGCCATGTTTTTATTGGTCGTCTGAGTTGCTTTTGGACCCAGTAAGTCAACAGAGTCATGTAGAGTCAACTCTCATACGAGTTAATTTTAAACCCGGGCTAGGCATGAAGTCGGGTCGGGAGGTTTTAAGGTTGATCTGTAAGACCTATGTTTTGGCCTATTAGACCCAATCCCAAGTCTAGCCTAAACTCAAGAACCCGACCTAACCTATGCATTTAAAGAAAATTTTTGGCTAGAAAATTGATTTTCTCTTCTTCTCTTTTCCACCCCTCCCGTAACTTTTCTCTTAATATACCAAAGAATTCAACTTTATCTAAACTTAAGCTTTTAGGTTTTAAGAAAGGTTCAAGAAGCAAGTAAATATAACGACTCCCTCTTTTATTGTTTTCAATTAGGAAATTGATGGTTGAAGGATTAAAGAAGAGTTAAAGGTTTTTATTATGATTTGATAATTTGCACAATTGAAGACAGACAAATAAGAATTCTGGAAATCCCAATCAACCAGTTAACCGGTTGAACCAACAGTAGAAGTTAATTAGATCCGTTAGGTTCAATCAATTTGGGGTATTGTTCGGGATCAATTGAGTGAGTCAGTTTGGTTTTATAATTATATTTTGATCTTTAAGCTTAGAATTTCAGTCTTTTATGTTATGCTTCGAGTTGTTTTTTCATATCTGTCATAGGTTCCATTGACATTTTTACTAGCGATTCTCGGTAGTCTTTAGTTTTGCATATGTTTTTTTGCAGGTGAGTGAGATAATTTTTAATATCCATGTAATATAAATACTTATGTATGTTGATTATACGATGAGTACAGTTGATAAATTCTTGAATATCTATATATGCTACTTTAATTTCCGAGTACTAATCAATTCTTGATTTTGCAATCGTATTTTGTTGAATTGAATTCTACTTGATATGACATTTATTTGCTTTGATAACCATGCAAATCTCTATTATGTCTTGATATCGATATACTTGTCAGTAATTTCATGCTAAAGAAAAGTAAGTTTATGTGCACATAATATTCTATATACTTAGATGATGAGAGAGACACTAGTCTGTGGTGACTGATCCTCCCATAATGATCGGGGCCACAAATCTCGTCTGTTATCCAAACCTTAGTGTTTCGTTTGATATCTAACATGTATTCCATTACCATAAGCTATTATGTTTAACGTACGTGTGTGTGCGTGTGTATCTGTTTCAATCCTTATACTTATAAATAGAAAAAATATATACTAAATGTTATTCCCTTATTGAGTTGGTTGAACTCATCCCTCCATTTTAATATTATTTAAGGTTCTTAGCTTCTGTTAACAAGTTGATCTTTGATTGAGAGTTCCTACTACTTTGTTTGTTGATATGCCTTGATTGCTTTTGCAAGGTTTTTATTTTTATTTTTTGCGATTCAATGTCTTAGACATTCCACTATTACATTGTTTTCATAATTGTTTTATTGGTTTTGAAGAACATTTGAAAGATTATGAAATGTTACGTGAATCTTATATATATTTGTTTTACTATATATATGTTTTGAGGCTTAGCATAGATGAGGTATTCCCGTGGCACCGCTCCTGCGTTTTCGGTTATGGACTCGAGATTCAGGTCGTGACAACATGTTAGGTTTGATTTAATAATAATACCAAATAGTTTTCTTTAAAAAAATTCTATCTTCCAATTTTTTTCTTTCAATTGAATTCTTTTGTTTAGTTTAAGTCAAGAACATAAACTGGCATGCCTTGTGTGCTGTTACTCAATCCTGGCCAATCTCGTTGATATCCTGAGCCCTAGTCAACTTTGAATGTCTAGTATGTCACTGTAACAACTTGAGTAGTACTAGTCTATATCCAGAAAGATAGAACTGCAGGGATCATTGCTCTGCGTACTTGTTCAAGTAGATGGTAAATAACAAAAGCTGCAACAGATGATTTTCCAGGATATTAGGTTGATTTTCATTTATTTCTAATAATAAAAAATTAAAATATATGGTTCTATTAGGTTGATTTTCCTTTATTCTGTCATGCTTGAATGGACATAGGCTAATTTATATGGGATTATGAAGTCTATGAAGTATGAACTCAGTTTTCTTCTTAGGCTACTAAAAAATATTTGTGTTACATAGCCCCTAGCTCCTCCTAAAGCAAATTAGCATTAAGATGTTGTTTTGGTCAATTTTCGCCAAAACTAGACCCCAGAGAGGAAGCAGAGAAGTTACAGCTGTGGAGATTGTTGAGAAAGTGAAAATCAAGAGAGCACAAACCGATGATGGCAATGAAGCAGCAAACTTTTTGCTCGCTACTTGCAACGCCAGATGGAAATGAACTCCGTTTACTGTTGTTATAATTCATGTAATAGCAACAGCGAATCGTTTAGGAACATTAGTGGTTCAGGAGAAAAGTAGCCAAAATATGCAAAGTAAATCAGTCACCTTTTAAGTGCCAGCAGAACATAGAACAAATGTGGTTTCAATCAACCAAAGCACCTGAGAAAAATTCAATTTCAGGAGGCATGCAGTAATCTGTAGCCCATCACATTCATCCATATCAAATACAGTAAAAACGAATTAAGAAGCAAAATCTAAGCTTGTAATGACCAATTAAGAAGCTGAATGATCAACATCAGAACAAAAAGATGAAAGAAGTACTAACAATTTCTACCAATATTGCAAGCAATAGAGACTTTTAGAATAACTAGCTAGTCAGACTTTATCCATAGAGTTCATCTCTACATTAAATGAGGCGCAGATATTCTCAGAAGCGACACCTACATTCTGGACGTATGGTGGTCTGCAGAAAGGCAATCATTGTAATAAAGATGAGATCAAACTAACATAATCTAAACTAACCAGGATTCTAAAACTAACCAGGATTCTAAAAACTCAAGGATTCTAAAAACAAATCCATTTGATTTAGAAATTCTAGGAATCTTTTTTCTATCTCAACAGCTGCATGAGT
>Ga0307517_10006421_pt1 | contig 17405 bp, 18 predicted proteins | sample 23_EM_MG_FD_194515 | JGI IMG/M metagenome (GOLD analysis project Ga0307517, IMG submission 194515) | Populus trichocarpa ectomycorrhiza microbial communities from riparian zone in the Pacific Northwest, United States - 23_EM | ecosystem: Host-associated > Plants > Roots > Unclassified | place...
ACTTTCATAACAAACGGTGACGATGCGGGCCAAGAAGTTACCAAGGGGAGGGGAACTGCCGATGAGCGAACGAAGTGGGCAGACCAGGCATGCAAGTTATATGAACGAATAGTGTAAAATGGGAGAGGGAACCATCCCACAATAAAATAAAAGCAAAGCGAGATTGGGACGACAAAAAGGAACTTAGACGTCCTTTCCGTACCTCATACCGTCGAGGTTGACCGGCGTCAACAAAGTCGAATCTCTCGGAAGTCGGTTCCGACCAAGCGAGTACTCAGAGTTCTGCCCACCGTGCGAGTGACCATGGACGCTCTCCTCATACGTCCCGTAACCAGCAGAAGTTGTCGACTGAAGCTGGTACGACGATCTAGGTTCGTCGTACTCTGAACCCGCCGAGGGGCTGTCTCCAGTCGTACCTCCGGACGCACCGCCACTCGTTGGACGGTAGTCAAGGGGGTTCAAGATCATTCCGTTGTCCGATGGGAGGCGGTTGATCGGAAGATTGTTGGCAGAGGGGAGAGGCGGAAGCGTCGTGGTCGAGGTTAAACGCTGACCGGTTCGGTTCGGTGGCGAATGTGGAGAACCAGTAGGTTGGTCGCTAGGGGGGGATTGCAGCGGCGGGTAAGTGTACCCGTGAGTTGTGGTGGTGTACTGGTCTTGTGTGGTGTATTGCGTGTATCCCGTCATCTGCTGCTGACCTGTGGCAGAGAGTGAAGAGTTGTCGTATTGACCGTAGACGTCATCAACCACGGCGCTCTCGGAGGGATAAGTCATCGAGAGGGAGTACCGCCTATCTTGGTTGTGTTCCATCCAAGGTTGTGAACCGACGCCGGATTGGAGGTATGGATTTGCAGTGCGATAAGATGCGATTCCAGGAAGACTCGAATCGGTCATCCTCCTCCTGCGATCGGACATGGGGTTTTGCATAGCGGCAGAAGACTGATAATAGGGGTTCATGGACTGTGGTGGATAGTTGCTCGCATTGGATGGGGATTGACCGGAGGCGGACATCTGGGGGGAAGCGAAACTTCCCTCCTTCTTGGCCTTGCGCCATTGTTTTCGCAACTCTTTGAACTCTGAGCAGTGAACGGGGTGATGAGAATTCTCAGGGGTAAAGATAAGATCGAGCGGGAGGCTTGCTCACCTGAAGGTAACCTCCTCGGACCGTGCTTTTGCATCACAACATGGGCGTTGAGGTGGTTCAGGGTCCCATAGGACTTTGTGCAATCGGGCCACGAACAATGATAGAGACGCTCGATCTCGTCGTACCTCCTCCTCGGCCTTTTCCTAATCGTCGTGCCTGGAAGGGAGACAAAGGCGTACGTCTTGTTTGGGTTCGAGGGCGAGGAAGGATTTTGTTCCTTACTCAAGGGCTGAGTCGAGATGTCCGGCGACACCGACGAGTGAGGAGAGAGGGAGTGAACCTGAACGGTGGAATCGGCGACTCCTGTGGATCCAGTGGAGGGCCGAGGGCTGTGGTTCGAAGGATCGGAGAAAGCGTCATCGTGTGTCTGTTGAGAACGGTAATCGGTAGAAGAGGCATTGCTGTCTGTCCTGGAATGGACAGCATAGGCGGGTCGAGGGGGGCCAGGGTAGTGGAGGGATGGGGGAGAGTAGGCAGAGGACGAGGCGTAGTTGTAACGCGAGTCGAGGGGGCGATAAGCCGATGGATGAGAGCCGCTGAGGAGGGCGGGTTCAGACATCCTGCGATGGTCGATGGCGGAATCTGGGGTGGGGTAGAAGGCAGAGGAGGGGTTCCTCTGGTTTGAGGGGTACCTGAGCTGATTGTGCGGTGCGCTCATGGGTTGAGAGAAGTTTATTGGGTTGGGGTCGTCGGCAGACCGCGGGGAAGAGAGGGGGGAGTTGTCCCTGTATATCATCTCATACCGTTTGTCTGGGACGTCGATCAACGAGGCGGGAATGTCGAGAGCGAGTCTGGGGGCGGCAGACTGTGGCAAGAGACTGAGCATAGCAGACGAAGAAGGTTGTGCAGGCAGCAAGACAGACCAGCGAGAGCGCAACAAGATCTGTCTTGAAAGGACGAGAGAAGGATGGACGCACAAAACAGACCGAGAGGTGTTATATCATATATTATTCGCGGTGTTACTTCTCAAGAAATAATATTATAATTCAAATTATACGAAAAATGCAAATCCCCCTTCGTCACGCAGTCACATATTATGTAACCCTTCGACCCAATCTGAAACAAATCTACATCCCTCAAGGTCAGAAATTAATATTTCCTTTTTTAGTATTGCGTCACATCACGGTCACAACTGTCATGAGCTTCCCTTCCGTAGCGGCAGAGAGCGTCAAGCGATGTTGGGTTGTCGATGTTGTGTGGGCCAGTTGCGGGGCGGTTTCCCACTGTGTGCGATATAGCGTAGGAGGAATGCGTAGAGCGACGGATGAGTGTGTACGAAAAGGCTTTTATCTCGCCATCGCGCGCGCGTCGTCCTCGGGGATAATAGATGACAAGACGAAACAACAAAGTCGCAAACAAACTTGGGGAGAGAGAGAGAGGACACGGTCTGTTCTTTTCCTCTCCCTCTTCTTGCCGCAGCCCATCAATTCTGCGGTAAGAGCGGAAGCATTCCGAACCAACCCAAGTTCCTGGTAGTCGGGCCGCGACCGCACCCACACGTCAATTTCGGACTTGATCATTCTTTCCCCCTTTTTTCTCTCCTCTCAATGCGCGGGTGGTGTGCGCTCCGGTATACAAGGGTGGGGTGTGTGTAGAAGGAGTGTCGTCTCTCCCACACAAGTGTAAGCTTTCCAAGAGAGCAAAGGTTTGAACAATCTCACACGACGAGCCGAGGGGGTGGGGTGCGTGCCTTTTCCGTCCAAACAGAGGCGGTCGAAAGGAGAGTGGGGTTCTAGAATCGGCCCAAAAGCACAATCTAGCAGATTTGTTCCGCAACATCAACGGGCGATCATCCTCCCTCTCTCACTGCCCACCCACTCTGCCCTCCTCGTTACGTTACGGCGTTAGGCCGGCCATCTCGCACAAGGGACCACCCACCGCTGTGTGTCTTTGCTGCTGATGCGATTGTTTGAGAGGAGGAATCGAATGAAAACCATCCTGTGATTGGCCAGATTGGATTGGGTAGCCCCGTGGGGAAATGAGGAGGAGACTTTGGATTGTATTTTCGCACAGAGATTTAGACAAGGCTGGATAAGGTTGGGAATTGATATTGCACCACGCATTCAGTACCCGGGTGCAATCGATTCCCCTTCTCTCTCCTCAGCCCAAAGGTCATCTGCCCGTCCCCTTTTTGATGTCTCCGTCGCAAGCACTCGCGTTCAAAGAACAAGGAAACGCCCTCTTCAAATCTTCGCAGTTCCAACAGCAAGTCCGTCTCGACACTACGCGCGCACGATTAATCTAATGTGACGAAAAGCGCCGCAGATTTCTATGAAAAGGCAGGTCATCTCCATCATCTCACCCATCATCCCACTCCCTGTCGCGTTCTCTCAACTCCATTTGCTTGTATTTTCCGGCCTTCGGTGAATAATCGCCGCCGTTTTCTGTATACTCACCCCAATCCGTTTCCAGGCGTCTAACTGCGACCCGGATAATCCGACATATCCATCAAACCTGTCCGCTGCACTCTATGAGCTCGGAGATTATCTCGCAACCGTCCATGTTATCCTCCGAGTCTTTCATATCCTTGCCCCAAATGGCCAAGTCGCAGATCCAAACATTCAGCTTGCCAGAAAATTATCTGTCCGACTCGTCAAGGCTCTTCTTCATGGAAGCCGGAATAGAAAGATCCCTGACGATGCAATCGGGCGGCCAGAGCACAAAATTGTTTTTAATGTCCTTGAACGCCTCGTCTCCGACGATGTAAATGCGGTCAAACTCTGGAGTGCCTGGAGTGCCGTTGCGAAAGAGAAGCCCGACGACGCCTTCAGGGCGAAACAGGCTCTGCTCGAGTTGCCGATATGGCGCAAGCCACCGTACGTCTTTTCGGCACAATCTGCATGCATCATGTCTCAGACCCCTCCCGTCCACATCTTTCCTCCGTCTCCCTTTTTTATTTTTATTTTTTTCTTGGAGTGATTGACTGCATGACTGATGCGACGCACCTTCCCCCTGCCACCACGTCTCACGTCATCTGCCTCGCCATACTGTGCCTTTTCGACTGGCCCCACCGTTTTGCAAATCGTAGCTTGCCGAGCATGAACTACTTTCACGTAAGTGTCATTCGTCCACTTCACCTCGCGACGTGGTTACGTCATCAGCGACGTTGCGAGACGAGGGCAACTATCACTGCAGGTCTCTCAGTCGACCGTGTCCCCCGTCGGCGGTTCGTTGAAAGAGAAGCGCGTTTTGTACGTGTATGTGCCGTCGCTGATCGTCGTTGTGGCGTTGCTCGATCGGACGTTTTCTTGCCATCCGTCAAATCGTCTGCCCAATGTTTTCTTTTTGCTTCTTCCCTCCCCAAAGCGTGCGAGATCTAACGCACGTCTCGTTCGCTGATTCGCTCGTCGGTTCTGTACCGTCGCCCGTTACTTGTCGCCCCTAACCCGGGAGGACGACAATCAACCGCGATCCTTCCGCTCCATTTTTCTGTTCTTGATCTCCAAGTTTTGCCACCGGAGTGCCAGCGACCGGTTCATTTGTCCCCTTGGCAGGCCGACTCTATTTTGATGCCGGCATTTCCTCTTCCCCCCTTCCCGCTTCTTTGCTTCTCCCGTTTCGTGGTTTGTTCCCGTTCCAATCCACTCACGTTATTTTCAATTATTCGACAATTCCCCATTGACAATGATGGAATGACAGATCGGCACGGATGAGCTCATCTCCCTGGTCGACGGCTGGGGGCCAGATGACCCACACGTTCCTTTGCATCTCGACGAATGGAAACTCAGTCAGTTCGACCATCCTATTGGCTTACTCTTGGGCGGCGTGGGTGACGGTAAGTTTCCCCTCACCTTTTCTTTCCTTCAAGTCTCCACCCGTGCATTTGTGGCGTCGCGTTGATGTTCGTGTGTGCATGTTCCATGCAGCAAATGTATGATCGGGCGCAATCGCATTTGGCACGTCGGAATTGGTGTATACACGGTCGTCCCCCTGCCGCTCTATACCCACCCACCTCACGCAGTCCAGTGGCAATGCATCGCGCCCGATGAATTCTGGGGTCCTGGCGTCCCGTGCGGTCTGCCGAGTTTCTGCATCAAAAAAGGGTACAATCACCGATTTATCCCATGCCGTCGCAGTCTCGGCCGGTGGGTGGCCATATGACACGCATGCATATACAAAGGCGGCGATGCCCCGTCTCGAGTGTTTTGCCGTTTTTCTGATCACGTCCGGTGTTTGAACGTGATCAGCTTTTACTCCTGACGCCCCCTCCATTCCTCAATCTGCTGATTGCCTGCAGTTCCTCTTCGTTTTGATCCCTTTGTCGCCACTGGGGGGGGGTTGGGGTTGACGGATGATTATTGGGTGATTCGTGGGGTACCGTTCCGTCTTCGCTTGCTGCCGCGTTTTGATCTTGATCGGCACACCCAAAATCGTGGTCCGAGTTGAGAAAACTCGCACTTGAACATATTGACAGAACGTGGTTTCACGTTTGTTGAGGTGCGGTCCTTGATGCAGATGAACAGGCTGCGCTCCGGCACTCGGGTTTTCTTTACCCGCTTCATTGTTCAGCGTTATTTCCCTTGGATTGCGGTGCCCAAGCCGTGGCGCTGTGTTTGGTGGTTTTTGTCATGGGGTGTTGATGTGACTCAGACGGATCTTTGTCCCTGCTCGCTCTCTATGGACACATCTTTGTGATGCATTGCCTCAATCCATAGATGACACTTCGCGCTTCAGCTGACTTCGCCGCCCGGGTCACACATGATGAGGGTGGGCAAGTGTCGCTGCGATCACCCTTTATGTTCGGGTTGTTTTTTCTTTTTTTGAGGCAGTTATTCGTTGTTGAGGTGGTCATATGCTGATACGTTATCTTCTGACTGTGTGCAGGGCGTCACATCCTTTCTACACTTATCGGTGCGCACAGGGCGTACGAAAAGCTTTCCTCGTCCCCAGGGAAGAAAGATAGGGTCAAATTCCATCTCACCGCTCTGGATATCCACCCGACTGTTATCGCCAGGAACTTGGTGTTTCTGCTTCTGCTTGATGATCTCGCTCAAGGGTTGAAGAACGGTATGGGGGAAGAGGAAAGGGCGGAAATCAAGGCGAACTTTTTGTATACGTTCATTGGGGCGATCATGCCTCCATATTGTCAGACTCGGTGCGTTCTCTTCCGCTGGAACCTTGTACGCGGGGTTCACAGGTATGGCGCAGCTTGATGGAGAAAGTCAAGGATGCTCGCGAACGGTTGCTCTCTAACCCCCCTGCTATGCCGTCGTGGATCTACGTCGCCCCGGGCTCCGCACCGTCCGTTGTCTCTGCCTTGGATTACTGGCTGAAGATAATCCCTAAGAAGACCTTGAAGGGTATTCTCGAGCACCACGAATACAAGAGCTCGCTCGATATGCAGGACAGTGTCCTTGGCATGGCGGGTGTCAGCGCTGCATTCAAGGAGAGAGTCCAGTCCTCTCGGAGTAGGACTGAACAACAGGTCGCGACCGTTGTCGATGGCATGTCAGACGCCGATCTTCAAGGCCACGGTATCTGTCCGCCGGGTCTTTCAATGTCGGAAGCCCGAAAGTTCATCAAGAGGTTCATGGTTGACGAGTTCTTGGATCAACAAGGTCTGAGCGGGAGCGGAGGGCCTCACATCTTTGAAAAAGAGATGGATTGGTATAAGGAGATGAATTGTTTCTACCCGCCCAGGGAACTGGAAAAAAGACATCGTGGGTTGGTCGCGCTGAAGAAGCAGGTGATGGAACAAGAAGCGAAAGGGGAGCATCCGAATCCTGATAAGAGGGTCGTGTATGTGGTGAGGATATTTCTTTCCTTCGTTTCATCCTATGAGCATGGCTCGTGCGCGACTTGCTTACGAATGTTTTCCGGACATATTAGGCCGATAAGGAATATTACGAGACTTGGAAACCCAACATCACACTCTTTGTGAGTTCGTCTCTTGGACCAAAATCAGACCTCGGTCCCGAAAGGGGGCGGCTCTCCGAAATGCGTTCTAACTCGTAACTCTCCCTACGGCTGTGCTTAGGACCCCACTGCGGATGAGTACGACTCGAGATACGTCAAGGGATATCCAAAGTTGTCCATGGATTTCTTTTCACCGATTAAAGCCTTCAGAACGTGCTACGACACGTTCGAGTTGGGGAAGGGCGCTCCGGAACTGGAACCGCACAGGATATCGTACGGATACGTTTCGAGAGTGTTCGAAGCCGCCGCGGAAGCCGTTCTGGCGTTATCTTCGAAGCCATTCAGTTCAGATACCGTGGGTTTCATTTTCTTTGTATCCCTCTTTTTTTTTTTTTCCTTGTTTCCAATTTTGTGTGGGAAAAAAACTGATCTCCCTTCTCCGTTCCTTTCCCCACCCTGTTTCAAATTTCATTTAAAACGTCAAAACCCTCACCCTCGAGTAGGATCGAGAGGGCGACCGAGGGCGGGGACGGATTACCGTGGAGGTGATCTGCGGAGAGCTGATCGATGAATTGAGGAGGATGAAGCTCCATCATTCGACCCCACGGAGCGGAGACCTGGACCTTCATGGCTTATCCTCCCGACCGGAAGGTTTCCCGAAATCGTACGTGAGGATCTGGCTGAGCAATATTCCGTGAGTGTCCGTGTGTTCCTTTTCTGTTCTGTTGCGCTGGTTTCGCTTTCTTGTCTTCGATTTTGGCTTTGGCTCTCTCTTTTTCCCTCCCCGGGGAGTCCAAGGCTAGATTTTTTTTTCCTTGTCGATTTATTCATTGCGGAATCATTGGGTTTTCGTTTTTGTTTCCATTGGTCCGTGGCCATATTGCCTTCTCCCTGTTCTTGTCATCAGACTTGGCGGGGTCGCTCTTCTCCGGTTGGATGCTTTTTCCGCGTGCATCGAGCCGGGTTCCGACCGGTCAATTGGGAAGACTTGGGAAGAATGGTTCGCGATCATCAATCTCCCTCTCTCCTTCTATTCCATTTTGTATTGACGGCTTTTGTTCGGTACGGGACGCAGGGATTATACGCACGGGTTGATAACGACAGCTATCTATGTGCTTCCCGTGCTGCGCACCGATACTGGGGATGCGGCGATCGCGTCGAATTGTGTATTGAACACTGGGGCGTTTAGAGGTGATGACGAATTCATTCACACGTGAGTCACATTTTTTTACTGTACATACTGCGTTCCCACTTCCCCCGTGTTTCCTCTGTTCGGACGCGCAAGGATTGTTCCCCTCGTCGTTCCTCGGTCTCTCCCGCGTATGCATTGGGGTAGTCTGATTGAATACTGATCGGTGTCGCCGCTTTGGTTGGATGTGTTGCAGGTACACCCTCTTAACGCCTACCGATGTGCCAAGGTTCCTTGGGTGTCGGATCATCAATACCCGTGCGTTGGCTGACATTCTCTCGGTGGGGCATCCTAGGCCTGGACCCCCATTGTCAATCAAGGATTTGGCTACGAGGGAGGAATTGATTCGGTGGCTCAATAGGCAGCTGGTGAACACCTTGAGTCCTGGGAAACCACACCAAGGCGTGGTCCGGGTGAGATCATCGAATAATATGGTGGCTTTTGTCAACCTGCTCGTCCACCTTTGTGGTTTGGGATTCCCTACGCACTGGATCTCAGATTACGTTCAGAACATGTTGGCGGACAGGATTGTCGTCCGGGTGACACCTGCGCGAGGGCTACCGATCCCGGTCAGCGACGTTCATTCGAGTCAGCAAGGTGCGGATCGGAAGCTCGGGTTGGGACCATGGATGGCAGAGCTAGAGGTTGTTTTGGCGTCCGTTCGGAGGGGGTTACCGTTCTTTGTTTCTCTCCCTTCGGACGACGGGATCGTGGTCGCCTCGGAGTTGGAAGATATCGGAAAGTTTGAAGCTAAGGTTAGGTCCTTCATGGAGCTCAGACTGATGCAAAACGTCTTCTCTCCGTTCGATCCTGTGACGAATTTGCTTTTTTGGAAACCCACTTCATCGGGTTGGAACGAGCAGGCGTTGAAGAAGGAAGGGGAGAGGATTATCGAGCAGGAGATTGACGGGGTTTTATTGAGCGGTGGGCAGCCGAGTCCGAAATGGAATGGCAAGTTTTTGGTTTTGACGGCTCAGGAGAGCGTGGATCAGGAGAAGAGTGTAAGTTGGAGGATGGCGAAGAAGAGAGTTGAGAGGATGAGGGGGGAGGGGTGGGTTATGATGATCGTTACTTCTGACTTCAGGGTTGCCGGTGCGTTCCCTCCCTCTCCGCTTTTCTCCGTTCGATTTCCGCACCCCCCTGTCGTCGCCTTCGATCTACTCCCGCCTCTTCTTGCTTAGTTCCCGCCTTTTTTGCCTTGCATTGTTTCCGCCTTGTTTGAGCCTTGTTTGACTGACGATTTTTTCTCGTTTGGGACCACGTTGCAGTGACTAAACCCGTGCCCGCTTCGGAGTGGTGGGAGGTTCAGGATCTAGACTGATTTCCACAAAGGTGTTTATCTGCTTCACCTATTTTCTTCTTGCCATTCTTGTCGTTTTTTGAGTTTTGGTTGTGTTTCTTACCGCTTGATTTCTCGATCCGTGTTCTAGCTGGCTAGTCGGTGGTGATCGACCGTTTATGTGGGACGCTTAACTGTGAATCCCGGAGCGTATGCGTTCTAGCGTTGTTAGCGTGTTTGAAACACTGTTTGTGGGTTATGTGCGCTTTCTGACATCATAATACATGGGTCCGTATCAAGGATTGAGATATCGCCCGTCGTCGAGATCAGGGAGAGTAACCAGGGATGGGATAGCTCAGAACTCTCTTTCTCTAGCTCCCTTTCTTTATTTTCTGTTCCTGTGTTTGGGCTTATTTTTTTTCGTAAGAAAGGCTTTGATTACGGCCGTGTGCTGGCTGGGAACTTCCAAAGTGTGAAGTGGAGCTTTCAAGTGCAATGCAACGGCACCTTTTCTTCCTCCCTCGGCGCAATTCCCGCAGACGTGCCTCGACCCTTGGTGTATTCGGAACAAGTTCGAACGGTTTCAAGTTGGTCAGGGCCATTCGAGGGAGTCACCAGTCACACACGCAAAAATATAGGCATCAGTACACACCCACGCCCGGGGGGGTTCCATGCTAAACCCCTTCCGGTACTCTCAATGGGAAAGATGTATAGAATCTAGATATCACGCGGCATTGTCTTTCCCCCCTGGGGGGAAGGGTGGACTTGACCAAAGATGAGTTGGTGGGGAGTCGAGACTGTTTTGAAATTTCAAGCAGTTCAAGGGGGGGGGGGAAGTTCTGACAGAAAAAGTTGGGTCAAGCTACCTTCCTCAGCCTGTACCGCAGATTCCGTGATCGAGATAAGAGATTTCGGACTCCCCTTGTGAGAAGCCCTGCCCCCCCCCGCCAGGACCGCCAGGCACGGGCTCCCTCGTCATTGGGCGCTTAGGGAATTTTTTTGTCTGATTTTCTCCTCCATTTTTATAGCACGGGACAGGGTCGGAGAAACGTACGTACAGAGTCTTCGTCAGAATGAGGCTTTGGAGGAGCCACTTTGTCGAAGCGGACATTCGGCGGCGGGACGCGCGATCGTCGTGATCCATCCTCCTCTCATTCCTGTCTTCTGTTCTCTCTCTCTCTCTCTCTTGAAACGAGCGCGCCTTTCAACGTCTTCCAACGCTTGTGACGTGGTTTCGATCGTATTCTTACGTGCGGATTTCCGTAGGTTGGTTGTAGAGGTGAACGGACGGAGCCACAACACCGAGTGATCAAGAGTAAAATCGAAAAGTATTCAAGGCTGGCGACCTCAGGAACGACAAAATCGAAAGCGGGTACGGGAAGGATGCCCCGAGGCATTCCCAACGCGAAAAAGGACGAGACCGGATTCAGGTTCACCTCGTTTAATGTCCCGCTCGGGTGCGTCTTTCTCCCCCCTGTTTGATTGGGCTTTTGAACTGACCTGTATCGTATGTACCTGGTTTCTGGTACCTCGACTGTTTGTGGTGCTTTGTGCGTTCGGTGTTATCACCTTTGGATGCGTTGGATGCGCGTTGGTGATTAGATTGAACCCAAAGAACACCGGTTCGACGTATATCAAGTCAGACGTGAACACCCTTTGGGCGAGGAATGCGGCGCGTCGCGCCAAGGAGCCCGCGCCGGTCACCGAGGTGTGGGCCGAACCTCTACTCCCTTCGCGCGGAATCTGATGATATTCCTCCGCGTCGATGGTATCAATGCGCATACGCTAGGGAAGACGAGGATCGGACGTGATAGTCATTCATCCAGGGTCTAGGTTCACCAGGATAGGCAGAGCGTGCGATGTCAACCCTGTAACCGTCCCAAGCGTTGTCGCTCGGAAACTGAAAGGCGGTGGGACCGTTCCGAGACCCACCTACGTCAAGGGGATTGAAAGGCCCCAACCCGGGATGGAAAGAACCAAACCGATCCAGGGTACTGGCGGTGGAGATGAGTATTCTGTCTCATCACAGTCCAATGATCCCGTGAGTAGTTGGTTTCCGTGTTTCTTTCATTTCCCCCACTCTCATTCGTTGGACGTGAATTGGGATGGTGAAGGCGTTTGGTGCACTCGTTTCATCAGGGGACTGCGACTGATCAACTCCATTGAACCCCCTCCTGTGTATGACAGTTTGAGGTCAAAATTGACTCGCTCATCACGAGCTTTAGAGAGCGGATGAAATTTTACAAACTGCGGGTTACGCAGAACGCAGCATCAGTCGCATCGGCTTTCAATGAGTCCTTCAAGCCTGAGATAATCCCCGACTCGGCCGATCCGTACAAAATCGATTGGATCACAGAAGCAAACGAAGACGTTCTTGTTGGAGAAAAGGTCTGGCAGCCGTTTCCACACCCTTCATTTCCTTCGTTCTGACGGGTCGTGACATTTCGACTGATCGGTTTGTTGTTGCCATTCACAGGCGCTGCAATTGGCGGATCCCCATGAAATGGGGTACGTTGTTCGATGGCCCTTGTATGGCGGTCACCTCAACGCGCGCGACTACCCATCCCATCAGGTCATCCTGAGCGATATTGAGGTCGTCCTGCGAGAGACCCTCAGTGAGAGTCTTTCGATTGATCCGAAATCATACAATGTGAGATTTCACCCTCGGGATAGAAGATAATACTGTGGGGCTTACTCATGGTCCTCGTTGCGTATCCCACAAGGATTACTCCGCTGTCCTCGTTATACCCGACTTTTACGAAAGGACGTACGTGAAGGATCTGATTGATATCCTTTTGTTGAAGATGGGATTCAAACAAATATGTGTGCAGCAGGCAAGTCTGCCCCCCACCCTTTCATTTCCCGCACCTGAAACGTTTCATCTCTGCGGGAGCAATTGAGTTAATTCGCAAGCTTTTGGGCTCGTTGAATAGGAATCCTTGGCCACGACATACGGAGCCGGAATATCAACCGCCTGTGTCGTGAACATCGGAGCCGCGGTGACGAATATTGCTTGCGTCGAAGACGGGTTAGTTGTACCGGACACTAGGTGAGGAAGGCCCTTCTTTGGACCAAAATCCAGCCGCCGTTGCGGTTTTCGAGCATCAAATGATTTGTTTCTGATCCCTCCGCTTTCTCGATATTCCGTCTTTGTCTAGGATCCTCCTGAATGTCGGGGGAAATGATATCACCGAATTGCTGTACATCTTGCTGGAAAGGATAGGTTTCCCATACCGAGGTCTGGACCTGGCGCGATCGTATGATTGGAATGTCATGGAAGACTTGAAATCCAGGATAACGACTCTCCTCGAGGTATGTTCCCGTCCGCTCTTTCTCCGCTTTGAGGATCCTCCCCGAAAGTGGGAGGTTCCTTTCGATCGAAGAAAAAATATAATAACCTTTTCTTCTATGGTCATGTGAAGAGCGATGTGGCGTTGAATCTGTACGACTTCATCGTTCGGCGGCCGGATGCGCCGGCGGAAAAATACGGATTGCGAGCGTACGACGAAGTAATCTTGGCCCCCATGGTAAGTCCCCTCTTTATTTCGGTATCGCGTCGCGCCGAAAAGCCACATCGGCTGATGCCTATCCCCATTGCGATTGATGACCCGCTCTCTTCCCCCCCATAGGTTATTTTCGAACCACGGATTGTAGACATCGATGGCAAGCTTTCAGGCGTGCATAGGCAGAACTTGGACGTGACGGATGAGATCTCGGACGCCTATCCCACGGACAGATTCGTGAGTTCCTCCTCCTGTTCCGTGTTGGAAATCCGGTTGAGATCCGAGTTGTGAATTGGGCTTTCTCTCCCCAAGACGCAGGCAATGGTGATCTCGACACAGCATCTCGTACCTTCGGAAGGCACGAAATCCAAGGCTTCAACAGCAGCACCTGATCCGACCCCGCAACCAGGTAAGCAGAGTTGTTTCGGACACCCCCTCCCTTATCCGCTCGATCTAGACGCGCGAGTGGGAAAAGAAAGAGGTTTGACTGAATTGTGTTACCTTTCTCTCCTCCCTCCCTTTTCCCTGCCATTCTTGTGCTCCATCAAGGATCTGTCACGAACCCTCCCTCGATCACAGATGGGGCTGAGCACGGGCCATCAACATCTGCCCCTTCACCCGTATCAGGTGACACGACAAAAGTTGATGAAGACGCAGCTGTCGGAGACGCTGAACTCGGGACTGAGGAAGCGGCACCCACCCAAATGGAGGTCGATAAGGAAAAACCTGAGGATTCGAAAAACCAAACGCCCGTTCCGTCGAGTCAGCCGACGCCACAACAGCAAACACAGCAACAACAACAGCAGGGACAAGGACAGGGTCCGTCACAGCAACACTCGAAAGATGCGGCGCCTCAGATCGACCTGCTTTTGGAAGCGAGCAAGCTTCCGTTGGACGTGGCGATATTCAACAGCACGCGCGCGGCTGGTGGTGACGATAAGATCCGAAAGTATTTGCAAGCAGTCCTCGTTGTCGGAGGAACGGCTTTGACACCGGGTGTGGCGCACGCTCTGGAAAGCAGGTACGCCCTTTTTTTGTCTGTTTTTTTTTTGTCAAGGGTTTTACGAGAGGGATCGGATGCAATATGATAAAGTTCCCTTGTGCTCTTTTTCTTATTTTCCGGGGGTTCTGTCTTCGATTTCGATTGGATCTTCTTGGAATAGTTCTGATGATCGAGGGGGGGGGGCGGTTTTTTATGACAGGTTGCAAGCGATCGCCACGCCCCTGGTGCAGAACATGGAAAAGGTTCAGATAATTCCGCCTCCGAAAGACGTTGACAAGCGAGTTCTTGCTTGGAAAGGCGCGTCCGTGTTGGGACGCATGGAAGGCGTGACCGAAATGTGGGTGACCGGCTCTGACTGGGTAAGTAAGGAACGGTGGACCATTTCCACTCCACCCCTCACACACACCCTCCACCCCATTTAGAACACATTCGGAATGCGGGCAGTAAAAGAACGATGCTTCTTATTGTGAGTGCTAAAAGTCGTCAAGAAACTGTCCCTTGCAACTATTATGCTGATACGATAGTAAAAAAAAAACACAGCGCATCTTACATCAGGAGTTCAGGAAACTGAAAGAGAAGAACCCTTTGGATTTCGGGTTCGGGTGTCAAACCGCCAACCTGTCCTTTATCTTGATGAACTCGTGAGAAGTGATCGTGGACCAGTTCCGACTGAGGTAATCCACTTCCTCTGCGAGAGGAGATCAGCACATACGAGTGGATGTGGTGTGGTACCTGTATACATACGTCTGCCTTTTCTGGATACGCCAGTGTGAGCAGCGTTGTGTGAAACGGGGTGAGAAGATAGATAATTGGAAAACGCACTCTCGTCGTTCGAGCCACTCGATGCGGGAGCTTCCTCCCATTCGCCACACGGCTAGTGGACTTTCACAGTCTGTTTTGATGCCTCCCTTGGTCTGCTCCATGTCTTCGCACGGGTTTAGGATACCGGTGCCTTCTATCTGGGTGGTGAGCTGGTCTATCATCGCCGCCACAGCGGCGTCGACCATTCGATTCTTGGCGAAAGGGAAAGTCAAGAGGCTACGAGGAACTTGATTGGGGGTGTATATGAGTATACTCCGGCACATTGGACATTCAACGTGTTCGTGCCACCCTCCACACGTCCGATGAAATCGAGAAAAGAAGTGTTTGACCATGCACAGTGCACAGAAGGTGTGGCCGCAGTTTGGGTGGGGTACGGTCACGGGATGTGCGCTGAACGAGACGGATTGAACAGTGAGACCGCAGGTGTGGTCAGGTCACGACACGGGACTTACATTATCTCCAAGCATCTGGAAAGGACGAGGAAGGGATAGGCTAAGTAATCGCGGCTTCGGAGACATAAGAGAGGAGCTCACAAAACACACGTAAAGTGTTCCTCAAGGAAGCGGAGCGTATCGCGTGGCTGGGTCTCATCCAGATCGTGCTGTATACCTCGAGCGATGTCGTCCGGCTGTCGTTGGTCTTGCTGGAGAGCGGACAGGTCTTCTTGAACCTGTTGCAACGTCCGCCTCAAAGCCATGAGTTCCGAACCGTCATCAGGGGGCGCCAAGGAGCCGGATGACGATTGAGGTGCTTCCGTCACCGAGGCGGCACGACGGGTCCTTTTGCGGGCGGTTCTGCGGCGTTTTGGCTCGGGGGAGCCCTCTTGCGGATCTAGAGAACGTTTTGGACCTGGAGATACGGAGTAGGGCGCAAATGAGCTAGGTGGTTGGGATCTTGAGGTTGGTAAACCGTGGGGTGTGTAGGGTGGGACAGGATGGAGTGGAGTTCCGGAAGATTTGTGAGAGACGTACCGTGAGTCGCCCGAGTCGATTGTCGAGTGATTCTCTTTGCGGATGACCTGGTCTGCATCTTCGACGCTCTCGCGCAGGTGTCCAACAAAGAACGCGTGTGGTCGCGAGATGGAAGAGAAGAGGGGAAACGACAGGTTTTGTTGGAAGTTGGCGGAAGTGGTCCTCCCCGTTCACGGCTCGTTTAGTCGCCCGGCGCCACCCAACTCCCCCCGGTATTTGCCGGGTTCTGAAATGGACAAAATGGCGAATTCCCGGGTTTCCTCTCCTTTCTTCTCGGTTTATCTTTCGGGAGAGTTGTTGGTTCAGCTTCCTGGATTTTCGTAGCCATGCCTCTCGGGTTTTAGCTAACGCAGGAACTTTGGGATGCGTTATAAAGCGCAGCAATTTGCTGGTTCTTGTGCATTCAATAACCCACATCGGACCATTATGGCTTTCTGGTTTGCTGGAAATCCCCACTCTCAGTCCATACTCAGACGACGATTCTGGGCCTCCGTGGGTGGAAACACCCCTCATTCGTTCTCATCTCTGACCGGCTCGGTCTCGATGTGTACCTCAAGATGGAGGTGAAACAGCGGAATTCATCTCACATTGAGAATTGGCTAACGTAAAGCCCGCTTCATAGAGTTTTCAACCCTCTCAGTCGTTCAAATATCGTGGGGTATCCCTCTTCATCCAACAAGCCAAGTAGAAACACAAAAGGGATCTGCACATTATTGCTGCCTCGGACGGTAACGCGGCATTCGCCGCAGCTTGTGCTTCCAGGGCTATGTTCCTCAAGTGCACTGTGTTCATTACCCGAGACACGAGTCAGGATGTGATTAGGTTCCTCAATCAGGAGGAAGCCGAGGTCGTCGTCGAAGGTGACTTTTATCCTGAGGCGCTGGAGAAGGCCAAAGTTGCCGTCGCGGCTAATCCGAACGCGTATGTATTGTGAATGTCCGTTCCGAGAGTGTCAACGAAATCTGATCTGCGCAAACGCACGCAGGATCCTCGTTCCCGCCTACGATGATCAAGTTCTTTGTAACGGCCACGCTTCGATGATCGACGAGATAAGGAACAAGTTGGACTTCATACCGGATGTTATATTCTGCAGCGTCGGTGGAGGCGGTTTGCTTGGAGGGGTCATCCACGGATGTGCCGCAGGCTGGGATCACGGTGCGCAACCTTGCGGTTACGTGTCACTGGACCTTATCATGAACGCAGTTCCCATTGTCGTGATTGAGCCTCTCGGGTCCAATTGTTTCTATTCTTCCATGGCCCTCAATAGCGCGTGGAAGGAAATATATGAGCTGGAAGATATAAAGGGGGTGGCAACAGATATGGATATTGTGAAGAAAGGGCGCGGCTTGAGGATCGCGCATCTTAGGAAACTTGAAACCCGCGCGACGTCTCTCGGAGCGACTTCACCAGCTCCAAAGGTCGTCGACAAGGCAATCGTGAGGATCGGTGAAGTGATATGTGTTTGTGTGCCAGACGAGATGATAATGAGCGCGGCCATTTCTTTCGCAGGTACAGCTGCTTTTCAGACGATAGATACACTTGGCTTTGTTTTTCGCACACAATCTTTGTTTACATTTGTGGAGCTCGGATTTGATCTATCTCAGACCTTAAAAAATACACTGTCCTGTCTGTGCCGTA
>Ga0307517_10006422_pt1 | contig 17404 bp, 13 predicted proteins | sample 23_EM_MG_FD_194515 | JGI IMG/M metagenome (GOLD analysis project Ga0307517, IMG submission 194515) | Populus trichocarpa ectomycorrhiza microbial communities from riparian zone in the Pacific Northwest, United States - 23_EM | ecosystem: Host-associated > Plants > Roots > Unclassified | place...
TTCTGCCACAACAAACTCACCTTCAGAAGGGGAAATATTTTATATTGAAAGGAATAATAACAATCAAGTTCACATAAAACTTATTACCGGGGCTTATCTGCAAGTATATACATTTGAGCCATTGCATCGTGATCTTATTGTGGGACCCAATGGTGGTTCCCACTAGTCTAATGGCTCATGTGTATTCTTGAAGTTTTTTCTTAATGCTTAGCATCACTCCTACAATACATGACCACCTAAAAACCTTATTCATGTCTATTATGCCTATGAAAGTGCAAAAGGATGAAGCTAAATGAAATTCTAGATTGCTGTGCACAATTTCCTTGATATATGAATGTTTTAATGCTATTTCGTGATAGCATATATTTCTCTTTTAGGTTACAGTAGGAAATCTGCTGACAGCAGACTATCCAGGGAAACCAGGATGGGATGATAATGCAGCTACATTCGAAATGATGATAGTGGCAAATGACTTGCACGGAGATTACCAGCTTGCAAATGGATATGGACGTCATCAGGCCAAGGAGGTTCTTAAGGTGTATTGTTTCTTTTTCTATGTCAGTGTATAATTCAATTTTTATTTATTTATTTTTCTTTTGGTCGATGATAAACAATTATCTAACATTTAATTGTCACACAGTGTATGTTTTTGTAAAATGAGTTTTGGCTTTGAAAAATTAATGGATACTAATTGATAGTGCCATGAGGTTTAATTTTGTTTATGTAATAGGTTTTTCTTTTGGATGCAGAAACACAGAAATAGTTTTATTACTATGGACGATTTCAGTTTTCTATATAGACGTGGGATAAATACTGTGAGGATTCCTGTTGGCTGGTGGATTGCTTTCGATCCTGATCCACCTGCTCCTTTTATTGGGGGATGTTTGGAAGCTCTAGATAATGCTTTCTCATGGGCACAGCAGGTGTAGCTTTTCTTTATTTCTGTTTGCAAGATTAGCAACTTGAACGCGTTTCTGTCTAATATGTGCCTGAAAACTGTGGTGCAGAGCCTATAATATAAAATGTGTAATTGACCTTCATGCGGCTCCTGGCTCCCAAAATGGGGCGGAACATAGTGCTAGTAGAGATGGTACAACAGGCTGGCCTTCCTCTCTAGATTATGTCTCAAAGACATTGGATGTTATTGACTTTTTAGCTTCCAGGTACATTTCCAGACATGCTGTTTATTATCCACTGCCTACCAGGTTTTCAATTGTACAAGCTTTAAATAAATCAATAAACTTTTGATGGCTGTTGGTCAATGTCCATAAATATGTTGTCTTTAAGCGGCATTTAAATTGGTGTGCTTAGTTTGGACAGCTAAGAAACATGATATAATATGCAATTTTGAGTTGTCGTGTTCAAGAATGATAGAAGAGTTATTCCCAAGGAGGGGATGTTGCCACAAGCATAGTAAGTTACAATGCTTGAGACAGAGTGTGAGGTTAGAGAGAGGGTGCGTGAATGTGATGCAGAACCAATTAATGAATACAAGGACAAACACTCAAGGGAACCATTTCTCTGAAAAAACTCAATTTACTTGATCAATCAATATTCATATCGTCGTAACATTCAATGCTTAACATTTATTAGATAAAATCATTGAATGTTTAACTAAAGTGATTATTTATTGGCACCGAACATTAGGTCCTGATAGATGTTGGTAAACATGCTAATAAGAATAGGAAATCCTACTAAATAAGTACAAACTATTTTCCAACTTTAACTATTAAATGACAAATAGTAATATTACTTAGTAATGCTAAAAACCATGAATAATCATATAACTTTAAAATACTATTCCTATTATTTCTTTCTTCAATCTCCATCATTCTTCCTTGGGTACCTTGATTGTGAGTTTGGATGTGTTGAAGTAGTTGTAGCAAACGCTACATGAACTTGAATGACATGCACAACTAGAAGTAACATTTATGTGATTGATACCTTTTACTCTTTGACAACAATTTAGGAAATATGATATCTTCTCAATTATAATACTGAATTTAGAGGGCACAATGAAGTCAATGTAATTGACCTCTTCTTTAGACTCTTGAATGGTGGAATCTTCAATTTATGAGTGTTAAAAACTTTTTTGTACAAGTTCCGTTGTTTCAACTCTATTCTCAAAATGGTTCTCATGTTGTTCCTTCACAATCTCAATTTTATCTCACAGGCTCGCTATGATGTCATTGTTATTTGCATCCATCAACTCATTTTACATTATGTATCAGTTTTCCTGCTCTTCCACTTTGAGGGTTACTAGATTTGAAGTTACTTGTTGCATTATTTCGTGCTTTGCTTCACAAGCTTGTTATCTTGTTTACTCTTGAATGCCATAACAGATTTTACCCTTTCTGCTACATGCTTTATTATGTTTAGCAAGATCCCCTTCGCCCCTTTTCTGTTACTTCTTCCATCTTCTTTAGTTGGTCTATGAAAAGATGTCGTTACATTTGGGTCTATAGTGACTGTAATTTTTCAAAGGAGCTTGACTATATACTATTTGACTTGTTTTGAAGGGTAGATAGTATCAACAAAACACACATTATTGCAGTGCATTTGAACTTTTGGAACTTATTTGCATTGAATATCCATAAACACAGGCACCATGAATCTGAACTTTAGCTAGAGCAGCTTATCTTTGAGATTTGAATTGGAAAAAAGCTAGCTCTTCGAACATGAATATCTCATTCACGTATTCCTTGCTGCATGTTTTGTGCCACACATCATATGTGATTTGAATGAATTCGGCTCACTTCGTTCTTGGAGAACTCTTGTTCTCCAATTATAATCAATCTTTTCTTTTACATAATATTGATGTTAATTAAGGGAAGATTGAATAAAAGCAATCATGATATAAGTCCCATGAATGTAGGAATTTATTATGACTCCTTACATTAATCCATAATTAGTCCTATGCATACAAGATGATATTACACAGATTGAACTGTTTGATGTCCGTGTATCATGCATATTTGTGCTTTGATTGGTCATCTGAATTCCTCTTTCTCCACTAACTATCTTACATGAGTAATGCTATCATGAAGTTCTTCGTCTAAATGAAACCCTCACAATGATTGACTTGAATTGCAGATATGGAAGACATCCTGCTTTGCTGGGAATTGAGCTTTTAAATGAACCATCTGCCTCCTTGGTTCCCATGGAAGTTTTAGTTCCATATTACAAGCAAGGCTATGAAATTGTTCGAAAATACTCCTCTACGGCTTATGTAATAATTTGCCAAAGAATTGGCAATGCAGATCCGATAGAACTTTACCAGGCGAATATAAGCTCTCATAATTTAGTTGTGGATTTGCATTTTTACAATCTTTTTGATTCTTACTTTGTTAATATGAGCACTATGGATAACATAGATTTTGTATACAAGAGCAGGGCAGCTCAATTACAGGCTCTGAACAGTGCAAATGGCCCGCTTGTTTTTGTTGGTAAGGCAAGATCTCCATCCTGTTCCCCTTGTAGAAAGAAAGGAAAGAAAAAGAAAAACAGTTGGAATGAGTCGAGTATAAATATCAAAACATAGATAAGAATTATTTATATTGGGTAAACATCAAATAGATTTATTGAAGCCACTGTTTTTTTTTAAACACAAATGATACATTTGAATTTTGGAACCTAATTAGGTGATTTTGAATTGTGTTGGTTTCAGGGGAATGGGTGAATGAGTGGAGTGTGACAACTGCATCTCAGACAAATTATCAAGATTTTGGTAGAGCACAACTTGAGGTTTATAATGCAGCTTCCTTTGGATGGGCATATTGGACTCTCAAAAATGACAGAAAGCACTGGGATTTTGAATGGAACATTAGGAACAATTATCTCCAACTGGGTAAAATTAGTTCATTTTTGTTCTGTATTCTGCCTCCACCTCTGTTTTCTTCTCTTATGTTATAGATAGAAGAACGACACACTTCTGTTCTCCCCTTGCACACACGAGCATACAGGTGCACCTATCTTGAGTACAAATCATTCCTGACAGCATCTGAAGTTCTGAACTATCTGGTGTAGGTAATTCAACTACCAGGAAAATTTATGACAAGTTAGTATTGCTTGGATTGATTTCTGTCTGGATCTTTCTGCTTTGTATACTATAATGGATAACAGAAGAATCGAAAGAGGAAGATCCATTGGCGGCTGCTTTTTTTGTCATTGAGTTTTTCCCAGATTTTGTCAATATTCATTCATTTGTTATGCCAATTTGCAAGGTCATTAATACTGTAAGACCAAAGAGTTTCCACAGGAAATGTGGACGGTCCTGTAAAAGCATGGAAGCTACAAAGTGTTCTCGTTCTGAATAATATCACTCATTTGCTTGTTCTCTACAGCCATTTTTTGTATATTAAAATATACACTCTCTTGACCACTTGGCCAACTGTGAAATACCCTATAAAAAGCACAACCAAAAACCCAAAGTGTGATAATGGAAAGTCTGTGAATCCCATGATTTCTCCGATCACTGTAAAAGGAACTGCTATTCCAATGGCAGAGTTCACAACCGTTGAACAGATTACGGGCAATGACGATATCTCCTGAATGAAAGGGATTTTCTCAGTTCGAACTAAGTTGAAAATTAGGGTTTGCATAATAAGGCCTTCAATAAACCAACAAGAATGGAAGAATTTGGCGTCCAATATGTTGTAATCTCCTTACTAGCACCACAGAAAGTAAAGTTGTTCACCAGATCATACAGAGTACACACAGGGCCGTTCCATGATACGAAGACGGGCAAACCTTTCTCAGACCATTTCTGAGGGTCTATACATAATCTTCTTCCAACTTGTCCCGTGGGATTGATCCACGCAATAAATCAAAGTTTGTGCAAGGAGCTGCCTTGGAGTCAGTGGCTCAAATTCCAGCAAGATAATCAAATTAGGAGAGGTACCGTGTTTTTTTTTTTAATAAATATTTTAAATTATTTTGTTATTTGATATTAAAAATAAATTTTAAATTATATATATATATATATATATATATATTTTAAAGTAAAATATATTTTTAAAAACAATTAAAGTAGCACATTCGTGTATAAACGTAGAAAAATAGGGTATTATACAAACTGTTTTAGATGGTACTTGAAAATATAGTATTAGTTGCTTTTCAAAATGTTTTTGTTTGGAAATATATTAAAATAATATATTTTTTTATTTTTTTAAAATTATTTTTTATATTAACTTATCAAAACAATTTAAAAATAACATAAAAAAATCAAAATAAAAAAATCAAATTAATTTTTTAAAAATATTTTTAAAACTAGAAAAACATTTTCAAAGGTGACGTATGTCAGTGCTGGGCTCCAATGATTGCAGCCCAAAAACACAGCAAAAAGCTTGGTAGGAATGAAACAGCCCGGCCTAACTTGTCATATATTATTTATTTTGAGCCTTATTTTTTTTATGGTTTTGTTCCTGATAGCGCGAGCTCACATCTGAGTTTGACGCATCAAAATAAATATAATAAATTAGCAACCAATACTCTGTTAATTACCAACCTCTCACCTGTTATGGAATATGACAATCCACCCTCTTAAGAAAATTGGCAACCCTATGATACCAAATATAATAGGCCACCTCACTTTTCTTATATTTGGTATCAGCTTAAAAGCGGACAGCTTGCCATAGTAGACGCTCAGGCTCTGTACACGGATAGATGTAAATTCTGATCAGAGAGAGGAATGCAAATGTATGGATGTAATATTTTTTAATTTTTGGAATATAATAATCTTTTAATGGATTTATTATAATATAACGTGTAGGGACTGAAGAGTCATATTCTTCAAGAATCTTACAGAGACAGTCCATCTGATCTGATCAACCTGTATGGTTAAACGTATTTGTATGACTATAGATGCAATGTTTTTTAATTTTCGAATATAATAATCTTCTAATGAAGTGATTAATTACAACATGACGTTTATACACGATGAATGAAGAGTCATATTCTACGGAGATAGTATCGTTATTATTTTTTAAAATATTTTTTTGTTTAAAAATACATGATATATTTTTTAAAATTATTTTTAATACTAACAAATTAAAACAATATAAATTATTATTATTTTAAAAAAAAAACACAACGTGGTGGTCTCGTGAATAATCACACCCAAGCCCATCTGGTCTGAAGTGATCTGATCAATATGTATGGTGGAATCAAATAATTCCAAAAGAAAGTGCTGCGGTGTGCAATGACCTCAACATCTGTATGATTATTTTGATTCTCTCGATTTTAGAGAAACCAGCCCCACATAAATAAATATTATGTATCTGCAGAAATGAGAAGGGGTTGGCCTCCTGTGACAGCGAAAGACGTGGAGTACTTTGCTTGAATATCTTAGAGCTTGTTTATATAGTATTTTCTGTTTTCCATTTTTGTTTATAAAAACCAAAAATACTTGTTTTTTTTCCTAATATAAAATATCAATAGTTAATTATCAAAATATTATTTAAATCAAATAGAATTGATTAAAAAAATGGAGTCTGTGGTTTTTGTTTTTCCTTACGAAAAAAAATAAATATATTTTTTTCTATTTTACTATATATGATTATGTCTGTTCTGTATATAAAAAAAATACAAACCATCCAGTTTAGAGTTAATAATAATATTATGTATGGATCAAGAAAGAAGCCAAATCCATGTATTATTTGATAGTCCAAGTTCCTTGAAAGCTTGGAAAAACTTGTAGCCAGCCGAAGGGATAGGCTTCACGCTCTTACGAGGATCTCTCTCTGTCTCTCCCTCTCTGCATTAATTGCTATCAGCTATCCTGAATTAGCAAAAACACTTCCAAGAAGATAGAAGGAGATGTCTAGTAACGGTGCCGTCCTGGATTACCTGGAAGCAAAGGTTCCCTTGTTAGAGGAGAAAACTAAACGAGATGATGATATTGTTGTTCAAGATCTTGCATGCAGGGTTGGGGTTGAATCAAAGAAGCTATGGCATATAGTAGGTCCAGCAATCTTTAGCCGTCTCACCTCTTACTCCATGCTTGTCATCACCCAAGCTTTTGCCGGTCATTTGGGTGACCTTGAGCTTGCTGGTATCTCCATTGCCAATAATGTAATTGTTGGCTTCGACTTTGGCCTCTTGGTATGCTAGACTTGCTCTCTATTTCTCTGAAATTCTTTGTTTACTTTCTTCTGTTGTTGTTTCTTGTTCTTAATTTACCTGACTGAATTAATATTAATGATGGGTGATTTTGTTTAATTATGATATCACAGTTGGGGATGGCAAGTGCGTTAGAGACACTCTGTGGGCAAGCTTTTGGAGCAAAAAAGTACTATATGTTGGGAGTATACATGCAACGTTCATGGATTGTATTGTTCTTATGTTGTATTTTGCTTTTGCCCCTCTACCTCTTTGCCTCTCCAGTCTTGAAGCTACTTGGCCAACCTAATGATATAGCAGAACTTTCAGGGAAAGCTGCTGTGTGGATGATACCACTTCACTTTAGCTTTGCCTTTCAGTTTCCCTTGCAGAGATTCTTGCAGAGCCAGCTTAAGAACATGGTAATTGCATGGGTGTCTTTTGTAGCTCTGGTGGTTCATATCTTTGTCAGTTGGCTTCTTGTGTATAAGCTTCAGCTTGGAGTTGCTGGGACAGCCATGACTTTGAATTTTTCTTGGTGGGTTTTGGTTTTTGGTCTTCTAGGCTACACCATTTGTGGTGGCTGTCCTCTTACATGGACTGGTTTCTCCACCGAAGCCTTTTCTGGCCTTTGGGAATTCACCAAACTCTCCGCTGCTTCTGGGGTCATGCTCTGGTGACTCACCTCCCTCATCTCTAGCCATACGTGTGCCTGTTAATTAAATATATATTTTTCTAATTAAATATATATTTTTCTTGTTGGATCTCACATATGGCCTTTTGTTTTTGCTATTAACCAGCTTGGAGAATTGGTATTATAGAATCCTCATCTTAATGACTGGGAATCTAAAAAATGCAGAAATTGCTGTGGATGCTTTGTCTATATGGTATTATCATTTATTTTTTGTATAATTTATTTTAAATGTTCAATTTTATCAAGTATTAATATATATTTAACCAGTATGAGGGTTTTTTTTGGCAGCATGACCATAAATGGCTGGGAGATGATGATTCCTCTTGCTTTCTTTGCAGGAACCGGGTAATTAAATCTTTACGTGTTAATTCCATGATTTAAACTTGAAAAATTGAAAAAGATATATAAGCAAAATCTCTTGAACACGAATGAAAATGAATATTATTTTGTTTTCAGCGTTAGTTTTTTTTATTATATTCCCACTTAATAATTTATATAGAAAAAGTTTTTGAATTGGGACCCACCATTTTTAGAGAAGCGTCTTCATATTTTCTTTGAACTCATTATTTTACTTCTCACATGTAACTTTCATGACATGAGATTAATGATATGAATATGATAAACTCTATTTTAAACAAGTAGTGATAAGCATGCGTCGTTGACTGAAAAAGTAGTTTTTTTTTTTTATAAATTTTAATTTGTTTTTAATTTAAAAGAGTTATAAAATATTTGTAAATTATAAATCAGTACTTTTAAATTTATAATTATAACAAAACATAATCTGCATGCATTGTATAATAAGAGCTGATCGTTTGATATTAAAATATTAATGTGTGTGGTTGCGGTTGCTTTTTAAAATGTCATTGATTTAGAATTGTATGCTAATAATATTTTATTATTTTTTAAAAATTATTTTTGAGAATATATTAAAATAATTTGAAAATATTAAAAATATATTAATTAAAAATATTTTTTTTCAAAATATTTTTAAAACACAATGCTAAACAGAATATGTTAAGATATACAGATGTAAAATTTTAATAAATTTTTAACGTAAAAAAAGCAATTTCTTTGGAGAATATCTTTTGAGAATACGAGGTAGATGATTTGACTAAGATCATGCACAGAAGTAGAAGGGTCTCGATTGGTGGCTCCATGTCATGGTGATTTTTCTCTTGTTCATATCAAATTTTCCTATTGGAGCCGTGTTTCTGTCCACCTATATCCTCTGTGGTCATGGTTTATTTTGGAAAAGAATCCAATCATTCAACTAGAAATCAAATAATTATACCGTTTTCATTCACATAATGACATTAATTTCTTTGATGTATCAATGGACAAAAACTCATACACTGTAAGAGGTTGCCAAAAAGCTAGAGAAAATTGGCGATGAAATTGTGCTCGCGACAAAATAGGTCATAGAAAAGTTGTCTAAATCCAAAAGCATCACTATTCAAGCTTTGGCGGCCTTACTTTCTCCACCTAGCTTTTTTCTCCCGTATGAAAGATCTTCTCCCACTAATCAAAACTCCCCGCCAACAAACGGGTGCAAATCATAGACTAGGCAGCAGTGTTTTGCTTGTGGGGTTATCCAGTGTTTTTTAATTTTTTTGAATTTTTCTGATATATTATTTAAAATAAAAATCATTTTAACAAATAATCTTTACTACAATCTTAAAACATGCTCGAAGAACAGTGGTATAGCGGACGGCACTATTAATCCTACTTGAGGAGATGGTTTTTTTTGTCGCAATTAAATTGTTCTTTTATATAAAGTATATATATATCCTTCAGACAAACTTGTGTCATTCAAAACAAAGGAACTGCTGACTTGCAAACCGAATTAAACTATGATTTACCCGTTTAATTAAATTGCAGAGTAAGGGTTGCAAATGAGCTTGGAGCTGGGAATGGGAAGGGTGCCAAGTTTGCTACAATTGTGTCAGTGACAACATCAGTTATCATTGGCCTTGTCTTCTGGCTACTGATAATGTTCTTCCACGACAAGTTAACCTGGATATTTACTTCAAGCGAACCTGTTCTTGAAGCAGTTAACAAGCTCTCAATCCTCTTAGCATTCACAGTCTTGCTCAACAGTGTTCAGCCAGTTCTCTCAGGTTTACTTGCATCCATGCATGCTTTAATCACAATTTTTATCTGATTTTTTCCCTGGTTCATAATTTAATTAATTATAGCTGTGTTCTATCACCATGCTTTAACTTGTTAATTTCCTGCAGGGGTTGCTGTTGGCTCAGGATGGCAAAAGTACGTGGCATACATAAACCTAGGTTGCTACTATGCTATTGGAGTTCCTCTTGGATTCCTAATGGGATGGTTCTTTCACCAAGGAGTTATGGTACGTTCACGTTGCTATGTCTATGCTGTCTTTCGACACCCACAGGCCATAGGAGAAAATCAACAACTTGCTTGTTCATCATATATATACACAGTGATAATAGTATCCTCGGAATATCTTGTACATCGATCGGAACTGAATCCTTTTTCAAAATACATTCTCTGCATTGACCTAACGTATTTAAAAGAATTTAAATATTCCTTTTACTTGAAAAATTATTAAATTAATATTATTTTAATAATTTTAATATATTTAAAAAAATATATTTTATATTAAAATGCTAAACACATAACATCATAATACCAATCACAATGGAATTAATGTTGTTCTCAAAATTTACACAAAAAATACAAAGAAGTTATGTACGTGTTTGGTTTGGAGGTGTAGTGAATGTTTTGTTTTTAAAAAACCATTTTAAAACACAAATCATATATTATAAAAATAAAAAATACATGCTTTTTATATAAATAAAAAAATAAAAAATTAACCACATCTCCAAACCAAATACCTTCTACATAGACTTTCTAGCCTATCCCCCAACCCCCATGAATGGATATTAATTTATCAAACTAGGCTTGATCGGATGTCCCACCATTCATATTCAACCCATTATCATTCATTTTTAAATCTAATTTGATGATCGATTGAGATGGATTAATTTTTTTATTTTATAAAAAACTGAAAATAATAGCATTTTAGAATTTTTTTTCAGAAAGTCAAGTTTTGACCTAGTTTTTTTTAGTGTTGATCGGGTCATAAATGATTGGATCACTGTATCAATCCTTCTCTATTTTTATTAAAACCTGATCTGGCTTACGTCCCTAACCACAATGCATAAGACTAGTCATGGGCATCTAACCATCAGTGATATTCTTTCGACTATTACCAAAAAAACCATCAGTGATATTAATTCTACCATTGTCTGTGAACTGAAAACACATGATCGATCAGGGAATTTGGGCTGGGATGATTTTCGGAGGGACAGCAGTTCAAACACTAATACTGGCCATCATTACCATTCGATGCGACTGGGAAAAGGAGGTAGTTTTTCAATGAAGACTAGCAATTGTTTTTCTTCTACTTCTTTCTACTGTACAGCAGTACTGATCGATGATCTCTCTCGCCATTGTTTAGTAGTTTGATTTATTCTACTTCGTTGACGTTTGCAGGCAGAGAAAGCAAGCCAGCATGTATTGAAGTGGTCAGAAGCAATCTAAAGACGCAAGTAATTAATTTTAGACGATCGAGTACATCATCAGCTTGTTTCAAGGGATCTCGATGCATAGGTCCCGACGGCGCTCTTGAGTTCTAACTTGGCAGTCAAGACTTCATTTCTTTGGTTATTATGGTGCTCTATATATGTATTTTAAATTTAAAGAAATAACCATAATGATATATTATTATGAGTATTATTTCTGGTCCAAAAAAAAACCTGGCCCAGACTTGTGCTCGAGTTAATAGGCTTTTCCAAAGAGACTTCTCGTGAACAATCTATAACAATTATTGACAAATATTAAAATAAAAAAGAAACTACAAAGAGCATAATATTAAATGTGGTTCGGCAGTCACTGACTGCATGTATGGAAAGAAGAAATTCTAGATTCTACTAAACCGTACAAGAAATTCCAATCCTCTAAAGAATATTATTAATTTTAATAAGCTAAAGTAAAAAAAATAAAAAATAAAAAATATTTCCAATCAAAAAATAATTTTAAAAAATATTTCATACCATAATATAAAATACACTAAAAATAATAGAAATTATTTTTTAAAATGTTTTTTACTTGAAAATATGTTAAAATAATATTTATTTATATTTTTTAAAATTTATTTTTAATATTAATACTTTTTTAAAAACCTGAAAGTCAAAGTTGCCCGCTGAACTGTGGTTTGATGGACTTGATGGCTGCAAGTTGTCACATCATTGTTATCCTCTACCTAAAGGTCAGAAAATTTTCTAATCATTCTTTTACCCTACCTAAACTCAACTGCCAAGAAGAAATGCAAGTTCGGTAAAGTTTTCACATCATTCATTATTTATTTATTTATTTATTAATATTAATTTTTTTTTAAAAATATTGTTTTAATATATATATATATATATTTAAAAAAATACTTTAAAAAATAAATCGTAACAATCCTCCTACCATGACCAGACTTGTAAGATCATAGATGTTTAGGAACTTACGGGTTACTAGGACAAGTTACTATACCCCAAGAAAGATAAAGAGGAAAAACATGAACCTTTCACTTAGAGCATCAACCCCTGTGGAAGAATTGGTGCTCACAAAAATGTGCCACCAAATCAGCGGTGCCTACAGCATCAACCATGAGCACCATGTTGTGGCATGGGTTGGTGAGCACCGACGCCTATGCTAGTCGTCCACCTATGACTTTATACATTTCTTTCTTAGATTTGTGAGTTTTCCTACTTGAATGTCATGAATACAGCTACAAGTTCATATCTCATCTCACACCAGATGAACCACTCTTATGGCACCTGGCCTCACCCAATCATGAATTCAAGCACGCTGCGGAGAGGGTTGATGGTAATAATATTTGAGGAGAGGTTTACAAGCATACTCATTGGAAGCTATCTAATACACCACAAGCTTATGTTTATATATGCCCCTGTTTCCACTTTATATCATAACAAATTGCAAACTTCTTGGATATGGCATTGTTGCAAAGAGAAATTCTTGGAAAATAAATTTATTCCACCACTTGCAATGCTGGTGGGTAAATTATGGCCGAGTTTATGAAATCAACAAATAATCTATCGCTACAAAACAAGTTACAGATGCCCTGGGAAGCAAGCAAGAATTGCTAGGCTGAATCCTTGTAAATTTATTACAAGCACGCCTTGTGATTATGTAAACTGGCGCAGGAATGCTTTACACTACCTGATTCTCTTTTGGAGTTTGTATTATTTTGGTAGCTTAAAATGAACATACAAGCTAACCAAGAATCTTCTCTGGCTTGCGTTCTGTTCCTTTGGCGAACCTTGCAAACTTCAAATTTCTCAATTCAGCTGTATAAGGCTGGAGGGCTGACTAATTTAGACAAAGTCAGGCTGGCCGGTTGAAGTTAAGCAACGATGCCACATGCGGCTGTTAGGATCCACAGCCCTGGGATAAGAAATGACTTCGGGGATGGGGAAGTAAACATAATGAGTGTTGCATATTCCTACAGTGATTCCACTATATCCAGCAAATGCACCATGAACCTGCCATAACCATACATCCATATCAGCCACGTATTAATGAAGTGAAAAATTATCGGTGGCGCGTGGGTAGTATTGAGGGTCTTCATGCTGATTTTGCAAATATTAGAGGTACCAAGTCATGGTAACATGTAGATAAAATAATTTACATGCATACGACATATAGTGGAAACGATACACGGATAATTTTCCTTGGATATTCAGTTTTGATGTAATGCTCCAGTAGTTTTTATGAAAAATAAAGTTCCAAAAGTTAGAATCAGAGAGAGAAAATATAATTAGAAAAATTGCAATGCCAAGTTGTATCGGTGATACAAATTTGATAGAGCTGAAAACATGATTCAATGATTTCAGTTACTGTCTCGACAAGATGCAAAATTAATCAAGTTGATTATTCCACATGCAATGCACAAAGTGGAAAATTGTTTAGCCTAAATGGCAAGTACATCAAGAAGTTTTTACCATACCACTGCAACCACTAAGATTTTTATGCGTCTTTGCATCTTTGATAGTGTTCCAAGAAGAATAATCAATGCTAGTTTATTTTATGGAAAACAAAATATCTATCTTCTGTCTTATTTATCAATTATGAAATAAAGGAAATGCTCAAATTGAGGGATAGAGGGAGACTCACTGCATTTTGTCCGAGAACAGTACATAAAATTCCATCTGATGCATTTGCACGGCATGCACGTATCATGTATGTTGGGTCAATATACTTTACATCAGCATGAACGCCAATCTCCTTAAAATATTTTTTTGTCTGGCAAAAAAAAAAGGCATTGAATTAGTAACACTGTCATACCAGATCAACCCAAAACCTTTTGCAAATGTATAACAATCAAGATTCCATTTACAAATGCATAATAATTGAGATCCATGAAGGAAATAGTCTCCCAAAAAAATAAAAGAAAACACGAGTCGTTTGTTGATTAATCGAGATCTATCAAAATGTGGCATTTCCTGGCAAAAGGAAGATTAATGATGGGAAATGAAGATAAACAAAAATGAGAATTACTGTTTGACTAAATAGGAACTATAATTTTCTATGGTTATTCAGTATTATTACCATTTAGGAGAATCATAATGTACCGCTTAATAGTAAAATAGGTTTTAAAAGCAGTCTACTTTATTTCTAATTAGTAAATTTACTATCTCAGGAACTGGTCTTTCTATGTTTTGATTTTCATACATTTGGTTTTCCGTTTCTATTTCGCTTGATGCTTATAAATAAGCACTTGAGGTTAAGACAAGTGAAATAATGAAACAGTAAGCATATTCCATGTAACTCTGCCTATGCTAGCTTAGAATAGGCAGTCCCAAGCCCTGTTAAAGGGAGATGGTTGCTGTCGGTTGATAGCCTGAATTAAAACTTGTCCAACAAAGGACATCAGGTGCCCCAGTTCAGATAATTGACAAGTTGGCAGTAGTAGGGAGGAAAGGTGAAGAGGGAGACCTAAGCTAACATAGACGGAAATCAAATCAAAGGATCTAAGATCTATTGATGTTGAGGTGGATTTAGCATATGATCGCACAGAATGATGCGAGGATCCATAAAGTTGACCTTAACTAGTTTGGGATTGAGGCTTGGTTATTGTTGTATGCATATTCCATGTAGTAAACAGTAGGGTTCAATCAAAGAAGGCCGAAGAATTCTCATAACCTGGCAAGTGACAATTATAAGCCAAAACAGACTTTAGTCATATTCATGTAACACCACTAAGATGGTTAAAATTTAGATGTTCAATCAGTCATGCAATTGTTGTCCTTAAAAAAAAAATCATGCATTTGCCATACGATCCATGTAACTTAATTACCACGAGTTCCATTCATGAGGAGCCACTATATAAACAATCACTGACCTCCTGTTGAATATGCACACCAAAGTCTCCGAGTACAGTGTTTCCAGATGCATCAGTAGCATTAGTTCTCCCAAGAAAATTCTGCATCATGAACATATTTCTTTCAAGAACAAATCACAATCATTATTTTATAGAAAATCATAAATTAGCCTTCCCCCCCAAATATATAAAAGATATGATAAAACAAATTTTAAAGAGAAAAATGCTAGTGATGGAATTCCTCTTTTGGTAATTTCCAGGTTCAGAAAGAGAAACACGGCCTTCCAATGTACGTGATTTATCCTTTCCGGAACCTCAACACCTGCCCATGGCCTGATGTTGACTTGAAAAGATATGTCTCAAGTGTTGAAGATAACTTTTTTAGTTTAAAAGACTTATTTTGCAGAGAAGTTAGAGATCACAGTCAACAAATCAAAATTAAATCACTCAGGTCTAGGAGCAAAAGCAGTATCCAAATCATTAAATTCTAGTATGAAGAGAAGGGTTGCAGTAAATGAGTAAGAAGAATCCAATTTAGAAAATATAAAAGAAACAGAAGTCATAAAAGAATGAGAGCAGTCAAAAGCCAGAATTTCAAAGAACACAGGCAAGAAAAATAAATACTATGGCAAAGTGGTGGTGAAGAACTTTAAAAAGAGACACGGAACTGAAGAAGAAAAAAGAGTAAAAACGCTGCCTCTCTGGCAAAGTGGTGGTCTAATGATGATTGATTCCAGGGTGTTGGCACCATTGTTGATACAGTTTAATTAGGCATGTCAAGAATGGCTCCTCTGCAATTAAGGTGCTTTTATGATTATACCTATGTAGAACAGGTGAAGGGATTGAGGAAAAAGGATAGAAAACTTAGAAACTATTAAGCCACTTGGCTAAACCCTTGATTCTACAACGGTCCCTTCCTAAATCCACAATAAACTCCACTCTCAATTCCACAAGAACAAAGACCTTTTCTTCTCTTTTTTCAACAAAGAACTTTGGAAACTAAACTTCAGTTTCATCAAAAAGGCCCTCAAAATCAATAGAATAGTGTGCTTATAAACAGCAAAAACCCCAAATGGTCTTAAAAAGGAAGAAAAATCCCTATTTAAACAAACTAGTAGATATTCCTAAACCCCAAATGTTCCTAAATAATAACAAAATTATAAAACTAATAATATAACCATAGATTTTTTAATTATCCACTTTCTTGATTGCATTGATACCACAATCTAAAAATCTTCTTAAAAACCAAGAACAATGTGCAACACGTTTCATAAAAATGTGGCACAAAGCTTGCAATCAATCACCATGGGCTTAATAGTTTCCAAGCACCCATGCAGAAGCATTGACCATCCCATATGGATTAGCATGCTGTCTAAATCAGGACTCCTATCACGCTGGACAAATGGATAATTCAAAGATGGACCATCATGCTTTTGATATGAAAACATAGTGGTATAACACACCTGTCCAGCTCCTTCTGCTACACATAAGACAGCCGATCCCTTTGTCTCAATTAGGAATTTGAGATGCCTCAAAACACCAAGAGGTCCATGTAAATGAAAAGGTACCTTTCAAATTGAAAATATTAAATTAACAGGGGTTCAAAAGTCAAAACAATACGTAAATTGAGTCAAGTATAAATACCTCTGGAATCAAACATATGTCGATTTGTCCACTAGCTAGCGATGCATGCATTGCTATAAATCCACTGTCACGACCCATCAATTTCACTATGCCAATACCATGATAAGCACTATGTGCCTGTCATAAAATTGAGGGAAAATACCAGTTAAGCATGTGTAAATAAGTACCAGGAAAGACATGTAGAAACAAAGGCAAATGTTCACATTGCCATATATTTGAAGTAATAATATAACTGTTTTTTACCTCAATGTAGGCAGAATTTATTGCTCTCTGCGCTTCTTCAACAGCAGTGTCAAAACCAAAAGTTTTGTCCATCATCAAAATATCATTGTCTATGGTTTTTGGCACGCCAACTACAGCCACCCTCATCCTTCGTCTACGGCACTAAAACCAAAATTAACTAAAGAGATAAATACTAGGAAATGACCAAGAGAAAGATATGGAGCAACCATGCACAGTTTTAGATATAGAGAGGTAGACTGCGAGTAGAGTCCTACAAAATCCCTACTTGTGTGATACATGGAATTTACTGTCATGCCATTTATAAT
>Ga0307517_10006423_pt1 | contig 17401 bp, 12 predicted proteins | sample 23_EM_MG_FD_194515 | JGI IMG/M metagenome (GOLD analysis project Ga0307517, IMG submission 194515) | Populus trichocarpa ectomycorrhiza microbial communities from riparian zone in the Pacific Northwest, United States - 23_EM | ecosystem: Host-associated > Plants > Roots > Unclassified | place...
AAAGGGCGTGGGGAAGCTGTCACTGATACCACGTTGAGCGTTGGTCACTAGACGAGTTGTGAAAGCTTGCGTACAGCCTGTAGGACGAGTAATTTGTCCACAAGAATCGATAAAACGCATGGAGTAAGAAGTTGAGACACGTACGTTTCTCGGGGGGACTCGATGAGACGGATCGGGCACATCGTGTCTTCCAAGCCCAGCACAAGGTCTGACGACCTTCGACCCGGCATACAGCCGAGCAGTCAGCTCGACGAAAAACGATAACGGTAGAGACGACCGCAATGCTATAAAAAAAAGAGAGACTGAAACCCTGTAAGTTGCCATACGATCGGTGAAAAAAAGAAAAACGCGGGCCTTCGTCTTTGCGAGCGACATGAATGAGCCTCGCGTATCTTCTGTGAAAACTATGCCAAAATATGCTAACACCCACTGCCAGGCAAGTCGGGCTGCCCCGAACCAAAAAGCGCGGGACCCCGTAGTTGAGGCACCGTTGTATTCGAACGCTCGCGCAAATCGGACTTCAAACCACAGTGGAACCGGTGTGGATACTCGCCCACTAACCACTCAGCCGCAAAAGGTTGAAAGGGCTAATATGGTAAACCAACACGAGAACTTGGGCGAAAAGGACGGATGGTACGACGTGCGGCGAACTTGCTCGAGGCAGGTGGTGATGTGTAGAATCAGATCGAAGCCACGAGGCCAATCGTCCACTGTCGTACCGCCATCTACGCCGATCCATCCAACGCCGACATGGTCAACATATGGGGTTCACTCTTAAAAATGAAGAGGAAATTCAAGCACCGGTCTACCCTCGATTCGGAGAGGGCTGACTCGACGGGATCGCTCCCGCAACCGGAGCCTCACATCGACGCGGGCGAAAGTTCTGGCCGAGGACGGGATGAAAGGGATGGAGCCGACGCAACTGGGGAGCGAGTTTTTTCGACGGATCAGCTTCCTCAGCCGGATGGACTGGAACCTGTCCCGGCGCGCAGAAACGATAGCGATCAAGAAGGGAGAGAGGCGGACATTGACAGAGGGGAAACCGGCCAGAGGTGTTCGGGCCCACATCCAGATGTCGAAGTTGTGTTGGGAAGGGGACCCAGCGGGGAACTTGGGGGAGTCTGTCCCTGTCCATTCCCCAACGGTACGCGAATATTGTTGTTTCCGTTGATGTCTCTGATCGCTCTTTCTGTTAACTTAGACGCCTCTGTCCTCCCTGATCGTGGACCAGAAACCGCCCGTCCCGACAAAATCATTGAACCTAGCGCCGCTGCGGATGAGAAGACTTCGAACATCAAACCCAATGCGTCTGCCACGGCCGAATTGCTCCGTGGGGTGAGAGACTCCTCAGGCGCCTTCGGTCCGCTCAAGTCCGTCGCCAGATCTCTCTGTTTTATTCTCGACAATTCCGAGGTATGGCCTCCTTCCCACACATTCGACCTGCGATGCTTACGGTCGTCCTAGCGAACGGAGGTGAATGAATATGCCATAGAATCACTCGCCCCCAGGGTCAAAACCCTTTCCGAATCGCTCGCTGTACCTATCTCTCCGGGTGATGTTAATGAGGATGAGAGGGCAAAAAAACTGGAACGGTGAACGCACATTATCCAAGACCGAGAGTCGAGTCTGACGCACGGGCATTTCCAGGAAATTGAGAGAGATTGGCCGAGCTATGGAGATGATGGCGGCCCAGAAGGATCTCGCGATTTTCCTCAAAGTACCCGAGAACGCACAGAAACTCAATGGTCTGGTGGAAGATGTTCGGTGTGCCTTGGTGGACTATCAGGTTTGTTCTCCCGAAAGATTTGCTCTCAACGTAACTAATGTGTGCTCAGACTTCTTTACGGTGGGACATCTACAACGAGGGCTGTCGGCAGATCGTGAGTCTCACTCCCTTACAGCCCCGCCCTTTGTAGTAACATCCAAATAGGGAGACGTGGATCGCAACCTTCTGAAAGAGATGCATCATATCGCTGGTGCTGGGTACCGTTCCGGGAACAGGCAGGGATGTTTGAGGGGAACTAGGACGGAAGTGCTTCTACAACTCGGCCGCTGGCTAGGGGACAAACAAGACCATCGGGTGTTCTGGCTGAATGGCCTTGCGGGGACCGGGAAGTCGACGATCGCCCAGACGTTCGCCGAGATCAGCTTTGCAGATGGAAAGCTTGGCGCGAGCTTCTTTTGTTCACGAGACTTCGAGGATAGGAGCAATCTCCAAGTAATCTTCCCAACCCTTGCTTTTCAACTTGCCTACCGGTACCTCCCGTTCCGAGAACAGTTGGTCCAAGTCTTGAGGGCCAATCCTGATGTTGGTCGAGACTCCCTTTGTTTCCAAATGGAGAGGATTATCGTCGGCCCATTGAAAGCCACTCACATTCAGACACTTATCATCATTGACGCTCTTGACGAATGCAAGGACGAAGAACCGGCTTCCGCCATCCTTTCCGTGCTCTCCCGCTATGTGGACGAGATCCCAAACGTCAAGTTCTTCATCACTGGTCGTCCGGAGCCTCGGATACGGTCTGGGTTTCGCCTCGAGTTACTCCGACCTATCACAGAGGTGCTCAGGCTGCATGACGTCAAACGTTCCTGGGTGGATAGCGATATCAAACTGTTCTTTAAGACTCAGTTGACTGACATTGCCAAAACCCGGAGTGACTGTGATTTTTCTCGGGATTGGCCAAGCCCATTCGATATCAACATTCTCTGCAAAAAGGCAGCAGGATTCTTCATTTATGCTTCAACGGTTGTCAAATTTATTTCATTCAAGAACCACCCACCCACTGAACAGCTGGACCGGATCATCCATCCCCCACAAGACACCATTCATGAAGGAAGGTCTGGGATTGACCTCCTTTACACCCAAGTTCTGGAGCAAGCAGTCAATGAGGTAGATGTGGATGCTGAAGTCCACTCTTGTTTTAGGACTGTGGTTGGGGCTGTGTTACTTGTCCTTAACCCTCTTTCTGCCAGGGCACTCTCAGACCTCCTTGGGACCTCTGTGCTGTCTACCCTCCATCCTCTCCACTCTCTCCTCCTTGTCCCAGATAGTACAGAAGACCCCATTCAAGCCTTCCACAAGTCATTCCCTGACTTCCTTATGGATCCAGTCAGGTGTAAAGATGAACGGTTCTTTGTGGAGCCTGCAGTTCATCATGCAGAAATTCTACTTTCATGCCTCAACCTGATGGGAGAGAGGCTGAAAAAGAATATCTGCAACCTGGATGACTATGCTGTTCTCAGTGAAGTCAAGGATCTCTCTGTTCGCAAAAAGGAATACATTGGGGATGCTTTGGAATATGCATGTCAATTCTGGACAAAGCACCTCCTGAAGGTCCCTATCAATGGTTCCCATGCTGGGGAGGTGCAGGAGGCTATTGGCCAGTTCTTTGGAGTACATTTGCTGTATTGGATTGAAGTCCTTGCCCTCATAGGGAGCCTTGGTGTTGGGGTTTATGCCATGAATGATGTTGAGCAATGGTATGCTTTGGTGAGTGTTGTGTAGGTCATTCACTGAGATTTGTGTTGATACTCCTTGTTTAGGCAGGTGTTACATGTATGTGGACAAATGACAGCCAACAAATCCTGTTAGAACATTTTGATGTAATTTATGACTCTCCTTCCCACATATACCATTCTGCCCTCCCACTTTCCCCTTCTTCATCCTGGCTCCATGAGTGCTACATTGCAGAGCTTACACAGGAGGCTAGGGTAGTTGGAGGGCTTCAAGTGGAATGGGGAATGTGTTCCCGCACAATCCTGTTGGGCAGTACTCCATGGACCCTCTCATACTGGAACAATGCTGTTGCAGTTGGATCTGTACATAGAGACATCTTTATCTTTGATGCAATTACAGGCAGCCAGACAGCTGTCCTCCTTGGGCATATAGGAGGGGTTCAGTCTCTCACCTTTTCATCAGATGGGGCATCACTTGTATCTGGAAGCAATGGCAAGAGTGTTAAACTCTGGGATATGCAAACTGGTGGTGTTGTCAAGACCTTTTCTGGCCACACAGGCTGGGTTCTTTCAGTTTCCATCTCAGCAGACAGTACCATGATTGCTTCAGGATCTTATGACAAGACAATTCGTTTGTGGAATATCCAGACAGGGGCATGCCATCAAATTATAGAGCAAGAGGACAAAGTAAACTGTGTCATTTTTTCTCCCAAATGCCCTCAAACCCTCATATCTGCATCTGGTAGAGCTGTTCAGCAGTGGGGCATTGATGGTCACAAAGTTGGATCCACATATAATGGAAATCAAGTTGTTTTTTCCTCAGATGGGATCCAGTTGATTCTATGTACAGAGGGTACTTTCACAGTTCTAAACATCAGTTCTGGAGTGGTTATAACCAAGTTTCAAGCACTTGACAAAAATTCTGGTTTCTGTTGTTCCTCCCCTGATGGCAAGCTTGTGGCTATTGTTGTTTGTTTTACCATCCGTGTTTGGAATATTACTGGCTCAATCCCTCATCTTATTGAAACCTTTGTTGGCCATACCAACATTATTACCTCCCTTGCATTTTCTTCCCCTTCTACCCTCATTTCAGCATCTTTTGATAAATCAGTTAAGTTCTGGTGCATTGGTACCTCATCAACAAACCCAGCTACAGCTGATCAAAAGTCTATACCTCTCACCTCAGCTCCGATGGAGTCTATTGTTCTAAAAACAAAACATAGTCCCATCATCCCAAGTAACTTGCCAGATGGGTCAATAAAGGCCTTGGGTATCCTACCTGGCACCTTCAGGGGATCCCTTCCAATCCCAGATGAAAACTCCAACCAGAACAATATCCAGCCAATTGAGAGCAAATTGATCTTTATTTGGTATGCACATAAAAAGGTCAATGTCTGGGATGCAGAGAAAGGGGAACTTCTTCTGACAATAGATGTATATGGTGGTTTTGTCAAGAACCTTGGTGTATCAAGAGATGGGTCTAAGGTTTTCCAAACAGATGATAATCACATTGAGGCATGGGATATCAGGACAGGAGAGTCTATGGGTAATGTGAGGGTTAGGGGGTATATAGGGGAAGTCCTTGCATCAGATGACTCAAAGGTCTGGGTTGAGACTTCAGGTGGTGGAGCTGGGATTCAGGGGTGGGACTTTGGGATTCCAGGCTCATCTCCTGTTCAGTTGTCCAATGAACTCCCAGAAAGGTTCCACATCAACAACACCAAGTTATGGGAAACTGGCATGTCAAGGATGAAGGATACAGTCACAGGGAAGGTAGTTTTTCAGCCATCTAGGAGATTTGGAAGGACAGTACATATGCAGTGGAATGGCCAGTATCTGGTTGTTACTTTTGTGTTAAAAAAAGCATTGATTCTTGACTTCAGCCATGTGTCTCTCTAGTAGAGATCTATAGGATATGTATTCTCTTTGCTCATACCCCAAGTTCTATGTAATAAATATTTCATTGCTTGACAAATAGAACACTAAAATGTATGCCAGACAGCCAGCAAACAGGTATGAAGAGGTTGTTTGTGATATATACATATAACAAGTAGGGTGTAACCATCAATATAACACCCTATAGAAAGGAGGTCCAGATTTATAGTAATGGGCATCACTATCGTTCTGGGCTTATCACCAATCATGCTCTACCACATTAACGAAGCCTCTCCCAGTCAGCTCCGGTAACCAAGTTAGTGCAAGATCTCTCATATCATATTCTCCCTTCCTCATCTCATACCTGACCTTTGGACGAATTGAATGTGTGTTCCAGAGTCGTACCAACAGACAGTCAAGGTCTTCCCATTCCCGATGAACTGTTACTCCAGTCTGGGTTAGAGGGCCAGGACACAAGTTGACAGTGATCCGCTGAAGGTTATTGGATGTGACTGTTCGGACCGTCGCAGTGATCCACCGGGCGTCCGACTCACTGCACGAAAAGACCATGTCTTTTAGTTTTATGGCCTTGGAGAGGTCAAGTGAAGGTGTTCTAGACACACCTATGTTCATGAACAGTGGTGAGACCTTGGCCAATCACAGAGGCCGAAGTAGACGCACCTGAGGGATAAGAAACGGCGAACGATTCCAGGGTGTCAGAGCATTTTGACACCAAATGCATTATCGAGTCGACGTCCTCTTTGGAACACGACACCGTGACCTTGGAGAAGCGGAGACCACCTGGGAGGTCACATAATCGACGTGCGGCAGAGCGGATGCTCCCCATTATCCCCAGGGAACCGGTGAGTTTGGGTGAGGTTGAGGGAATGCTCCACCGATCGGTGTCGTTTTCGGAAGTAACAGAAACCAACCACAGATCCTCGAGAAGGGGGAAGGAACACACAAGACCGAGGACCTCTGAGGATGGGACAGAGGTGTAAGTCAGGGTGAGGGATTTGAGAGTGGGCGATAATCCGTGTAATTGGACGAGGGAGACCCGACTATCATCCCACGCAAGGGTGTTTACACGTAAGTGCATAACACGACGAAAGGTGCGAATCCAGCTACCAGTATTCGCGTCGACGGCCACGGAGGCCAGAAGGCCATGAAAGGAGAGATTGCGAGTGTAGTGGGCGGGAGAGGTGGAAGGATCCGGAAAGGCCTTCCTCCACCGTTTGATGTGAGATTTTTCGGCGCTGAACCGGATATGAGCGAACAGGTGCTTTCGTGCGCGCGGAATCCATGATTTGGAGACGACGCAACAGGCTTTGAGGGTGGTTGGTTCGTAGATTAGATGGTCGACGATGAGATCGAGGATCTCTGGCGGGAGAATGGACGACATCGTGGTTCGGACCACAAGTGCTAGGCGCTGGCTTCGAGGCGAAAAACTTATCGCCACCCTTGTACCGTAATCCCTCCCACGCCCTGTGTCTCGTAAATACCAAACGGCCATTGGTATTCGACTACCGGTGACTATCTCGACGTATCCGACCGTTCGCGCAGGAGCCACCGCTGACTATAATCCATCGTTGGGAAGTGCGTAGAACGCCGTATTGAAGGTTTTCAAGGCTTCGAGCGTGTCACCATATCGCCGGGTGGTACCACAAGTCTCTGAGCGAATCGCGTTGTGGTGCGCCGAACGGATTCATGGAAGTTCTTCCCCTTGTACCTGGCATGCCCTACAGATCTGAATCACCGTTGGTGGGTCAGACCTAGAAACACTGACAAACTTTCACTTTACTTTCTCGTAGCCAATCGTTACACGCTGCGCCGTGCGAGGGAACTGGAACTGTCTGACCGCGACAACACTCCCTAAAAACGCGTCCATCGAAACGAGTGGGGACCTCGTCCTCCTTTGAATGGTCGCAAACCATCAACCATACGTGACGTGATCTTTGGTTTCATTGGTGTTATTCTTTGTTAAAGAAAGCCTTGAGCGTGACGGTGTTCAGCTGTATGTGAGGACTACAGGCTCATCCTATTGATCATCCCCCGGTCCCTTTGTGAGTCCCTCGTGACTGGTCGTTCAACGTTCATCGATCATCAATTGTAAACCTCGTATGTATGTCAGCTAGGTGAATGAGACTGCTGAGGATCTGATATACTCCCCAGGATCCGAAGCCGTGCGAAAATCCCTTATCGGCTGGTTGGCATGGGATTATGACCCGAGGGTTCTTGCCACTGGGGTTTGGCGATGGGGATGTGAGGGTCTGGGTGTCTTTGGAATGGAGTCTAGATCCTCTATGCGATCAGGACTCCTAGGTGGAGGCTAAAAGCGAAAATCCTGGAGCGGGGAATGAGATCGAAGCTAGGATAGGGGCATGATGAGTTGGTTGATCTGTGATGATCGTTCGAGATCACGGACATAAAATCCTTTTCGCCTTCTCCTATGGGTTTTTGCTCCCTCTCGCCAAAAAGACCACTTCGTGTTATTGAAGTTTCCCCCTGAAGTTGTCCAAGAGCAACCGCCAATCCGTCCGCCGGATGGCGGATTTTGAAGGGCAAAAGTCAACAATTGGCGCTAAGATCCACTCGAGAACCAGTTAGTCGCTGTCTTGTCGAGCCCTAAGGTTCGGGCTCGCTGAAGACCGATGTTCATGAGCGACAATGGAGGACTTTGATTAACTGCCCCGAGATCCGCGATGCTACTGTGCCAGGTGCGACAAAAACGGATGGTTCTCGCCGATTCGGCTGCCACGGAGAGGAGTCTGACAAGGCAGCCCGGCTCTGCTGCCATTCGGCGTTGCATCCTACAGACCGACTCACACCGGTAACTTCCAGCTGATGGCCTGTCGATCGAATCTTACAACGAGCACCGAGCCACTCTGGTCCGAGTTCCAGAGCTCCGCCGCACTTTTGTCGAGGACCGCCGCCATCCAGGGTAGAGAGCAACACGTAGTTCGCCCAGTCCGTTGCAAGCCTACGAATCCATACCAACTCCTCCTTTCTCGTCACTGACACATGTCGCGTCGGGTTCAGTACATCGGAATTCTGTTCTCCAGGTCCGCCGACCTTCTACCCCCCTCCCCCACCTAGTCGCTCACTCACAGGCTCTTCTGATAGGTAAAACGCGTCAAGTTTACCAAAGCAAAGTCAGAGAGTCGACCTTCAGTGGCTGGAGCAGTTCGGTGGGATCAGGCGTCTTAAGGGTCCATTCGGGGTTCGTTTCGTTTATCTGGCGTCTCTATCACATGAACCTGATACACGTGTGTTTTTAGGGGGATCGCTCATGCGGTGATGGATATCAAGGCTTCGGACTAAACCCATCAAGTATCTGGATACAACTTTTCCAGGGAGCTTGACATTACTAGGTCGGTCGGCGGTCGAGGGATCCGGTGACCAGACGGCAAGTAACATCGTTTCTAGCACCTAATCGGACGATATTTAACAGACCCCTGGATGTAACCCACAGGCATCAGGCCAGGGCTCTGCTGCTCATCTTCAGAGACCGCATCGAACGCGTTAGTATCTCCCCACCCCTCGTGTCCTGTAAACATACTGAATACGCTCTAGGTTACGTCTAAATTAGGGATGTATTGACTGAAGCTGCTGACTCTTGTAATGCTATCGACTAGTTGACTCGTGCTGGCCTTGATATTGATGAAGGTGAGAGTAGATACCCATAACGATTCCGGGCTGCTCACTCACTTCGGCTCCACGGCGGGCTTTGACACTAGGAGCCTTGGTCAACGCTGAGAGTGCCTTCGTCTGGACTTACCATAACCTCGGTACCACCATCCCCACTACCTATCGTGATCCGCGACTGGTCCTCCTTGGTTATTCCCCCAGTGGCAAACACCTTTGGTGTTTCAAACAAATTTAAACTTTCCGTCACCACCACGCCCCCGTTCCTCCCTCACTGGGTCCTCGATATGATGTACGATTCCCACCCTGGTGAGGGTCTCACTAGAATGGGAGAGTCCCCGCCCAGGCTACAAGGGATTTGGTCGAGCCAAAGTTGAGACCAAGAGGCTCAAAACGGTTTCGTACAGCAACTTCAGGTAGACTGCCACGCATCAAGGACGACGTTGCTACTTTCCACCCCTATCACCACGGTTTCTGGAAAGGTTCCCACCGAAGTGGCGATTCCTAAGGACACGAAATTGGTCATTTCCACCGCCGCTTGCAACCGGTAGGCCTCAGCGCATACTTCCCTCCCCTTGATGCCGGAACGCCGTCTCGGTTTTTATAGCGACAAGTCAGTGGGATGAAGATGCGGGCGAGTTTAAGCATGAGAGGTGGTTGAAGGAGCAAACGGGGAAGGGACCGAACGCCGGAGTCCACAGGAACAAGTGAGATATCGCTTGTTTCTTCATACTCCACGGCGTGTTATCTCCAATCAGGTTAAGCTTCAGTGGCGGACCTCGTGTATACACTGGATATAAATTCGCGTGCTTATTTCACACATCTTCTCTAGGCACAAAACTCGCGTCATTTTACTAGCCTGGTGATGTAGGCATTCCTCGTCAAACACGTCAACCACTTCGACTTCGGGATGACTGAGGGCGCGGCAAGGGTCAGGAAACAGGCGTCACTTGTGATGGTTGCCACGATCATTGTCCTGACGAGGGTTTCGAGAGTAGGTTAGGAAGATAGAGCTCAACGTGTTCGTTAAAGTCCTGGGCGTTGCGAGTTGTTGTCCTAGGCCAATTGTACTACCGTTAGAATCACTCCGTTTCTATGTTTGTGCTACTCGATATACAAGAACGACGCACGTTGTACCTACCTATTATGCTAAATTACCGTTGTGCTAACCACGATGGGTGAAGGCAGTATCGGCGTAACCGAGAAATATGGCCGTTGTGGCAACCCACGGTGCTCCCGTCCCACATAAATATTTCCTAGGGTGCACCCCCCTCCCCTGAACTTCCCCAGAGACGATACCTTCTCTGAATTCGAGGCTGGATTCCAGCCAACGCCAGAGCATGATCGCAAGACTACAACGCCTGTCCGTAGCGTCACGGAACCCCCAGTTGCTTGCGGTTCGATAGACTGTTTTATGGCTGAGAGTATTACACCTTTGCTGTCACGTTGTGCCGCTTGAGTGCATGATTGGTTAGAAATCAATTAAGCGACCCCACTGCTCGTAGAGGGTAGTGGTGACGTGGGAAATGTAAGTAGCAACCACCAGAGATAGTTCATAAACGTGAATCAGTTAATATCCGAGTCTGTTCTTTCTTGAACGCGAGCCTGGTCGTCTTTTCGTCAGAGTGATCATTAATCTGGAATGGGGAAGATCCCACACTGTCAAGGAACGAGGGAGGCGCCGAGATTGACAACGTTGAGGCCTGAGGAAGCGCACGCGGAGGGTTTGCTTGGGGATGCCGGTGACACCGCGTCGGGGGGTTATTGGGGTTTGGCATTGGGTCAGCTATACGGCCTGTCGGATAAGTAATAGGCCCATAAAGAATCAACATAATACGTGAAACAAGAAGTCGAAACACGCGCATTGGACATTCGAATAACCCCTTAACGTTGTCAACTATCAAGCAGCGGTTGCGATGGCAACTAGCCATGACCGCGATGTGATGCGGGGGAACAGAGATCTCGGCTCTCGAGACAGCTGAGGAGTAGCGGCTGGTGTGCACGAACATCGAGTGCCGAGAGGCACCTTCCCGACGTTTCCTGGGCGAGTTGATGGGGCGGAGCGGACATACCGCATTCGCTGAGCCCGGTGCAGGCTCTGCTGGGCTTTGCCTCGGCGTGCAGCAGAATAGCCGACTCGACTGGCAGTGTCAGTGGTACAGAAACGACCGCGATACGATAACAAAAGAGAAACACTGGGTACCTATAAGCTCCCGTAATACCACAGGGGAAAAAACGCGGCCTCCGCGGGCGACCCGAGTGAGCATCATATATCCCCTGGGAATACCATATGAAAATGTTCTAACGTCCACTGCCGGCCATGTCAAGTTTTTCCCGGACAAAAGCATGGCCATGTAACCACGTAGCTGAGGTTATATTCGAAGGCTCGCAAGTTGGACTTCGAATCACAGGGGCACCGGCGCTGATACCGGTCCAGGGTACTCAGCCCCAAACCGTTGAAAGGGCTGATGTGACAAACTGACATGTGAGGGGAACGGATGGCGCGACGCAAACTTCTCGCGCTTCGCCAGCCGCGCTGAGCGCTGATGTGGAATCGGATCGAAGCCACGAGGCCAATCATTCACTACCGCACCACCATCTACACCGATTCGTCCAACACTGACATGGAAGACATAAGAGGTTCACTCTCCAAAATGAAGAAGAAGCTCGAACGCCGACTACCTGGAAGAAAACGCAAACCGGACGGAACGGGGGCCAATCCTGAAGGGGACTCAGAGAGGGCCGATTCAACGAGTTCGCTTCCGCAACAAGAGCCCCACTCCATAGCGGACGAAAGTTACAACCGAGAAGGGGATAGAGCCGACACAGCTGGAGAGCGGGTTTCTTCGGCGGATCGACCTCCTCAGCCAGAATCCGCACCAGCGTGTGGAGGCGATAGCGGTCAAGAAGGGGGAGAGGCTGACATCGATGGAGGGGAAGCTAACCAGAGGCATCCGCATTTGCACTCAGACAGTGAGTCTGGGGTGGGAAGCGGATCCAATCAAGAAATCGAATGGTTCTCTCTCGCTGGATCTACTGCTTCACTGAGCCTGCGCGATCGGGAACCCGAAAGTACGTGGGCATAGTGGCTTTCAGTCGCTGTCTCTGATTCTTCCTTCTGGCATTATAGACACCTCTGATTGCAGGCCAGAAGCTGTTCGTCCAGATAAGACCCTCAGACCAGGTACCGCCGCTGATGATGAGGAATCGACCTGCAAGTCTACTGCATTTGCCACGGTTGAATTGCTCCGTGGGGTAAGAGACTCCCCAAGTGCCTTCGGTCCACTCGAATCTATCGCGAGATCTCTCTGTTTTGTTCTCGACAATTACGAGGTACGATCTCCCTGCGCGTTCGATTCGCGATACTCACGGACCACCCTAGCGAACGGAGGTGAATGAATATGCCATAGAATCATTGGCACCCAGGGTCAAAACCCTTTCCGAATCGCTCTCCGAACCAATCTCTCCGGGTGATGTCAATGAGGAGGAGAGGGCAAAGAAGCTGGAACGGTGAGCACACGTTCTCCAAGATCGAGAACCGAACCTAACGCACGGGGATTACCAGGAAATTGAAAGACGTTGGCCAAGCTATGGAGACGATGACGAGCCGGAAGGATCTCGCGCTTTTCCTCAAAACGCCTGAGAACGCGCACAAGCTTAACAGTCTGGTAGAAGATATTCGCTGTGCCTTGATGGACTATCAGGTTTGTTCACCCAAAAGTCTTGCTCTCGCCGTAGCTGACGTATGCTCAGACTTCTTTACGGTGGGATATCTACAACGAGGGCTGTCGGCAGATTGTGAGTCTCACTCCCTCACAGCCCCACCCTTTGTAGTAACTCGCAAATAGGGAGATGTGGATCGCAACCTTCTGAAAGAGATGCATCACACCGCCGGCGCAGGGTACCGTTCCGGGAACAGGCAGGGGTGTCTGAAGGGAACTAGGGCAGACGTCCTCCTGCAACTCGAACGCTGGCTGAAGGACGAACAGGACCACCGCGTGTTCTGGCTGAACGGCCTTGCGGGGACCGGAAAATCGACGATTGCTCAGACGTTTGCCGAGATCAGCTTCGCGGATGGGAAGCTCGGTGCGAGCTTCTTTTGCTCGCGAGACTTCGAGGATAGAAGTAACCTTCAAGCAATATTCCCGACCCTCGCCTTTCAGCTGGCTTATTGGTGCCTCCCGTTCCGAGAACAGTTGGTCCAAGTCTTGAGGGTCAATCCTGACGTTGGACGAGAATCTCTTTGTTCCCAAATGGAGAGGATTATCGTTGGTCCATTGAAGGCCGCTCGCATTCGGACACTCATGATCATTGACGCTCTCGACGAATGCAAGGACGAAGAACCGGCTTCCGCCATCCTTTCCGTGCTCTCTCACTACGTGGACGAGATCCCGAATGTCAAGTTCTTTATCACAGGTCGTCCGGAGCCTCGGATCAGATCCGGATTTCGCCTCGAGTCACTCCGACCCATCACAGAGGTGCTCAGGCTGCACGACGTCAAACGTTCCTCGGTGGATAGCGATATCAAACTGTTCTTTAGGACTCGGTTGACCGAGATCATGAGAACCCGAAGCCATTGCAATTTCACCCAAGATTGGCCAAGCCCATCTGACACCAACATTCTCTGCAAGAAAGCAGCAGGATTCTTCATCTATGCTTCAACAGTTGTCAAATTTGTCACATCAAAGTACCACACACCTGCTGAACAATTGGACCAGATTATCTCTCTTCCACAAAATACTACTCATGAAGGAAGCTCTGGGATTGACCTCCTATACACCCAGGTCCTAGAGCAAGCAGTTGATGAAGTTGATGTAGATGCTGAAGAAGTCCATTCCCATTTCAAGACTGTGGTTGGAGCAGCATTGCTTGTCCATAACCCTCTCTCTTCAAAGGCACTCTCAGACCTCCTCAAAGTTTCCACCCTCTCCACCCTCCGTTTTCTCCATTCTCTCCTCCTTGTCCCTGAGAGCACAGAAGACCCTGTTCAAGCCTTCCACAAGTCATTTCCTGACTTCCTCATGGATTCATCTCGATGCAAGGACCAACGCTTCTTTGTGGACCCTGCAGTTCATCACACAGAAATTCTACTTTCATGCCTCAGGCTTACGGGGGAAAGGCTGAAAAGGAATATCTGCAACCTGGATGACTATGCTGTTCTCAGTGAGGTCAAAGATCTCACTTCTTACAAGAAGGAGTACATTGGAGATGCTCTAGAATATGCATGTCAGTTCTGGACAAAGCACCTCCTGCAGATCCCTATCAACAGCCCTCATGCTGAGGAGGTGCAGAAAGCAGTTGAAAAGTTCTTCAAAACACATTTGCTGCATTGGATTGAGGTCCTTGCTCTCACAGGGAGCCTTGGTGTTGGAGTTCATGCCATGAATGATGTTGGGCAGTGGTGTGCTTTGGTGAGTGCTATGCAGACTATTCAATGAGACTTGTGTTGATGTCCTCTCTTAGGCAGGTGTTTCATACATATGGGCAAATGACAGTCAGCGGTTCCTTTTGGAACATTTTGATGTGATCCACAACTCCCCTTCCCATGTGTACCACTCTGCTCTCCCACTTTCTCCATCTTCATCTTGTCTCTATGAGTGCTACATTGCAGAGCTTGCACAGGAGGTTAGGGTGGTCAAGGGTCTCCCAACAGAATGGGGGGGATGTTTGCGTACAGTTTTGTTGAACAATACACCAACAGCCCTCTCATACTGGAACAATAAAGTTGCAGTTGGATCTGAACACAGGGACATCCTCATCCTTGATGCAATCACAGGCAGTCAGACAGCAATTTTCCCTGGGCACACAGATGCAGTGGGATGTCTCAGCTTCTTGTTAGATGGGACATCACTTGTTTCTGGAAGTCATGACAATACTATCAAGCTCTGGGATGTACAGACTGGAGGTGTTGTCAAGACCTTCTCTGGTCATACTGGCTGGGTTGATTCTGTTTCCATCTCAGCAGACAATACCACAATTGCTTCAGCATCTTCAGACACAACAATTCGTCTGTGGAACATTCAGACAGGGGCATGCCATCAAATCATAGAGCTAGAGGAGGGGTCAAACTGTGTCAAATTCTCTCCCAAAAACCCTCAAGCCCTTATATGTTCATCTGATGGGTTTATTATACAGTGGAATGTTGATGGGCACAATATTGGATCCATACATGATGGTCATCAAATTGCTGTTTCCCTTGATGGTTATAACATTGCTCTCTCTCCAGATGGTGCCCAGATCATGCTACGTGACGAAGAGTGTGTTACAGTGCAAAACATTGATTCTGGAGTGATTGTGACTCAATTTGACATGGCCAGCAGTTATCACTCCAGTTGCTGTTGTTTCTCCCCTGATGGGACATTTATGGCTGTTATTGATAACAATACAGATATCTGTGTTTTGCACATCTCTGGCCCAGAGCTTTATCTCATTGAAACCTTCACTGGCCATGCTACCAGTATTACCTCCATTGCATTTTCTTCCCCCATTTCTCTCATTTCAGCATCTGATGACAAATCAGTCAAGTTCTGGCAGATTGGTACCTCTCTAATGAACCAAGTTGTGACCAATCCAAAGTCCACACCCTTCACCCTACCCTCAACTAAATCTACAAAAAATGGTCCCATTATCCCACTTGATTTACCAGATGGGGTGATGAAAACCTGGGGTGTCTCAACCAGTCCCTACAAGGGGTCCCTGCAAATCCCAGATAAAGACTCCCACCAGAGCAACATCTTGCTGATTGACAGTGCATTAATCTTTGTTTGGTATACAGATGGGAAAATCAACATCTGGGATGCTAGGCAAGGGGAACTCCTCAATACAATAGATGTACCTGGAGGTTGTGTTGAGGACCTCAGGGTGTCAGGGGATGGGTCTAAGGTTTTCTGCTTGTATGAGGAATCCATTCAAGCATGGGATATCTGGACAAGAGAGGCTGTGGGTAAGGGAGAGTTCCAGGGCAACAAAAGCAAAAGGCTCTGGTACAGTAGTAGCCCAGCAATTGTTGCAACAGATGCCTCAAAAGTCTGGATTAATGCTGGAGCATTTATGGGTGTTCATGGATGGGACTTTGGGATTCCAGACTGGCCCCCTGTCAAGTTGTCAAATGAGCTTCCAGACATGCTACACCTCAATGATACCAAGCTATGGGAAATTAACATGTCCAGGATGAAGGATATAGCCACTGGGAAGGTGGTTTTTCAGCTACCTGAGAGGTTTGGAAAGCCACTCCATGTACAGTACAGTGGCCAGTGTCTGGTTGCTCATTTGAGGTCAAAAGAGGTATTGGTTCTTGACTTTAGCCATGTGTTTATCCAGTAGAAATCCATAGGACATGTATTCTCTGTGCTTGTGTTTGAGTTCAATATACTGAATATCTCATTGGCTGATAAGTGCAGTGCTCAAACTCATATTATATGCGGATCAACATTGATGCATTACAGTGCCTGTTAGTTGGCTTCTATATGAGAGCACCCCAAATTAGCTTGCAGGGGTGTGTCGTTTCAGATTTCAGACACCATAGAAATGGGGCGCAGCAGGTACATATACATTCTCTCGCCCCAGCAAACACTACAACATCATCGTTCTTATTGTCAATCATAGTATACCCAATCATGCTCGACCACTTTAACGAAGCCCCCCTTACGCAGTCCTGGTAACCAATACAGTATGGCATCGGAAGACTCTCCATATCCCATCTCGTATGTGACCTTCGGGCGAATCGAACGTGAGGTCCAGAGTTGGATCAACAGACAGTCGAGGTCTTGCCATTCCCGATGAGTCATTCCCCCAATGTGGCTTGGGTCAGCACGCAAGGTGACATTGATCTGCTGAAGGCTTTCGGATGTGGCAGTTTGGACCGCCATGTTGACCCACTGGGCGTCCGACTCGCTGCACGACAAATCTATGCCTTTTAGTTTTGTGGCTTTGGAAAGGTCAAGCGGAGTCCTAGATGTGCCTATTTTACGAGCAGTGGTGAGATCTTGGCCAAGCATAGAGGCCGAGGCGAACGCACCCGATGGTCCGCCGTAGGAAACGGTGAACGATTCCAGGGTGTCAGAACATCTCGACACCAAATCCGTTATCAATTGGACATCTTCTTTGTAACACGACACCGTGACATTGGAGAAGCGGAGACCACCAGGGAGGTCACACAATCGACGCACAGTAGAACGGGTGCCCTTCCCTCTTATCTCCAGAGACCCGGTGAGTTTGGGTGAAGCCGAAGGAATATCCCATTCATCCCCTCCGTCGGTGTCGCTTCTTGAGATAATGTGGAGGTCCTCGAGAAGGGGGAAGGAACAGACGAAGTTGAAAACCTCTGAGAGTGGGATGGAGGAATGGGACAGGCGGAAGGATTTGAGGTTGGGCGAGAATCCGCGTAATTGGACGAGGGAGACCCGACTATCATCCCTCCGAACGG
>Ga0307517_10006424_pt1 | contig 17401 bp, 15 predicted proteins | sample 23_EM_MG_FD_194515 | JGI IMG/M metagenome (GOLD analysis project Ga0307517, IMG submission 194515) | Populus trichocarpa ectomycorrhiza microbial communities from riparian zone in the Pacific Northwest, United States - 23_EM | ecosystem: Host-associated > Plants > Roots > Unclassified | place...
TTCTAAATAGAGTAAGTCAACTATAGGGCTGTCAGTTATAGGGCTGATTGCAGGGCTGATTTATATGCATTCAATTATAGCTTGATTCTAGGGATTTAGATTAATCCTAGACCTGTATATATACATACTGTACTCATGCATCAAGAATAAGAGAAATATCATTTTCATACTTTAACAATTCTACACTTACAATGTTAGACAGGGAGGTTGCATTCCATAATGCATATACACGAGCATGTGAGGCTCTTCTAGGTTCTCTGCTGAATAAGGCATTCAAGCCTGCAGGGAATGGAGAAAGCAAGGATAGAGGAAGAACAAGCAGAACAGCAAGGAAAGCACCAAGAGAGATCCAATAGAACTGAAGCAATGTGAGAAGTGTGACAGAAAGATCTGCCAAAAGCATGATAGTAATGAAAAGCTGAAGAGCATCCTGAAACAACAAAAAGTAAAAGAATTCGGTAAAAAAAAAAAGCAAGAGAGAGGTGCTAAAAAAAAGGAAGTGAGAGGTGCTAAATGTATAGCCATCCAGTACCTGAGGGCCAACAGGCCTAGTGTTATGCAATAAGAGAGAGAGCGGAGAGAGAAAGCCCCTTTTAAAATCCAGAGATTTCAAGGTAGCTTCATTCAGAAGACCTCCATTAATTCCCCCAGTCATCCTTTTGCGAGATAAAGATTGACTCAAGTATGGCCGCTCTTGCTGCAGCTGCTTAAGACTTCTGCTTGCACATGAGGCACTGTTCCTGTAATTTGAATGATGGCCGACTCTATAAGATGATAATATTTCAGGCTACTAACATATGATGACTCAAGAAGCAAGAAAAAAAGCTATTTGGTTCATGTATCATTACTACCACATTTTTCCATGCTATTTGAACAATGAAAAGTCATTGCAACAAGATGTTTGGATCACTCCATAAAAGCACTATATTGTGCAAGTTGCTTTGGATACAAGATTTTGTCTTACAAACGCAATTTCTTCTCCATCTAAAAGCATATTCCTATTCTCTCTCCAGTTAAAGACATTAAATAAAATGGTTCAAGAGAACTAATGAAATATGACCATTTTACAACTTACCAATCAATATTATTCTATCACCTGTTGTCTGTCTCTGCCACTTCCCAACAGGTCTAACTTAGATTAGAACATGACACTAGCACATTATAGATTATAACTCTCAAAATTACCTTGTTGGTTCACCATTGCCTTTATCTACCCAGTCAGACTGGTGAATAGAATGGAGAGAATAATCACCAACCATTACTAAGACACCTAACTGATAGTAACCAGAAGCAGTTGCTTGGAACCATCCCAGCTCCATCTTAACTCCATGGAACTCAAGCTGGGGGTTTCCATGACTGCATATCCAATCAATGACAGGAAGTAGAGCAGAGCGGATAGATCCATGCCTCACAATCCTCAATTGGGCATTTAAACCAGCCACCAAATGATTCCAGACGGTTGCTGGGACATGCTGCAATGATGTATTTCTGCATGTCAGAAGAACATTGGAGAAGGATAACATGATACTTAAAATCTTAATTTATGTCAAAAGTCATACCTGACCAAGAAGATTGGTCAATAATGTGTCACTATGTAGATTATAAGGTGACATATAGCTCCCATCACCTCCAAATATTATGCACATGGGAAATCTCTTTTGTATTATAGACACTATATCTAAACGCTTCTCGTCACCACCAAGGAAAAAGTCAATGTAAGCAACCATTAAGTCTGGTGTCGCTCCAACCTGCATCAGTTGCCACTCATGTAAAGACAAAATGAAAAAATAGATACTCTTCAACTTAAAAAGAAAATGCAAATAGAAACTGTTTGAAAAGAAAATTCAGCAAAAAACTAAACTGTACAAGCACTCCTTGAACTATAGGCCATTTTGATTGACATCCCTGTATTAATTTTGTTCTAATTGACACCCCTTCTGGTATATTCCGTCCAATTTAGCCATTAAATATCACATGCAAGTCACCAAAAAGTCATAAAACTATCAAGGGTTAATTTCTTAATGATAACCTTATTATATTGTAAATAATGTTTTTATCACAAGATTAGCAAATGTTAATTTTTTTAGTGTTTTTGACCAATTATCTATGATATTTTGATATTTTACTACGAAAAGTGTGCAACTCACATGCTAGTTAATGGAAAAATAGAAGGAATTTAATGGAAGGGGTGTCAATAAAAACACCCTATAGTTTTGGGGTTGAAATCAAAACAAAAATAACTCAGGGAGTGTCAATCAAAACGACCTATAGTTCAGGGGATGTTGATGTTTGTGCGGATTAGCCACAACAAAAGAACCAATATTTAACATCCTAATTTGTAAAGGTGCAGGATGACTCAAATTTGTAAAGGTGTAGAATGGGCAGACCAGCCAGTGGATAGTAAGAGCATGGCACATCAACAAATTGCTTGGGCTAGGCTAAGGTTTTATAGCACACGAACCAGCATGACACAAACCATGATGGGCTTGTGCTGGTACAGCATGCGACTAGCATGATCGACCCAAATTGGCCATGCTACAGCATAATAACATACTTATCAAAACATAATCCACTTATTTCCATGCAATTAGAGACAAATGTACAGCTTATTTGTTTAAATTTTTTTATTAGCTCACAATTCTTGAGTTATTTAACCATTAGTAACCTAGATGCACATATAATGTCAATAATATATGATGTAGTTAGGTTACTTGTAATTTTTATATTTATTTCCTTCCATTTAATTAGAAAAAATAACCAATAGCTGATAAAATATCATAAAAAAAAAATTTAAAACGGGCTGACACAACAGAGCAATTGCTCATGGGTTAGGGCTAGCAACAGTTTGTTATAAAAAAATTAGGAGAGAAGGTAGGAATAAACTCTTACTTATATTATGTTATTCTCAAATGAGAGGAAATCTCTATGGACTTGACTTAAATTACAACTCTTTCAATACATGTATTTATACTAGTATGATAATTTTGGATACTTGATCAGATAACCACATCATTAATAGTTAAAAGGAAACTTTGAATTTAAACTTCAAAATTAATTCCAACACTTCCCTAATTTTGAAAATCCTATGAAACCTGCAAATATGTTAGGGAAGCTTGCAAATTGCAAAATAGTTTCTTCTTCTTTAACCATTTCCCTTGGCATTCATCCCTGAAGTTCTTGGATCTTTGTTTTCGTCATTCTTTATCATCATGACTAGCTAAAGGCATCTCATTGTCATCTCTTTAATCTTCTTTTCTTTAGCAACAATATTTACTTGAACATGACTCTTCTAAGCTATTTTTCTTGTCTGGTGGTTGCTGTCGCATTCTTCGACATGGCTCTTTGGCCATATCCCTTTTTTTGTAAGAGCTCTTTTCTTTTCTTCATGTGTGATTCTTATTGTACCACATCATCTCTTGCACATGGACTTATCTGCTTGCACTTAGCATCTCTTGACTTCTGATATCATTCTCTTGTTTCTTATATCATTCTCTTAATGCAAGGTCCTAATTTTCTTGTTGGACTCTATCATCTTGCACCTAAATTATTTTTTTCTTTTTTGGATGTTGATTGTTCATCCACTCACTCGAGATTTCTCTCTTCTACACATGCTATAATCCCTTAAATGCTATATCAGACCAAACTAAATATGATACCATGTTAGAAAAAATTAGGGGAGAAGGTATGGACCTAGATTACTATTCTTTCAATACATGTATTTATACAGTTTAAGGATAATTCTAGACACTTAATGACAACCACATCATTAATAAATGCACCTAGAAGAACTAAAAATGACACTTTCAATTTAGACTTCAAAATTAATTCCAACACATTTATCATGCGTGAACATTTCTTTATGAGTGTTGGAACACAACATTTGCTCCTAAATACATTTATTTATTTTGTTGAATACATTGTGAGCTTCAAAAGATAAGAAAAACATCATTGCATGCATGAACATTTCTTGGAGATTTCCAAGTTCCAACCACCATCAAGACAGTAATAAAGTTAAGGGGGTGGGTGCTAGTATCATGTCAGAAACAAGAAGTTACTGTCACTGTTAGCTTGAAGTATTGACACCTTAAAAAAAGTGAAGTTCTGTAAATGAAACAACTGAAAAGTTAAGAAAACAAGTCAAACCTTCATCCCCTTGTACAGGGCTCGAGATCGACAAGAGCGAAGACACAAGTGGTCATATTCAGACTTAACATATTCCTGAAGTCGATGAATTTTATTTCTCTGCCGCCACTGTTTCCAGGACCATGCGCAAGGATAGGCAAGCACGGAAAGTATGCTGTGGACCGACCCTTCCCACCAATCATATGCGGCAACAGAATTTATATCATCAATAAACCTGTTAAAAGCATCTTCATACCTGCATGCAGATCAAAAAAGGTTTTCCCTTTATAAATAATAATTAATAAATATAGAATAAGATGGAAACAGTGGAGGCTCATACAATCTGTGCTTTCACTTCCAGGGCTAGCAAAGTGTGTCCAGGTATGTATTGGAACAGTTCACAAAGGAGCATGTCTTAGAGCAAGAATAAGTTCAATGGAATAAAATTATACAGGACAGAAATGGAAAAACAAGCACAGGATAAGAAAAGCTTCACAGTTTACTATATCTTGTCAGCATCAAGAAGTGGATTGAGTCTACTGGGGTCAAGAATTTTGATTGAAAAAAAAGAAGGTAATCAACGAATATTATTTGAGGAATAAAAAATTAACCCCAAACATTAAATTAAAAAAATATTCAATTATATCCTTTGGTGTCATTGAAAATCCAGTTTACTTACACAATCTCAATAATTGCATTGGGGAGAAAGTATGGAAGATGCCAGGGTTCCCTAAAAGTATTGGGGCCCATAAAGTACATTCTATAGACATGGCTCTGACTTTCTTCAGCTCTAGTTCCTCGCACCTAGGTTTAAAAATACAATCAAATGTGAAATTGTCAAAGTGCTGTATTGTATCTTGACCCATTTATAGCTGCAGCATATATATTTGAAGGCAGTTTGCTATCAAAGTACCTCTGATAGGGAAAGTAGATGTGGAAAGTGGTGATGACTCTGGTGCTCAACTGAACTTGCATCATAACATTTACCTGATCCTACTAATTTGATTCTCGCTGTACTCAACAATAGAGCTAGAAGCACCAAAAGGACAGACAGGATGAGGGCAAAAGGCCAAGGGCCTCCAAATGTATACACCAGCTCCTCAAGAGGAGTGTAGCAATTTGGCATCCTGTACTTGTCAGATATGCATTTATAGGGACAAGATGGCTGACTAACCCCCCCTGCAGTGGACCAGTGACTTAAATATCAGATCACATCAGTTAAAAAGGGTAGAGATAGAGAGAGTAATGTCAATCAGAAATACCTCGTACATGTATGAAATTTGCACGATTAGGAAGAAGATCAAGAGAGCAAGGAATGCAAAGACTTTCATCAGAGCCATCAACATCTTTGAAAGTACCAAGAGGGCATTCCTGTAGATAAGGTGTGTCATTTAATTATAGGAGACGAGTCAAGCAAACACTATGTGTGGGTGGGTGGGTGGGCAGGTGTGGGTGTGGGTGTGTGTTTATCATTTAAGAAATACAAATACTATCTTGCAAAAATGCAAATTACAATTGGATAGAGTGAAATGTAATCCTGTGACCAAGAATTCCCATCTATGTTTTCCGAAGTTGCTGATTAGACTAGGAAGTTTTTGGGAATTGAAAAATGAACTTCAAAGTACATCCGTTGCAATCTGTGCTCAATACATAAAGTTCTCAAAAAAAAATCTCATATATCCACAATCTACCTAGCCCATTTTTTCCACTATGTTAATATTTTTGCATATTTAATTATTTATATGTCAACCATTTTAGGTTAAGAAATTACTTTAGCATAATAATCAAACGATCAAAGCATGGATTACAACCAAGTTTATGGACATTATTTGGCTCTTCCTTGTCCTGGGATTAGGAATTCCAAATAGCATGAAGAAAAACATCTTAAAAGATTAAAAGCTAAAGAAAACCTAGTGCTGCTAGAAGACTAAATTATCAAAATCTGCTTAAAATATGCAGGAAATGAATAAATTGCTGACCTACCCTTGCCTATAAACTGCCCAGACTACATTAACTTCAAGAATGAAGCAACCAACAACCACATGAGGGCAGTGTAAGAACAAAAGGTACCTTGCAAAATGTACCATAGAGGCCCTTTGGGCACTTTTTCCCAGTGACGGTGCCTTCCTCCCCAAAAAGACCACCATTTTCTCCAGCTCCTCCACTGTGATATCATGAAGTAAACTTCTTATATTTCATATGCATCTCCAAATGATGTATTCCATTATTACAAAATAGCTTAGTTATGATATAACTAGTCTAATACATGTGGCATGAGAAGAGAGAAAAGGCAAAAGTGAAGCATTTTAGAATGTCCAGCCTTGATGAAAAGTCCACATAGTGCGCGTGTGTGCGCGTGCATGCGTGAGCTCTCATATCACATAACATGCCTCCTCTCTCGGTGAAGCATACCTGTTGTTAATTGAACCACTTATACTTGCAACTGGAACATATTCATCCCCGGTGTCTATCTTATACCAATGAAAATGAACTCTTCCACCCCCACCTCCCCCGCCACCAAGAGGGCTGCCATTGCCCCCGCGAACAGATAGAGATGATTTTTCTGCAAGCATAAGCTCCTGCAGGAAAAGAAGAACCGTCCCTCCAGAAGCTCCACCAAGTCCACCAATCAAAGAAGCATTACTATTTACTGACGCTTTATCAAAGCTTTGACCATCTACCATCAAAGATCCATAAAGATTGAGCCTTAACAGTGGCCACTGGATGGAGCCCATCACTGGCAAACATGAAGCACAAGTTAGGAAGCATGATCTGGGATTGATGTCAAACAGTATGCTGTTAAGTGGAGAAACTCAAAGCACACGGAAAAAAATCACAAATATTTGCAGATATGTAAAATACTGTTCAGAAATATTCAAGCATCACAGGTGAATATGTAAACATAAATAGTAACATAACGTGAAAATGAAAATTTTGTTGTTAAACTTGTGATTTATGAAAATATTACCAATCATTCCCCCTCCAATAACATTTCCATAGGACTGATTGGGACCTTGGGTTCCGCTTCCCAATTCACAAGGAAGATCAGCATTACCGTATTTATTACCGCCATTACTCACGATCCCGTTAAAACAACCTGAGCCCCCTCTTCCCCCATGCCCAGCACCACTACCAGCTCCTTTGGAATAGTTCCCTTTTCCAATACCATCATTGCAACCTGAAGACGAGCTCTGCGGATTAGAATTAAAAACATACAACTGGATGCTGGGGATACTCTCTAAAAAGAGCAGTTCAATTAGAACAACGATCGCCCATCAGCCATAAAAGAAATACAATAATACTATTAGACTCTCTACCTAACTCCGATGCAGTAATCAAGCCATCAGTATCAATAATGATAGTTCTTGCCCTGTGGATGTGGATAATACTCCCCTTTATAATGCCATTTACAAGGAGGCCTTCAACACGACAAATCTGCCAAATATTTAAAATTTAAAGATTCCACAAGTAAACACCAATAGAAACAGGAGCTGATACATCAGAAGAAGAGTTGAAGCCATTAAATAATTCCAAATTAAAAGACTGCACAGAAAAAGGACCGACAAACACTTCGACATCAAAACAAAAATGACAAACTTGGAGCACAAACTGCTTGAAGAAGTCTAAACTGGTAAAAAAACCAAAGTGTGCGGATTATAATGGCATTAGCTGTTCAGACATCAAAGAAAATTTTGAGTCCCTAAAACTACAAAAATTCCAAGAATGACATGCTGAAGATACTGTGGAACACGTGCCATGAACACATGCTTCAATTCATGCCGAAACAAGGAATATAAAGATGGTTAATGAAAGAATGGCAGTGCTTTAGCTAATATTGTGGCAGTACAAATCATTTCTACCCTGAAAGCATAAAAAACAGATGGTAGCCAAAGCTGCTCAATTTATCTATAATAGTAGCACAAATATGATGTTTCATGAGATTTCTAGCTGGTCTTCGTGTTGAAACATTAAAATATACTTGGATGACTCCACAAAACTGCAAGTTGCAAACTTAAGATGATGTTGCAGGAAAATGATGAGATAATATTTTAGGTTCTATGAATGGTGCTTTGGAGTAATATTTCAATATTCTCAACTTCTCTATTCTGTTCCTTTAATTCCTTAGTGCTATACATGCTTGAACATGAACAAGATTAGCCCCACACGAAGAGTCATTTTCTATCTGCCTGGGAACACAGACAATAACTAGTATATGAAATATTCATACTTTAAATTCAACTCTTACTTGAAGTGAAAACGACAGCGTGTAATTAACATGGCAATCATCTGGGGGAGTTATCAAATCTATTGGGCATGTATGACTCTCACAAAGGGATTTTGTAACCCTGCAGCAACAACAACATAAAAAAAGGTAACGATAAGGGAAATATTATGAAGCTTTAATTGTATTAATACAGCATATCCCAATACTTAAAATAGAAGTTCATACTCACACACTTCTGCTAGCATCATCATCCAACGGAGCTTGAAGTAAAGAACCAGGTCCAACCTGTATTTGGCATGGAGTCACTAGCAGTTATTGCCAAATGTACTCCAAGACCTTATGCCATAATGGGCATTAGCAATAACAGAATAATCACACAAATCTTAAAGAAATTACCACTCATATCTGGAAAAACAAATGATGTGATTATGAGATTAAAACTGTTTTCAGACATCATCAAGAAATGTCACCCAGTACCCATAATTTCTAGTGAATAAGATCCAAGGATAAAAGGAATTCACACATGATTATAGTCTAATTCAAACAAGGATAGAGTGCAGAAGCAAATAGAATAGATGACACTTTCATGCCATTTTTTAATTCAACACTGTAATGGAATTTCAGCTTCTAACAAAATTACAGAAAAAGATGAAGAAGAAAGAGTTGGTTGGAGAGGATAGTGTTTTTATGCCCTCCATTGTATCATCACAGTTTTCATTATGACTTGTTTGCATAGTAACCCAGATCCAAACCACACACATCTTTTTATCAACCTTGAATGTTTGTCCTAACATACTTCTTGGAGTGAAATATCAGCTGCCTGAATGATTCCTTGCAACCATCCCTTAGAACATTATACTGTTTCCAAATCCATGTTTTAGAGTTTACAAATCTGTGTTATAGAGTATACAAATCTGTGTGTCGCATGACTGCTGTATTAGGCTCATTACATGCTAAGAACAAGCCATTAATCTTTTGAAGCACTTGGAGTTTCAACAAGGTACAAGGTTACAATAGATTTTAAATAAAACACAACACTATAAATAACGAAGGATGAAACATATCCGTACGCTAATGGCTTACAGTTATGTTATAGAAAAGAGACAGGGAAAGTCGCTGGCCTCGAATTGTATCACCATGACCTGTCAACTTTAGTAGTCCCTGACCATATAACCCCAAATTTGCATTTGAGCCGAGGACAGAGCCTGCCTGCAAACACAAGCAAATAGCAGCCTCAGATTTTTGGTTGAAGACAAACATGATGTATGTTTAAAGCAAGTGTTAAGCTTTTAAAATGAGGTTAAAACCAGCGTACCCTTAGAACAATCAGATTCCTGACTTCAAGGACAGAAGCAGTAACAACAGTATTTCCACCTCCATCTATTTCAATTTTGGAATTCCACATGAGTAGCATTTTGATAGCAACTCTAAATGCACCAAAAACCTTCATTTTTGAGAGTGGAAAGTTTTAGCTCCTCAAATAGAGAATACAGGATATATCTATGCAATGTTTGAAGCAATGAAACTCAAAAAAATCTGAAAAGAAAAAAGACTTCAAAATATGCTAAATATGGCTGCAAAAACTGGCATATAAAGGAATTTGAAAACCTTTTAAATTCGATTTCTTTTCTTTTTTTCTCCTTTTTCCATCAAGGAGATACCTTTTTCTATTACTTGCATTCACTCTTATTTATTCTTAATGAAAATATCTAGTAAATATGACTGCAATAAACCAGTAGAAATAAGCTGGCCGGACTTAAACCTTTTTTCAATTAATTAGAGAAATTACTATGTACAATGTGATGATATTTTGTTTTGATGAGATAAGTTCATTGAAAAAGGTCGGGAATACGATAGCACAAGACATCCTCCAAAGTAACACAAAAAAGCTCCCCGGTCCCATGTTCAAACATCAATGGTATGAATAGGATGTAAGCTGAACTGGCACTCATTAAAGCCCTTGCAAAATTAAATCTCATTCTTTCTTCACTTTATTGATAATCTATCCAGTGCAAATTGCAACATGGCTTCGGTACTTGTTTTTCTCAGTGACTGGGAGGGGGTGATGCTCCTTCCTCTAAACCTTCCCTCATTCCAGTCCTCACAACACATGCATCTTTCAAGAAATTGGAAGAGGGATGTGTTTGGAAGAAAGAAAAACAACCAAACCAGAAACCAGTTCCTTCTACACCTCATTTCTCTTTCTAGTAAAAATCTAAATATTAATCTTAGTATTTTACAGATATGTTATCTACATATGCATTATGCATGTGTATATCTGTTTGTGTAACTTAAGTTGGATTTTTCCCCATTAAAGGTTTTGTATAACATTATGAATGATTTCAAGATAGACACGTGCATATTGATTCAGGCTATACAGAAATGAAACATGAATATTGTTCAACAAAGATACCTTTATGATAGAATCGCTCATCAAAAGTTCTTCTGCTACAAGCTCAAATTCTGATACTGGAAATTCAGACAATCCAAAGACAATGCTGCCTCCACGATATAAACTAATCTGACCTCTAACCTATGCATTCAAGGAGTTGGAAACAATGTTAAAAGTATTAAGGCTTCAGAATGTGTGAAATTCATCATGCAGCGAAGAACAGTAGCATTTTATGAAAAACAGTGGTGACAAAGAAGACCGAGTTTCTTCACAGATTCCACTGGAAGACAAAGAATAACCACTTAAGTAGTAGTAGAAACAACAGCTTCCATGACTATGGCAGAATAATGGTCCAAGAATCTTACAACCACTACCAACAGGAAAATATACATTCAAGTTTGTCAGTTGAAGTTCAAGAAGAAAGTGTCTACTAGAGAGAAGTTCATCAAATTTCCTAGGTGAAGATGTCTCATGAACCTAGATCACTCTCTAAACAAAATTATATTACAGATTTATATAAATCACCTTCTTCATTAACTCAAGCTTCAAATATCACAAATGACACAGGCTCAAACAACCAAGGTTTCTAAGGAAAACCTACTGTGCTAGTTCAGTTAACAACCTTCACAGTCTACAACAGAAATAACATATGTTAAGTAGGTGTCATGTAAAACCAATTTATGATCTTGAATAATCATAAAAAATTAATTTCAGAAGTAGTAATGTCAAGGTGGATTATAACATTTGATGGCATGTAATGTCAAGGTGGAAATGCGCCATCACAAATGCATCATTTCTCAGCACATGTGACAAGTCAGAAATTGGGTTGCAGACAACTAATAAAGCATTTCCATTTCCATATTATCTGTTTAAGAAGAAACATGTCATGAATTACTAGGAGGAACGACCTACAAAGCACCAGCATATCTAAGAGTAAAAGCACACAGGCTCAATTGAGAGAAATCACATGCGTTCTTGAGGAAATGTAAGCTTTGGGAGACAATGTATATGAATTATAGGTGCTAAAACTTGTTCTTGGCATATGCAGAGAGCACAAACAAGCGACCACTTCAACAAAATAGTAACATATATGTATGAAGAGAAACCATTAGACAACCTGAACCCTGCTCCAAACCAGTGGAACCAAAACTTTTGCATAATTCTCCACAAAAACATTTGACCACAGGGTCATAGTAGGAAAATCAAGCAAAGGGGTTTCTGTTTCTGTCATCACATAGTCATTGCTCACTCTTAAACTGAGTAAATCTGCATTAAAGAAGGTACCAGCTGCTCCAGCATTCCCAGGACAGCCAATACTCAAACCACCTGCCACAAGAAAACATAAGAATTATCTCAATAGAAATCATGGAAATTTTCATCTTCTTGCAAGAAATCCATACATGATGGTAAGTAAGAAAACATGTTAGCTGGTGCTCATGATGAAGATGGAGAAAAACATGTTTATGACTTCCAAAAGATTAAACAAATGGAAAAAAATAAAAAGTTAATGACTGCATAAGAAACTAGAAATACTAGTTAGGAAATGAGATATGGAATATGGTGAATTCAGCCCATAGCCAACAGAAAACATGTTCTTGTAATACGCCAACTTTATTGATTTCACATGTACCCTATTGCACATGTATAGATCAGCTTTGCACCTCTTTATGAAATTAAAAAAAAAAAATTCCATCAAAGATTTTGGGTTCAAGACTGGTAAGTGAATGGATTGATCTCATCAAAAGGAACTTCCAGTGTGCACTACTAAGATTTATTTAGCAAGTGGAGCCTCTTGCACATGAATGAAATATTACAAGTTAACTAAAGTTGCTTCTACTACTACATACAGATGTTTGATCAGAACAAACCATGCACAGTAACTTTCACATCTTCCTGTATGCTATAACAATCCAAAGAAACTCTTCCACCGCCACCTCCACCCCATCCTCTTCCACCTGCTGCACTAATAGTTCCATATCCCTTCCTGTGCAATCAAAACACGGTGCAAGAAGTTGCATAAACAAATGAACCAAAAAAAACAGCAGCACAAAAATTTGAAAATCTCTTTCCTAATCCTGATATGATAAGCAATGTATCAAATATAAATCTCAACAGTATACTACTTTGAAAATCTCTTTCCTAATTCTGATATGTTAAGCAATGTATCAAATATAAATCTCAACAGTATACAACCCCCCCAAACGGCCAAAAAAAAAAGGGAAATTCCAGTATTAAAATCTCACCATTCAGCTTCCGAAACCTCTTAAGGAATAGAAAATGTCAAATAATTTGAAAACAGTACGAGAAGCATAAAATTTTTTCTATCTTTCCATTTCTTCAACCAAAAAGTATAAATATAATAACCACAGCTAAGACAATAACACTGATTTAATTGTACAATAGAATAAATGATGCAGAATTTGAGCTGCTTATAGAATCTTTTCATTGTATTCACTGCCTTCACCTAAGGGGACAAGAAATGGCTATCAATTGATATAAACATAGTAAAGCCAACACAAAATGAGAAAAGTCAAAATATGATTGAAGATGCACTCTGATAAAATGTCACTGAACTAGACATCCAAATCAAAACTGCTGCAAGCTATGCAACATTGAAGGCAACATACTCCACAAAAGAATTTCTTGCTAGCTTAAGTGAGTTTTAAAAGTAGGATGAACCTCTTACACAGCATAGAGCAAGTGAAGATCCAGTCAAAAATGATGCATGGGAAATGTCAGATCTAGGATCTTTCCGATCACACTCCACCACTCTTTGTTTCAAAGCTTATAGCCAACAAAGTGTATGACTGGGGAGCAAAACCATGGAGGCTCCTAAAGATTTGTGCAAAGTAACAGACAATAAAAGAGAGATGATAAAGAAGGCAGGCCAAGCATTCAATTCCAATCAACCTTTAAGAGTAGATAGATTATTGTGAGCTTTTCAATTTCTCTATGCTGTACAAGAATGGGGTTCCCAGGTTCTGATCATAATAGACTATAAAAAGGGATACTCACACACTCAAAGAACGCTTCAAAGGCAGTGAGACTCATAGAATACATTAGACATGAATTGCTCAGTTACCGAATAAGTATGGAGCCTGGGATTTGCCATGTCTAAAGCAGTGTAGTTACTGATAGACATTGCTTGTCAACTTGTAGAGAATATAAAGAAACCTATTCAAAACTTGATCTTACTTCAACAAAGATATTTAAGGAGTTCATGCAAGAGCACCTATTGACAATGAAAAGCTAGTGACCCACACTAATGATGCCTATTTGTCCAACTAGCAGGAAACATGTCCACATACCACAGAACAAAAAAAAAAAAGAAGAAGAAGCGTGGATTAGTCTATTCAGACAGTGAATACTCACAGCTTCACAGCATGCACAAATATGCTTCCACCAGACCCACCTCCCCCATTCAGCCCCCCATCCCCACCTTCTGCAGCGACAGATCCATTCAAGTATAATATTTCCTTCACTTGAAGCTTGACACGCCCCCCACCATTCCCTCCACATTTATTCTGAGACGATGTGCCACCACCCTTACTACCATAGCTCCATGGCTCAGCCAAGGTTGACCAAGCATAAACATCACCACCCCAATTACTTGTTTTATTCCTTTTCAAACAGGAAGCACCTCGCCCACCGTGACCCCCACCACCTCCATCATCCCCAACTGGTGTACCACTAGTTTGAGGCGGCGGTGATCCACCCAAGGCTGTTGTATTTATAGAAGAGTGACTATCCATGGTCAAGTTGGCAGCAGAAAAAACAACTGAACCAGCAATGATTGCTGCATGTTGACCAATGTTAACATTTCCAGTCATATTAACCGTCACCATGCATCCTTCTATTGGGCATACAATTGAAACATGTGGAATTATTTCTAAGTTTCCTGTTCCATAAATATAAAGATCAGAATTCAAATACAAATTTGAGTTCACCACGCAAGTGGTATTAAGCGATCCCACTCCTTCTAGTTCCTCGCAGGATACGGAACTGTTTAATGGGAGAGAAAATTTTAATGTTTTAACATAGCTAGAGGTGCCACTTCTAGAGTGATTGCTTGAAACTGATCCAGAACTATGTAACCCATTTCCTGACCAAATGCCCCCACCCTCATACTGCCCTGGCGCAAAAGAAATGGTGGACGCACAAAAAAACCCTAAAAGAATGCAACAAAAAAGTTGCCATTGCATTAGGAAAGGACACATTACCACCCACATGAACCAAGTACGTCTTGCCTGCACTTAAAACTTAGGTTCCTAAATATCAGTTGGTTCAGTGTGGTCATACACATGCGTAGTGCAGTCATTAATTCCCAACTCTTTGGAGATATAAGCGTTTCATAAAAATGCCACACCTTCAACCTGGTTGCAATGGATATTAACCTGTCAAGTAGACCAAGAGTTTATAAGAAGATTTGAAAACAACAAAATGGAATCAGCGGTCTATCTAACTAACCTAGAGGATTTAACTTCCAAATAACACGCTAAGGTGTGAGATTTGAGTTTTTCAATAGAACAATTCACAAATAAACTTTCCACGAAAAGAAACCAATGTAAAACAATATTTGACCACAAAAACAAGCGCAATAACTGTTATATGAAACAATATTTCTCCTCATTTTATGTAAGAATATTTCCAGTGTAAAAAACCAAGCATCCTTTTGACATGTTGAAAATCATAAATATCGGATCTTCCATCAGTAGCACTTCAGCATCAACAACAATATTTTCATTTTTTTTTCCACATTAATTTTCAACTGTCTAGACTGCCACAATTTGCTGCATGCTTAATCGTTTAGTTCTTGTTGGAAGAAATATTCTCATCCTAAATGTTCTCTATTTCGCACAGCAAGTCAATTTCACCCTTTAACAGCAATTCGACAAGCATAATGTGCTTTTGATGTTTTTTATACACAATTAATTCTGATGGCATTTCATAAATTCAAATACAGAATTTCCACTCAAAAGAGCACTAAAAACAAGCTGATCATCTGCAATTTATTCATTCAAGCAAATCAGATCGCAATTTCAAAATCCTATGCACGCATAAACAGGTTTTAATAGCAAACATTCATGCTTATGAAGTTAATACTCGCATTTCTCACTTGGCTCGAAACAGAGCAAGTAAGATTCTACTTCTAAACACTAAAACGACAGCAGCGATCTGCCATTTCAATTCTCACTTCCAAAACTAAAAATCAAACATCAACGGACCAAAATTGTGCAAAAATCTCACTTAAAATATCAATTCAGTGAGTGTGAGCGAGGAGGTACCGTGTTTGGCGAGAGAAAAAGAAGCGGATAATTGTAGTGAATCTAAAGGAGCGATGCTTCGCTATTTTCGTAAATGGTTAGCTTTTTTCTTGCTTTAAACTGTTGTCTGTTTCTTTTGCTTTTGATTACGACTCCAATTAGAGTTTGTTTTTATTTAAATTGATTTGATGTTTTTCATCTTTTTTTTTCAACAAGCAGAGAGAGGAGGGGGGCCTACGAGTCCAAGCTTCGTTCATGCGTAGCTGGCCTGAACTCTCTCATGTTTATCGGCAGTTTGTAAATGTGTTTTAAACAGTGTTTTTTTATTTTATTTTTTTAAAATTATATTTTAAAATTATTTTGATATATTAATATTAAAATTTTAAATAATTATATTATTTTAATATATTTTTAAATAAAAACCAGTTGTTATCATATACTTAAACCTGCTTTTACATAAATTTTTATTTTTTTTTCAATATAAAGTAAGCGTTTTATCTCGGATGTACCTTTATTCTACATTGAATTAGCGAAGTTACCCTTGTAAACAACAAGTATCAGGATGCACTTGTGGCCCAGTGGTAGAGGCAAGGTTTCCTTTCCTCTATCACCTGGGTTCGAGCCTCAGTGTGCAAGTCTGTCACCTCTGCGGTGTTTTATCTGCCTACTTAGCTTGCAGGGTGTTCAGTGGATTAGGAGATTAGTTGTGGTGCGTGTAAGCTGACCCGGACATCCCAGGTTACCAAAAAAAAAATTATCAAGTTGAAAAGTCAAAAACTTTCCCACATATTTTTCTGGTCATGATAAGATAAAGGCGTCCTTATCCAATATATTTTAAAAGTATATTTATATATATAAAAATATTAAGTTAATATTTTTTATATAATTTTAATGTTCTAATATTATAATTGAAAGTAAATTAAAAAATTATTTTAATATATTTTTAAATAAAAATACATTTAAAAAACACATTACAGTATTTAAAATTCAAAATGGTTGTTCCATTATTAAAGAAAAGATATATACTTTCAGCACTAATTTAATATATATATATATATATATATATATAAATTTTAAGAAATATATTAAATACTAACTTTCAAATACTAAAAAATAACCATTTTTGCTTCAAGAAAATAACCCCGATAATTAATAGAAAGTCTTCCCATGCAACCAAGCCCATACTAACTCTAAGAAATCACTAAGTCAGAATTAGCATCATTATTTAATTCAATCCTTGATTCAGCTATATAATATTCACCTCTAACTTTAAAAAATCACCGATCAAAATTAGCATCATTATTTAATTGAATCTATGATTTAACTATATAATATTCACCTAAAAAACACACATAAATAAAATAAAATAATAGTGATAAAAAAGAACTTAGTGTGCTC
>Ga0307517_10006425_pt1 | contig 17401 bp, 12 predicted proteins | sample 23_EM_MG_FD_194515 | JGI IMG/M metagenome (GOLD analysis project Ga0307517, IMG submission 194515) | Populus trichocarpa ectomycorrhiza microbial communities from riparian zone in the Pacific Northwest, United States - 23_EM | ecosystem: Host-associated > Plants > Roots > Unclassified | place...
TGCCGGCACGGAGATCGCCGCGGCGAGCGGCAGAAGCATCAGCACCAACCCCCGGTTCACCATCAGATCCACCCCTCGAGTACCTGATCAGGCGGACGATGGCCGTCGGCCCAATGCTGGATGTTGCGGATGACGCGTTCTCCGGTGGCGGCGCGCGCTTCGAAGGTCGCCGACCCCATATGCGGCAGCAGCACGACATTGGGGAGCGCGAGCAGACGCGGATCGATCTCGGGCTCATGCGCGAACACGTCGAGTCCGGCGCCGGCGATCTTGCCGCGTTCGAGCGCGTCGATCAGCGCGGCTTCGTCGATCGCCGACCCGCGCGAGGTGTTGACGATATAGGCCTGTGGTTTGAGCAGCGACAGGCGGCGCGCGTCGATCAATTGCTCGGTCTGGTCGGTGTGCGGGGTGTGGATCGAGATGAAGTCGGACCCCGCCAGCATCTCGTCGAGATCGGCGTGCCAGGTCGCCGCGAGCTCCTGCTCGACGCTCTCGGGCAGGCGGTGGCGATTGTGGTAATGGACGGTGAGGCCAAAGCCGCGCGCGCGGACCGCGACCGCCTGACCGATCCGCCCCATGCCGACGATGCCGAGGGTCTTGCCGCCGATGCGGTGGCCGAGCATTGCGCCGGGGCTCCACCCGCTCCACTGCCCCGACCGCGCGAGCTTTTCGCCTTCGGCCAGGCGGCGCGGCACCGACAGGATCAGCGCCATCGTCATGTCGGCGGTGTCCTCAGTCAGCACGCCCGGGGTGTTGGTCACCAGGATGCCGCGCGCGCGCGCCGCCTTGAGGTCGATATGGTCGACGCCGTTGCCGAAATTGGCGATCAGCTTGAGCTTGTCGCCCGCGGCCTCGATCAGGTCGGCGTCGATCGTGTCGGTGACCGTGGGCACCAGCACGTCGGCGTCCTGAACTGCGGCGACGAGCTGGTGGCGCGTCATCGCGACGTCTTCGCGATTGAGGCGCGCGTCGAACAATTCGGCCATGCGGTCCATCACCGCATCGCTCAGCTCGCGCGTCACGATCACCCGAGGTTTGCGCTTGGACCCGGCCATATGCTCGGCTTGGCGGCTTCACGGGTTTTGGTCAATGCGGTTGATGCACCGTCGCGCCTGCGCGATAGGTACGAATCGGTTGTGGCGTGAAAGGGGGATGGCCATGCGTATTGGCTGGGCGTTGTCGGGGATCGCGGCGGCCGCGATTGCGGTGCCGGCGATTGCCGCGCTGGTGGAAAAGAAGCCGCCTTATTTCGCGTCGATCAACGCCAAGTCGGCGTTCATGCGGACGGGACCGAGCCGGATCTATCCGGTCAGCTGGAAATACCAGCGCCAGGGCCTGCCGGTGAAGGTGATCGAGAATTACAAGGAAAAGGGCGGCGGCGCCTTTTGGCGCAAGGTCGAGGATCCGGGCGGGACACAGGGCTGGATGCAGGCGAACCTGCTCAGCGACCAGCGCACCGCGATGGTGATGGGCGATGTCGTCGAGCTGCGTGATTCGCCGCGCTTCGCTGGCAAGGTCAATTGGCGCGCCGAGCCCGGCGTGGTCGGGCGGGTGAGCAAGTGCGGCGATGGCTGGTGCTATCTCGATGTGACCGGTCGCGGTGGCTTTGTCGAGGTCAGCCATTTGTGGGGCGTCGACGCCGCCGAAACGATCGAGTGATGCGGATCGAGGTGGACGACGTCTCGCGGCCGGAGGTGGTGGCGCTGGTCGAATACCATTTGCGATCGATGCACGAAATTTCGCCGCCCGACAGCGTGTTCGCGCTCGATTTGTCGGGACTGAAACAGCCGTCGGTGACGTTCTGGACGATATGGGACGGCGACGACCTGCTCGGCATGGGCGGGTTGAAAGAGCTCGACCGCGAGCATGGCGAGATCAAATCGATGCGTACCGCGCCGACCGCGCTGAGGCGCGGGGCGGGGGGCAGGATGCTCGACCATATCCTCGGCGAAGCGCGGGTGAGGGGGTATTGCCGGCTGAGCCTGGAAACCGGCAGCAACGCGCCGTTCGCGCCGGCCTGGGCGATGTATGAACGTGCGGGATTCGAGCCGTGCGGGCCGTTCGGCACCTATGAGGATACGGCCTTTAGTCGCTATTTTACGCGGCGTTTGTGACGTTGCCTGACGCGAAACTGACGTTGTTATCCGTTCGGATCTGGCCTGGTACCGCCAACCGGCAGAATGACTGTCGCTCATGGCGCGGCCTGTCCGGCGGTTGACCTAACCCAGGACGTAGGGATTGAGCGGCGGGGCGACCGGCCCGGGTGTATTCGGCGCCGGCAAGGGCATTGCGCGCTCGAGACCCACGCCGTGCACGTCGTAGGTCTGGAGCATCGGGCCGCTGACGCCGGTCACGTTGATGTTTTTCAACACCGCATTGCGGACATGGGCGAGCTGGATGCCGGTCCGGGCAGTACCGCTGATCCCGGCAATGGTGAGCCCGTCGAGCGGTTTTTCCGGATTGTTCTCGCTGCCGGTGACCAGCGCGGGCACGTCGTGGACACGGATATTGGTGAAGCGGAAATTGCGCACCGTCGGGATGCCGGCGAGGCCCGGCACCGGGTTCTGGTCCTGCAACCCGCTGCCGGTGAAATTGAAGCGCAGGAAGCCATCCCTGGTGCCCGAGACGTCGAGATCGTTCATCGCGATATCCTCGATGAACGCCCCGCGCCCGGGCCGGCTCTTGATGTACACCGCATGCGTGCCGGCACCGAGAATTTTGCAGCGCTCGACGCGCACGCCGCGCACGCCGGCCGAGGTCTCGCTGCCGATCGAGATGCAGCCCCAACGGTGATCGATGAACGTGCAGTCGGCGATGAACACGTCGGTGGTCGGCCGCGCAATCCGGTTGCCTTCCTCGCCGCGCCCGGATTTCAGCGCGATACAGTCGTCCGTGGTGTCGAAGCTGCAGCGCTCGATCGAGACTTGCGAGCAGGAATCGACGTCGATCCCGTCGGCGCCCCCATTGATCACCATATCGTGGAAGCGCAGGTCGTTGCAGAACAAGGGGTGGATCGACCACATCGCATTCTGCTGGGTGAACACGCCCCCGACATCGACATGGTTGCACCCGATCAGCTCGATCAGAGCGGGATTGCGCAATCCGGTCGCACGATCGACACGGCCTGGAATGGCGGTGTTGCCGAGCAATCTGCCCTGGCCGGCGATCGCGATATGGTCGGCATTCTCGGCGGAGATCAGGCCGATCCGTCCCTTCACGAATTTGCCTTCCCAGCGCACCTGCCGGATCGGATAGTCGGCAACGTCGGGCGAGCCGGTCACCGTCGCATCCTTGTCGATCCTCAGCGTCGTGCGCGTACCGATCGCGATCGCTCCGATCACATAATTGCCGGCCGGCACGATCACTTCGCCGCCGCCGAGCATGGCGCACCGGTCGAGTGCTTGTTGAAACGCCAGCGTATCGCGGGTCTGGCCATCGCCCATCGCGCCCATGGTACGGACCGAGATGCTCACAGGACTACGGGCAATTGCCGGAAGGGACGCCATCCGCCGTGCCGAGGCGCCGTGCCCGCGCACCACCGCCGGGGCCAGCGCGCCGATGCCGGCGAGAACTACAAAATCACGCCGTTTCAACGTCATGCCTGGACCCTCGCCTGGTTGTTTGGGTGAGGGTACGTAAGCATTGCTACCGGTGTCAATAAACGCGTGTTGCGTTGTTTTCTGACGGGCTGTCGTGCTTTCCGGACGTTCAGAAACTATTGCGGAACCGTTTCAGCCTGAATTTCAGCGTCGGCTCTGACCCGAAACGGCCGGTGGAAGGGACGGGCGGGGCAGTCGGATGGCGATGTCCATTGAGTGCAGGGCATGCCGGCGCTCATCGCATCCGCCTCCATTCATCTCAAATCGGGGAACTTTTTCAAAGAGGCAGATTTTAGGAGGGGAGTTTGCCGGCGTGGTTCCAGTCGCGGCCAGGCATTGATGCCGCGGGTCTTGTCGCCTCTCCTCGCGGCCATTCGGCATGAGAGCGAGAATCGCTGAAACCCGCTGATTCCGTAACGTCCAATGAGAAATATCCGCTATTGAAATGAATTTCAGAAACGGATAGCGCCGCCGCCTCAATAGCGTAACGCGTCAGGGAGGATGTCATGTCTGGAGTTTTCGATCGCTTTGTGCCGGCGTGCGTCACAGCTGAGCAGCGCGAGACGACGGGTAGCGGACGCCTCCGACTCGGGTTCAAGGCGGCATTGCTGGTTGGCTCCGCCATCCTCCCGGTGACCGGCGCGATGGCGCAGGAAACGCCGAGCGCGACCCAGCCCGCACCGCAAACGACCGATCAAGCCACGCCCTCCAGCACCGACACGCCGCCCAACACGGAGGCGCAATCGGACGGCCAGACGCTCAACGACATCGTCATCGTCGGCAACACGTCGGGCAAGCGCACTCTGTTCAACTCGTCGTCGGACGTCACGCTGGCCAATGCCGCCGACATCCAGCGCAAGGCGCCGCGCTCGACCGCCGAGGCGCTCGAACTCGTTCCGGGCATCTTCGTCGAGGGTACTGCGGGCGCGGTCTCCAACAATTATTCGGTGCGCGGCCTGCGCGGCGGCGCGCAGACCTTCATCCAGCTCGAAGAAGACGGCATGCCGATCATCTACGGCGGGGGCGGCGCCGACGAATATTTCCAGAACGATATCACGATCGACCGGCTCGAAGCAGTCGAAGGCGGCACGTCGGGCGTGCTGGCGGTCAATGGCGCCGCGGCGACGATCAACTTCATTTCGGTCAAGCCGAGCTACGACCACGCCACCGCGATGGCACGCTTCACCGGCACCAGTTATGGCGAATTGCGCGCCGACGGATATTTTTCGGCGCCGCTCGCCGACAATGTCGCTTTCTCGGTCGGCGGCTATGTGACGTCGAACCCCGGATTCCGCCGCTCCGACTTCGACTATACGACCTATCATTTCAAAGCGATGCTGGAGACCAAGTTCGCCGGCGGCGGCTTCCTGCGCTTCACCTTCAAGAAGGGCGATCAGCACGATGCTTATTATGCCGACATGCCGTTCACATCGGACGGGAACGGCAAGATCGGCGACGTTCCGGGCCTGAACGGCCTGCGCGACAATATCGCGGGCCGCGCGTTCGGCCAGATCCTGGTGCCCGATTCGTGTGCGACCGGCACGTGCCTCAGGCCGTTCAGTCTGGCGGACGGCATCCACACCCAGACGACGCAATATCGCATCGACCTCGAAAAGCCGCTGACCGACAAGATCAGCGTCTTCGCCCGTGCGCGCTATCTGAAGTCATCGTTCGATTTCAACGGCATCTTCCCCGGCTCGAACGGCCAGCCACCGGCCTCGGCGGTGACCTATCTGACGCCTGGCACGTCGCCGATCTCCTCGCTGCTCGCGCAAGGGACCGCGGCCTTTGGCACGACCAATTTCGGCATCCGCAACGTGCTGACGGGGCAAGTCATCCCGGTTTCCGACACCGCGACGCTGAACGCGTTGAACGGCAACGGCCTGCTGCAGCAGACGGTGCTTAACCACCAACTGACCGACAGCAAGGATTTCGGCAGCGATTTCGGCGTGACGTTCGACTTTGGCGGCGGTGGGATCGACAATTCGCTGACGATCGGCGGCATGTATTACAACGTCACCAAATATAACGATCAGTCGGCCACCGCGTCGCTGATCAACGACGTGACCAATGGGTCGAACATCTACGACGTCGTCGCGCTCAATGCCTCGAACGGCGTGATCGGCCAGCTGACCAACAACGGCATGGTCAGCTACGGCGACTGGGGTCAGGGCATCTTCAAGGACAAGCTTGAATCGATCTCGGGCTATTTCAACGACGAGCTGAAGATCGGCGACAATCTCCACATCGACTTCGGTGCGCGCTATGAGCACGTCAAGGATCGCGTCGATATCGGCAACCAGGCAGCGGTCAACCCGCCGGTACCGCCGGGCACGCCCGGCCTCGTCCAGACCCTCGGTGCGTCGTTCGACGGCACCTATACGCGGGCGGAAGGTAGCTACGACCATCTCGCGGCGACGGCGGGCATCAACTATACGCTGACGCGCAATTTCTCGGTCTATGCCCGCTACGCGCGTGGCTTCCAGACCAGCGCCGGCGACAATGGCGGGGTCCACTTGCCCGCCAATCTGACGCTCTACGAGGCCGGGGTGCGATTCCAGTCGCGGATGCTGGTCGGGTCGCTGGTCGCCTTCAAGACCGAGTTCCGCAACCAGGGCTATACCTTCCTCGATCCCAGCGATCCTACCCAGGTCACCAACGCGACCGCCGACGACAACATCAAGGGCATCCAGCTCGATTTCGACCTGAAGCCGGTCGATTTCTTCAAGCTGTCGCTATCGGGCGTGTATCAGGATCCCAAGCTGCAGAATTTGCGCTTCAACGGCACCGCGCAGCCGCAATATGAAGGCAACACGCCCGAGCGAACGCCCAAGGAATTGCTCACCGTCACGCCGCAATTCATCCTGCCGGGCGGGTTGGGCGAGATTTACGGCCGGTACAAATATATCGGCAAGATCTTCGCCGACGCCGGCAATGGCGTCGCGCTGCCCGCTTATGGCGTGTTCAGCGTCGGGGGGTCGGTCAATTTGTCGTCGAAGATCAACCTCAACGTCAGCGTCGACAATCTGACCAATGCGCGCGGCTATACCGAAGGCAATCCGCGCCAGGGCCAGACGCAATCGATCGTCAATGGCTATTTCTACGGCCGCGGCATCGTCGGGCGCAACGTTCTCGCCAGCATCACGGCGAAGTTCTGATAGGAAAAGGGGCGCGCCGGCTCGGGCGCGTCCCGGGCTGGCGTGATCTTGCGCGAAGGACAGGTGATGCGGCTGCGATCGATTCTGCTCCTGGCGCTGGCCTGCAGCACTGCGCTCGATGCCCGTACGGCGCGCCGCGCCGATCCGGCCTTCGTCCAGAAGGAAGGGCTGAACCTCAACAGCTTCGTGCGCAAGGGGCCGGTGGCGGCGCATATCGTGCTGCGCTCGGGAAGCGATCCGCGCGTGATCGTTGCGTTCCCGGCGGGGAATAGCGGGGTCGGCCTGTGGTTCGACCGCGTCGCGGGCTCGCCGCAATGGACGATGACCGCGCCGGCCGTGCCGGTGACGATTCCGGATGCCAAGGGGCGGTTGCTCTACGGTGTTTCCTTCAACGTAGAGATCGCGGCGCCGCGTCTGACTCCAAAGCAGGCGGTGCTGTCGAGCGTGCGCGTGCTGCGCGATTATCAGGCGCTGGGCACGGCGCCAGCCGAAATTCTCACGTCGGTTACCGCGCGCGGCGATACCTTGACCTGGGCCCGCGATCGGCTCGACGGCGCGCCGGGCTATCGGCTCAGCGTCCGTGTGGTGAACGGCCGATTGGACGGGCAGAGCATCGTTGCCGCAGCGGGCGGCCGCATCACCCTCGCGATCACCGCCTTGTCGGGCGAGACGCCGCTTACCCCGGTGCCGATCGCCGGCCTGCTCACCTCGCAAGCCAATCCCGACGCCGGCGCGCGTCGGGCGCTGGAATTCCTGAGCTATCGCGAGAAGTTCCTCGCCGGGTCGTGGCGTTTCAATACCTATTTCGGGCGCGACACCTTGATGTCGGTGCGGTTGCTGATGCCCGTGCTGCAACCCGCCGCGGTCGAGACCGGATTGAGCTCGGTGCTCGAACGCCTGTCCGACAAGGGACAGGTCGCGCACGAAGAGGATATCGGCGAGTTCGCGATCCTCGACCATGCGAAGTCCGACGGCGGCAAGTCCGACGCGCCGACCTACAATTACAACATGATCGACGGCGACTTCCTGCTCGCGCCGGTTGCCCGCGCCTGGCTGGTCGACGATCCGCGCGGGCGGGCCCGGGCCACCGCCTTTCTGGCGCAGCGGTACGGCAAGGAGCGCGCGGGCGACGCGCTGATGCGCAACCTGCGCTACGTCCTGCGCCGCGCGCGGCCCTTCGCCGAGACCCCCGCGCCGACCAATCTGGTGTCGCTCAATCCGGGCATGGACGCCGGTGAATGGCGCGACAGCAATGACGGGCTGGGCGGCGGTCGCTTTCCCTATGACGTCAACGCGATCTTCGTCCCGGCGGCACTGGATGCAGCGGCAGCGATGGACCGCGCCGGCCTGCTCGCGCCCTATATGACGCCCGACGACCGCGCAGCCTTTACCAGGCTATCGAGCATAGAGGCGACCTGGCGATCGCGCGCACCGGGGCTGTTCGCGATGACGATCCCCGCCGACCGCGCCCGCGCCGCGATCTCGGCTTATGCCGCGCAGGCCGGGGTGCCCGCCGTGGCGGCGCTGCAGGCGGTTGGCAAGGACGGGCTGCGCTTCAACGCGATCGCGCTTGACGCGCAAGGCACGCCCGTTCCGATCGAGAATTCGGACGAGGGCTTCGCCTTGCTGTTCGGCCATCCCGACGATGCTGCCCTAGCGACCGCCGCAGGCGTTATTGGCAAACCGTTCCCGGCCGGGTTGATGACGGGAGCCGGCATGCTGGTGGCCAATCCTGCGTTCGCGTCCGGTCCGCTGGCCGCCAAATTCGGACCCAATGCCTATCACGGCACCGTGATCTGGTCGTGGCAGCAGGCGCTGGCGGCGGCGGGGCTCGAGCGGCAGCTGGCGCGGAGTGACGTATCGCCTGCCGTCCGCGCCAGCCTCAGGGCCACGCAGCAATGCCTGTGGCGCGCCATCGCTGCCACCCGCCAGGTCCAGAGTTCCGAACTATGGTCGTGGCGATATGCCGGCGGTAGATACGAAGTGGCAGCGTTCGGCGCGAGCGGGCGCGACGTCGATGAATCCAACGCCGCGCAATTGTGGAGCACGGTCTATCTCGCGTTGAAGCGCCCCGCGCCGGACAGCCGCGTGCCCTGTCCAGGCAATTGATGCGTAGCTAGGGTCGCGGACATGGGAGAAGCCGGCATCAGGCATATCGTCATCCTGGGCGGCGGCACCGCCGGCTGGATGACCGCCGCGGCACTGAGCCGCGCGCTGCACGGATCGGGCCGCACGATCACCCTGGTCGAATCCGACGAGATCGGCACGATCGGCGTGGGCGAGGCGACGATCCCGACGATCCACTGGTTCAACCAGATCGTCGGGCTCGACGAAGGCGAATTCATCCGCGAGACCAAGGCGACCTACAAACTCGGCATCCAGTTCACCGGCTGGAACGGTGAAGGCAGCGCCTATCTCCATCCGTTCGGCACGTTCGGCCCGCCCGGCGATGGGGTGATGTTCCTCCACCGCCTGATCCGCGCGCGGCTTGATGGGATGGTGGCGGCGACCGAGGATTTCTCGCTGACGGCGCAGGCCGCGCGCGCGGGCAGGTTCGCGACGCCGGTCAGCGATCCGCGATCGCTGCGCTCGACCCTGGGCTATGCCTATCATTTCGATGCCGGCCTCTATGCGCGCTATCTGCGCCGCCATGCCGAAGCACGCGGCGTCGCGCGGATCGAAGGCAAGGTCGCGCGGGTCGACCAGGATCCCGAAAGCGGCTGTGTCACGCGCCTTGTCACCGAACGCGGCGACGAGGTGGCGGGCGAGCTGTTCATCGATTGTTCGGGCCTGCGCGGGCTGCTGATCGAACAGACCTTGGGCGCGGGGTTCGAGGACTGGACCCAATGGCTGCCCTGCGACCGCGCCTGGGCGGCACCGAGCGCGGCCGAGACCGAGGTTATTCCCTATACGCGGGCCACGGCGGCCGAAGCGGGCTGGCGCTGGCGCATCCCGCTCCAGCACCGCACCGGCAACGGCTATGTCTATGCGAGCCGGTTCCAGGACGATGACGCCGCGCGCCAGTCGCTGCTTGGCGCACTGGGCGAGGAGCCGATCGCCGAGCCACGCCTGATCCGCTTCCTGCCGGGCAAGCGCAAGCGGGCGTGGGTCAAGAACGTGGTCGCGATCGGGCTGTCGAGCGGGTTCCTCGAGCCGCTCGAATCGACCAGCATCCATCTGATCCAGAGCGGCATCGCCAAGCTGCTCGCTTTGTTCCCGCGCCGGGGCGACGATCCGTTGGTCGCCGAGCAATTCGATCGCGTGTTCGGGCGGGAAATGCTCGACGTCCGTGACTTCCTGGTACTGCACTACAAGATGACCGCCGGTCGCGACGAGCCGCTGTGGCGCTATTGCCGGGATATGCCGATCCCCGACACGCTCACCTACCGCATCGACCAGTTCCGCGCGTCGGGCCGGCTCGTCCTGTCGACCGACGAGCTGTTCCGCGATGCCAGCTGGTTCGCAGTGATGGACGGGCAGGGGATCAGGCCGGCCGATTATAATCCGATGATTGAGACAATCAGCGAGGCCGACAATCGCCGTCATGTCGAGGCGGTGCGCGCCGCGATCGCCCAGGCCGTGACGCAATTGCCACCGCTGCCGCTACCGTCGGACATGGGCAAGGCCTGACGCGGGCACGTGCGGCGGCCGTCGACAACCGCCCCGTCGTGACCGCCGGACGATCAGTCGATCAGTTCCACCGCCACCGCGGTGGCTTCGCCGCCGCCGATGCACAGTGACGCGATCCCGCGCTTGAGCCCGCGCGTCTGAAGCGCCGACACCAAGGTCGTCAGGATGCGCGCGCCGCTGGCGCCGATCGGGTGGCCGAGCGCGCAGGCGCCGCCGTTGACGTTGATCTTGTCGTGCGGGATGCCGAGGTCGTGCATCGCGATCATCGCGACGATCGCGAACGCCTCGTTGACCTCGAACAGGTCGACATCGGCGACGGTCCAGCCGGCCTTGTCGAGCGCCTTCTGCATCGCCGCGACTGGTGCGGTGGTGAATTTGGCCGGGGCATGCGCATGCGCGGCCTGGGCGACGATCCGCGCGACCGGCTTCTTGCCGAGCTTGTCGGCGACCGAGGCGCGGGTCAGCACGAGCGCGGCGGCGCCGTCGGAGATCGACGAGGCATTGGCCGCGGTGATCGTGCCGTCCTTGGCGAAGGCGGGCTTGAGCGTCGGGATTTTCGACGCATCGCCCTTGGCAGGCTGTTCGTCGAGCGACACCGTATCGGTACCCTTACGCCCGACGACGTCGACCGACACGATCTCCCGCTCGAACGCGCCCGATTTCTGCGCGGCCTGCGCGCGCTCGAGGCTGGCGATCGCGTAATCGTCCTGCGCCGCACGAGTGAATTGATATTCCTGCGCGGTTTCCTCGGCGAAGGCGCCCATCAATTTGCCGGGTTCATACGCGTCCTCGAGCCCGTCGAGGTACATGTGATCCTTGAGCACGTCGTGTCCGATCCGCGCGCCGCCGCGGTGGCGCATCGACAGATAGGGCGCGTTGGTCATGCTCTCCATGCCGCCGACGACGATGAGGTCGACCGATCCGGCGGCGAGCGCTTCGCTGCCCATGATCGTCGCCTGCATGCCCGATCCGCACATCTTGTTGACCGTGGTCGCCTCGACATGGTCGCCAAGACCGGCATTGATCGCCGCCTGGCGCGCCGGTGCCTGGCCGAGCCCCGCGGGGAGCACGCAGCCCATATAGATGCGCTCGATATGCTTGGGGTCGACGCCGGCGCGTTCAACCGCGCCCTTGACCGCGGTCGCACCGAGTTGCGTCGCGCTGGCGCCGGTCAGCGTCCCCTGGAAGCTGCCCATCGGGGTGCGGGCATAGGACAGGATGACGATCGGATCGGCGGTCATGAGAAACTCCGGAAAGGATGCTGGGCGCGATCTAGGCGCGGGCGGCGGCGAATTCAAATTGCGCGGCTTGCTTTGCGGCAATTCGGCGATGCCGTTCGTTCGCTAAGACATGATGATGGAAACGCTGACCACCGTGCTCAAATGGACTGCTTCCGGCAGCGGGATCATCGCAGCCTTGATGGTGTCGCTCGATTCGGGGCGACGCGTGACCGGCTGGGGGTTCGTGATCTTCGTCGGATCGGCCCTCTGCTGGATCGCCGGCGCGGTGCTGGCGCGCGACGGGGCGCTCGGCACGCAGAATGGCGTGCTGCTCGGGATCAACGCGTTCGGCGTCTATCGCTATCTGATCCGCAAGAAGGCGCCCAGCTGATCCCTGCTTACCCTTAACGTCAACGCGTGATAGCAAGCACGGCGATGAGAATGTTGCCGCTCGCTCTGTTGTTGATTGCCGCGCCCGCGCCGGGGCAGGACGCGCCGCCGATCAAAACACTTCCGGTCGCGCCGCCCGCACCGCAGGTTATCGATCCGCTGGTGTCTTCGGTCGATGGACTGCCGATCAGCGCGCTGCCCGCGCAACGATTGCCGGCCAAGGGCTGTGCGGCGTTCCTGTGGACGCGGACGCCGAGCATGGCGCTAGTGGCGATGGCAACCACCGATCCCGCGGCGTTGCGGGTAACGATCGACGGCAAGGTGGCGGATCTTGCGATCAGCGCGCAGAACGGAATCGGCGGCCTCGGTTATTCGCAGATCACCGAATATAAAGGCGGGGGCGCAACGGCGACCTTGCAGGTCTCCGTGAAGACCGACGCGAGCGCGCCGAACAGCGGGTCGATTGCCGATGCGACCCTCCGTATCGACCGCACGGGCCAAGCCAGCGTCACCATACCGGTCGCCGGGGCGATCGGCTGCGCCTGAACAATCGGAGAGGAACGAAGCGATGACGATGCACGACATCCTGGCAGCGCAGCGCGCGGCGTTCATGGCCGAATTGCCGGTCAGCCTCAACGTGCGCAAGGATCGCTTGAAGCGCGCCGCCGCGATGATCGCCGACAATGCCGACCGCCTGTGCGACGCGCTGAGCGAGGATTTCGGGCACCGCAGCCGCGAGCAATCGATGCTGACCGACATCGCCGCCTCGGTCGCGCCGCTCAAACATGCGCTCAAACATGTCGATCGCTGGTCGCGTCCCGAACGCCGCCCGGTCACCGCGCCGCTCGGGCTGCTCGGCGCCAAGGGCTGGATCGAATTTCAGCCCAAGGGCGTGGTGGGCGTGATCTCGCCGTGGAATTTCCCGGTCAATTTGATCATGGCGCCGCTGGCCGGCGTGCTCGCGGCGGGCAATCGCGCGATGGTCAAGACCAGCGAGTTCACGCCGCGTGTCGCGGCCTTGTTCGAGGAAATCTGTCCCAAATATTTCGCCGCGGACGAGCTCGCCTTCGTCTCGGGCGGGCCTGAGATCGGCAAGGAGTTTTCGGGCCTCGCGTTCGATCATCTGATCTTCACCGGCGCGACCGGCATCGGCCGGCATATCCTCCACGCCGCGGCGGACAATCTGACCCCGGTGACGCTCGAACTCGGTGGTAAGTCGCCGGTGATCTTCGGGCGGTCGGCCGACGTGAAGCGTGGCACCGAGCGGGTGGCGATCGGCAAGATGCTCAACGCCGGCCAGATCTGCCTGGCGCCCGATTACATGCTGGTGCCATCGGACCAGGAACAAGCGGTGGTCGACGGCCTCAAGCAATCGGTGTCGGCAATGTACCCGACCCTGCTCGCCAATCCCGATTACACCTCGATCATCAACGACCGCCATCATCAGCGGCTGCAGGACTGGCTGGAGGATGCGCGCGCCAAGGGCGCGACCATCGAGACGGTCAATCCGGCCAATGAGGATTTCGCCGCGTCGAACAGCCGCAAGATGCCGCTCCACATCATCCGCGACGCGACCGACGACATGACGGTCATGCAAGAGGAGATTTTCGGGCCGATCCTGCCGGTGCGCCGTTACGACGATATCGACGCCGCGATCGCCGAGGTGAACCGCCGCGACCGCCCACTCGGGCTCTATTATTTCGGCAGCGATGACAAGGAACGCCGCCGCGTGCTCGATCGCACCATCTCGGGCGGGGTGACGCTCGACGACGTGATCTTCCATATCTCCAACGAGGAATTGCCGTTCGGCGGGATCGGGCCGTCGGGGATGGGCGCCTATCACGGGCATGACGGGTTCAGGACCTTCAGCCACGCCAAGGCGGTGTACCGCCAGTCGCGTTTCGATATCGCCAAGCTCGCCGGATTGAAGCCGCCTTACGGCAAGGCGACGATGGCGTCGGCCAAGCGGCAGATGAAATAGGCTGGATAAAAACAGGGGCCACCCGAAGGCGGCCCCAAGTGATGCTGCTGTTTGCCAAAGCAGTGGGGCCGATTTGGCCGGAATGCCGGTGATTCGCAATGGGTCATGCGTATTGGCATACCCATTCCGAGCTTCTGCACATCCCCTTCTCGCGATGATGATCGACCCGCTCGGCAGCCCGAGAGGCTAGTCGAGCGCCGTGGTCGTGCTGCAACAGACCCTGGCGCGCGCGAAGTCATATAACTTTAGTTGTAGCACTATCGTCGAGAATTTCTAGTAAAACTACACCATTTTCACCGGATTTATATCCTTAGATATGGACTATGAAGGTTTTTTCGAGATTTCTGATAGTATAACTAACGATACGTGCCAAAAGTAGTTAGCTTTTGGCACATAATTTCCAAATCTTCAGTTAACGTAACCTTTACAGTCGGTCCATTCCGGCGCAAATTCTGCCGTTCAATACAGGGCCGTTAGACCGAGTCGTCATAAAGTTATGGGACTCAAAAACTTGCACTTTAGGAGGTTCACATGATTCCGACCTTTCGAGCTTCTGCGACCGCGGTCGTTGCGCTCGCAGTATGCTTCGCCCCGATTCCGGCACTCGCCGCAGTCACCCTCGTCGATCCGACGCCAGCGGCCGATCCCGGGCAGGTTGTTCTTCCCGGAATGCAGGCGACGTGTAACGCTGCGGCATCAGCCCACGATAGCGCTGAAGGCGGCGACAATTGGTCCGGCCAGGTGGTCCTCGGGGCAGTGACGCTGGTCGCTGGACCGGTCGAAACGGGCACCCACTCGATTGCCGGCGCGATTCCCGGCACGCTGGTCGGCGCCGGCACCTTTACCCCCGCGCATGTCGAAATTCTTGGCGATCCTTATCGCAACGGCGGCAGCGTCAACATGTTCGGGATCAAGCAGTCGGTTGGCGGCCACTACAGCGCCAGCACCTACGATTTCATGGGTACGTTCAAGACGACCTACGCCCATGCTTTCAGCTGCGACATCCTCAAGGCGGTCTATCATCCCGCCGTGAACATTTTCCATCCGGCGGTCGGCATTTACGTGATAGCCGGTGACTTCGGTGAATCCGAGGATGCGGTCAGGGGCAATTGCGCTGCTTTCACCAAGCAGGGCGAAGATCCGCTGAACCTCCCGACCTGGTGGGGTGATCCGTTCCATGGCGGCGCCGAGGGCAATACGCACTGCAAGTTCCAAGGCACCCCGGCTTACACCGAGCACCATGATGCCTATTACGATCCGCCGGCGCTGCAAGGCAACGAAGCGCAAACCGCGATCAACGTCGACCAGACCAATGTGCTGCGCGCCCATGAGGGCGCCGGCGAAGGTTTCGACACCAGCGCGACGCTGATCATCGGTCAGGTCGTGGTCTGCATCTCGCCAAGCAAGAACGGGACGAAGCTGCCCGGCGCCTGGACCAAGCAGAACGGCTATACCGGCGACAAGTGCACCACCGTCTGGTATAATGGTGGCGCGACGGTTGGGGTTCCGAACCTCAATGACGGCAGCCATAATTGGGTCACGGTTCCGGTGATCTGATTTGCCAGCGTGCTGAGTTTCAAACGCCTCGCCAGGTAACTCTGGCGAGGCTTTTGATTCCGGCGACGGCAAGAGCATCGTGCGGAAAAGTGGCGACCGGTTTTCCGCAAAAACGATGCGACCACAAATGAATAGAGCTGCGTCGTCAGCTCAAAATACCTTGCGAAGTCCGATCGTGATCACACGCCCGAGCGGGTTCAACAGATAGGGTTGATACAGTGTCGGTGTCAGTCCGTTGCCGTCACGAACCCGCTGCTTCGAATCCAGCAGATTAGTCACCGCCAACGACAAGCGCGCTCCTTTCAGGACGCGGCTGCCTGGTATCAACGTGCCAAGATCGGCGAAGAACCGCATATCCATGTTGGTCTGCGCGGAAAAATAGATGTCACTCGGCGAAGGTGTTTCTGCGGATCGGATCACTGTTGCGCTGCGCCAGCTACCGTAAAGCTGCATCCCCAAACCCCGACCTGCGAGATTGGCCGAAACGCGCAGGGTATGCCGAGGCAAGCCTCCGCCATATCCAGTCGCCCCCCCGGCCAGTAGGTCGACCTCGGGCAGGGCAAGCTGGGCCCGACGCACACTGCGGATGATCCAATTGTGCTCGATACTGAAATTGAAGCGCGGCCGACCGTCGAACGAAAAAGCTCCGTCGGAATCGCTTCCCGAGCCAGCCGCGCGTTTCCGGCTGGGCTTTCCGAGCGAACCATGAAAGTCGATCCGCGAGTGCAACTGGTCGCTATTGTCGTACGCGAATGCGACCGGCCGGCTGTCGACCAGCGTCAGAACGCCGTTGGCGTCGCGCACGAAGCGATCGGGAAATGCTGCCTGGACCTGCGCGTTGACAGGGGGGAGTGTCGACTGAAGATTGGTGGTTCGCCGGCTGGAATATTCGGCGGACAGGATGAGGTTCGCGTTGGTGAATGGCAGATAGGTGCCCCCGACCGACCAAATTCTCCGCCTGGCAACGGGCAAATTGGGGTTACCCCCGGTAATATAGCGGACCTGGACCGTCTGCCCGGTGACAAAGTCGAAAATACGATAATTTTCATAGACGATTTGCGGGTCGCTGAGTGTCTGGGCCGAAGGCGCTTGCCGTTGCATGTCGAACGAGCCGCGGACGTTCAGGGACCTAGCCGGTTGCCACGCCAGGCCGGCGCCGAAATCCTCAACGGTCCCGATCCTGTTGAGCCTGCGGATCGCCCCGTTGAGGTCGAGTTCCAGATTGCCGATCGGCGACTTGTCGCCGAGGAGGGGAGCCTGAAGGTTGCCTGAAAGCGCCGCTTCGTTTTGCGTAAACCTCGTCGCGTTCGGCACCGACAGGAATTCCCATCTCCCGTTGAGTCGGTTGGTCCGCACCGTTGCCGTAACCGCGGCGCGCATCGCGCCCGCCGGCAGTTTCAACACCCGCCCGGAAAGCGTCGCCCGCAACGACGCATTGTCGCTGCGCGAACGCGAAAAATTGTAGCGGAGCGCCGTCAGATCGCTGGGCAATGCTCCGAACGGGTTCACCGTGCCGGCGCTGATCGCGGCCTGGAGCGGGGTTGGATCGAAGGCTGCCTGGCCGTCGGTCCTGGCGGCAAGGTGTTGCCAATTTCCAGCAACGCGCAAGTTCCAGCCGCCGACCGGCGTCGTGAAATCGCCGCCAAATTCGAGATTGGCGTTGTGCCCCTGCTGGCGCAGTGCATCGCCAACGTACCGAGCGATCCTGACATCGCGCGTGAATGGCGAAAATGGCGTACCGGCCGGCAGTAATAGCGACACGCTGGCAAGGCCCGCCTGCGATTCCGTAGTCGTCCATTCTGCGCGCGCGTTTAGCGAGAGCGCCGTCTTTCCCCATTGTCGCGCCATGTTGCCATTCACCGAAAA
>Ga0307517_10006426_pt1 | contig 17397 bp, 14 predicted proteins | sample 23_EM_MG_FD_194515 | JGI IMG/M metagenome (GOLD analysis project Ga0307517, IMG submission 194515) | Populus trichocarpa ectomycorrhiza microbial communities from riparian zone in the Pacific Northwest, United States - 23_EM | ecosystem: Host-associated > Plants > Roots > Unclassified | place...
CCGGGTTATCCAGAGTTCCAATCCTGCTCGAATCCAACGGTTGGCTATCGAAAACATCGACACCCTCCAAGAACCCCATAGTCTGCAACCTCTCCAGACCGGTCGACTGGTTAATGTCCGTTGGGACCTCTCCGGCCTTTCCACCATCACCGAGGAGCTGGGGGGAAGGATGACCGGACTTGCGGGCAGCGGAAAGGGTGAACGTGCGAGAGGAAGCGGTTGTGGGCTTAGACCAGACGTTCAAACGCGCCGCGGGTCGCGCAAGGCGGAAGACGTTGGACAGCATTTTTTTTGTCGGGTATGTGCGTGTGTGTACGGGCGAAAGAACGACCTGGCGGAAAGGGAGGTCGCGCGGGTTTGTATGTAGCGTAGAACTTTCGGTCGAGCACGGAAAGCGCGGTGGCTGGGAAATTTGTCACGAATCACGCGTCTGTGTCACAAGCTCTAGGTACAACCTACTTCAAGTTGTACGCCTTTTTGTTGAGCTACGATAATAAAGGCTTCCGCTAACTAGTCATCCAGGGGAACGTGATGGAAACCTCCACTATGTACCTTGTCCCTGTGGTGTGATCTCTCTGGTGCCCACGTCAGTCTCAGGGTACCGGCGTAGATACTCGCCCAAACCACTCAGCCACAAAACGTTGAAGTATTCCATACATATAAAGGGCTGACATGGCAACCAACACTGACGAGAACCTGGGCGAAAACGGACGGATGGTACTTACGATGCAAACCTGCTCGCGGCAGATATAACCGCGTTTGCACCCACGATGAGCGCTGGGGTGAATAGAGTCCGAAAGCCACGAGGCCAATCATCCGATATCGCACCACCATCTATCGAACCATCACCTACGCCGATTCAACATCGACATGGACGACATACGTGGCTCACTATCCAGAATGAAGAAGAAAATTAAGCACCGACTAACTGGGGGAAGACGCAAACGGGACGGAACGACGGCCAACTCTGGTGGGGAGACGACCGACTCAATGAGTTCGCTTCCCCAACCAGAGCCTCACATCATAGTGGGTGAAAGTTACAACCGAGAGGCGGATAGGGCCAACGTAGCTGGGGAGCAAGCTTTTTCGACGGATCGACCTCCTCACCCTGCGGAGCCAGAATCTGTGCCAGCGCGTGAAGGCGATAACGGTCAAGGGGGGGAAGTCAGCCAGAGGCATTCGCACCCACACCCAGATGTCGAGGTTACGGTGGAGAGTGAACGCAGCGGAGAACCCGAGGGAGACCACCACTCTCCATCCGCTCCTTCGATCTCACACGATGGGAAGCTCGACGGTACGTGAACACGGTCGTTTTGGTCGCCCTCTCTGACCATTCCTTCCGACAATGTAGACGCCCCCGCCATTCCTGACCACGGACCAGACGTTGTTCGTCCCGACGAGTCCCTCGAACCGGGCGCCGCCGCGAATGAGAAGAAACCGAGCTGCGAGTCTACTGCGTCTGCCACGGCCGAGTTGTTCCGTGGGGTGAGAGACTCCACAAGTGCCTTCGGTCCGCTCAGATCTATCGCAAGATCTCTCTGCCTTATTCTCGACAATTACGAGGTATGGCCTCCTTCCCGCACATCCGGTCCGCAATGCTTACGGTCGTTCTAGCGGACGGAGGTGAACAAGCATGCCATGGAATCATTGGCACCCAGGGTCAAAACTCTTTCTGGATCCCTCTCCGATCCTATTCCTCTGGGTGACGTCAATGAGGAGAACAGGGCGAAAAAGCTGGAACGGTGAGTCCACATTCTCCAAGATCGAGTGCCAGGTCTGACGTACCGGGGTTGTCAGGAAATTGGAAGAGATTGGCCAAGCTATGGACTCGGTGACATCCCAGAAGGATCTTTCGCATTTCCTCGAAAACCCCGAGAACGCACAACAAGTCAACGATCTGGTCGAAGATGTTCGCTATGCCTTGATTAACTATCAGGTTCGCACTCCTAAACACTCACTGGCACTACATCTAACATCCACTGCAGACGTCGTTACGACTGGACATCTACGCCGAGGATTGTCAGCAGATCGTGGGCCTTATTCCCTTACTGTTCCGTCTTTTGTAATGACTTGTGGATAGGAGTATGTGGATCGCTGCCTTCTGGGGGAAATGCGTCACACCGATGAGGCCGGGTATAGTTCCAGGAACAGGGAAGGGTGCCTAAGGGGAACCAGGGCGGACGTCCTCCTGCAACTCGAACGTTGGCTGAAGGATGAACAGGACCACCATGTGTTCTGGCTGAATGGGCTCGCGGGGACCGGGAAGTCGACCATCGCCCAGACGTTCGCCGAGACCAGCTTCGCGGATGGAAAGCTCGGGGCGAGCTTCTTTTGCTCACGAGACTTCGAGGACAGAAGCAATCTCCAAGCGATCTTCCCGACCCTTGCCTTCCAGCTCGCCTATTGGTACCTCCCATTTCGAGAGAGGCTGCTCCGAGTCCTGAGGTCCAACCCCAGTGTTGGACGGGAGTCTCTTTGTTCTCAAATGGAGAAGATCATTGTTGGCCCATTAGAAGCCTCCCGCATTCGGACCCTTATCATCATTGACGCCCTCGACGAATGCAAGGACGAAGAACCAGCCTCGGCCATTCTTTCCGTGCTCTCCCGTTATGTGGAAGAGATTCCCAATGTCAAGTTCTTCATCACCGGTCGGCCAGAGCCTCGGATCCGGTCCGGGTTTCGCCTCAAGTCACTCCGACCCATCACAGAAGTCCTTAGGCTGCATGATGTTGAACGGTCCTCAGTGGATAGGGATATCAAGCTGTTCTTCAGGACTCAGTTTGCCACCATTGCCGGAACTCGAAGTGACTGCAACTTCACAGAAGATTGGCCAAACCCATCAGATATCAGCATTCTCTGTGAAAAGGCTGGAGGATTCTTCATCTATGCTTCAACAGTTGTAAAATTTGTTGCATTCAAGAACTGCACACCCACTGAACAACTGGACCAGATCATCTCTCTCCCACAGAGCACAACTAATGAAGGACAGTCTGGGATTGACCTTCTTTACACCCAAGTTCTGGAGCAAGCAGTTGATGAAGTGGGCACCTATGCTGGGGAAATCCATTCACATTTCAGGACTGTGGTTGGGGCAGTGTTGCTTGTGCTTAACCCCCTTCCAATGGCAGCACTCTCAGACCTACTGAAAATGACCAACATTTCTACCACCCTCCGTTCCCTCCATTCTGTCCTGCTTGTCCCAGACAACTCAGAAGACCCGGTTCGAGCCTTTCACAAGTCATTCCCTGACTTCCTCATGGATCCAGTCAGGTGCAAGGATGATCAGTTCTTTGTGGAGCCTACAGTCCATCACACAGAGATTCTGCTCTCATGCCTCAGGCTTATGGGGGAAAGGCTAAAGAGAAATATCTGCAACCTGGATGACTATGCTGTTCTCAGTGAAGTCAAGGATCTTCCTGTTCGAAAGAAGGACCACATTGGGGAAGCTTTGGAATATACATGCAGATTTTGGACAAAACACCTCCTGAGGGTCCCTGGCAACAGTTCTCAAGCTGGGGAAGTACAGAAAGCAATTGAAAAGTTCTTCACATCACATCTACTATATTGGATTGAAGTCCTTGCACTTGTGGGGGATCTTGATGTTGGGGTTTATGCCATGAATGATGTTGAGCAATGGTGTGCTTTGGTGAGTGCTGTGCAGACAATCTGCTGAGACTTGTGTTCATGTTTCCTTTTCAGGCAGGTGTCTCATGTATCTGGACAAGTGACAGCCAGCGGATCATTTTGGACAATTTTGATACAATCCACAACTCCCCTTCCCACCTGTACCATTCTGCTCTTCTACTTTCCCCATCCTCATCTTGGCTCTGTGCATGCTACAGTTCAGAGCTCCCACAGGGGGTTGAGGTGGTCAGGGGTCTCCCAGCAGAATGGGGGAAGTGTTCCCATACAGTTCTATTGGGTAGTTGTCCACGGACCCTCTCATACTGGAACAACACCATTGCAGCTGGATTTCAGGATGGGGAAATCCTTATCCTTGATGCGACCACAGGAAGCCAGATGGCTATCCTCTCTGGGCATACAGATACAGTGGAATCTCTTACCTTCTCATCAGATGGGATATCACTTGTATCTGGAAGCCATGACAAGACTGTCAAACTCTGGGATGTGCAGACTGGTGGTGTTGTCAAGACATTCTATGGCCACACTGGCAGGGTCTACTCTGTTTCAATTTCAGCAGACTACACTGTAATTGCTTCAGGGTCTCAAGATAAGACACTTTGTTTGTGGGACATTGAGATGGGAGAGTGTTGTCATATTATAAAGCAACAGGCTGCAGTGCCCTATATAAGGTTCTCTCCCACAGACCCTCAATTCCTTGTATCTATAGCTGGTAAAATTGCTCAGTGTTGGGACATTAATGGTCAAAAAGTTGGATCCACATTTTCTGCCAACCAAATTGAATTTTCCCCAGATGGCACCCAGTTTGTCTCGTCCACAAGGTTTTATACCACAATCCAAAACATCAGTTCCAGAGCAACTATAGCCAATTTTACCACAGCCAACGATTATTGTAATCCCTGCTTCTCACCTGATGGCAGGCTTGTGGCTACTCATGCCGATTGCAGGATCCATATTTGGGACATCACCAGCTCAGACCCTCACCCTGTTGAGACCTTTTTTGGCCATACCAGTGGTGTCAAGTTCCTTGCATTTTCTTCTCCCTCTACCCTTATTTCAGCATCCTATGACAAATCAGTAAAATTCTGGCGGGTTGGTGCCTTGCCAACAGACCCAGTTGTGATTGATCCAAAGTCTACATCCCTCACCTTAGCTCCAACCAAGCCTATTGCTCCAGAAGTGAAAAATAATCTCATTGTCCCAAATGATTTGCCAGATGGGGTGATGAAGACCTGGGGTATCTCAACTGGCCCCTACAAGGGACCTGTCCAAACCCTAGCTAAGGATTCCCACAACAACATCCAGATGATTGGCAGTAAATTGATCTTTGTCTGGTATGCAGACCAGAAGATCAACATCTGGGATGCTGAGAAGGGGGAACTCTTGCAGACAATAGAGGTACCTATAAGCTCAGTCATAAACCTCAGAGTATCAGGGGATGGGTCCAAGGTTTTCTGCATGAACATTGAATCTGTTCAAGCATGGGATATCTGGACAGGAGAGGCAGTGGGGAAGCTGAGAAATCCTGGGTTTTGGAGCCAGGAAATATTTGCACTGGTTGGCTCAAAAATCTGGCTTGGGTCCACAAATATGACTGGACCTTGGGCCATTGTGTGGGAGTTTGGGACTCCAGGCTCATCCCCTGTTATGTTAGAGGACCAGCTCCCAGACAGGCTCCACCTCAATGATACCAAAGTGTGGGACATTAACATGTCCAGGATGAAGGATGTGGTCACTGGAAAAGTGGTTCTTCAGCTACCTGAGAGTTTTGGAAGGGTAGTCAGTGTGCAATGGGGTGGCCAGTATCTGGTTGCTTCTTTCAGGTCAAAACAGGTGTTGATTCTTGATGTCAGTCATATGCTTCTCTAGTAGAGATCCATAGGACATGTATTCTTTTTTCTTATGCCTTCAGTTCCATGTACCAAATGTTTTGTTACTCAACAAGTACAGTGCCCAAACACATAGTACATAACCAGCCAATGGGTTGTCCATACAATATGTGTATGCAATTACCAGAGTATGTGATCATCGAGGCAGTGACACCCCATGGAAAGAAGATCTACATTCAGGTAATGTGTTTCAGATTACTTACAGTCCAAAAAGGTGTAAGGTATTACAGAATAGGGGGTGCGATGATCTAATGAATGTATATGCGAGTTGGGTACATACAATGAACGTGAGGACAGGTGTAAACCTCAATCTAAACGAGTGGCTTCGACCGAGTGCTCGCGGCGCTAAGCCACGTATACGTCCAGGCTGCTGGCCACGTTCGAACCTGTTTCAGAGACACGACCGCGGAAGAACGATAGATCATAAGTTACCTGACATTAGATGATGCGATACCGACTCACCTGGATAGAACCAGAAGGAGATGGCTATAATCAGGTAGAAACCTAACAACGTACATCAGTCATCGAACGAAACCCGGAACGAGCGAGCACAAAACAAAGAGACATACAGATGAGAATAAATCCCTCCATCCAATTGGATCGTCCATCCGCCACGACATAATTCATGGTATTGACTGCAGGCGCGGGTGGGGTTGCATCATGGGTACCATCACGACGGAAGCGCACGAAACAAAGGTGAACGCGGGAGTCAATCATGGATTGTATCACACCTTAGAGAAAACACGTACTTGCGAGATACAGCGCCACCGATTCAAACGGATCGAAGAGCAAACCCAGCGGGATCCCCGTTATCCACCCGATGATAACGGTGAGGGGAATGACGAAGAGAGAAAGTTGCTGCCTAAGAAGCCGTGATTGTGAATCCACGACGCAAAAAAACAATTACTTACGATCGTGGAATTGATGCCAACGGCGCTGCTCAACGTTAGTTGATCCTTGACCGACACGTTCACAGCCGTCACACAGTCTGCAGAAGAATCCGTTACGATCGATTTCCAGCTCGGCAAAGCCACCCACATACCTGCAATCGCCCGCACAGTGGGCAACAGAATTAGAGCCGTCCACTCCTTGCTGACGTATCTGGTCACAGAACTCCCGTTCACCGTCACCACTAACCAATCAGCAGTCCCAGCGACCAGCTGTAAAGGATCCGGTCGGAATGTCCATCGTTGATGTGGGGTGTATTTTGATCTTACTACGGAGACGACCGCAATAATCGCCACGGTCATGAACCAGCTGATTTGCGGGGCATCGGCCACCTTGGCATTAGTGACCTCCGGCGTTGCCTCTTGGCCCAAAGGATTTGGGTGTTCCTCACCCTCAGCGAGGGTCACGTCCAAACGATCGCTGACGGCGGTCTCGGTTTGATGCATCGGGACTGAAAGAGTTGGGCCACTTCTGGGGGTCGGGGGTGCCAACCCGACGGGGTTTTGCGGGGGAAGCTCTCGCGATGAGCTGATGCTTGATAGATCAGGAGCGGGTGACACCGAACGAGGCGACGATGACGGCGAGTTTGGGTGTCGCGGTGGGGGTTCGGGCACGCCTGGTTCTCCAGCCGGTAGGGGGCCAGGCTGCAATACTGGACTCGCAGTTTCCTCCCTTCCCATTTTCCTCTTCTTCGAATAGTCCTTACTTTGCATCCCGGCTGCCGCATCCTCGTACAGATGGGAGCGATAGTACAGCCGGAACATCATGTAGCCACCGTAAACTTGAACAGTGATCAGCTTTCAGTTCGAGGAGACACATTAAATCTTACCCAGCAAGAGGATCACCGTTACGCCGTGACTCATTGTCAAGATGGCTTATTTCTGACCCGTAACATCGACCGCTGGTGTGAGATGGGCACTCTGGGGGTCTTCACCTTCCGTGTCGGCACGGAGAACGAAATGGTACGCTAGCACACTGATCAACGACCGTGCACTGAGCCAGAAATTTGTGATCGAACCTGCTGGCAGTAGGTCCGTGCTCACGGATGTCGACAATATGGAGGATTGCAGCTGAATTGTGGCTAAAGGTCGCGGATGAGCCGAGCCATAGAACTCAGAGACGAATCCGCCCACCGGAATTAAACCATTGTTCCTTCCAACGTAGTCCTCCAGCGAACGTGCATAATCCAAAGACCAACACTGGGGAAATCTTGTCAGAGCGAGACATTTGATACACGAAAGCAATCAACATACGGGTGATTTGCACAACACGAACCGATCACTATGGTAGGGTCAGTCTTAATGTCATCCACGAGGAAAACGGACAGACGAGATCCTTGGACGATACGAAGTTCGCATTTTCTCAGCGCAATGAACTAAAGGGTAGGATTGGTTTATGTGGTACGTTTCACGCAGCAGCCAACTCACAGCAATGACCATTTCGACGCTGCAAGGGTGTCAGCGCAGGTATGTTGGATAATTTTCCGTTCACTTACAAATTGGACTGTGGAAGCATCGTCGTTTGAGTGCCAGGTCGTCTGACAAAGGAGGATACCAACTCACCAGGGTCGCGTTAAGAAATCCTGCCTTTGAGCCGCCAATGCGACGAGCCAAAGAAACGGTTGCGAGGTCATGGAGCTAGAAACTTGGTCAGAAACCGACACGGGGCGCATATATGCGTAGACGATACCCTGATCAACGAGATGAGAAAAAGTATGCAAACTACAGTTCGTTGTCAGCTGCTACAGAAGCGATCTATCCCGCAAAACGCACAGAGAAATATGATGGATTCGGCCTTCTCGACGGTGAGATTGAGGGCAATGGATGCGGGTATCAAGGGGAGGAAGGCGTTGAAATCTGCCTCCGGTCAGTCACGAACGTGATAACACGTGAAAAGCGCACATGTTCCAAAGAATGCGGTCTTCGAACCATGATGCCAAAGTGTCTTCGACGACGTGGGTTGGTTGCCTTCTGCTTTCTCGACCTCTTCTGCGGGTGGAATGAGGCCTGCAGAGGAGAGGGTACTGCTTCGATGGGTGCGCCAAGGTATGTTCCAAGATAGACCCTTCCGTCGAGGTCTCGTCAATCTGGGTTGAGGATCTTGGAGAAGCGTGTCCGTCGACGGAGAGATAAATGTCCCGACGGTGTTGCTATGACTGAGTGGCGAAGATTGCGCGTGTCGCTTAGGAGCTCTGGACCCGTGGCGAGGAGACGACCCGCTCCTATCGAGGGTGGACGATGACGCGAGCATCGTTGTGGGAAGCGCGAGTGGGACGGAGGATATAAGAGCCAACCCTAGGCCGCGTCGCAGAGAGAAGGATGCACAGGCCGTTCACGTCGAGATTGCAGACAGGTTGACAGACGCCTCTGAGAAGTGTGAATGCTTCCTTTCGGTGGAGCGCCGAGGAAGCCGTGTCGACAGGTTATTATTGGAACTCGAACATCTGGCAGAGCCATCGGAAGTCTAACATGCGCTTTCGTCCAGGCGTATCGCCCATCCTCTGACGCGGAATCGGAGCAGAACACTCACCGCATTCGCTTTCCTGGTTCCAACATCGCAGCTCGGTGTCCACAAATTTTGAGCTGATCGGCGATGACGCATGCCTTTGTTTGGCAGCGACACGCGAACCAAACAAACACCCTACCGACGCTTGCTCCTGACCAGTGCTAATAGCAGTTTATTCTCAAAGTGACCCAAGCTCGACACCCTCGCTCAGACTGTCACATGTACGAGAGTCCCCCCTCACAATTGTGCTGCGCGAGACTCACGGTAAAGAACTAGGCGCAGGGCCACCCTGACGATGAAACGCATACAGGCTCCAAAGGAAAGGCTAAATAACTTCTTTCTCCAATCGATTCGGCTTGGCACTTTCTTCAAATTCCACCGCTCGGGTCCTGAATGTGAGTTTTCCGATTCAAGTCCGTGGAGTCCAGAAGGTCTCCCAACCCGAGTATACTGAGACGACGATAGGGGGGTCAAGACATCTCAATGTCTCCGTCCTTGCTGCCCACATCCACGTCTTCCCAGCAGCCATCGTCTTGGTCGTCCTCAGGAGTTGGGTCTATCCCCTTTGCCTCGAGGCTGTCTATCAGCTCGTTCGCACGTTCCGGTGTCGGACCATCTTCGTGTTCTTGAGCTATACGCAACTAGATTGTATTGGTCAGTATCAATAGAGCAGAAACATCTCCAGGCCACCTACGTCTCTGCAAGTCTCCAGGTAATCTCTCGCATCCTTCCCCAATTCCTCCAAAGCCAAACCCTCGCCTTGCAGCTTCCCATTTGATGATTTGTGGGTGAGCTCCGTCATGAGATAAAATGCCCAGCCCTTCATATACCACGCCTTGACTTCCTGGTCATCTGATGCCATGATCCCCTGCAGCGTGAGCAATGCGGGTTTGAGCGGCGACAACTCCAAGAACAGTTTGACGAGCGACAGCCCGACCGGTATTGATGGAACCTTTGGGTCATCTGTGCGACACAGGTAACCACGGTATTAATAAATTATCCCGCAATATAAATGGAAGATGGGTAGCCATAGCCTGCGAGGCGGGTATATGAGGATACCTGGATACGCACCTAGGTCAAGGTCTTTCCAATCACTCTACGCTCTTTCCAGACATTCCCTCGCCTCATCAGACCGCTGTTGGGAGAACCTGACCGATGTCAGGGTCCGTAATGCTTCAACATTATTTTGGCCGGTTTCAAGGGCCGGGTCGGTCAACCTCTCGCGAGTCTTTTCCGCTGCGGGTCCGAAACTGCAGAAACCACAGGTAAGACACCACCCATTTCACGTTCGGAGTTCCTTACCGGAGGTCGTAAGATGGATCCAGCTATATCTCAACCATGATGATCAACACTCTGATAATCGCTCCTTTGATGTCGGCGTCAGAATCCGAGCCTGACCCTGTCACACGTTCCTTTCCCTTGTTTTGAACGGTGTGGATTTCCGGTGCGGACTGGTAATTCCGTAGTGAGAGATGCGGACCCTCATCGCTCAATTGGGCCAAGTGCAAGTACGGCGCGTACGTGGGTGTAGGTGGAGCATTCGCGTGCGGTGGGACTAGGGATTTGGGAGTCTAGATAGCACCGAACGTCCCGGTTCAGAGCAGAAGAAAAAACAAAAGGTTTGGACCGACCTTCCTGGCTCCCTGTACTAGACCCGTCTCGAGCTGAGCGGCACCGAGCATCTCACGACACTCGACATTGTTCGGTGATATTCGTAATTTTCGTTGGATGAATTGGTTGGCGAGGTCGTGGTCGCGTTGCTCGATTATCGACTGAGTTTTGCTGATCAATACGGAGACACTTGGCGTGGTGTAGGACGTGCTCGAAGTCTGGACAGCGGATGTTTTGGTTTGAACGTGCCGTTGGATTTTGGATTTTGTTCGTGTCCGGCCCATTGACCTTTGATCGAGTGGGTTGAAGGGTGACGGAAGGAAGTTGGGTGTGACCCCTGATCGTCTCTTGTTCTCCAACGTTGCCAACTCCCAACCTAGACTTTTTTGAGCAGCCAGAAACGCCTTCCGCAGTATCTCTAGAGGATTTCGAGCAGCACTGGAACACCGTTCGAAGCGTGATAGGTGTCCTGAGCACACTTCACGACCAGTCGTACTCCAATCCCCACCTGGAACCTTTCCATTTCGGATTTCGCACACATTCCCTACGGATAGACCATCACAGCGCCCCCAACGGCCCTCGGGCCGTGCATCGCCCTTGGTGTAGACGACGCTCACTCCCCGTGGGCAGTTTTCCAGTTCTGGGACCAGATTACCGCTGTTTGGCAGTGGTGGGGAATTCTCGGCTCTGATCCATATCTGGACGCACTCTAGGCCCTTCCTGTTCTCAAAACCTCACTGTGACCGCGTTTTGACCTCCACGGTTGATATTCGCACTGCGGAAGGGACCACAGCCACGGTGTAAAGAATTCATCGGATATTTATTCTTTAAGGGTTCAAGACTTTCTAGATCTCTGAATGGCGCAGATGCTCGCGAGACAGACCCACACCAAACACCGTAACGTGCGTCCATTCGTTCAGCTGGAGCCCGAGTTCGCACGCACCACGTTTCCCAGTATGTATTGGGTGGAACGCGATTGCAAAGCGGAGACGTCCGTGCTCAGAGAAGCCGGCCAATATGTCAGTCGCGGGGTAGAGCGCGGCCTCGTGAGAGAGGTTTACTCCCACAACGCAGACGTGGAACCCTGGGCACGATAGGCGGAGGCGCCGACACCCTCTTCCTCTCATTCTCGACTCTCTTCTACACGTTTACACTATTAAGCCCAAACGTCCCCCTCACCTTAGCGTGATCCTCCATCATCGCGTACCCACCATGAACAATAGAACCTACGCTCATGTTCTCTCTCTCCACGTTGGCTTCGTCCATGGTCGCTGGCAACCCGCAAACGCCGTTCGAGACCATGACATTCACCTTGGCTGCCCTCCATAGCCTCTGTACGTTCTCAGTGCTAAGTCGCGTTCGGAATCCGTTCGGTATCCCTACCTGTCCGGGGTTCAGCTTGGGAGATAACCTGGGTCTTCTGTACGGAGGATTTTGACGCCTTTTCGCATCACGCGTGATCATAGCGGTCAATAGGAACATCCAGGGCTATGACATCCCTTCAAAGAGTCATCGGATTAGTCGGAGGCACCGAAGCGGCGACAGGTTATGGACTTCAAGTCACAGGGGTACCGATGTAGATACCCGCCAGAACTGCTCAGCCATAAAACGTTGAAGTATACCATACATGGAAAGGACTGATATTGCAAACCAACACTGATGAGAACTTGAGCGAAAAAGGACGGATAGTGGTCACGACGCAAACCTGCTCGCGGCAGGTATAACCGCATTCGCACCCACGATGGGCGCTGGGATGAATAGGGTCCGAAGGCCACGAGGCCAATCATCCACTATCGCACCACCATCTATCGCACCACCGTCTATCGAACCCTCGCCTACACTGATTCAACATCGACATGGATGACATACGAGGTCAATTCTCCAGAATGAAGAAGAAACTTAAGCACCGACTAACCGGAGGAAAACGCAAACCGGGCGAAACCGCGGCCAACCCTGATGGGGAGAGGACCGACTCAATGAGTTCGCTTCCCCAACCAGAGCCTCACGCCGTAGCGGGTAAAAGCTACGGCCGAGAAGGGGATAGGGCCAACGTAGCTGGAGAGCGAGACTTTGTGACGGATCCACCTCCTCAGCCAGCGGAGCCAGAATCTGTGTCAGCGCGTGAAGGCGATAACGGTCAGGGAGGGGAAGTGGCAGATGTTGATGGAGGGGAAGCCAGCCAGAGGCATTCGCACCCACACCCAGACGTCGAGGTTGGGGTGGAAAGTGGATGCAGCCGAGGACCCGAGGGTGTCCACCCCTCTCCATCCACTCCTTCGATCTCACACGGTGGGAAGCTCGACGGTATGTGGACATGGTCGTTTTTGTTGCTGTCCCTGACCATTCCTTCCGACAATATAGATGCCCCTGCCATTCCTGACCACGGACCAGACGTTGTTCGTCCCGACGAATCCCTCGAACCAGGCGCCGCCGCGGACGAGAAGGAACCGAGCTGCAAGTCTGCCGCGTCAGCCACGGCCGAGTTGCTCCGTGGGGTGAGAGACTCCACAAGTGCCTTCGGTCCACTCAGATCTATCGCGGGATCTCTTTGCCTTATTCTCGACAATTACGAGGTATGGCCTCGCCGCACATCCGGTCCACAATGCTTACGGCCGTTCCAGCGAACGGAGGTGAATGAATACGCCATAGAATCATTGGCGCCCCGGGTCAAAACGCTTTCTGAGGATCTCTCCATACCCATCCCTCCGGGTGATGCCGATGAGAGAGAGAGGGCAAACGAGCTGGAACGGTGAGCCCACATTCCCCGGCACCGAGTGACAGGTCTGACGCACGGGGATTACCAGAAATTTGGAAGAGATTGGCCGAACTATTGACTCGGTGACGGCCCAGGAGGATCTCGCGCTTTTCCTCAAAACCCCCAAGAATGCACAGAAGCTTAATGATCTGGTGGAAGATGTTCGCTATGCCCTGATGGACTACCAGGTTTGATCTCCCATAAGACTTGCTCCGGTCGTAGCTAATATATGTTTAGACTTTGTTGCGACAAGACATCTACAACGAGGGGTGTCAACAGATCGTGAGTCTCACTCCCTTACAGTCCTACCCTTGTAGTAACTTGCGGATAGGAAGATGCAGATCGCCGTCTTCTGGAAAGCATGCGTCACGCCAATGGAGCCGGGTATATCTCCGGGAACAGGCAGGGATGCCTGAGGGGAACCCGGGCAGATGTCCTCCTGCAACTCGAACGTTGGCTGAAGGACAAACAGGACCACCGTGTATTCTGGCTGAACGGCCTTGCGGGGACCGGGAAGTCGACCATCGCCCAGACGTTCGCCGAGATCAGCTTCGCAGATGGAAAGCTCGGGGCAAGCTTTTTCTGCTCACGAGATTTCGAGGACAGAAGCAACCTTCAAACAATCCTTCCCACTCTTGCCTTTCAGCTTGCTTATCGGTACTCCCCGTTTCGAGAGAAACTACTCCGAGTCTTGAAGGCCAACCCTGGTATTGGACAGGATTCTCTTTGTTCCCAGATGGAGAAGGTTATTGTTGGCCCATTAAAAACTACACTGATTCGGACGCTTATCATCATTGATGCTCTTGATGAGTGCAGGGATGAAGAACCCGCCTCCGCCATTCTTTCCGTGCTCTCCCGCTATGTGGACAAGATCCCCAACATCAAATTCTTCATCACTGGTCGTCCAGAGCCCCGGATCCGATCCGGGTTTCGTCTCAAGTCACTTCAACCCATCACAGAAGTCCTCAGGCTGCATGATGTTCAACAGTCCTCAGTGGATAGGGATATCAAGCTGTTCTTCAGGACTCAGTTGGCCAACATTGCCAGAACCCGAAGTGACTGCAACTTCATGCAAGATTGGCCAGACCCATCAGACATCAGCATTCTCTGCAAAAAGGCAGCAGGATTCTTCATCTATGCTTCAACAGTTGTGAAATTTGTCACATTCAAGAATTGCACACCCACTGAACAACTGGACCAGATCATCTCTCCCCCACAGAGCACTGTTCATGAAGGACAGTCTGGGATTGATCTTCTTTACACCCAAGTCTTGGAGCAAGCAGTTGATGAAGTTGGCACCTACACTGGAGAAATCCATTCCCGTCTCAGGGTTGTGATTGGGGCTGTGTTGCTTGTTCTTAATCCACTTTCAATGATGGCACTTTCAGACCTACTAAAAATAACCAACATCTCTACTACCCTCCGATCCCTCCATTCTATCCTCCTTGTCCCAGACAGCTCAGAAGACCCCATTAAAGCCTTTCATAAGTCATTTTCTGACTTCCTCATGGATCCACTCCGGTGCAAACATGAAGAGTTCTTTGTGGAACCTGCAGTCCATCACACAGATATTCTGCTCTCATGCCTCAGGCTTATGAGGGAAAGGCTAAAAAGGAATATCTGCAACCTGGATGACTATGCTGTTCTCAGTGAAGTGGAGGATCTTCCTGCTCGCAAGAAGGAGTATATTGGGGAAGCTTTGGAATATACATGCAGATTCTGGGCAAAACACCTCCTGAGGGTCCCTGGCAACAGTTCTCGAGCTGGGGAAGTACAGAAAGCAATTGAAAAGTTCTTCACATCACATCTACTATATTGGATTGAAGTCCTTGTACTTGTGGGGGATCTTGATGTTGGTGTTTATGCCATGAATGATGTTGAGCAATGGTATGCTTTGGTGAGTGCTGTGCAGACAATCTGCCAAGACTTGTACTCATGTTTCATTTTTAGGCAGGTGTCTCATGTATATGGACAAATGACAGCCAGAGAATCATTTTGGACAATTTTGATGCAATCCAAGACTCTCCATCTCACCTATACCATTCTGCTCTCCTACTTACCCCATCCTTATCTTGGCTCTGTGCATGCTACAGTTCAGAGCTCCCAGAGGGGGTTGAGGTGGTCAGGGGTCTCCCAGCAGAATGGGGGGGTTGTTCACGTACAGTTCTGTTGAATAGTCATCCACAGACCCTCTCATACTGTAACAACACTATTGCAGTTGGGCTTAAGGAAGGGGACATTCTTATCCTTGATGCAATCACAGGAAGCCAGATGGCTGTCCTCTCTGGACATACAGATATGGTGGAATCTCTTACCTTCTCATCAGATGGGATATCACTTGTATCTGGAAGCCATGACAAGACTGTCAAGCTCTGGGATGTACAGACTGGTGGTGTTGTCAAGACATTCCATGGCCACACTGGCATTGTTTACTCTGTTTCAATTTCAGCAGACTGCACTATGATTGCTTCAGGGTCTGAAGATGAAACACTTTGTTTGTGGGACATTGAGAGGGGGGAGTGTTGTCATATGATAAAGCAACAGAGACCAGTGTACCATGCCAGGTTCTCTCCCATAGACCCTCAATTCCTTGTATTTGTGGCTGGTCATGCTGCTCAGTGGTGGGAAATTGATGGTCACAAAGCTGGATCCTCATTTGATGCTTATCATATTAATATTTCCCCAGATGACACCCAGCTTGTCTCATGCTCAGAGTTTGGTGTCACAGTCCACAACATCAGTTCTGGGGTACCTGTAGCCAGATTTCAGACAACTGCTGGTCCTTATAGTCCCTGCTTCTCACCTGATGGCAGACTTGTGGCTGCTACTGCTGGTTATGAAATCTATATTTGGGACATCACTAGCTCAGAACATCACCCCATTGAGACCTTTAGCCATGTCAATGGCATTACCTCCCTTGCATTTTCTTCCTCCTCTACCCTCATTTCAGCATCTTATGGCAAATTAATCAAATTCTGGCAGATTAGTGCCTTGCCAGCAGACCCAGTTGTGACTGATTCAAAGTCTATACCCCTCACCTCAGTTCCAACCAAGTCTATTGCTCCAGGAGTGAAAAACAGCACTATTATCCCAAGTGATTTACCAGATGGGGCAATGAAGACCTGGGGCATCTCAACCAGCCCTTGCAAAGGATCCCCCCAAATCCCAGCTGAGGATTCCCATCAGAGCAACCTCCAGCTGATTGGCAGCAAATTGATCTTTGTTTGGTATGCAGACCAGAAGATCAACATCTGGGATGCTGAGAAAGGGGAACTCTTACAGACAATAGAGGCACCTGAAGACTGGGTCAAGGACATCAGAGTATCAGGGGATGGGTCCAAGGTTTTCTGTGTGTATAGCAGATACATTTATGCATGGGATATCTGGACAAAAGGGGCTGTGACTAAGATAGGATGCTGGTATAATTGGGGGAAAATCTTGAAAACAGATGGGTTAAAAGTCTGGACTGAGCTTGAATCTCCATCTAGTGGTGATGTACTAGAGTGGGACTTTGGGATTCCAAGCTCATCCCCTGTTGAGTTGCCCAATGGGCTCCCAGACAGGCTCCACCTCAATGATGCCATGGTGTGGGAAATTAGCATGTCCAGGATGAAGGATGTGGTCACTGGGAAAGTGGTTCTTGTCAGGCGGACCTAACAGCACACCCTGAGCCGCTACTGGCGAGCGCTGAGGGGATCAGGTGACAAGTGATGGGAGGGACGGATAAAGAGGAGCAGAGTAAGGGGACAGGCAGGAGATGCTAAGAGAGAATCAGGCTACCAGGTTCAGCTGGTGAGGCTGCTAGGGAGTCTCTGATGATATCAAATCTAAGGAATACAGCGCTATACTACTAGTCCTTATATACTACTGAGATGCGCACAGACCATGCTGTGTAGCGCACAGACCATGGGCTGCGCATCGCGCACAGACCAGGTCTGACAAAGCGAATGACAAAGGTGCTGACTCATTAGATTTGACAAATGAATGTGAGCCACCGGAGTCCCGGTGGGTCGTGAGAAGAAACTGTCCAAAATAGGAAAGGTCCAA